>Ga0233437_1000038_pt1 | contig 345280 bp, 332 predicted proteins | sample SI_122_August201_FD_182714 | JGI IMG/M metagenome (GOLD analysis project Ga0233437, IMG submission 182714) | Seawater microbial communities from Saanich Inlet, British Columbia, Canada - SI_122_August2016_200_MG | ecosystem: Environmental > Aquatic > Marine > Inlet | place: Canada: British... | reverse complement strand
AATCGCACCCACAGTCCAGCTGGTATTGTCACTGGCAAAACTAGGGTTAGTTAGTTTATTAACATTATCAATTGGTCTGCCTCCGCTATCGTCCACCGTAACTAGGTTAGAGTCATAAGTGTAATCACCTGAATTGGCGCTGTTAAAGGTCCAGGTTTTAGTAGTGTCATCTATAGCAAAGACTTTGGGTAAAATTAACTCAGTAACGGTTAGGTATGAACCAACAACAATGCCGCTAAAAATTAATAATGTAGCGATGAGATTAAACTGAAGGCGTGAGAACTGCCAGCGCGGGGCAAAGAGATGGTGTTTTAGTTTAGGTAATATTTTGTTCATAAAAGTTTTTTTACTGCCTCGTTTTTAATCTTATTGAATTCCATAAGATTAAAATTAAGTTGTTTATTCTTCATTATCTCAACTCTTTTTTCTGCTTTGGCAAATAATTTTTTGGTTTAGTTACTTTTTCGCCACTTTTTATTTCTAAATCCTTGCGAGCGCTTCCGGCTACAGCACCGCCTTCTTTAGCAGCCTGCTTATTTTCTCCAAATCCCTGGGCATCTTTATTTTTAGCAATTTCAGTAGTTGAGGCTTCACCTAGCATTGAAAAAATTAACTCCAGATCATCCATGTGATCACGCAGATTTTCTCGTTTTAAGCCTTTAAACTTTTTATATTGAGATGGAGTCATGTCAAAGGCAGCTTTGGAGATTTCAGCAGTTAAGATTGCATATTCTCGGGCTTGACCTACATTTCTTTTTTTTCCACTCATCAGTCAAAGTTTCTCTAATCTCAATCCCACGCATCCGTTTTTCAATCCAAGAGTCAGGATAACCTTTAGCTTTGTATAAAGCTCTGGTTCTTTTGGTGGCTAGTTCTGGATCTTCAATCTCTTGGATTCGTTCATAACCAACTCTAGCCAGCCAGCGTTTGAAAGGCTCGGCTTTGGGAGAGGGAATAGACTGGATGATGCGAAATACGCCTTCAGTGTTGGCACAGTCAGTTTCACGCATTTTGTTATCAGTAGCTATTAATTTCAACTGTCTACAAATTGTAGACAGTTCAATTCCATCATCGGCCTTCACTCTAGCTTTCATTGCATTCCAATACACTCTTGGCTTATTGCTGTCCGTTAAAGCTTCAACCACATCCACCACTGAAAACCACCACTCGTTTTGATAAATAATTTTTCTAACCTTTTTCCCTTTGAAAATGGCGATCTTAGTTGTTTGACTCAATTGATTATTCATAAATACACACAAACCAACGGCTTGAACCGTTATTTTTAACTAGTTCAATAGTAATATATTTGCAGGCTGGGTACAACCGATCTTTCATTAACATCACTTTAGATTTTGATTATGTTTAAACATTTTTTGTTCCAAACCATAAGTGTCGGCATGATTAAAGTGTCCGTAAAGTGCAGATTCAGTTTCACGAAGTTTTTCTAAAGTAATCTTCCCATCATGATAAGCTCTGACTTTATTACGATAATTTTTTTGCATCCTCCGCAGAGTGTTACCTCTGATTAACACATGGTCATAAAAGATCCGGTAGCCTACAAATGGAATCCCGTTTTTAGCATGTTTGATGGTTATTTTTTTAGGGTGTAACTTAAGTTTAAGTTTTTTTTGTAGGAATTTTTTGATTTTATCTTGCAAGTTAAGTAAATGCTCTTTGTCTGGATGAATAATTAAAAAGTCATCCATGTAACGAGCGTAGTATTTTTCCCGCAACCTATCTTTAATAAAATGATCCAGTTGATTTAGGTAGACATTGGCAAATAGTTGGCTGGTGAGATTCCCGATTGGCAAGCCAACTCTAGTGCCAGTAACTAAGTGGTGATGGCTTTGATTAAAAAGATTAAGTTGAGCTGGTTGTGGAGTAGCTGACTTGTATGGCTTGTAAGAAGTGATAATTTTTTCAATCAAGTCATAAGTTTGCGGGCAAGTAATTGTTTTGTTGATAAGCTGGAGCAAAATATTCCAGTCAATACTTTGGAAAAACTGCTTGATATCAGCTTGCAAGGCATAGATAGGTTGATCTTTGCCATACTTGGTTCTGGCCGCCATTAAAAATTTCTTGACCCGCTTAGCACCCAAGTGTGTGCCTTTATTTTTACGACAAGCATAAGAGTCATAGATAAACTGCTTATCAAACAACGGCTCTATTTCGGCTACTAATGAATGGTGGACTACTCGGTCGCGAAAAGCGGGCGCAGACACTTGTCTAAGTTTGGGTTCCCGAACCTTAAAGTGTGTGTAGCTTGATGGCTGGTATTGATTGGTTTTTAATTGATGTTCCAGTTTATTCAGCTCTGCTTCCAAGTAAAAGTCAAACTCGCAGATTTTAGGCTTGCCTTGTTTACCTAAACGAGCCCGACGGTAAGCTGCGCATAAACTTTCAAAGCTAGCGATGATATTAAAGATATCTGGCTGGGCAGGCAGTGTCATGTTATTTTTAGGCCCATTTTCCTGACGCCCCGGAAAATATTCAAGGACGCCAGGATAAGGGCGTTATGTTTTCCCCTCGCTTATAGCGGGGAGATGGAAAAAATCTGGTGATCTTGTAGATCCAGGACACACATCCATGAACATGTGTCACTCATCTGGCACAGTCAAGCTAGGCTTGATTCGTATTTATCACTGGCACAGCGAAACCCGATATTGTTGTTCTGACTGCTCGTATTGTTATTCAAATTGAGCGCAAACGCACCGGCGTTGGATGTATTATTCCAATTACCGCCACGGAGGAACACACGACAGCGCTTGTTAAGACTTTCCCCAATCTTTATGTTATCACCTTCATCCAACCGGATAGCATTCGACCCAGCTCGTTGATTCTTTTAGCAGTTAAGGTGTATTGTTTGATGCTCATCATTTTAAGATCTTTAGTTAAACGAATTAAAATTCGTAGAGTATCTAAGTGCTCAGAATACTGCAGTTGAAGTTGCAGGCGATTTTTACCTCGCGCTTTGTTGGCTTTGATGATAGTTAGCAGTAAGTCCAACCCAATTTCTTCCAGTTTTCTACCCAGAACTAGACGATGACTTTTAGGAATACGATTGATGATGGGATAGATCCAAATAAGTAGTTCGTAAGTTTTTTTGTGAAGAATAAACTTGTCGTGCATGAGCATCTATTATTAGGTAAGTTGTCCAACTAGGCAAATTTTAGGGGTCTTACCCCTCATTTTACAAGGGCTGCGTAAATCACGCTACGCGTGACCCTGTGCAAAACTCACCCCGCTTTTGGTTTCACCAGTAAGGAAGCAGGCACGCCAGCTTCCTAAAAAAATATTATCAAATTCGGGAAGCAAGAAAGGATAGTATGAAATTACTAACCCAGGAGATTATAAAAAAGCTACCACAGCTTTATAAAACGGAGAATCAGAGGGATCCGCTAGTAGTGGTTAAATTCTTCTTTCCTGATTTTAGCTGGACATGGTATGGAATTGAGTTTGACGGCAAAGACACCTTTTACGGGTTTGTGGCGGGAGACTTCCCGGAGCTAGGATACTTTTCACTCAGTGAGTTAAAAAATAACCGAGGAAAATTGGGCTGTAGTATTGAGCGTGATTTGTATTTTTTACCCAAGCCACTATCTGAAATCCGCAAACTACATGAGTAGATGTTAGACTTCTACTTTTTGCCAAATGTCTGTTTTTGTATTGGTAGATTTGATGATGTCTTTAGTGGTGAGATAAAAATCAATTTCGGTTTCTACCTCCTCTTCTAGAACTTGAGTAATGTGTTTTAGTAGAAAGTTATAAATGTCTTCATTGGGGCAAATAACTAGAATGGATGGGAAAGGGTGGTTAGTATTTTTCTCCCAGTTTTTATTGTCAGCATAATTAATGTATTGGTTGATCTTACTTCTAATCATAAATCGTGGCGTACCCTCGTCAATGATTTCTAGAAAATAGCGCTGAGTATCTTTGTCTTTTATGGCAATATATGCATCAGGGCGTTTGTAGGGTAGGTAGTAGTGAGTGACTAGATCAGTTTTGGTATAAAAATGTAGTTTGGTTTTGTTCTTCTTGGTTTGAGCTTGTTGTTTGATGAGGAAATAAAAGTCAGCTATTAATAAGCAGTGATTAATTAGTTTATCTGATCTAGTTTTCTCTCGGTAGACTCGCTTGAGTAGTTTCTCATTGATATTAGGTTGCTTAAGTAATATTTTCCTGGACTTTGTAGACAAATGATAGATAGCCGGCTTAGTGTTAGCTAGTAGTTTCTTTGAATATTTTTGACCGATGATGTTTCTAGTAGTGAGGTCTTTGAGCCAGGTGTTGATGCGTCGTGGGCTTTTGTGGTTAAGGAATTTTTGGATCTGGATTCTATTTAGGAACCGGAAACGATAAAGGAGTAAGAGGATGTTAAGTTGTTTGGGTGTAGTTTGTTCCATAGTGTTGTTTGACTATGGGCAGTTGTTTAAGTCTTGGTAGTAGACTTGTGTGTGAAGTATATCATTCCCCCTTATTTATAAGGGAATAGGGGTAAAAGAAAAAATAAGAAATACCGTAATATCAATCTAAATAGAAACTAAATTGTCCTAGCAGGCTGGAGCAGAAAATATAGTATTAAAACATAAGTTATAATGCAATTATTATGTCAGACACAGATATTCAAGCTGTATCAAAAGCAGCAGCAGAGGCTTCTAAATTTGGAACTAAAGCATTGGACACAACCAATAAAATATTGAGTTTTATTGCTAAAGTTTTTAATGAACCTGCTAAAGAAACATCTGGCATGCTTGGTGACAGTATGAAGTTCTATAGATGGAAACGACAAATAAGGATAGTAGACAAGGTAAATAAAATATTAGAGAACAGAGGAATTACAAAAACCATTCCGATTCCACCCAAATTTGCAGTTCCAATTTTGCAGAATGCTAGCTTAGAAGATGAAGACAGCCTTCAAGATATATGGATCAGATTAATTTCCAACAGTATGGATCCAGAGTTTGGAGGAGAGTTGAGATTTGCTTTTATTGAAATGATAAAAAGCTTAAGTACACTTGATGCAAAAATATTGGACTTATTTTATAAGACACTTAAAAAAGATCCACAAATTGATTGGGAACAGATTACAAACTATTCTTTAACTAAAGAGCAAATTTGTAAAGCAATGAGCTTAGATTTTAAGGCTTACTACGTAAGCATTCACAACTTATTTAGAGTTCAGTGCTTAGCCCCAGCAGTATTTAAGGGAAGAGTGAAGATGGGCAATGAAAGCTTGACTATTTATAAGAGGGAGCTGAAGCAGTCACACTAACTCCCCTAGGTAAGAGTTTTATAGAAATGTGTGTTGTTGATAATTAGGGCAGAATATTGCCAGACTTCCTTTTTGATTTATAAACTTTCTTTTTAGCTACATACTTATCTCGATACTGCTCCTGCTTTTTTTCCACATACTTAATCGCATATTTCTCCCTAGAGCTTTTAACCACCTCATCAACCCTGGATCTATCTTCACTAATAGTAGTCAGCATAGTCTTCCCAGAAAATGGTTCTTCTGGATTCAGTGCACCAAGTCTCATATAAAACCTAAATGACGGTAAGCTAGCAATCTCTCCCTTCTCAACGTATGGTTGGAATTGAGGCAAGATTAGCTTTTCATCTTCTGGATTAGCAGTCCTAAAGCAGATCACTGTACCAGTATTAGCCAGTGTTATATTAATCAGTGATTTATCTTCAATCTGAGAAGTAGTCTGATGAGCTAGTATCGCTCCCAGCTTGTACTTTCTCGCCTCAGACAAGATCTGTGCAAAAGCTGGAGTAGCAAAGTTCTGAAACTCATCTACATATAGATAGAAGTCTCTACGATCTTTCATCGCCATTCTAGCTCGCTTAAGTGCTGCCAATTGAATCTTAGCCATGATCACCACCCCGAACACCTCAGAGTTATCCTCGCCAATCTTACCTTTGGAAACATTACACAGGAGGATTTTCCCATTGTTCATAATCTGGTCAAAGTTAATTGTGGACTTTTTTTGTTCCAGAATTCTCTTAGCCGTGGGAGAAAATAAAAACCTGCCAATCTTATTTGTAATTGGCGAGATCATCTTTACCTTCTGATAGTCACCAGCTTTAGCAAACTCATACTTCCAGAAATCCAATAAATTCTCATCTTTTAGATGCCTCACTACTGATTTTCTAAACTTGGTATTAATCAGTAGTTTATAAACCGTAAATAAGGTAGCATCAGGAATTGTAAAGGCAGTGTGGATAGTGTTTCTAAGAATGTACTCCATTCTAGGGCCAGAATATTTTTCGGTGTAAATTTTGTGAAATAGCGAGATGATGCTTTCTGCGATAAACTCTTTTTCTCTGATTGCATCCTCGCCTTTTAATCCCTTTGTCAGCTCCAATAAATTAATCCCAGTTGGATAGCCAATATCATCAGGGTTAAAGTAAACCACATCCTTGATTCTGTTTTTAGGGATGATATGTAAAACATCCTCAACTAAATCACCGTGCGGATCAATCAAACACAAGCCTTTGTCATTTTCAATATCTTGCTGAATCATTGACAGCAGCATGGTCGTTTTACCTGTCCCAGTAGCTCCGATGATATACATGTGACGACGACGCTCATCTTGAGTTAGGCCAATTTGAGTAATATTACCTCCATAATGATTCTCAGCAAAAGTAATATCCAAGCTTTTAGTGCGCTTGAGCGAAACTGGAGCAGGCAATTGTTTACTGTGTGACTTAACGATATCTTCTGTTTTAGTAGTTTTGGTAAAAGGGAAATGATAGATATCTCCGATTTCAGAGGAAGATAAAATTGACTTATTAAACGGCTTAAGTAAGCGCTTGGTGAATAAAAATCTTTTTAATTTTTTCACTAGATTCACTCGCCACTTAAGTGCTTTCACTAATGATTGATAGTTGGAGTTATTAAATGACGAGAGTGCAGAAACAAAGCCCTTTTCGTGATTATGTAGACGAGACTTGTTTCTCCCCAGTACCAGCAAACGAATTGAGGTAGTGAAGAGTTGTTGATCAAGTTTATGTTTAACCAACTTTTCCATTTCTTGTTGATATGGATTACTAGTTTTTTTCTGAGTGTTATTTGAACTTAGAGATAGAAATGGTCCTTCCTTGCCATCAGTAAAGACAAATACTAAAACCCCTATGGGTAGCAGTAATATTTGCAGGACTAAATAAAATACTTGACGCAGAAATACTAACCAAGGATATTTTTGATCTCGATCATTAATGTTTACTACTAAATCATTACGTGAGTAAATCAGTTTTGAGATTCGATTAATATCAGGTACTCGACGCTTGTTGATTGGTGAGACAACTAGCTGAAAGGAAATAAGCTCATTCTCAGTCAGTTTAGTCATGCTACCAGTCATGTAGGCAATCGGATCGTGTTTATCTAGTGATTCTTGTTTCTTTAGGGGTAAGACGAAGTGATTGGAGAGCTTGAACTCAGTAATCCGGTGAGGTTTAGTTTCTAGATCATCTGGAATGTAGTCATCAACTTTTTTGATCACCAAGCCAGGTAGATATGACAACAGGCTTTTTTCAATCAAATCAGTATCATGACTATCAACTCTAATGAGATATCTAATTCCATCTTCCTTGGTAGAAACAATCTCAAAAGCATAGTTTTTGGAGACGTTAAACATTCGATAAATTTTAGATACCTGTCTAGCCAATCCATGGATCATGTTAAAGAGTTGTTCGGTAGTAAAGGGGCTCTGCTCGGTAATACGGAGTGGATTAACTTCAAGAATTATTTGAGGTTGCTGGTGCAGTTTTTTAACTAGATACCATTTAGTGAGTAGATAAATGAGGATAAGTAAGCTAGTAATTAAAAACATCCAGCTAAAAACTAAGAGTAATAAATCAACAGTTAAGTGGGAAATAATCCAGCTAGGAAGTTTTAAATGCGATGTTAGTTGATCTAAATAAATCATAATCTACCTAGTTGGGCAGATTACTAGTTAAGAGTATATCTTAAGGGGTTAAAAGAAGCAAAACTTGACTGAAATCGACTTGACAACTATCCGTATTTGTATATATACTAACAGTATACGGATAGTTGAAGATAAGGTTAAATATGAACAGATACGGACAACAACTCAAAGACACAGAAAGTTTACAGATCAAAAAAATCCCTCTAAAAGACGCTGAAAAAGTAGAAGAAAATGACTTGCAAGATGCTGTTGTTGAGATTAGATTTTTGGCCCTCAGTTGGCTGGATGACTTTGAAAAAGATTTATTTGAGGGGAAAACAGTAGGTGAATTGTTAGATCACAATAAATATGTCTAGAACTGCTCAAAAACAAAATATTAAGACTGATGCGGTTGTATATTTGCGAGTCTCTACTGAAGAGCAGGTCGATAATTTTTCATTAGATACACAAGAAGAAATTTGTCGCAAAGAAGCGGTGCGTAGAGGCATGAAGATAATCAAAATATTTCGTGAAGAGGGTAAGTCAGCTAAGACTATCACTGGCAGACCAGTCTTAGTTGAGATGCTTAAATATTGCAGAAAGAATAAGAAGACATTGGGTGCTGTGTTTGTTTATCGGCTCGATAGATTATCCCGTCAGACCTCTGACTATTTATCTATCAGAAAAAGCCTGATTGATTATGATGTTCAACTTATTTCAGCCTCCGAGCCAACAGGCACCTCTCCCACTGATACCCTACTAGAAACCATCATGGCTAGTTTTGCTCAACACGATAATGATGTGAGAAGTGAGCGGACAAGAAACGGCATGAAAGCTCGCTTTTTATCTGGTTTGATTACTAGAAGACCGCCTTTGGGCTACAAAATGAATGAAAATAAGATTCCCGTAGAAGATCCAGAAACTTGGGACAAGATGAAGCAAGCTTGGGATCTGATAGCAACAGGCACAAAAGCGCTGAGAGGTATGACAGATATTATGAATGAGATGGATTTGAATACCACATATAAGGGTAAAAAAATCAAACTTAAAGTTCAGACAACACAGCGCATCTTTAGAAATAAGTTTTATGCTGGCATTCTGACCTCACAAACTTATAAGGAAGAAGTACAAGGGCAGCATCGACCCCTAATTTCTTTAGAACAATTTTACAAAGTCCAGAGTATTTTGGATGGCCGTTGCGTTAATAAAAAAGCTCTTAACGTCAAAAAGACTCGCAACAATAAAGCTTTTCCTTTGCGAAGAGTGGTTAAGTGCGCAGAGTGCGGAATTGGTTTAACTGCTGGCTGGAGCAAGGGAAGAACTAAGCATTACCCATATTATAGATGTGCTGGAGGATGCAAAGTCACTTCAATCCGGGCTGAAAAATTAGATGAAACAGTGATCGAATTATTGCGAGTAATTACACCTAAAAAAGAATGTATTGAGCTATTTACTCAGTATGTGGTGGAAGAGTATGAGCAAAGACTGAAGACTCTTAAAACGGCAAAAAATAAGGCTGATGGGGAGATAGAGCGTTTAGTAGATATGCGTAAGGTTTTAGTAGAAAAGAATATGTTAGGTATCTACACAGATGAGATATTTTTAGAGCAGAATGCCTTAATTGAGAAGAAGATGACTACTGCGCAGGTGGCTAAATCAGACTCAACGCTTGAAAAGTATGATATCGACAAATTATCTGCGTTTATTAAGAAAACATTAAGTGATTTGGGGGCAACTTATAAGAGATCAACAGTACCTCAAGTGAAAGCCCTAATTGGTTCAATCTTCCCCTCAGGACTCACTTACAACTATGATGGGACATTGAACCATGAAATAAACCCAATGTATCAAGCTATATTTAACTTTGATACTCAGAGTGTCGCGCATGGTGACCCCACGGGGAATCGAACCCCGGTTTCCAGGATGAGAACCTGGTGTCCTAGTCCACTAGACGATGGGGCCAAGTGGAAATTCCTGCGAATTATAACAAAGAAAATGTAATAAAGGTGCGCTATAATCAAGATAATGTCCAAGAAAATAAAGCTTCCTTTGTTTGTTGCCTCATTGCTCTTCCTTTTAGCCTTCTATTCGTATGGTTCTTTTTCAAGTTTTAGACCTAAGTCCTTAGTACCAGCAAAAGAGGTAAAGGGCGCTAAAATTGAAGATCACAGAATAAAACTACCCTACCCCAGTGATTATGAAATGATTGGTACCTCTACAAAGAATGGAAACAAACAGATCACCTTTAGAACCGAGGACACAACAGAAGGAGTCCAGAGCTTCTACAGAAATATAATGCTTTCAAAAGACTGGGAAATTGATTCAACTGGAAGTATAGGAATTTTCACCACTACTACATATGTTGATGATGAAAAGGAAGTTTCTGTAACAACTTCATTGCAAGCAAATGAAGATCAAGATGCAAACAGCATAACTATAGTCAGTTTACTAATAAAAAATTAATTAGTCCCCACAAGGTATACAGCTCTCCAAGGTTGATAGGTACTTCTAAAATTATCCTCATGTAAAACCTCATTATTTTTAGTAACCGTCCTACTAAACTGAGATGTTGCTCCCCAAGCCTCAAAATCTACTTGCTTAACGGTTCCCTTAGGAAGAGAGTCATCGTCTTGATAAAGAGGCTCAGGAGGCGCTATATAGTTTGATACAGCAGGTTCTGAAATCTCAACAGTTCTACCATCAGGGGTCCCATAAATATCAAATGTGAGTGATTGTTCTCCTGAATTCCAAGAAGTTTGGACTAATACATAGTTTGGGCTGTCATTTTTAAATTGGAAATCCAAAGAAGGCTGATAAATTGAGGCATCAAAACCAACAGGCTGATCGATTTCGTAATAATAAACTCGGTAGGCGTGAGGAAACCTAGTAAGAATAGGTAAACCTGCATCCAAAACAGCTCTAAAAAGGGTTGTAGAGGTTTGGCAGACCCCTCCTCCCTCACCTAAAACAGTTCGACCGTTTGAAATTATATAGGCAGTATCGTACCCAGTGCCGCCACTTATTTCTCCAACAGAGTTGTTAAAGGAGTAAGTATCACCAGGAGGAACTAAAACACCATCAGTTCTAGCTGCAGCCAAGGTTAAATTATGAGCACGCGCTGCTGCAGACCCTGTGTATTTGGAACTACCCGTACCAAGTAAGGTAAAGATGCCGTACTTTGATGTATCACCTAAAGAATCGATAGGTGTCATAGCTACTTGAACACTACTATTTCCTTCAAACAACGCTTTTTCAAAATCTTGTGTGAACGCTCTTGCATCAAGCTCGGATCCCCCTTCAAGCAATTCAAAATTCACAACTACCCCATCCTTAACATCAGAAACCCTTCCACGAGGTAACCTATTTACCTCTTGGCTCAAAAACCCTATATACGCATCAAAGTTCTTACGGTTAAGAACGAGCTCAGCATCACCAGAGTTACTGGGAACTACCTCCAGAAAGTCTAACAACTGCTTTGGCTCCATCAACCAATCACGATCATCACTAATAACCCTTAGTGATTTGGCTACAATATCTGCTACCTGAGACTCCACTTCCTTGAGGTCACTAAATTTCAGTTCGGGGTTCATGGTATCTACAGGAATCTCTTCATCAGAAAAATCGACATTATCAAAGGCTTTAATCACCAAATCATAAAGACTTTGATTGGAAACCTTCTTTCCTACTTCTGGATTACTAACTGATAAGACATCGTTCTCATCTAAGAAAAAGCTTGGCTCTAAGGCTACTTGGTTAATTTCACCCTTTATTTGCTCAAATTCACTGCTAAGAGAGGCATCATCCCAAGAATAGTGAGCCTTTACTCGTATTGTTTTAACTAAGCTTGCCATCTTGTCTCTAATATCTATTACTGAGTTACCAGTTCTACCTAACTCAAAAGCACGTGATACGGAACCTGCCACATCATACTCAAGTCCTACCTCTTCTCCCGTGATCACATGTGAAAAACCCTCATGTGAGAACTTTATGGATGTATCCAAATTCTCTAGATGCTCAGTTACTGATTTGTAAGCCTCTTCATAAAGCATTCCACCTACAAACACTTCCCCTACCCGCACACCAGGAATTATTCTTTTCGCATATCCAACATGGTAAACAGTGGAAAAAGCCACGAGTAGCACTAACGCAAAGTAAAACTTTTTTGCGGTGCTGAAAAAACGAGGATTCTTTAAGAGTTTTTTTGCTTTAACTGTTAATTTATTCAAGCTACTTTATTAAATATTTTTTGGGTTCCTTAGATAGGTCTAAGAAATCTTCCGCTTCTTCTAATATCTTATAAGAAGTGGTCTTATCGAAGGCAACAACCTCGGTTCTTACACCTTGGCTTTTAGCGTATTCTAGTAAATCTTGGTAATCCCCATCACCTGAAATAAGAATTAGAACATCTATCTTTTGAAGCATTCTTACGGCATCCATACAAAGGCCAACGTCCCAGTCACCCTTTTTAGCCCCACCATAGAATGTTTGTAGATCTTTGGCTCTAACTTCATACCCTCTCTTTGCTAAAGCATCAAAAAATTCCTTCTCCGCACCTACATCTGCCTTAATAACATACGCAAATGCTCTTACAAGTTTTCTGTCGCCCACTGAGTCTTTTAAAATTTTACCGAAATCAACCTTTGCACTATATAAATTTTTTGCGGAATAATACATGTTCTGTACGTCTACAAATACACCAACACGTTGTTCCTTATGTTTTCTGTTCATATGAAGATCATAACCCACATCTTTTCCATTGTAAAAACTTCCCCTATAATGAAAGTGTGATAATGTTCACGTACGTACGAATTTTAATAACTATTTAGTGAGGGGGTGACTTGCATGGACGAAAATAAACCAATGGACCCAGTTGTAGCAGATGACGCAGCTATGCCAGCAGCAACAGATGACGCAGCTATGCCAGCAGCAGAAGGCGAAGTAGCCCCTGAAGCAGCAGCAATGCCAGAAGGTGGAGAAGTAGCAGCAGAAGGCGAAGCAATGCCTGAAGCAGCAGCAGAAGGCGAAGCAATGCCTGAAGCAGTACCTGCAGAGTAATCTCCTCTTCATTTAATAAGAACTTTAAACCCTCGGGGACGCTCGGGGGTTTTTGTATGGGTATTTTCAGTGTAAAATGCGATTGTTCACAATGGGAGATCGTCTAATGGTAGGACATCGCACTCTGAATGCGGAAATTGGGGTTCGAATCCCTGTCTCCCAGCCATATTCTGACAAATACTATTCATGTACAATTGTTATACATAAAAATCTATGAAACATACTACGCCACCAGAATTAGCAGCAAATGAGGCAGAAACTCGCCAGGAAAATGAAACGCCAGGTGAAAAAGTAGGAAATTTTTTCAAAAAAATAGACAACTTTTTAGTGGAGCGTTGTATGAAGGAAGTGGAAGGTAAAGAAGACCCTGAGAAAGAAGCAAAATGGCTTGGTCACAAATGGGCCGCTCGGGCAACATTTATGGGAGGCGCAACAGTATTATTACTTGCTACAGCAAAGCCAGAATTACAACAAGCAGCTGCAATAACAGCAAGCCTTGGAATTGGGTCAGTTGGAAATGCAAGTACATACTATGAGGCAGCAAGTAGAATAAAGGAAGAAAAAAATGAAAACACTTAAAGAGTACTTAGAGAAAATACTAGAGATTGCAGAAATAAATGAAAACAGGGATCAAATTATCCAAGAATTTGAAGAAAAACTTACATTCCTAACACAATTAGATCTGGAAGCAACTTTAGAAGAGAGCAAAAAAGAAGAATATGAAAAGGAACTAAATGACGCGGGGGAAGACGAAATAAAGGCTTCAAAAGTCATTGAAAAATACTTTGGAAAAGAAAAACTCAAAGAAATATACAATACAAACCTTGAAGTTTTCTCAAAAGAATTAACAAAGGCGTTATTCACCACGCGAACCCCAGAACAAGAAAAAGCACTTAAAAAACTAGCGGAAGAGTTTATTTAATATCACTGCTTCTTGGTAAATTAATACAGGGTACTTTATCTTCCTCACCCATTCACCAGTTCGGAAATCATCAACTACTCCCAGCCAAGCATAGCCACTCATTGAATACTAATACTCAAAGCAAACAAGTATAATATAGGTGTGAAACTTCAAATGACATCAAAATCTTCCTTTATAAGCTTCTTAGTAGTAGCTTTTTCTATACTCTTCCTCTGGTTAATAAGGGACTTTTTCATACCCATATCGATAGCAATAGTATTAGCTGTGATTTTCTTCCCGGTAAAGAAAAAAATAATGGAATTAACAAGAAAAAAGAATTCTCTTTCTACCACGCTCACGGTTATTCTTATTCTAATCTCAGTAACTCTTCCCACTATTCTTGCCGGTACCCTGGTGTACAAACAGTCCTCAGGCTTTTATCAACAATTCATACAATCTAAAACAATTGAAGAAATAGAATTGAACCTTGTTGATACTGCAGTAAACGTCTCTAAAGCGTACTACCCTTACACCCTTAACGACACCTCCCTTAATGATAAAGTAACAAAGGCTGCTCAATCCATAACTAAGTGGGTTTCAGACCAAACCTTAATTATTGGACAAAACACACCTTTATTTAGTGTTTATATCTTCCTTATCTTATACATAACATATGTTCTACTAAAAAATGCGAGTACCATTCTCAAAGATATCGTTCGATTTTCCCCTCTAGGTGAGGAATTTACACAGTTACTCCTTCTACGAATAGCGACAATAACAAGGGGGGGTAGTAAAGGGAACCTTTGTTATTGGTGTTATTCAAGGTGTTATGGGTGGCTTACTATTCTGGATCCTTGGAATAAACACTGCGCTTACATGGGGATTTATTATGATTATACTTTCCATAATCCCAGTTGTTGGGGCAGGTATTGTATGGATTCCAGCAGGATTAATACTTCTGGCCTCCGGAGCTATCTGGCAGGGTATTACAATGCTACTTGCAGGTTTTCTTTTGATAGGAACAATTGATAATTTATTGAGGCCTTATCTAATAGGAAAAAGCACTAAACTGCCCGAAAGCATCATACTATTGTCTATGTTAGGGGGTATAGCAACATTTGGTTTGGTGGGTTTCGTTATAGGCCCAATAATTGCTGGAATCCTCTACACCTTACTGGAAGCCTCACATGATCAAATAGGTCACTTAAAAAATGCCGGCCAATTATCCAATCACTAAATTCCATTCGAATTTACTTCGAGAGCTCGATAATCTCTGGATAATTATTGCTAAACGTTTCAGAAAATTCACAACCATCAAGACATTCAGGTATCCACCACTCAAGAGGGTCAGACATACCAAATAAGAAGGCATTATGTATACCAGCGGCACCAATATTATCTACTTCGTATTTATAACCATGATCAGGGGTGGGAGCATACTTTGTAATATTCATTGTTAAAAAAGTTGTTCCCTGTTCGTTATTAAAATCAGAAAAAGGCATAACTAATTTCATATTCAACGCTTCTTTCTCTTCCTCTGTAAAAATACCAGCAGGTGTAAATACGACTACAGGTAGTGCCACCTCCATAGTATCCTCCTCCATTGCCATCTCCACATTACCCTCTTCTTCCATCATCAAATTCTGCTCTGGGTGTAATGGAGCTACCTCTAATACATCTTCTACGGCAACTGGTGTTTCCATTTTTTCAGAAGTACCGATATTTCTCCAATACCTGAAAGAAAAAATAACCAAACCTATTGCAAGAAATAATAAGATTATTGAGATGGCACTATTACCTTTTTGTGATTCCATAAAGAAAGTTTATCATGAGCTTCATACCAACTAGTACGAAAACTCATCCTTAGTTGTTACATGTACATTAAGATTGATGTCATTCTGAAACAGAGTACTTAACTCAGCTTTTAAAGCCTCAAATATGCTAGCCAAATCTAAATCAGGTAACGCAAAGATACTAAGAGAGACGTTATATTCAATGTCAGCTGACTGAGAACCTTCAAGAGCAGTGACCTCTAAATCACGTAATTCAATATTTGGGGCGGAACTTACAAGATAATTGTAAGTTGTTTGTTTAATCTTCTCGTTAATACCAAAGGTGTCACCAGAGAAAACCTTAGTTCTTGGAATTACATCTACACTTATCTCAACTGGTTCTTCAAGTGTTACTTCCAACTTCTCCTTAAGCAACAAGACATCATTATGTCCAAAAGGGGTTTTAGGTTGCCCCCTAAGCACTGCATTTACCCTCCAAGTATCTGTTTCAGATGCTTTATATGCATTTACAGTTTCTACCCCTAAAGAGGGATAGGTCTCTTCTAATAGACTGATGAAAGCATAAGTTACTTCTGACTTCCGTGCATCTTCCTCGGATCTTTCCTTTGTAACGATAGATATGTCTCTTTGTATACGCAAAGACAAATCAACATTTCTATCTAAAACACTTTTCAAAAGCGTAACTAAGTCCTGTTGTTGAACAAAGTCGATGGTAATATCTTCTGGTAAAAGGATTTCGCTAACTACCTTTACAGAATCCCCAGACTCAATAGAGACACTTAGATTAGACAAATATATTGAGGGGGAAATATCATACAACCCTTTAGTCAAGGCCTGCTCAGTTTTGGAATACGCTGAAACCTCATATGAATAAGTGCGCAAGAGAAATAAAAGAGGAATCGCTGTAAAAATTAGCGCCAATATAATCACAACCAAACCGCGCCTTTTCAAGATATCCCCAGGGTGAAGCTTTTTTACTAAGAATGCAAAAATAAATACAGTAATAAATACTATAGCAACAACGTTTACAAAGAATAGGATGAAACTATCAACAAAGACATTCATGTCGGAAAATGCGAGCCCAATACCACTTGAAGCAAGAGGGGGCATAAGTGCGGCGGCAATAGCTACACCTGCTAAGTTCTCGGAAATCCTTGGTTTCAGTAATGCGAAGGCTGCCACAGAACCTGCCACAAGAGCTATAACAAGATCTATAATTGTTGGAGAGGTCCTTGAAAGAATCTCTGTGTTTAACTGCTTAATTGGGGAAATTATTGCAATAAGATAGGCACTTAGAAAACCTATTAATACTGAGAAAAAAAGAAGTTTAAAAGCTCTTCTGAAAGCTTTTTTATTATCTACAGCCAATCCAAGTGATATTTTTAGCAAAGGCCACATTAGTGGGGAAATTATCATTCCCCCAATTACCACAGCAGTGTTATCCAAAAGTAAACCCAATGTGCTAACAACACTTGATGCTATCAGAAGCAATATATAGCTAAAAGTAAGTTCAGTGTTTTCTTTTAGTTTATTAAACAGGACCTCTTGTTTAGGTCTGGGCAAATCATTCTTTATTTTTATTGCAACTGAACTTTCGAGCATACTATAAATATACTTTAAATGGGCATAATTCCTACCCCCAATGGGGAGATACTACCTATGGTATTGTTGAAATAACCAATTTTGACTCGAGGGGGGTGTTTAGATTGTTAAAAAAATTAATAGAAGAAACTATGGACGCTGTTGTTGCAGCCGTTAAAGGTGTGGACAACATTGTTGATGCAGTTAGAGAAACTGTAAGAGACCAACTTAAAGGTGCCTTAAAAGATGTAAGCGATGTGGCAGGACAAGGCATGGAATCTATTGTTGCTGTAGTAACAGGATCACTGAAAAGTGTAGCCTCTATTGGAGGAAGCTTAGTAGATGTATCTGCAGGAACGATCAGAGGCGTTGTTAGAGGGGTCTCTGACACAGGAGGCGATGTAGTTGGTGCAATAAGACAAACTGCAAGCACATTAATCGAAGAAGCCAATACCCTAGGGCAAGACTTAGGCGAGGTAGCTGTCGGTGCAGTTAGAGGTACAATAAGCTCTGCTGAAAAAGTAGGAGTGGATGTGTCCGATGCAACAAAGGCAGCAGTAACTTCAGTAATTAAAGCAGCCGATGGTATAGGTGACGAAGCAGGTAAAACTGTTAGAGACGCTTTGCTATCCGCAGCAGCATTACCTAGAGATACTGTAGAAAAAATAATTAAGGGTTCAGAGAAATAGTACTGAGACTTATATATATATAAGCAAATAGCACTCGTAAGGTGCTAGTTGTTTACTCAGTAGTCATATGCATAACTCTTTGTGGGAATGGTATTTGAATATTAGAGCAGAATTACTTAATTAGAAGTAAACCCTCCGCATAGACTAACTCAGAAAATTCTACCTCACCCAACACTCTCCGGTTCAGAAATCATCAAACTCCCAGCCAGTAATCACTTTTCGAAGAGTGGTATATATTTAAGACTAATTATTGGAAAAGCCCGAAGTTGTTGTTACTTGAATTACTCCAGTTTCAGAATCAAATAAAATATCGTTCCACGCTCTAAATAAGAAACCCAGTGAGTTCAATGCACCTAAAACTATCACCAAAATAAGATATTTGGCTTTTTTATTCTCAAAAAAAGTATTACGTACTATAAATACCAGTGTGCACGTAACAATTAAGTATGCGACAAAACCAACAGGAACAGACAGTATGCCAATAACCAAACCCAATGAAGAGGTAAGAATTAGAACTACTACTGCAGCTATCCAATGGGCAATATAAGATATTATAAAAATTAAAATATATTTAAGAATTAGCTTTCTTTCCATAACAATATCCTACAGCCTACCTAACATAAATCAAAAAATAATAAGTTTTCGCATAATCCACCAATGCCAGCCATGTTTGATAATATGTAAATGTGTTAAAACTATTTGCTAAAAATCGATACACCCCTTTGTTCATCTTCGCAGTGCTTTATATTCTGTTTGCGCTTTTTTCATATAAAGCCTGGCCAATAGCGAACGGAGAGGAATTCAGATACTTAAGAGGAAAAGAAACCCTAGAGCATCTACTACACGGAGAATTCACTGAACTTCTTGTACAACCACTCCCTAACCATTTCTTATACAACGGATACACGGCACTTCTAACATTCTTAAACCCTAATTTCTATTATGAGTGGTTCCACTTAATTAATTTAGTTTTTTCAGTAACCATATTTGTTTTCGTCTATCTTTTTGCTCTCGAATTATTCAAAGAAACTAAATGGGCAACCCTCTCATTAGTCACACTAATACTATTCCCCACCTTCTTTGGTCAAATGGCTATAAACCCTGTAGACATGCCCTTCGCCGCATTCTACCTAGCCGCCTTATATGCAATTTACAAATTTGGTAAGGGAAAGCATCTTGCACCGTACCAAATAGCCATACTGGGTATTCTTTTTGGAATCTCCCAAGGACTAAGGCAACTTGGTTTAGGGCTGTATATTCTGTTGTTTCTATATCAACTACTTTTGGAAAAAAACCTATTCAAACTTATAAAGAAACGTTTCTTTGAGTATTTGCTAATCTTTGTTGTCGCAAACTTCTTTATGGTGATAACTTGGCCAAATTTTGCAGTTAATTACTTCAAAAGCTTTGCTTGGTACCTTTCTATAGGGAAAGACTTCTTCCTTTGGGACTTTGGACTTCTGTTTGGTGGTGAAATACTTACTAATAGTGAAAGGCCCCAGTACTATCTACCTTTGTTTCAACTTATTACATCCCCAGTATTCGTTGTGGTCTTCTTTGGTTTCGCGATAAGGTTTTTTAACACTCTAAAAAAGAATCATGCATTTACTCTCCTTTCTTTAGCATTTGTGTTGAACTACCTACTCTACTTCGTACTAAATCCAGTTCTTTATGATGGAACCAGGCATTTCTTATACCTACTACCAATTATTTCTCTTCTTTCACTTACTGGACTCAAAATGGCTCTAGAAAAAAGCAAAAATAAAACTGTTAAAACGAGCCTGATAGTGCTTGTAATACTGAACTTTGTATTTCTAGGCAAAAGAACCATAGAGACGTTTCCTTACCACTACGTTTACTTCAATGAAGCAGCTTCCATACTTGGCAATCCTTATCACCTTTACGAATCTGATTACTCAAGCACCTTGTACAAACCAGCCACTGAATGGATTAGGGATATATATATTCCTGAAAACAATATAACCAACCTAAAGGTTTACGCCTGCGATAACGGATACGCTGTAGATTATTATTCACACAAAAAATTCCAGGTAGTTTTAGACACAGAAGAGGCGGATCTGATTATTTGTGACTATAGAACTCTGAAAGGATTCAAGGGAGGAAGAAAGACATCAGGGGAAATAATTTATGAGGTTGGTTATGAGAATACCCCAATAACTTATATATTCTCAAAAAAACCAAATTATTAGGTAAAGACTTCTTCAATGATGATGTTCATCTGCCATCGCATCTTCTTTAGTTTCATGAATAGTTCCATCAGCATGCTCAGCCGGTGAGTATATCGTATAGAGTTTTAAGACATCAGTTTTAGAAGTGTTAATCAAGTTATGCTCTACACCTGCAGGTACAACCACCGCAAAATCATCTTCTAAGTCATACTCTTTACCGTCTAAAACAGCCTTACCCACCCCTTTTTCAACTCGTAAAAACTGATCTATATCATGGTGAACCTCAGAACCGATATCTTCGTTAGGTTTTAGTTCCATCACTACCAACTGGCTGTTTTTACCTGTGAAAAGAACCTTTCTAAAATTTGTATTCTCTAATGTGTCTTTTTCTATGTTTCCTACATAAACTTCCATAGTATCCTCCGGAATTAATTACACCTTTCCCCAAAATACTAAACGATTTCTATGCTAATAGGAAAGAACTTTATTCGTCTTCAGGTAATGCTTCAAACTCTTTTTTCTTCTCGTCAATCCAAGACTGCATAGCTACAGGATCCTTCATGCCTTCTTTTGCTTTTTCCATAGCATCTATGTGACCTTGATCACCTTTAGCTACCATCTCCATACCATGAGCTTTACTCTGCTCAACCACCTCTTCAAAGGTTTCTCCGGTAATTTTGTGATCGCAAGAACCCCCTAATAAGTTACATGTTACTGTCTTCATTTGTACCCTTCGTTGAAAAATTTAAAACTAAACTAACCCTATTATACAGGCACTGTAGACCTACCCTCTTAATAGCTCTGGTAAATCCTCATTAGCTGAAACGAACCTAATTGATAAAGAGTTCACACAGTGCCTTGTATCTTTTTCTGTTAAGCCTTCGCCCTCAAACACATGCCCTAAATGGCCATCGCAATTAGCGCACCTTATTTCTGTTCTTGAACCATCTGGATCACTAATTCTTTCCACTGAGTCTTCAAAATGATCATCAAAAGCAGGCCAACCACAATTTGCATTAAACTTTGCCTTTGAGGAAAACAGGGGGTTATTACACTTTCTACATAAGAAGGTCCCTTCCTCATAAAAGGCGTCGTATTCACCTGAAAAAGGACGTTCGGTGTGAGCATTCTCAAGAACGTTTTTTTCTTCTTCTGTTAGAGAGTTATACATGCATAAAGTATACAGCGAAGCGGAAACAAACTGATAAAATGCCTTTATGGCTCCCCTATCTATTTATTCTTGGAATGTTAATGGTATACGCTCTGCGTATAGAAAAGGTTTTCTACAATGGCTAGAAGAAACACAACCTGACATCCTATGCATCCAAGAAGCAAGAATAAGTTCAAAACAACGAGATCACACGTTTGATATGCCACATGGATATAACACTTATTGGAATGAGGCTGAAAAACCTGGGTATAGCGGAACAGCCCTGTTTACAAAGACGCCTCCTATCTCAATTAAAACTGGAATCTTAGGAAACGAGTTTGACCCTGAAGGAAGAACTCAAATAATTGAATATCAAGATTTCATAGTAATAAACTGCTATTTCCCCAACGGAAACGTCAGTACAGAAAGGCTAAACTTCAAACTCAGCTTTTATTCTAAGTTCATCGACGCACTAAAAAACAAAGTTAAACCTGTAATTGTGTGTGCTGATGTTAATACTGCCCACAAAAGCATTGATCTGGCCAATCCTTCTGCAGCAAGAGGAAGGTCAGGATTTCTTGATGAAGAAAGAACCTGGCTTGATGCCCTATTAAAGCAAGGATTCATTGATACATTGAGAGACGCTAATCCTGAAACAAAAGGCTTATACACCTGGTGGGCTATGAGACAGGGAATTAAAGAAAGAAATAGTGGTTGGAGGTTTGACTACATCTATGCAGACAAAACAATTGAAAATAATATTGCAGAAGCCTTTACAGAACCTGAAGTTAATATTAGTGATCATTGTCCAATAGGAATAAAGATTGAAGGTTTAAGAATAAACGAAACAGAAGAAAAGGTTCTCCCCAAATCTCAACAGGCTAGTATGTTTTAAAAACAAAAACAGCCGTTTGTGGGTTAACGGCTGCAATTGTCTCTCTATCTAAGCTGCTAAAGATCTGGGCATGGATTGTGCCCTGATGTTTGCAACTTGTCCTTGTAGAGCAGTGTCTGTTTTAAGTAGGTCTGCAATCTTGTCTACTCCGTACATCACAGTAGTGTGATCCCTACCACCAAGTTCTTCACCAATTTGAGGCATAGAAAGCTGTGTATCGCTACGTAATAGATACATTGCAATTTGCCTGGGTAAAGTCACCCGGCGCTGTCTAGACCTCGATATAAGCTCTTCTCTCGACAAGCCAAAGAGTGCTGAAACCGCATCTATAATCCGGTCTGGTTCAGCCTCAGGTTCTGGAATCAAGTCAATTAGCATGTTTTCAACCATGTCTGGCTTGACCACTATCCCCTGCAAACTAGCATACGCGGATACCCTACGAAGAGCGCCTTCCAAAGCACGAACATTTCTCTTCATCAAACGAGCTATCTCAAGAATCACTTCATCTGAAACCTTCAAATGATGTTGCTCGTTCTTGAATTGCAAAATGGCGAGGCGACTTTCGTAACCCAGCATCTGCAAATCCGCTACCAACCCCATCTCAAATCTCGAGCGCATCTTAACTTCAAACTTTTTGAGATCTCTTGGGGCAAGTTCAGATGCAATTACAACCTGGCGATTTTTCCCAACAAGCTCATTGAACGTGTGAAAAAACTCCTCAGTTGATTTTTCCTTACCAGCAAGAAAATCAACTTCATCCATCAACAAAACTTCTACCGTTCGGTACTTATCCCTAAGCGCCTGGGTTTGATGGGTGCGTATTGCCACAATAAGGTCATTAGTAAATTCCTCAGCTGTGACATACAAAACATTTAATCCAAGCGCTACCGCTGCATTACCAATTGCATGCAACAAGTGAGTTTTCCCCGTTCCACTGAGGCCATAAAGATACAAAGGATTGTACCTTTCTCCTAGCTTTTCAGAAACGGCGCGTGCTGCGGCAAAAGCCAAGCGTGTCTCAGGAGCATCAACAAATGTAGCAAACGTTAGATTTGGGTTTAACGTTGCATTTGGGGCAAGATCTCTCGGAGCGGTATCCTTTTCTTCGAAAAGGGGTAAGTCTTCATCAACTTCCGGAAGGTCAGCATTGGTAGAAACCTCAAATTCGACGGAAACATCTCCACGATTTAACATACCCACGAGAAGTCTGCTAACAATAGAAGTCAGCCGGGCTTCTATCCAATCTAGGGCATAAGCAGTCCTTACTCCAACCTTTAAGACACCGTTTTCCTCATCATAAGAGAGAAATTCAGTACCTTTAAGGAAAGTGTTAAAGGTTCCTCTTGCCATTTCCATCTCTAACTGTCCCAAAACAGCAGTCCAAGCATGTTCTGGCGATACTGGCATTTCTCTCTCCTCATTCATTTATTTACCAATCAGGTCGATTGATAGTGCTGCTGTCGATAGTATATTATTAGAGGTTGCCTGTAAAGTTACAAGCTATGCGAGAACGGAGGCTACTTTTTTAATTACATCTTCTAAACTCCAGGCGGTTTTTATAAGATAAGCTTCTACATTACCGTCATACATTTCTTCTAAATGAGTGAAATGGGTTAGATTGGAAAGAATTATTACGGGAACCTTTTTCCCCCACTTATCTTCACTTAATTGCGCTAAGAATTCCACACCGCTGACTCGCGGCAATATAAGATCCAGGAGAATTAAATCGGGTTTATGCTTAAGTGCTAAGTCTAGGCCTTCTTGGCCATCAAAGGCTACTAAAGCAATGTATCCGGCCTTACCAAGCTTTGTCTGAAGTGCAGCACTTAGTTCTAAGCTATCTTCCACGACAAGTATTGTTTTTTGAGCAGGTTTATTATGTGACATAGTAAAGTAAGCGCCAAAAATATATTAACACAATGCTACAATTTTATAATGTCCAAAAAAAGCAAGATTGCTCCCCTTTTAATAGTAGTTTCAACAATTGCCATAGCTTTCTTCTTAATTACACCCTCTCCTGAACAAAAAGACAAAAATAATCCCTTTGGCGATATATCTAAGCTATCAGAAGTACAAATACCCATACTTATGTACCATTACGTGGAATACAACCTAGATGAAGAAGATTTTCTTAGAGATCAGCAAAATGTACCCCCACATGTTTTTGAACAACAACTAATTGATTTAAAAGAAAGTGGTCACACGTTTATCACCTTGTCTGAATTATCTGAAGTAATGGAAAATCCAGAAAATGAAAAACACGTAATACTAACCTTCGATGATGGTTTCAAAGACTTCTATACAGACGCGTATCCAATACTTAAAAAACACAATATTCCTGCGGTTGCCTACATCGTCTATAACTTTCTAGGAGGCCAAGATTATATGACTGAGGAAATGGTAAAAGAAATTGCACAAGATGGACTAGTTGAAATTGGATCCCATACCTTACATCATGCATATCTTCTAGATATTGAGGAAAGTGTTGCTGAATACGAGATTTCACAAAGTAAACAGATATTAGAAAAAGAACTAGGGGTAGAAGTAACTTCCTTTGCCTACCCATATGGAGATTTTGATGAGAGAGCAATAAAGTTAGCTAAAAAGGCAGGCTACACTAATGCAGTAACAGTAGAACCAGGGAATCACCTAACACCAACAGGATTATTTAAGTTACCAAGAATAAGACCCGGTCATCTAACTGGAGATTCGTTAATTAACTATATTAATCGGTAAGTGAGCTTAAGAAAGAATTAATAAGCGATACCACAATACCAAACACCAATGTCATCCATAAAGGAGACACTGAGAATCCTGCTACCAAAGAATCTGCAGCCCATACAAGCCCAGCATTGATAACTAGATAAAATAGTCCAAGAGTTACCACTGTGATAGGAAGTGTTAACAAAACAAGAATGGGACGTATAAATACGTTCATTGCTCCTAATACGACTGCAACAATTAATGCGGTTGTATAACTATCTACGGAAACACCTGGCAAAATATATGCTGCAACAAATACAGCGATGGCTGATATAAGTAATTTTAGTAAGAATTTCATAATGTATGAATTCTATAAAGAATATGGTAATAATGCAAAAAGAGAAAAGATCAAATCATTAATCTTAGACTGGAGAGTTCCCCATGTTCACAGTAAAACTGAACAAGCAATGGTATAGGGTGGGTTACAATAGTGGCCTAGGATGCTGGGAAGCTGAAGGAATTTCCTCAAATAGAGCAGCTACTATAGGAAATAGGCGTCTCCGATCAGATCTAACTACAGATCAAAAAGCCGCCATCACAGCTCACAACGGCGACGCACTTATTGAAGAAGCCCAGGATATTGTCAGCAGCTAAACTACTTACCCGTACCGGAATGTTGGGTTTGAAAACCTCAGACCCAACATCCAACCTCATTTTCATTGAAATTCTTTGTTTATATTAATATGTTGAAGAAATTTATAGATCGGAAAGATCTTCACCTGTTGCGGTGGAGTCTACTTCCAACATTAAAGCATCAAGTTCATTCAATGCTTCGTTATTGATTTCTTCTGGGGTTCCTTCTGGTTCTTCTAAGGAGTCAAACTTTTCCATAGAGTCAAAACTACCGTGAGGGCTGGAATCCTCCTCCATCATCATTGATTCAGTAGGTTCTTCCATCATTGCCTCAGGCTCATCCTTATTCAGGTATAAATACCCCCCAATTCCTAATATTACTAGCACAATTACTACTAAGAGTACGTGTGCAAATCCTTTTTCTTTATTACTCATCGGAAGCTTCCTCTCTGGCCTCCATATGGGCCTCTTTAACTTGTTCTCTTAATGCTTGTATTGCTTCTCTTACTTCACTGCTGTAATGCTCCCTGATTGCTTTTCTTTTTGCAATTAGGTTTTGAAGATGATCTTTTGCACCATTTAGAGCCTCTCTCTTACCACCTTCATAATCTTCACAGTCCATGCCAGCATGGCTGTCTAAACCTGCAACGAAATCAGAATAGGTGTTGGCATAATCTGAAACTAAATCTTCAAGAGTAGCTATAGCGCTTTCAAGATCTGATGTATCAAATCCTTCTTCACTCATTTTTGTAACGATATCATCAAGCTTTTCGCTTAATCTATTATAATTTGCAATATGAACTTCTCTATTCTCTTCCATTTGACCTATGCGAGATTGAGCTCTTTCTCTCATGGCTTCACATCGTGCAGTTTGTTTTTCCTCACGAACTTCCATGCGTTCCTCTTTGGCTCCTTCACGTTCTGACTTGCGTGCTTCCATTGCAGCTGTTCGCTCTGCTCTGGCCTCCTCACGCGCTTCCATTGCAGCCGCACGCTCTTCGGAATCAACGTGGGTTTTTGCATGGGCAAGCCCAGCAAAAGCAAATAAGGAAAGGGAAATAACCGAAAGTGTTATTAGGCTTCGATTAAAGTTTTTAAGCATAGGAAAAGTATGCAACACATAAAAGAGGGTGTCAATTTTGCACTGCGGTGTTGACTAAACCACTAAGACATAGATAATTATAAATATGTATAAATTACCAGAACTACCATACTCATATGATGCTTTAGAGCCTCACATTGATGCCGAAACAATGGGAATCCATCACGGCAAGCACCACGCAGGTTATGTAACTAAATTAAATACAGCACTCGAAGGCCATGAGGGTATTGAGGAAATGGAAATTACAGACATTCTCACAGATATCGCCATTGTCCAAGAGGACACAAGAGCTGCTGTAATTAATAATGGAGGTGGCCACGCTAACCTTCTGGGAAATACTTTCACCTGACGGCGGTGGCGAACCCACAGGGCCCTTAGCAGATGCGATCAATGAGCAATTTGGTAACTTTGAGGGATTTCAGAAAGATTTCTCGGAAGCAGCCTCTACAAGGTTTGGAAGTGGATGGGCTTGGCTTGTTATAAATGAGGTAGGAAAACTCAGTATTATGTCTACAGCAAATCAGGATAGCCCTTTAATGAAAAGTCTGACTCCCCTTCTGTGTCTCGATGTATGGGAGCATGCTTACTATCTGAACTACCAAAACAAGAGGCCCGACTACATAAAAGCCTTCTGGAATGTCGTTAATTGGGATCAAGTAGCTAAAAACTACGAGGCAACTATCTAACTTCCTTGATATTGCCCCATAAATAGATCATAATTTTGGTATGCCCAACAAATTTGAAGGCCACAGCTTCGATGAACTAAAAGGTGTCTCCCAAGACAACGACTTAGAAACTAAGGAGTATAGAGCCGCAAAAAAAGAAACCGTAAAACGCGCAGAAACCCCAACACACACAGAATTAAATGAGGTTATGGAAAGATCTAAACACGATGAACGTTTGGATATGGACATAGCCATTGTTAAAGGGGCTTTAGAATCCTTAGACCTTATTGACAAACCCCTTGATCCTGCAAAAGCCATGGAACTTGATGAGGATGATTTAAGAAACCTCATGAGCAAACCAAGCAATGAGGATGACCCTCAGATTTACTTTAAACAAATTACAAGAACAGTAAAAAAAGGTCTATTCAGAAAAGAACACGAAGAAGTAACAGATGAAATATTAGTGGTAATTAGGCTAAATAACAGTTCCGCCCACAGTAAAAAGAAAAGGGAGAAAGAAGGTACCGTCGTCACAGCGGTCTTGAAACAGAGAAAAGGGGTTATCCACTACGGAAAAAGAAATCCAGGATTATATGCAACACAAAGTGAGGGAGAATTTAACGCCCTAGTTAACCCACCATTGGAGGATGATGGTGCTGGGAACATGGTTCCTGGAGAACCAAGTATTGGCGGGGAATTAGCTCTCGGAAGACTAACTAATCAAGATTATCTTAAAACATACAAAAAAGAAAATAAACAAACTCTACAAAAACATTGGGCAAATCATGATAAAGGTATGGAAAACCGTGTGGACTATTGGGGGCAAGAAGAAGGGCGCAACGAGATGATGCGGAGATTGGATGGCAGATATACAGAGGTCTTAGAAGGACTTAATAATCAAATAACACGTATTAAAACAGAAACAGCTGCTGCAGTAAAAGAAAGCGAAGAAAAAATAGAAAGATTATCAAGAGATCCTGCTTTCCTAAAAACACTTTGGAATGGTTATGCCACCGTTTTAAGAAAGCGTAACCCTAGCGAAGCCGAATTGGCAATGTGGGAACAATTAATGATGGATAAAGGAATTACAAAGGAAGAAATTGAAGCACTAAAAGCAAAATTAGGAAAGAAGAAACAATAAAATGAAAGAAACACTCCTGGAAATTTACAAAAAAGCCGATTTAAATCACCCTGTAGCAGAAGCTGCGATGGACTTTATTGAAGCATACGATGGTTCTAACGAAGAGGATCTAAATAGCTTTTTCGTTTTACTACTCATGACACTACAAAACTATGAAATCGCAGACGCAAAAGCTAAAGGCTATGACGCCGTTGAAGAGCTAAAAAATGAAACAGATATGCAAATGAGAAAAATCAAAAGCGATATGAAAGATTTAAAGGAAGGTCATTTACCTCCTATGCCAATGGAAAGCACTGGCGTGGATGAAAGCGAGGTGACCGAGTAAATATGTCACACAAATACTGGTTCGAAAACAAAAAGTATGGTTGGGGATTTGTCCCTACAACCATGGAAGGTTGGGTAGCAACATTAGTTCTAATGATACTAATGCTTATCGTATTACATACACATGGAGTACTAGATAGTACGGTCACTGCAAATGGAATATTAAGGCTCGTCTTTGATGGGTTTGTTGTAATCAGCCTTTTCACTGTCCTGATGCAAAGCAAAGTAAAGGGTGGTCTTAAATGGCAATGGGGTGGAAAAAAAGCTAAGAGGAAAACTAAAAGACGAAAAAGAAGATAATCAACCGATTAACTCTTCATATTCCTTTACATATTCTTCTAAAGCTTGAAGTCCTGTTTTCCAGAAGTCCTTGGATGTTATATCAACTCCCATGGTCTTGGTAATTTCATTGGGGGTTTTAGAGCCTCCCAATGCTAAACCTTCCTTATATTCCTTAACGAAATCATCCCCTTGCTCCTTGTATTTTCTATATAACGCAGCCGTGAGGAGTTCTCCAAACACATAACAATAAACATAAAAGTCATAATGGAAAAAGTGTCCAATCAAAGGCCATCTCCTTTTAAAATTTTCAGAAAGTGTAATACCCTCACCATAAACAGACTCATAGCGGGAAGAATAGTAACCTTCAATATCAGAAGTCTTGAGCTCCCCTTTTTCTAAAACGTGATTGTGAATATCCTGCTCAAATTGGTGAAAGGCTGTTTGTATAAAAACGGTAGCAATAGAATCTTGAATCTTTGCCCCCAATAAATTTATCTTTTCTTTCTTATCATCCAATGAAGCAAATAAATGATCAAAAACTATTGCTTCAGAGAACACACTTGCTACCTCAGCTGTCGCCGTAGAGGGCCAAAACTCATAAAGAGACTGGTCCTTACTTAAAAGGGAATGAATTGCATGACCCAATTCGTGTGCCAGGGCTAAAACATCAGTAATTGTTCCTGTGAAATTCAAAAGAACAAAAGGGTTACTACTAGGCGTACCAAAGGAACAAAAAGCTCCAGCAGTTTTGTGCTCCGTCAACTCTGCATCTACCCATCCACTTTCGATTATTGTCTCAGCAATATCTGCAAACTCCTCATCAAACATCCTGAAAGCGTCTAATACAACTGTTTTAGCTTCCTCCCAGGTATATTTACGCTGAACATCGGTATATACAGGAATGCTACGGTCCCAATCGAACAGCTCGTTATAGCCAAGAGCTTTTTTCTTAGCTTTAAAGTATCTCTCGCTTATTTCAAAACTATCATTAACAGCTGCTATCATAACCGAAACGGCTTCTGAGTCTGTCTCGTTATCTAGATATGCAGCATGCTCAGGATAATCAAACCCTCTCACTGCATTTGAAATTTTTGAATCCAGTAAAAGAGAATTTAGAATTAGGGAATTTGTAATCTTGTATTTTTCAACCTCCTTACCAACAGCTTCTGTGGCACGTTTCCTAGTATCTCGATCTGCATGTGTACTAATAACCTCCCCTATCTCCGAAATAGTCATATTCTTCTTTTTACCATCTAACTCAACCTCAAACCTTAGGTTTGATTGCAGTTTGTCGTAGAGTTTTACCAATGCAGAAACACCGGTTGGAGAAAATCTGCTCAGAATAGCCTCTTCTTTTTCTGTTAAAACAAACGGAATAAGATCTCGCTCATGCAAATGCATATGTTTAAACTTGGAAAGCACAGGGGACTCTATCATCTCCTTAGCCTTCTCTTCAGACCATTTCTTTCTTTCAAGATCAAACCAAGTAAGATCTGCGCCTATGCGCGCATTCAATTCGGATATCTTTTGTTTAAGAGCACTTATCTCTTCATTTAGATTATCTTTTGCACTAACTAGACCAACAAATTGGGATAAGCCAATAATAATCTCCTCGATCTCTATCATCTCCTCTAAAATCTTTTTATACTCTTCCGGAGTAATAACTGGAGTATTTATTCTACCTCTATAGTTTTTGGAAAACTCTTCTGCTTTTTGGATGATTAATTCAATATCTCGTTCTATGGTTGGGTCATCAATGCCCGAATATAAAGGGGTTAAATCCCATGCTACACCTTTTGCTGGATTATTTTTCATTTTCCGGGTCCAATCGCCAAACCTTTGCTAATAGCTTATCATCATCACTTCTCAACTCTGCAATAAAAACCTTACCACTTAAATGCTGGAACTGATAGTCCTCCCTATACGAGAGCGGTTTTCTAATACCAACCTGATAATACCCCCTGTCTGCTCTGTAGGTTGCATTCATATACCACTGGCTTATAGACTTCTCTTCATTTGTGATAAAACCATAACCCTTCAAATTATTTTCTACCATATCTGCATCAACTATCTCGTTTACCTCATTCCAATTACGGGATAAGGGGAATCCAAAGAAAGGTAACTTGTCATCAAGACCATAATCTGGAGTTTCAAAGTTATTTACAATAAATTCTCCACAGGGAGTCAACATATTCATTTCTTCCATATCCTTACAGAGAAAGGTTAGGAAGGTCTCATTATTCCAAGGATATTCTGTTTGATGATCTACAAAAACCATATAGGATTGATAAAAGAAATAAGTCATAAATAGCGTCACCAAGCCTATAAGTACTTGCTTGAAATACTTAGGAGTGACCTTAATTAGATTCACAATTCCAATAGCACTTAATATAAAAACTGGTATAAGAAAGTTATAGATGTGTGTTCCGGGCTTTCTAACAAATAACTCAAACACACCAAAGTTTAAGGCAAACCAAATCAAGTGACTCCAACTCATCTTCCACCAAATCAAACCTAAGAAGGCTGTGACAATGTAGAACTCTAAAGTCAAAAACGGATTATACAAATCAATTAATTGCTCGTATCTTTCGATATTGGAGTAACCCACATCTAATCTCCTAGTCAGGTATCTAATGTTGGCGGGGGTTTTTTGCTGGATCTTCCAATAAGGTAGGAAAAAAGGAAGAATTAATAAACATCCCAAAGCAAAGTTAGTAAGAACTAACTTAATCTTATTTTTTGGAGTAACCTTTTTGGATATCAAAAACAAACCAAAGATAATAACCATTTGAGGAAGCATAAAGATGGCATCCCAGTGAGAGAAAAAGGATAGAACAAACATCAGAGTACCAATCAAGGTACTTTTTAAATGCCCATCATCTTTCCGGAGAAGATCTAAATAGAAATAAAGGGCTGCAAATGAGAAAAACAAATTTTGATTCTGATACTGCGCAATTCTTCCAAAACCTACAATAAACCCATTAAATGACAGCAACATCGCCGCCACAAAACCAATTTCAGGACTTTTAGTGAACTTTTTAACCAGAGCGTAAAACATTAAAACGCTCATCACACTAAAAACTGTATGGGGTACCCTTACAGCTAACTCATTTCTATAATCACCCACAGCTCCTATGGAAAGTGCTGTTATAAGAAACTGCATAGGACCTTTTCTTCTAGTTAAGAAAAAATCTTTTACAGACTGATCACTGCTGGGTTCAATAAAGGTTTTGTGCTCATCTCCTATGTAATCGGAATACCCAAGGTTTATAAAGCGTAGTGGAATCGTAACTGCAAGTAAGGCAAAAATATAAAAGACTTCTTTTTTGTTTTTGGGAAAAAAGGATTTTATCTGCTCAAAGCGCATGCGTAAATTTTATCACTATCCGTTAGTGAGACGTACTGAAAATTTCAGTCGTTTAATGTTGCCGTCTGGGTCAGTAATTTCTGTTACTCCTTCGGATCTATAAAGCTCAACCAATTCAACAGAAAGGGCCTCTTTGTTTTCCTTGATATCACGGCGTTTCTCTTTAATATCTTCCTCCATACTGCTATAAGCACTATTTGTCATCAAACGAGTCTTAGAAGCTTTCTTTTCTTCTTTCACTTCTAATTCTTTCTCTGCAACTTCCTGATACAAAGGATCTTGCTCTAGTAGTTCTTGATAGTTCTCTTTAAGGGAGTTTAGCTCTCCTTGTTGATCGGAAATTATTTGCAATCTTTTAAGAATCATTTCTTTCATGTCGTTGTCAGTTTAGAATGGGAAAATAAAATTTTCAAGGGTTAGGAAGTAGTTCTTGATACAAAATCAAACTCATCCATATATTTTTTGCCAAACACATCCTCCATAGTCTCCACATTTTTCTTTGTATATTCTCCATTTCTTGTACGAACCAGGGAATAAACAAAACCACTGTCATTCACAGCAGCAGAAATATCTTGAGCTAAAGAACGCACATACATACCTCGAGACATAACTACTCTAACCTTTGCCACTTGGAGCGACTTTGTTTCCTCCAAAGATTCTCTTAATTGTAACCACCTAGTCTTTATTAAATCCTGACGTAAGTCCCCTGTCACTAAATCAATCCGGTCACTAATATTCTCTACAATGTGCCCAAAATCCTTTGAATAAAAATCTACCAACTCTATTTCATGTATCTGCCCTGCTTTTCTAGGAATATCCACACCAGCAAGTTTTTTATTTCTTGCAAACCAGTGAAGAGGTTTTCCTTTAACCTTCACTGAAGAATAAGGGGGAACATCTTGGATGTAGTCGCCCTCAAATTCAGAAATTGCATCCTTGAGGGCTTCCTTTGTAATGTGTGTGCCATGAAAAGAAGTTACAATTCCCAAACCATCGTAAGTGTCCGTAGAGATACCAAAAACTATTTCAAATACATACTCCTTAGTCCACGCAGCATAATCATATTTCATATGCCTCTCCTTACCCGTTAAGATAATAATCACACCTTCCGCCATAGGATCTAAGGTGCCAGTATGAGAAGTAATGGTGCCATACTTTTCCCCTACCTTAGAGGAAATAATATGAGTAGAAAAGCCAGCGGGTTGCCAAATTGGTAAAATCTTGGGAATATCCATGTGTTGATTATACAAGTAAGTTATGTCTGAAATACATAAAATAAAATTAAAAGATGGAAGAGAGATGGGTTACGTAGAGTTTGGTGATCCAAAAGGATTCCCCGTCATTTACTGCCACGGCTGGCCTAGTGCCAAGTATGAAGGTCTCTACTTTGACCCTGAAGCAAAAGAACATGGGGTAAGACTAATTTCAATTGATCGTCCTGGAATGGGTGATTCAACATATAAACCCGACCTCACCTTTTATCAATGGCCGGATGACGTAAAAGAACTCATGGATTCTCTTGATATAAAAAACTTTGGTGTGTTTGGTGTATCTGGGGGAACACCCTACGCACTTGCCTGTGCTCATAAACTAAAGGACAGCGTTAAAAGAACATACATTTATGGAGGCTTAGCCCCTATTCATTCAAAAAACTACGGAAGAAAGTATGAAAACCTAAAAAAGCTAGCGATCTCTACAAATAATATCCCTAACTTCACGAGAAGAGCCATAAAGGTGTTTAGAAAGGTCTTAAGAAAAAGACCAAAGCTTTATCTTTGGATACTAAAATCCCGAATTCCAAAAGAAGATAGAAAGAGAGCATCTCAAAGAGGAATAGACATATTTATAAAAAATAAGTTAGATGCTATTAAGAAAACAGCGGAAGGTGCAACACATGAGGCAGGCCTAATACTAAATACCTGGGATTTTGATATTAAAGATATTGAAAGCTATGTGAAATTTTGGATTGGTACCAATGATGATCTGACCCCTATGGAAATGACAGAATACATGAACGAGACAATACCCAACTCTGAAATGAGTATTATTGACGCAGGAAGTCACTTTGCAATTACTGACATTGCTGATGAAATATTCGATACAATGAAACAAGGATATGCGCATAATTAAAGGCAATAAAGAAGAACAACTTACACCAGGAGAGTTTTCAAAATTACTAAAAAGCTTTGATGAAGTAGTAATAGATCTAGGAACAGGAGACGGGAGATTTACCTATGCCAAAGCTAGAGAAGTAGCAAACACCTTAGTCATCGGAATTGACCCCAGTCACACACAGCTTAAAACATACTCAAAGAAAGCAAATAGAGATAAATTAGAAAACGTTTTATTTGTTGTAGGGGCGGTAGAAAACCTACCTAATGAACTTGAAGGTGTGGCAACACAGGTTTTTATTAACTTTCCTTGGGGAAGTCTCTTAGGGGGGATTGCACAAGCCGATCCAAAAGTAATCTCTGCAATTTCAAAGCTCGTAGACAAAAAAGGCAGCTTAGAAATAACCTTTGGTTATTCCCAAGAAGCAGAACCATCAGAAACGAAGCGCCTTGGATTAGATTTATTAAATAAAGAAATGATTGAAACTAAGGTAATACCAGAGTTTAAAAAAAACCTTCTCCAACTGGAAAGATTCACTCAAATGACAAAGGACGATATCTTTGAAATAGACTCCAGTTGGGCTAAAAAACTTTCGTTTGGGCAAAGCCGCGATATTTTTAAGCTCTCCTTTAAAAAGTAAGGACTAAGGAATACTCAAAGTGATATCATTTATGTAATGCCTCTTGCAGCCCATAAAGTTAAAGATTTACCAAAAGCACTCTCCCTTAAAAAACTAATTGGGCCTAGCTTTATTATTCTAGGTTTAGGCCTTGGTAGTGGAGAAGTTGTTTTGTGGCCTTACCTAACCTCAAAGTTTGGAATGGGTATTATCTGGGGAGCAATCTTAGGACTAACCTTCCAATTCTTCATGAATATGGAGATTGAAAGATACGCATTAGTAAGGGGAGAAAGCGTTTTTGTGGGATTTGCCAGAAAAGTTGGCTGGTTACCTCTATGGTTTCTCTTTTCAACCTTTTTGCCTTGGATTTGGCCCGGTATCGCTGCAGCTTCTGCAAAACTTATCGGAAGCCTTTTTGGAATCCAAGAAACACAATATCTTGCCATAGGAATGCTTATTCTCATGGGCGCAATACTTTCACTAGGTCCGGTTCTTTATAAAACTGTGGAAAGGTTTCAAAAATTACTAATTGGGGTTGGGGTTCCTTCTGTTTTTCTATTAACCATCTTCTTAGCCAGACAACACCACTGGGTAGATTTAGCAAATGGGCTTATGGGCAAGGGGCCTGACTATTGGTTACTTCCCGCAGGAATACCAATAGCTTCCTTTTTAGCGGCACTAGCCTACGCGGGAGCTGGTGGAAATTTAAATCTTGCCCAATCTTTTTATGTGAAGGCTAAAGGGTACGGGATGGGTAAATATGCAGGAAGAATCACAAGTCTTTTGACTGGAAAGAAAGAAGAAGTTTCTCTTACAGGAGCGAAATTTGAGTGCACTGAAGAAAATGTAAAAACCTTTAAAGAATGGTGGAAAAACATCAACATTGAGCACTTCCTTGTCTTTTGGGTTACAGGATCGGTCACTATACTTTTGCTAGCGCTTCTTTCATATGTGACCACATATGGAACTGGACAAGATATCCCTGGAATTAACTTCGTTTTACTGGAAGCTGCAGAGATTGGTAAACAACTCTTTCCTTTCGCAGGTACCTTCTTCTTAATCGTTGCAGGACTTACCCTTTTTGGCACTCAACTCACGGTATTTGACGCCACAAGTCGAATTCTATCCGAAAATGTAATTCTTGCTTCTAAGGATAAGATCAGCTCAAAGAAGCTACCTAAGATCTATTATGGTGTTTTGTGGCTACAGATCTTTGCAGGCATTACTATCTTCCTAACAGGATTCACTGAACCGCTTCAGCTTTTAATACTAGCTGCAGTTCTTAATGCTTTTGCTATGTTTGTACATGTGGGATTAACTTTGTGGTTAAACAAAACGAGTCTAGAAGACGAACTAAAACCAAAGCTGTTGAGAACAACAGCAATGGTTCTAGCTTTCTTATTCTATGGAGGATTTAGTATCTATACTATCCTTGATAGATTCTTCCTTTAAGCTTTTACAGCACTAGCCTTAACAACAACACTTTTACCAATCTTGTCGTGCCAAGTTTGCTTTTCTGGATCCCAAAGCATCCAAAAATAACCTAAGAGAACAGCTAATGTAGAAACAAACTTTCCTACAACCTCTCTTAAAATAGCTTCAACAATAGTCAGATTCTTACCTGTATCTATGTTCTCAACTCTTATCTTAAGAGCCATCTTACCCAAGGTTGCACCATATTTTGATACTAACAAAACATGATAAGCCGCTCCTAGGAGAGCTGGCAAAGAACCACTAGAACCGAAAGAAACTGAACCATCTCCTACGTATGTACCTCCAGTGAAAAACCCAGCAACAGTGCTTATTAATATAGCGTCAATTAAAAAAGCACCTAATCGTGCCCAAAAAGTTGCATAATCCTTGCTTGGGGACTCGTCTTTCATTGGCTCTTCAACTGAGGTTTCGTTTACTTTATCTAATTCTTCATTCATTACTTATCACCACCTTCTTCTAAATTGTGCACCAATCGGATGAAGTTGTACAGAAATGTTAATATATTTTGAGACATCGGGGTGTGGCGCAGTTGGTAGCGCGTACGGCTGGGGGCCGTGAGGTCGCAGGTTCGAGTCCTGTCACCCCGACCAGATAAGATTTCACGCTGTTTGAGTAGAGTGTGGAATGGTTCTTTTAGCTGGTACGAAAGGATTTCGTCAATCCCAACATCTATGTTCAAGAATATAAATCGACAAATTGTGTCTTTTATCTCTGGACCACCCTCTTTTACCACTGTGTAAGCGTTTTTCGATATGTTCAAGAATTGCTCTAAACTCATCACCTCTTCCTCCGATTTTGCCAAAACCTCTTCTAGTTTCTTTATTTCCTTCTCAATACTCAACTTCTGAGCACTTAGCTCTGCTATTTTTTCTTCCCCCAAACCTCTTACCGTATTACTCGTGGTTTGCTTCAAAATAGATAAGCCCAACTCTTTTAGGTCTATTTTCAATTTTTTTAAAAGACCTCTCCTGTTATTTAATTTCGATCTAATTTCTTGTTTTCTTTTCTTACTGATTGTTTTTAAACTTCCGTAGTAGTCGTTGTATTCCTTTTCCGTAAGCTTCAACCCCTCTTCTAAGAGCTCATAAACAAAGTTAAATACATATTTCATTCTTATCGACTTCTTTAACCCTCTTTTGCTTTTAGGAATAGGTAAATGCCTTTGGCAACTTTTGTTATCACACCTGCAGTACAGTAGTTTAGTAACACCATCACCACTCGTTGATGGAGCTATATACATGTTCCCGTTACAGAAACCGCACTTTACGATACCCTTCAGAGGATAAAATGCTTTCCTCTTTTTCTTGGCATAAGGCTTATTTCTGCTTTGCAATGATTGTTGTTGAATTTCAAAGTAATCCTCTTCCGACACAGCAGGAGCGAAATCATAGATGTCACGCAAGTCTACTTTCTGCTCAGCCTGAATTAGAATCCCATAATAGAATGGGTCATTAAACATATTTGAAAGCTTTTGAGGTGACATAGTACTTACCCTATTGCTTGTCTTAAAACTCCGCTTAAAACCTAACGAATTAATCTCCTCGGCAATCCTCTCATGGGACTCACCTTCTTTTTTCATTTCCCAAGCACGTTGTATGAGCAAATGATTATCTCCGTCAGGCTTATAAATACCTTCGTCATTTACATATCCATGCTTTGGTATGGGTGTTCTACCTTCTTTCAGTCTGTTCTTAACACCTCTAGAGACATCCTGAGAAAGTTTGTCAGAGTATTGTTTAGACATAACAAAGGCAATACCAAGTAACATCTTCCCACTAGCATCATTCGTGAAATGGTGTGTTACAAACTTTAAATCCTTTATGAGACCTTCATCAATCATGTCAATAATCTCGCCAGCTTCTTTCATATTCCTAGCTAACCTATCAGGGTGCCATGCCAAAATTGCATCATATTTTCCTTTTCGTATATCCCTCAACATTAGATCAAACTTCTCCCTTTGACCTGGCTTCTTGGCAGACTTGCTTTCCTTTAGAACAGCCACAATGTTCAACCCTTTATACTCAGCAAAACTTTCACATGCTTCTAACTGATCAGGTACGGATTTTAATTGATGCTCCTTATCTTCACGGGAACGGCGAAGATAAACAGCGTATTTGAGTTGGGAGGTATCTAATTCTTCGTTGTACATTAATCTAATTATAAAGTAGTTTGTTCAAAACTCTTCACCTTATAAACTTAATACAATATCCTTCCTCCGTTATGGTCACTCATGCTAGTAATATTTTCCTTTGCTAACTCCATTTTATTTATCACTAGCAAATAACCAAGTAGACCCACTAGACCTAATGAGATATTAGCATCGGAAGATTCAGTAGCCCTTTTTAAAACCATTGTCCTAAAGCTCCCCTTTCAAGCTTCTTCTAGATAGATATTCAGAAAATATACCGTCTAGGAGGCTTATAAGTGTAGTTCCTTCTCTTTTCGCAATGTCTTTTAGTATCTGATGCCAACCAGCATCAATACGCACCTGTTTGCTTATTTTTTTGTCGACATTTTCTAGTGATTTTTCCATCACTGTTAATATCTGACAAATTTGGGGTGGTTAGTAGGGAAAAACAAAGAATTTCATACACGTTTATTGCCAATACAAAAGCATCTAATAAAATCTGAGGGTGAGAAAAGGTGGTTTTTACAAAAACGTAACTTTATATCTTATTCCATAGCCATTATTAACCTCAAATAGAGAGTCCTCTGTCCTTAGGTCTAGCTTGCCGTTCACATATTTAATCACATTGGTAACTTGCTCATCGTCTAAGTCTAGGTCTTGAGCTATCTGCTTCACAGGAGTTGTTTTTCCTACCCTTTGAAGTAAATACTCAAGAACAATGTAATTTTGACTATTTATTCTAAAGTTACCCTCATACGTTTCTCCTGATTTTGTTATAAGAACTAAATTTCCTGTGGTAAGAGAAAAAGAAACCCCTGGGGCACTAGTTTCCTTCAGTAGCTTAGTCAATTCTATTTCCATTTCAGCCTGTAACCTAACCTCCACAAGCCCCCGTGCTCTTTTGTGTATACCAGACCCAGAAATACCCCTACGGGCATACTCGGAATCAACCTTTTGCCATGCCTCATGCTTTAGGGCTTCATATTTATCTTTAACAGCCTTTACCAGCTTATCTTTTTTCATCTTAATTTCAGTCTCGCCAGGGAATTTTTTTGCACACACAGACGGGCGAAGGTTAACCCCTGGGCTGTTTTTGTTAGCTTTTACTAACCTTCCTTATCCTATTTTACTAGAAAAACTAGGTTTTATTAGGTTGTATAGTCTAGTTTTGACTAGTTTTCTGTAGTTATTCGCCCTGGAAAAACATGTCACGCACTCGGGGAGGTCTTAACCTTAAACTTATTTAGGTGTTTTGGGTGTATGGGGGTGCTATATAATTACCATAATGACAAAACAAGAGGAAACTATATCAAACTTGTCACATGGGTTTTTAGAGAATGCATTGTGGCACTTATCCAATACTACTAAGACATATCAAAGCAACTGTGACAACCATAGAAATGATTATGGGCACAGAAGTCTTATTGCTTCTCGTGAGAATAGGCACTCCACATCAGCACTTCTAAATTTCTATACAGCCATAGAGTTCATTATAACTACTGAGGCTTTTCATAAAGGATTACAGAAATTCGATAGCAATGACAATGCAATTAAGAAGGCAAGGAACTTAAACTTATACAGTGAGGGTTTGTTACAAGCACTTACCGAACTATCAATTCCTAGAGACACTATTTCTCATGCCTATCTATGGGAAACACAACGAACCTTAGACAAAGATTATAATATTATTCAAGTAGACAACGCTATGTGGGAGAAATATCTGTCTAAACTAAGACCTAAGTATAAAGACAATGTTGATTTAAATAATGGTATTACTGTTAGGTACGAGTTCAACGTAGTACCAGATAAAATAGACTTTTTAGATGGTGTTAAATGTCTTTATATAGTAAACGCAGTCTATAGTGGGATTCTAAGAGAATCTAAAAGCTCTTGAAAACCCCAGTTTTACCCACATAAACAAGAAGGCTTCCCTATAGAAATACAAACAGCCCTAAGCAAAAGATATGACTTAGACGACTGGCTAAAGTTCTTCAAAAACCAACTATGCTCGAAAGATAATGAGGAATTAGAAGGATTCGTTAAGAAGCTTAGCTAAGGTCCCATCATTAAAAACAAAGCCTGTATAGCTTTCATCAATAGGCATGTATGTTTCCCATGTTACATAATTCCAAAAAATTTTCTTTTTAAAAACCTCATTGAGTATTTTCTGAACTACAATAATGTACATTAAAAGGGATATATCTAAATGCCTCTGGGCATTTAAGAAGATATAATCGTTTGGCTTTAACTTGTCACCATGAATTATTTTGTTTCTCAAAGAGTAAAACTTATTTGCCCACATTGCTTGTATTGTTCTTCTTTGGCGTGGTGCGTTCTTTTTATAAGAAAATGTCCTGTAGGCATCTCTACTGTTTTTCGTAAATGCTTCTATTTTGTTTGTGAATACAGCTCTTTGTTGACCGCTGGGCAAATCAAGAAGTGTTTCAAAAGCACTCATTGCTAATAATATTCTTGCATTCACACTAAAAGAATCATTATTAAAATAACTCTCAAAATATAATTCTGTCGCCATCATTATTTTATTAAACAGTTTTTTCTTTGTCCTGTGACACTTTTTCAAAGCATTAAACATATCCCAATTAATGTAATCTAGTCTGGTTTCAGGTACATATCTTGGTTCTTCGAATACCGTATTGGCAACTTTCAAACCACCGTTTAATTTATTAACTATATATCCACTAGAGGTAGCCATGTAATCATTTCCAGGAACGAAGTTTTGAACTACAAAAACAAAATTTTCTGATGTATGTGCCCAAAAACCTGCATTTGCCCCCCTCTTTATTGTGTTGCTCTTAGATAGAACGCTAAGAAACAAGACATTCCGTAAAAACTTAATAGAGTCATAGTTTTCGAAGGTTTCAAAGTCATCCTTAAATACAATTCCGATGCCCTCCTTTGGGTTGCCTCTTATAGTATTAGTTTTTAGTATGCTTTCAATCTGTGTATAAAGTGCTTTATCCGTTATATATTCTTTCCCCGCAACATCAAAGTTAACCAATGTCACATCACCAAAGGTAATATCTTTAATATCCCTAGGAAGGTTTATGTACGGAAAAAATACAAACTTTCTAACATCTGTCATATCACCATTATACTTCTGATCTAATAAATTTATCTTATTTTGATATCAATCGTCTTAAAAGCAATCAGCACAATAATGGATGTCGTAATTGGTATCTTTAACGACATGAACGAGTTGTTTTTCTACAGAATTGTAAGGTTTAGTAACTCATAGCCACATTCTTAACAGGAATTGTCATAACAGTTTACGGTAGTCCCATAGCTTACTTCATCTTTTTTAGGAGAAAGTGCATCGTAATCGGAACACCCAATTTCTTTTTTTCATCGGGATATTTTTCTATAAACTTCTTATCTGGAACAATCTCTTGAGTAGCAACTATACTGAACCCCGCATCAATAAATGATTCGATATATGTGCTAAGTGACCTGTAATAGAACCTAAGTTCTTTGTGTGCAAAACTTACAGTACTCTCCGTGTCTGCAAAATAATACTTTGTTTTAGAGTATTCGGTGTTTTTTCCTAAAGAGTAATTTATCAGGGGTCTTGATGGATGCAAAATGCTAACTGCAAAAACACCATCCTTTTTTATCACATTACTAACATTAGACAAAAATAAATCGACATCTTTTATATACATTAAAAGCATTTTTGCAAGAACGACATCATACTTCTTTTTCCCAAACTCAAAACTAGGCTCAAGGTTGCTGACCTTAAAGTCCACCTTACTACCTTTATTAGCTTTTGCTACCTCTATCAATATCTCTGATAAATCAACACCTAGATAGTTTTTAATACCTTTTTTTACGAGTTTATTTACGAGTAATCCATTCCCACAACCTAAGTCGAGAACACTCTTGTCACTTAAGTCGCCTAATAAGTCAATAAACTTTGGAGAATCTAAGTAATGAATAAACTTATCGTCTTTAGCTATTTTAAGGTAATCTCGGGCAATTTCATTCCATGTGTAAATCTTTTTCATACTAAACCTATTATATCCTAGAACATTAGACTACTCAGTACTTATAAAAAGACTCGTGTTCCACCCCAACACCTACTGGAACTAACAAACTCTCATCAAACTTCTCTACATCCCAATTCTCAAATATAGATTCCGCAAGGGGTAAAAGCTGTTCAAGATTCATCGCTCCTTCTCGACCAGATATCTAAAGGTTCTCTTCAAAGAATTCTACTGTTCTACTCATAGCCTGCTCAAAATATGGTGAGTCTATATTGTGACCCCCACCAAAGTATTCGTACAACTCATATTGTTTGTTGTTTTCTTCCAGCACCTTACCTAGATCCCTAGAATAACCAATATTAACAGTGGGATCATTTACCGAATGGTGAAGTTGTATAGGGGAATTTAGGTAATCAATATTGTTGGTTAACGATACTGAGGACCAAAAGTCATCAGTAAAATCCACTTCTTCTGGGGCCTCTCGCAGCTTTCCTACCTCATCTGATAGACTGCTCTCTAAAGCTCTAGCATCGTAATGTGGGTCCTGCTGACGTCTTACATAGCTGCCATCGTTTAATCTATATTTTGCAAAATCCTCATAACTATAAACGGCACCCGCCCAGATAACACTAGCTTTTATATCTGATTCAACCAACATCGCCCTTAAAACTAAGTTTCCAGCCATGCTATGTCCCCACATTCCTATTTTATCTTCATTTACATAGTCTAGTTTCTGAAGGCTTTTCAAAGCACTTATGGCATCAATGGTGTAGCCCGATGAAAAATAGGATCCCGTTGGTGTACCCTCGGACTCACCGTTCCCTCTTAAATCAATTTTGAAAACAACAAAACCATTTCTAGCTAGAGTATCTACATAAGCTACATACTTTTCTGTTGTTACGTATTGATTTGGGGGAATATATCCATGGTTAAATACAATCGCACTGTAACCACCTTTGGGCATTTCTCCTGAAGGCACTGTTAGTAATCCAAAAATCTCGTTACCCTCACTTATATAGCTTGCAATGTACCTCTTATAATTATCTCCCTCAGATAGTTCCTCAAGTATTTCAAGTCTTTCTGCATCAATATCTAACTTTCTCAAATAGTCGATACTAATGGGGGTACTACTAGCTAACACTTTTTCTTTAGTTACAGACATTTCGTCTTTCTTTGTTATATCCATACCTAAATTTCCGGGTTTATTCAAAGATAGCGAAACTACAATAGAAATCACTAAAACAGTAAGAGTTATCACGAGTATTTTTTTCACTTATATATACTACCATCTATATATCTAAGGATAATTAAAAACATGGCGCCCAACTATTTCTTTGTTAAGCGCCATGCATTTTACCAACCGCCAGAAGAATTTCTTCTAGCCAGAGCCTCCGCCATAGCATCATCTGTTTGCCAGCCGGGAAAATCTCTATCTAAATCATCCTCCGACTGTAACTCATAGCCCCGCTGACGAACTTTATTCTCAGCCAAAGCCATCGATGGAAATGAGGTGGCACTATACTTACTAGATGCCCACTTTTTACCATTGATGTAATAGCCTCCTTCGATCACCCTTTTAATAACAATTCGTGTCTCCGAGTGTTTCCCTTTTCCCAGTACAAAGGTCTCAATGCTTACTAAAAGCTTAGTCACTATGCCTCTCTTTCTGTAATGGCCCGTATCATACTCCTTTTTTGTAAACATCCAATAAGGAATTAAACATGCACAAAAACTTAACTTAACCCATTATCTGTGTTACTTTTTCTATAAGTTATACAAATCCTGTCAACAATTGGAGGAGACATGGCTGCTAGATATCCAAGTAAGGCACGCCGGGGTCCTGCCCTTTTTAAGGCAGGAGATAAAGTTAAGGTGCTCTACAGTTCTGATGAACGCTTAGCTTTCGCGGATAAGCTAACCAAAACAGCGGATCTTATTGAGCGAAGAGGAGAAAAAACTGACTATTCCGGGCAATTGCGGAGACAAGCAAATGCCATAAGGAAAAAACTGCTCCAAAAAAACGTTTACAAAGTAACTCAATCCGGCAATAAAATGGTAGGGATTGATGTTAGCGGAGTAGAAGTTGTACTACCTATTAAAAAGAAAGTGAAAAGTAAGACAGTGCATATGATAGTGAAGGCGTGAGAGAGATTTAAGCCGGGGCTCCCCGACTCCGGCATCTCACATAAGACTATTTCTTTTTCTTATTACCTTCAACCTTAATCAAATTCCAATGGTATGCATATAAAGGAACTCCAACCACAAGCATTGATACAGAACTAGATAGGTCTCGCTGACGAGATCTGGTTTGCTGTATTCTTGAGGAATCCTCTTGTGCAACTGCATCATAATCTTCTTCCAACTTCATTGGTCTTTCAACATAACTGTCATATCTATCCGCATCATTGAAAAACGCCATTTTCAAACCCAAATCAACAAGTTTAATGGTGGAAGTAATAATTACTATCAGACCTACAAACGAGAAAAGATATAAATATAAAAGCCGAATGTTAAATTTCATGTATTAATTGTACAACAACGCATATCAGTAAAGTTTTGCTAGAATTCATACATGCGGGCTCCAAACAATAAAACTCTAACCCTTTTCTCTTTCGCTCCCATCTTAATAGTGCTTCTATTGTCTGGTCTCGGGTTTGTCGGTTGGCAAAGGTTTGCCAAAGACCCTGTTGAAGAACTTCCCCAAGAAATAATGGAAGAAATCGAACCAATAAATGTTTTTGACGATCTTAATACATTTGATTCTGATAAACCTGCAGCCTCTCCCCCTGATACAGGACAAAACAAGTGCTACAACAACGATGAGCAAATCAACTGCCTTAGAAACAACAAAGAAAAGTTTTTTGGACAAGACGCAAACTATTCAGCAAAGGGACCTGACTATAAAGACAATAAAGACGGCACTATAACTGATAATGTAACAGGTCTAATGTGGCAAAAAGATTTTGATATCGTCAGCTGGGCAGATGCTTCCACTAGAGCTAAGAAAGTAGATAAGGGAGGGTATCCAGACTGGAGAGTTCCCACAGTCAAAGAACTGTATTCGATAATTGATTTCAGCGGTACAACTGGAACTGGCACACCGGAAAGTTCCACCGCACCCCAAGATGCAATTCCCTTTATTGATACAAGATACTTTGACTTCGAATATGCAAAGGCCGGAAGATTTATTGATGCCCAATACATAACCTCTACAGAGTACGTTTCAACCACCATGGAAGGAAACGATACTTTCTTTGGAGTTAACTTTGCTGACGGAAGAATTAAGGGATATCCAAAACAAGGCAGCCCTAATAAAGACGAGTTTTATGTCAGGTATGTTCGAGGAAATAAAGACTATAAACAATCCAACCTTTCCTACAATGGAGATGGCACAATCACGGATAACGGAGCAAGCCTAATGTGGATGGAATATGATAGTGAAAGAGGCATGGTTTGGGAAGATGCTTTAGCCTATTGTGAAGATCTCTCACATGCAGGCTTAAATGACTGGCGACTACCAAATGCAAAGGAGCTACAAAGCATAGTCGACTACACAAGGTCCCCTGATACAACTGACTCCCCTGCAATAGCCCCTATCTTTGGTACTTCCTACATCACAAACGAAAAAGGTGAAAAGGACTATCCTTTCTTTTGGACAGGAACAACACATGTCGATGGAAAAGAGGGACATGCTGTTTACATAGCATTTGGAAGAGCCTTAGGTTTTATGAATAACTCTTGGCTCGACGTTCATGGTGCTGGTGCTCAAAGAAGTGATCCTAAAACCGGAAATCCAGGTGACTACCCACAAGGTCGCGGCCCACAGGGAGATGCAATTAGAATATATAACAACGCTCGCTGCACAAGAGATGTAATCTAGACCTAAGGCAGCAAACTTGCGCAACCACCAAACTCTGATAAAATATCACCTACAACTAAATATTATTAAAAGCGTTGATGGGGAGAATGGGCCCCGGAGCTGCAAGGGCAAAAAGCTCACACTTAGTAGTCTTTGTCGGAAGCCAACCGTTATCACATGGCAGCGTATGTCGCCACTGGTGGAGTGCGCCTGAGACCACAACAGGAATGTTGCGGTGAACAAAGGTGGTACCACGGGGTACCTTTTTTAATGGAAACCTCGTCCTTTTGTTTGTGTATTTATTGCACAAGCTTTAGGACGAGGTTTTTTGCGTTTAAAACATAGGGGTGTAGCTCAATAAGGGAGAGCGTCCGTCTCCAAAACGGAAGGTTACGGGTTCGATTCCCGTCACCCCTGCCAAAGTAAAGTATAGGAATTAATTAAAAAGGAGGTCGTAATGGCTAAACAAAAGCCAGGAAAAACCAAACAGATAATGCATGAGCACAGTATTACTACCAGGGATGGTATGAAACGCTTCAGTGCTGCACTTAAAGGGGCAAAAAAAGCGTTAAAGAGAAATCTAACCGAAAAGGAGTTAGAAAGAATTATTGTCTTGTACAAAGAATTACTAGAGCTTGATACAAGAAATATCGAAAACATCCCTCTTAATACTGCCATGGGCCTTGGTGCGGTTCTTGCTAGACATATGGAAACAGAAGAAAAACTCTTACTAGTTTCTTTAGCAAGTCCCGCTTATATCCAGGATGCCTCTGGAAAGCACGTTAACATAACAAAAGGAACAAGGAAAAAAGCCTATCAAGCAATACCTGAAATAGCAGCAAAGGCCGTCACTATAGGCAATATTTGCACGCTCCAGGTTCTCCTTTCTGACATCGATTCTGAGGTAGAAGGTAAATCCTCAGACGAGGTAGAAACCCTGTTTAGAGCCAATCTGGAGGGCTTACAGGAGCATTTTGCTGGGGCTTCTAGACTATCAAAACTGATTAGCGGAGTAGAAATAGATGCTATGAAAAAAGAAGTTGCAACAAACCCAAATCTTGTCGCATCTATTAAATCTCTTCAAGAGAGAAGCACCGTTCTGACGGCACACAAGATAACAAAGGAAGCCATCAAAGAGCGCGCCATAACCTATGCTGCGCTAGGAAAGATACTTGAGGAAAAGATGCCGATGATAGTGATAATGGATATTCAATCCAGAATCTATCCGTACGAACAACCGTTCTACGACATATTAAGAGATATTCCTATTCCTTTACTAAGACCAACCAAATTCTAGTTGGTAAAAAGGGCGAAGCATATAAAACTTCGTCCTTTTTTTGGTGTTACTTATAAATAGTGGAAATAACTAGCTTAAGGCAGTACTAATGTACCTTCCAGTATGTGTTCCGCAGGAGCAGGATCTCCATCATCTGGTTCAAGAGTCAAAACATAGAAAGTATGATCAATAAGGTTTTCTGAGCGAGTAAATGCATTTATCTCTACCCCATCACTCATCTTAGTCTCGCCAGTGCTTATTACATCAAAATCATTTCCCTCTCTTACAACCCAACCTTCATAGAAAAACCCCTTTTCTAGCTCAGGTAGGTCGGAAAAAGCTGCCTCAAGGCGATAAACCCCATTTACGTAATAAGCTTCTACTTCCCCGCTACTAATACCGTCTTCAGTTACATCTTCAAGCGTGGCTTTGTATACATCATATTCTGGTGTGGGTTCCGCCATTGCCACTTCTTCTGTGACCTCTTCAACCATAACGGCTTCGTCAGCTTTGCGAGAGAACATATTAAAACCTGTAAATACGATAGCTATAAAAAGTGCAAATAAAAGTAGTTTCTTCATATATTCAATATAGCAGAATTACTATTTTGTCCCATATCCAAATGCTATACTAACGTCGATGATCCCAATAATCCCCAGGTTCTTGTACAAAAATCTCATGAAACCCCTTCTTTTCTTACAAGATGCGGAGAAAGTACATAATAACTTTACTTCCCTTGGCGAAACCTTAGGTAGAGCACCACTTACTCGAAAACTTACAAATACACTCTTTTCATACAACAACGAAAAACTAACAAAAACAGTGGATGGAATCGAGTTTAAAAACCCAATAGGTCTAGCAGCTGGTTTTAACTATGATGGCCATTTAGCAGAGATACTTAATGATGTTGGATTTGGATTTCATACCGTAGGAACTGTTACTGCTAAGAAATACGAAGGAAATAAACAACCACGCTTGGGCAGACTTCCGAAATCTCAATCCTTACTAGTAAACAAAGGTTTTAAGTCAAAAGGAGCAGAGGAAGTTGAGAAAATACTAGACGGGATGGATCTTGAGCATACAACCATGGGAATAAGTGTGGGAAGCTCAAATATTCCAGAGGTTTCTACAATAGACGCTGCTATTAAGGACTATCTGTTCACCTTTGAGATTTTTAAAGATAAGAATTACGTTAAATACCTTGAACTAAACATTAGTTGTCCAAATACGGCGATGCCAGAGAGCTTTACAGAAGTAGAAAACCTCAAAAAGCTCCTAGATGCTGTAAAAGAATTGAAAATTAAAAAGCCCGTTTACATTAAGATGCCTAACGAAAAAACAATTGAAGAAACTAATGGGTTATCCGACCTTGCTATCAAATACAACTATATAAAAGGCTTTATATTCTCAAACCTAGTAAAGGATCGTAAAAACAAGACTTTCAAATCTGATGAGATCTTAATGCTTAGAGGATCTAAAGGAAACTTCAGCGGAAAACCTACTCAAGAGAACGCACTTAAGCTAGTTGAAAACGCGCGAAAACGTTACGGAAACAAAACCACAATAATTGGTTGTGGTGGAGTATTCAATGCAGAGGATGCACAAAAACAAATCGATGCCGGAGCTGACCTCATTCAACTTATCACTGGAATGATATTTGAGGGACCTCAAGTAATAGGCGAAATAAATAAAGGAATTTATGAACAAACCTAGAAACCCACTAGATAGTTTAAACTTTGGCCGCGGCCCAAAGAAATCAGAAATTCATGCCTCCAGTGAAAAAGTAGAAACAACCCCAGAATTAGAAGTAGGGGACGTACTAATACTAGGATCCGACCCCAAAGATGGAATGGAGTTTGAAAATGCAACTCATCTGACTAAGGTGGCTGATATGGAAGTTGGAGGCCTCTCTAGGCAAGCCATAATGATTGCCAGAACAAAAAATGGCGTTCGTGTTCGAAACCTCACTGATGCTAATAATGTAATTATCTGGGCAGTAGACCAAAAAGATGCCCCTGCCGCAATACTACAAAAAAATAAACCTCTTGGAGAAGAAGTTTGGAAAAGAATGGGAAACCACTTCGGCATAGATATTGAAACTTCTGCCGGAGTACTAAGACTTGAAGCAGCAGGACCTAATGGCAAGTTTGTACCAAAGCTGGTAGAAAAAACTGTACTAGAAGATGAAAACAGTGAACGAAACTTTGAACGTATCGCATAAGAACCATAGGTAAATATCTGATAAAATAAAGCGATGAAAACAATAGTTGTAACCGGTGGGGCAGGATTTCTTGGAAGCCATCTCTGTGACTACCTCATAAAAAAAGGGAACAAAGTAATCTGCATTGATAACCTATTCACAGGAGATAAAAAAAACATCCACCACCTCATAGACCACGAAAATTTCACCTTTCTTAATCACGATATTATTGAATCAATAGAACTTGACCACTTAATGATAGATCAGATTTATAATCTTGCTTGCCCCGCATCCCCTATTCACTACCAGATAAATCCTGTGAGAACAATCAAGGCAAACACAATGGGAGTGATTAATGTATTAGGACTAGCTAAGAAACATAAGGCTAGAATTCTTCAAGCTTCTACCTCTGAGATTTATGGAGATCCTCTAGAACACCCCCAAACAGAATCATATCGAGGAAATGTAAATACAATTGGACCAAGAGCCTGTTATGACGAAGGTAAAAGAGTGGCAGAGACACTGTTTTTTGATTACCACAGACAACATGCGTTAGAAATTAGAGTAATGAGGATATTTAACACATACGGACCAAGAATGGCTGAGCACGATGGTAGGGTTGTATCAAACTTTATCCTACAAGCCCTTAGAGACGAACCAATAACTATTTATGGTGATGGTAAACAAACCCGATCCTTTTGTTATGTAGATGATCTTATTGAAGGTATGTATCGCTTGATGAATCGTGAAGAATTCCAAGGGCCTGTGAATATCGGAAACCCAGAAGAATACACAATTAAGGAACTCGCGGAAAAAATAATTAAATTCACAAACTCCAAATCAGAACTTACCTTTGAAAATCTGCCTACAGATGACCCTCTTCAAAGAAAGCCCGATATTTCACTCGCAAAAGAGATGTTAGATTGGGAACCAGAAGTTTCGGTAGACGATGGGATAAATAAAACAATCGAGTATTTTAAAACTCTTACTTAATGACTTCTCGTACTGTGTAAGTTCTTCGACCTGAGGATTCAAAGTAAATCCTAAGAAGCAATTCTCCCAAAAGACCCATCATCATGGATTGAACACCCACAATAATTAATAAAACAGCTGCTGTTAAAAGAGGCCTGTTACCTATGCTCTGACCTAAGACAAACTTAAGAAAGGCTAGGTAGGAACCTAAGACACCACCAAAACCTGTAATCATAACACCGGTAAATCCAAAGAGTCTTCCAGGCATCATATTAAATGGCTTTCTAGCAAAATATAGAAGAAAGGTTAGAGAGAGCATATCTAGCACTACTTGTATGGTTCTACTGAAACCTCCGGCATAGGCGGACTCGCCATAATCCCTATCACTAAACTTCACATCAAATTCCTTCATTTTTGCACCATATACAGAAAGATAGTCAGGAATGAATCTATGCATCTGACCATAGAGTCTAAGATTATCAATCATAACCCTATTAAATCCTTTAAGACCTGAGCCTCTATCAGCAATTTCTACCTTTGAGATTTTAGTAATAAGCTTATTTGCAGTGTTGCTAGTAATTTGTCGGGACATCTTTGCACCCTTCCATCTATCAACCCTGTTTGTATTAACAAAATCATACTCTTGATCCAAGTATGAAATCACTCTTTCGATATTCTTAATTGGGATTTCAAGATCTGCAGCTAAGGTAATAACATAGTCACCCTTAGAAACATCAAAACCTGCCTGATAAGCATCACTTAAACCATAATTTGTCATTTGGTTAATACCAACAATCTCGTCGTATTTTTCTGCGTACTGCTTAATAACAGTCCAGGTATCATCCTTGCTGCCATCATTAACTGCAATAATTTCAAAATCATATTTATGCTTGTCTGTGATCTTTAAAAGGTCATCAAGGGTTCTATTTATATTTTTTTCTTCGTTGTAACAAGGTATTACAATCGAGACTAGTTTTTTATCCATTAAAGTTGTCCTTTTTGGTAGGCTTCATCTTGTTCCAGGTACCACTCATAGAATATTTTAATACTTTCTTCTATAGGGGTACTAGGCTTATATCCTAGCATTTTTTTTGCCTTATCAATGTTTGCAAATGTTAACTTCATTTCACCTTTTCGTGCAGGCATCTCTTTTCCATTAACCTTCTTTCCTGTCACTTTCTCTACAGTGTCTATAAGTTCTCTTAATGTAACTGGAGCTGAATTACCCAGGTTAAACACCTCGTAAGCGAAAGGCTTACTCATAATGGTCTCTATAGCATCAAACATGTGTCCAACATAAGAATAGTCTCTACCAGTGCTATCTAAATCCTGGAATATTGGAAACTCGGTGCCATGCTCACAAGATCTTATAAGCTTGGAAAGTGCTAAATCAGGGCGCATTCTCTTACCCTGGGGGTTGAAGATTCTAATTATAGAAACGGGAAGATCGAAATTCATAGAGTAAGTCTTTAATAAAAGCTCACAGGCCATCTTAGTTGCGGGGTAAGGGGATTTTGGATCCTTAATTGCCATGTCTTCTGTAAAAGGTGTCTCATTAGAACCATACACCGAGGATGTTGAAGCAAAGATTACTCCACCAACCTTATGCTTAACAGAAAGCTCTGCAACGTTTACCGTACCTTCAACGTTATTTCGAACGTATGTTATTGGATGTTCAATAGAATATGTGACTCCTGCCCAAGCTGCTAGATGAATAACATGATCAAAAGGTCCATCCTCTTCAAAAACTTTATCCAAAGCTTCAACTTCAAGAATATCAACTCTTCTAAGAGTAAAATCTTTATTATCTTTAAACTCACGGATATTGTATTCCTTAACTGCGGGGCTGTAATAATCGTTAAAATTATCTACCCCTACTACTTGATGGTTATTGGCTAGGAGATATTCACAAAGGTTTGAGCCGAAAAAGCCCGCGGCACCGGTCACTAGTATTTTCATGACACCTTATTTTATCATTATTCCAACCACTTGGTTTTATGTATGTTAGGCTCGGAACCATACTTTGGGTAGGTCAGATCAGTACTTTTCTTCTTTCCCAAAGCCCAATTTAGGATGTTTACGATGGTCAAACCAATCTTTAAACCTGTAAAAGAACCAGGACCAGGATTTGCATCAAAGACCTCAATCTCTTTGATATCTAGTTTGTTTTTCTTAAGTATCTCTCTTATAGCGACTGTTAAATCTAAATCACCCACCATACTATCAACTTCACTTTCTCCCTTAAAAAGCTTTACAGACTTTTCATATCGTTCTGAAGAATCAATCAAGATTTTGTACACTTATCTTCCTTTCGTTTTCATCAACATATTCAAACTTCATTCTAATTGTATCTTCAGGTAAGAGGTGTTCAGCAACACCAGGCCATTCAATCAATGTAATTCCATTTTCTTCAAAAAGCTCTTCTAAACCTAAATCCAAAAGCTCTTCAGCTCCCTGCATTCTATATAGATCTAAATGATTCACTGTTAAGTTTTCCCCTTCATATTTTCTCAAGATAACAAAGGTAGGACTTTGGACGCGCTTATCAATGCCCAAGGCATGTACAAAATATGAAGTAAAGGTTGTTTTCCCTGCACCAAGATCCCCCTCGAGGGAAATAACAGTTCCAGGTTTAATCTTCTTTGCTAGGCTTTCAGCCAGCTCTTTAGTGTCTTTGGTAGACTTGGATAAAATTTCCATAATATTACTCCTGCAAAACCTCCTGCAGCACCATCAATAAAAACATCAGATAGCTGTCCTGTTCTAGTAGGTACAAACTGTTGATGAAGTTCGTCGGTCATACCATACAGAAACGTTAAGGCTATTGCTGCTGGTATGCTTTTTGTACCACGGTAAAAAGTAAAACACAAAATAAAATACCAAAAAAGATGGGCTCCTTTATTCACAAGGTAATTCCAAAAATAATCTGGGGCAAAGGATGTACCATGCCTTGCAGAAAGACTAAAGATAAATGCAGCTATTATTATCGCTGGTAACCATCTGTTAATTAATTTCACCTAATCATTTTATCATTCTGGAAAGAGACTTATTCAACTCATTTAAGTAGTTGCTAAACCAAAGCCTACTATTAATCTGATGCTTAGGCGTCTCATATATCTGTGCCGTTTGAATATCTTGTATCTGAAAGATTAGGTTTTTTGTATGAAAATTATTACTTAATAATCTAAGCTTTAATTCAGAATTCAAAAAAGGCATTTCATCCCAATCATTTAGCGTCTGAAAATACCCATCAGTATATATCTGAACTGCACCAGCCTCCTCAAGCACAGGCTTTATACGAAAGCGTGAATCCTCATACCCGCGCAGCTGATATTTCATAGCTACCTCTAGTTCATTATTTGAGTTTGTATAGGGAGAGGTTGAAAAATCAAAATAATAACTAGAAGCATGAACTTTTCTAGAAAATAACATAGGAACTAACAACAGAAAGAGCATTACTTAATATTGCACAAATATTTAGGTGATATGGATTAGAAATTCTAAGGAGGATAGCTACTGCAAATGCCAATAAACAGTCATATACTCATCGTCATGGAATATAAAGACTCCATTGGCTCCGTCACCAAGACAATTTCTACAATAGTAAGCCTTACCATCGTCCGCAGCACGCACAGGTGTGTTGTAAGCGCCATACATATCGTATGCAGGATGGATATTCCCATCATAATAGGTAGAAGAATAGCAGGTGTTTCCATAACCCTGTGAAACTGTTGGATTATCCACAGGCCAACTCCAGCTCCCTTCACCAACAGACTTATTTGAGGCAGACTCACAACCCGTATTCCAGTAAACCTCTTTAGATTTTAATTTCTTTTTAGGGTTAACGGAATTTGAGTAATACCAGTTCCACCCAACAACATCATCTATGGAATCATACTTATAAACACCAAAGTGTAAGTGGTCACCGAAAGAGTACCCAGTGTTTCCTTGAATTCCTATAACATCCCCCTTATCCACCTTCTTTGGATCAGTACCTTGCAAAACACTAATAGCATTTATGATCTGAGTTAATTCTTTACGGGCATCCTCTAACATTTCCTGAAACTTTGCCTCATCATTCTGTGTTTTCTCTAATAAAACTGCTTTGGCCGACTTTTGATTGGCTAAATTATTTTTATAAACCTCGAGATTTCTCTTCTCTGCTTCAACTGCAGCCTTCAGTTCCTCTGTTTTGGTCTTTTTTTCTTCAAACAAGTCCTTTTGTAATGTAAAGGCTTGCTTTGTGCTTCTCATTTCATCAAGAAGCTTCTGATCTTGTAACTGCATTACCTTTAAGTACTCTGTCTTTTTCACTAAGGTATCAAAGGTCTCGGAACCAAAAAGAACTACTAAGGGAGAGGATTCCCCTGTTTTGTAGCGCTCTCGCATTCTCTCCTCTAACACATTTGTCTGGTAATCAATGGAAGCACCTAGTTTCTCAATACGAGTCTCAAGATCAGCAATATCTTCTGTAAGCTCACCTAGTAACTCTGTTCTTTTAGCAATTTCTGAAATAGCATTTTGAATTCTAGCTTGAGTAAGACCAATCTGACCATCAAAGTAAGCAATCTCATTACTTAGGGTCTTTTGTTCCTTCCTGTTGTTTGCAAGATCCTCTTCTAGATCTTTTTGTAAATCTTCTAGGCAATCAACTCTATCGTCATAATCCTCCTCATCATTACAATCATCAATTGTTTTTGCTACAGCCAAATTTGTTGGAGGAAAAAGGAATGAGACTCCGAAAAGAAGCAGTAATACTACTGATAAGTACAAAAAGAGTTTTTTTAGCATAACGTCAGTACTTGAGGTACTTTTTGATGGCTGTATGGCTTCCGAGATAGCCCAAACCGCCACCGAAGAGCAACAATAGAACTACTAGGATGATAAGAAATAGCCAAGATGCAATCTTCACTCCTGGAACCAACACAAGTACAGAGGTAGCCCCAAAGATTCCGAAGAAGTGTACGGAAGTAAAGATTATGAGTATTAAAACAGAGGCAATAAATGAAGAAAGTAGACCAAAGAAAACTCCCTGGAATAACAAAGGTTTTTTAACATAGTCATCATTTGCTCCGACAAGCTTCATGATTTCTATTTCATCGCCCTTTGAATTAATAGTTAATCTTAGAGTAGACATAACAACGGCAAAGGATAGTCCCACGAAAATTAAAACCAGTGTTCCACCAACAATATAAACAATATTTGCCCACTGTCTGAACCTATCAACAATATCTTTGAAAAACTTCACTTCTTCAACACCTTCAATTGATTCAAACTCTGTAGCAAGGTTTGTAAGTTCGACAAGCTTTGCTGCTCTAATTTCTAAACTCGCAGGTAAAATATCTTTTGAAATAGCTTCTAACAAAATTGGTTCGTCTCTATTTATATCAGTGAATATATCAAAGGCCTCTTCCTTTGAAATATAGCGTGTGCTTAATACCCTCTCATCACCAATTAACTTTTCTTTCAAGGCCAAAATGTCTGCTTCTAAATACTCGTCCTTAAAGAACAGAGTTATTTGTGCCTGTTCTTCTAGCGTTCTGATAGCTGTTTGCATACCAACCGCTGTACTTAGAAAAAACCCTAACACCAGAAAGGTAACCGTCATAACAGCAACATTAGAGACCACTAAAAATCTCTCCCTTACGTAGACTGTTTTTAAATTTTCCCAGTGTTTACTCACTATATTTACCGCCTTCTTTATCGGAAACTATTTTTCCTTCTTCTATCCTTAATACCCTTTTCTTCATACTATCAACAATTGTGTTGTCATGTGTAGCCATCAGAACTGTAGTGCCTAAAGAGTTTATTTTATCCAATACTCTAACCACTTCTTCTGTAGACTTTGGATCTATCATTCCAGTTGGCTCATCAGCAACTAGAACATCAGGCTCGTGAGCTAAAGCACGTGCTATGGAAAGACGTTGAATTTCTCCACCAGATAATTCCTTTGGAAACTTCTCAATCATTTCTGCAAGTCCAACCAAACTTAGAACGTTTGGAACCACTTCCCGAATCTCATTTTCGGAGGCTCCTCCTACTTCTAAAGCTACAGCTACATTTTCAAAAACATTTTTTGATTTAAGAACCTTAAAATCTTGGAAAACTACACCAATGCGTCTTCGAAGCTCTGGTAATCTTTCGTAGGGTAAATCGGGAACATTTACAGAGGTAGGGGAACTAACAAGACTTGTTTCCATACCTTCTGCTACCTCAAGTTCAGAAAGTCCATCAAAAAGAACTTCCCCTTCGTTTGGAATTTCTTCACGAATTAGAAGTTTCACCAAAGTAGACTTTCCAACACCAGAAGGTCCTACTAAGAACACAAATTCCCCAGCATCAATTGTGAAAGACACATTGTCTAGAACCTTATTGCCAGGTTCATACTCTTTTACGATGTTTTTAAATTCAATTTGGGGCATTGCGAATTACAATCCTATCTACTAACAAAAAGTTTTCCTTTTTCTCTGCTGTCTTTCTTATCTTCCCATATACAGTTACAAAATGTCCTTCAGATACAGCGAGTTTCTGATCCTTAGCCTTAAGAAGTATTATTGGATCCCCAGAACTATCTGTTAATTCATAGGTGATTCCTTCGCTCTCATATAAAAAGGGTTCCAGGTAGGTAACAACACCTTCAAAAGAAGCCTCACTTTTATCTTCAGAACTTTCCTCAACGTCTAAAGCAACTTCTTTATCAGCGAACTTTCCTACAATAGCTCCAACACTAAGACCAAACACTAAAAAAAGCACAAAGATAATGGCTAAGAGACGGGTTAAGCGCTTTCCTTTAAATCCTTCGGCACGCTCGTTTATATTGTTGAGCAGTTCAGGCATAAACTTATTATAACTTATCAATTATTGGTAGCACAGAGCAAGTAATATATCTCTATGGTATATTCGAAATAGCCTCCTGTCCCCAAAACTATGATTCCATTCGAGATAAAAGCTATTGTCTCAGATGAAGAGGGCGCCGCAGGCGACCACACTGTATACCTATTCAATAAGGAGAAGAATCTTTTACTCCCTGTTAAAGTCAACGAAGATAGCGTAAACGCCCTCATGACAGCAAAAGAAGGTAGAGAAGAACCCCGTCCTGATATGCACAACACAACCTCAAGACTGATCTCAGTACTCAATGGAAAGATTGAAAAGATTATTGTAAGTGGTTACGAAAATGAAATCTTTTATTCCTACATAAGAGTTTCCCAGGGAAAAACCTTCTTCGACATAGACTCAAAACCCAGCGATGCTTTTGCTATGGCATTAAGAACTAGTGCACCAATACATGTTCAAACAGATGTGATTAAAAAAGCGGGGATTATGATTACTCCAGAAATGCTCACCTAAGATGACGGGCAACGTTTTCATTATGTTCATCTAAAGTTACTGCGTAGTGAGTTATTCCGTTATCATCGGTAAGATAGAAATTGTAAGGTGTCTCTTGATAGTTAAGAACTGATTCAATAGCACTAATGCTTGGATTTGAGATTGGTTTAGGAGGTAACCCTACATTCTTTCGAGTGTTGTACGGACTATCCCAATTGAGCTCATCCAAAGTTATATCAGCTGGCCACCAATCCAGTACTGCTGCCTCTTCTGCAGTTGGACATAGTACAGCAGCAATAGGGTTACAAATTCTTAAATGTGCTGTAGCGTATTGAGTAGTAGCATCCGCCCCAATTAATTCTCCATTTTTAAATCTATCAATCAAAATTCCTGCTACCACAGGACGATCATTTTCATCAAAAACCTCCCTTTCCACAATAGAGGCAAAGGTTATAACTTCTAATTCAGTAAGACCTATTACATCCAAATCCTTTTGACGAATTAGCCCAGACGTTTTTTCCTCAAAAGTCTCCTTTAATACTTCTACTATTTTCTCTTCTGAGGTATCAATTTTGAAAAAGTATGTGTCAGGAAAAAGGTATCCTTCTTTCTCCCTAGAAAGAGCTAAGAAATCTTGATAGTCTACCTTTTTAAATGACGCTGCCGCATGCCTTGCATATTCCTCTGCGCGCCATCCCTCTAAGAAGGTTATCGCAATATCGTTTGTCCCGTGAAGAAATAACTCAGAGAGATCGTCAATTGTGGAACCTGCAGAAATACGATAAATACCTGCTTGAATCTGAGTGTGCAATCCTTGGGAAACTAGATGTGCCTTAAAGAGAAATGAAGAATTAATGAGGGCCCCTTCATAAAGTCTATCCGCGATAGAGGAAACAGATTCCCCATCAAAAATCTCAAAAGAAGCTTCCTTGTGTCCCTGTGCTGGCCTTGTTAAAGCAGCTTTGTAGTACATAAAGGAAACAAGAGGTACTACCACTAAAACCAACAATAAAACCCCTGCTATATACATTTTTTTATACTTCATATTTAGTGTGTGAAACTTAGACGGATCTAACTCTTCCATGCATTTTATATTAACATAAACACACAACCTAATTGAGCTATAGGGTATGTAGTGTTATAATAATGATGTAGGAAGCATGATGGTCGCTCTGCCTAGCAGAGAGGAAAGTCCAGACTGCATAGAGCAAGGGGATGGAGTGTAAGCTCCAACTGGTAACAGCTGGTGTTTCCCTAGTGAAAGCTTGGGAAAACAGATCCTGAATTGACAGGATTTGAGAGTAACAGTGACGAACCTACTACCTAAACTCGTTTATTCGGGTATGGAAGAAGGATGAAACGGACAATCCCACCCGCAGCAAGCTACGAACGTACCGCTTAAGGTTGCTCGCCAAGGTACAAAGATAGCGCCCAGATAGATGACCATAAAAACAGAATCTGGCTTAGTCGCATCCTACATTTAAGTATGAAGAAAGCATCCGAAAGGATGCTTTTTTCTATTTTTATCAAATATTAAGAATTGTATCTAAGAAGTTTTCTAACAACGAGTACCAATATCATCATTAAAGGTACTGCAATCACAGCACCGATCAATCCAAAAAGTTTGCTTCCAATAAGAAGAGCAATAAGAATAACTAGTGGGCTAAATCCAGAAACCTTTTGCATGACTCTAGGAACTAAGAAGTTATTTTCAACCTGCTGAATTATAAGAAACAAAATCACAGCACCAAAGCCTTTTACAGGAGACGCCGCAAAGCCTACAACTGCTGCAAGGACCGCAGACAAAACAGGCCCGAGAACAGGCACAATTTCTAATAGTCCTGATACAAGTCCTAAAGCTAAGGGATAATCTACTCCTAAAATTAAGAGGCCAAAGAACCCGGCAAGACCTACAATAACCATTAGAAGCAACTGGCCTTTTACCCAATGACCAATGTTTACCTCAATCTCATTGATAAGGTCCCCAACCATAGACTTATTTTCCCCAGTGAACCAAGATTTAAAATGCTTTTTAATATTCTCCCAGTCAAGAGACATATATAAAGAAAGGAAAAGTACACTCAAGACTGCAAACATATTTGAAAATACGGAAAATGTCACATCAACCACTCCTTCAGAAATCCCTGAAGCCTTCGGTAAGAAATCCTGCAAGGTGACTTCAATTGAAGACAATCCTGGGATACCTCCGACAAAGTCCGCCATATTTGCAAGTAGTTTTTGTGCCTGAGATAAAACAGGAGGTAAACCAATGGTGAGAATAAAGATAACGGAAAGCACAAAAAGAGTGAATGTAAGGGCAACAGCAAAGTTTCTATTAACCTTCTTGTTCAGTATGTGAAGGCCCTCAAAGTACTTCACCGCAGGCTCAAGAGATAATACAACAAACAAAGCCACAAAGATGGTTGCGAATATAGGTGCCAAGGTATAAAGAATCCAAATTGCTAAAAGGATTACTACCGTTGTTAAGACAGCTTTAATTGTATTTGCGACTGTTTTATCCATTACTATGATTGTACATGATGCTCTATTTGTTCAGCAAAGGTAGGATCTGAAATATCAAACCACTTAACATCCGGTATTTTCTTAAAATAAGTCTGTTGCCTACGAATATAGGCGTGAATATCACTCTTAGCTTGATACCTAGCTTCTTCCTCAGTAATTTCTTCATTCAAAAAACCTCTAACTGATTTATATATTAATCCGTTTAGTGACTTTGTTTCTTCAAAACCATTTGCAATTAGTTTCTTTGTTTCTTCAACCAAGCCATTGTCCCAGACCATATCTAACCATGAATCAGATCGAGCATATAAAACCTCACGAGAGCCAGAAAGACCAAGAAACTTAAAGTTAATATCTGTCAGATAGGGGAGGGGAGTAGGGGACTTCTTTTCAGAAACCTCCACCTCAATTGCTCTGATTAATCTCGCAGGATTATTCTGATCAACCTTATTAAAGGCGTCTAGATTTAACGACATCATCTTTTCTTGCAATTCCGGGAGTTCCAAAGTTTCCAGCTCTTTTCGAAGCTTAAAGTTTGGCGGTACATTAGAAGGTGTAACCCTTCCTGTAACAAAATCTATAAAAAAACCTGTGCCACCTACCAAAAATACATTCTTACCCTCTTCAAGAAGCTCGCTAATCTTTGGTAATGCCCATGAAGCATAGTCATATGCCGAATAAAACTCTCCCGGAGTAGCTAGATCGTATCCCCACACAGGAACACCATCAAAGGTCCAATAATTTACATGGTTCTGAATTTCATAAGTAGAATTAAGAGGAACCTTCCCTGTACCAATATCCATACCTTTGATAATTTGCCTAGAATCAGCCGAAACAACAGCCCCATCAAACTTTTTACAAAGTTCCAAAGCTAAAGAAGTCTTTCCACTAGAAGTAGGCCCTAAGATTACGTAAACACTATCCATAAGGAAACATTAGCATGCTAGAATCGATTTATGCACTTAATAATTCTCCCAGGAAACTCCAAAGAGTATAACGAACAGTGGCTCAACGACTCTGCAGACGCCTATAAAGATCTATTTGATTCGGTCACCAAACACATTTTTAAACACTGGGAAACGGGGAACGATATGATTGACCTTGAAGTAGAAGTAAAAAGACTTAAGGAAGAGGCTGAAGCTCTATCGGAAGACTATCTGATATTCGCTAAATCAGCAGGCACTGTTGCCACAGTGAAAGCAATCTCAGAAGGTAAGGTCAAACCTACTAAATGCGTATTTGTAGGAAGCCCTTGGGGCGATTTTGCAAACAAAGAAGGGGAGTTTAATACAGCTCTTTCTAAGTTCTCTGTTCCTACCCTGTTCATCCAACAAACCGAAGATATGTTTTTCAAATACGCTGAGCTGGAGAAGACCTTAAAAGAAAATAGTCTAAGTGACTATGAACTAATCGAAATTCCTGGGAATAATCATGCTTACGATAACTATGATGAAATAAAAAAGTGGATGAAAGAGTTTATTTAAAGAAACTCAGATCCTTTACGCGTGCTCTCTGGTCTAGTCTTTTTCCAAACCTCAGTTAGATAACCATGCCGATAGCTTTTTTCTTTCCTTGATACGTCATCTTCATACAATTTCTCAGCAGGTGTACCTGGACGTTGAGAATAAATGCTAATAAATGCCACGTTAAATGGAATCTGCTCAAATAGTTTTACAGTATCCATAAACTGTTCCCGAGTTTCACCAGGAAAACCAACTATAATATCTGTTCCAAACTCAACACCAGGCTTAACTTCTTTGATTCTGTTTAAAAGGGTAATAAACTCCTCGATAGTGTGACGACGATTCATTGACTTGAGCACGTCGTTATTTCCAGATTGCACTGCAATGTGAAGAAAGTTATCAACCTTTGGAAGGCTAATTGCATCTATTAAATCTTCTGTAAAATCAAAGGGATTAGAAGAAATGAAATTTAATCTTTCTAAACCTTCTAATTCATGTATATTTCTAAGCAAATCAGCAAAAGGAAGTTTCTGGTCACTCCCCGACCGAATCTCGAACTTCTCATCCCAGGATAATCCCCAAGAGTTAACGTTTTGCCCACACAACATAATGTGCTTAAATCCCCGATTAAGGAGGTGCTTTACCTCTCTCGTAATTTCTTCTTCAGAACGTGAGATTTCTTTTCCTCTTGCATATGGAACCACACAAAATCTACAAAAATTGTCACAACCAAAGGAAATGTTTACATAACCAATTTCTCTATTTTCTTCAGGATTATCGACTCTTGGAAAAACTGCTCCTTCTGCCCACTCCCCTATCAAGCCGCGTTTCTTTAAAATGTCAGGAAGCTTGGAAATTCCGGATGGATTAATATATTCAGATACCCAAGGTGTTTTCTTCTTCAATTCAGCAAGCTCATACCTTTGCCTATCACCTGTAACGGATCCCACCATACACCCTGCCATAATAATGAAAGGTCTGTTCTTTGCACGTTTTAACTCTTTACCCAACCCATAAACCTTATCCTCGCTCTTCTGTCGTACAGAACAGGTATTTATTATTAGAACATCGCTCTCTAAATAATTCTCGGTTTTTTCAAGCCCCAATGCCTCTAAAACCCCAGCCATAGTGCTTGAATCAGCAGCATTAGCTTGGCATCCAAAGGTCATAATGTGATATTTCTTGGGTTTGTATTCCATCTGGGACAGACTACCTTACGGAAGCGCCATTATCAACAGAATCGGAAGGTAATAAAAGAATTGGCTTTTCATCTGAAGAATCTAGTGCTAAAAGCATTCCTTGGGACTCTTCACCCATCATCTTTCTAGGCTCAAGGTTTGCTAGATATATGGTCTGCTTACCTTTAAGGTCCCCAGGAAAATACCACTCCTTAATGCCGGCAAGAACAGTCTTCTTCCCCAAACCACCAACATCCAAAGTAAGCTTTATCAGCTTGTCTGACTTTTCTAAAACTTCAGCCTCAATAATGGTTGCGGATCTTATATCTACCTTGGAAAAATCGTCATAGGAAATAATATCTTTTAAAGAGTCCATTAGGCCTCTCCAGACTCTTTCATCATTGCCACACCTTCTTCTAAACGTTGAACATATTCTTTTTCTAAGGTTTCCCCCATTTCAACAAAGTCGGGTGCAAACTCATAGATTCCTTTGGGATAATCCTCCATTTCCTCATCTTCTCCATCCCAGATCACAATCGTATCCATCCCCGCCTTATGTGCTGCTGTGGACCCCACAATTGTATCTTCAAACACTAAAATGTCCTTTGGTTTTAACCCCATTTTCTTAGCAGCAGTCTTATAGATTTCGGGGCTAGGTTTTCTGTGCTTAACTTCATCTCCAGCAATTACAAAATCAAATATTTCACTGGCACCAAGTCTTTTTAACATTGCATCGGCCACATTCCTATCTGAATTAGTAGCAAGACCAACCTTCACCTTTTTAACATTCTTTAAGTAGTGCATGAAATCCCAAAAGCCAGGTATTGCTTCCACTTCTGTATAGAGTTTTAGGTATTCTGTTTTCGTGTGTTCCGCGAGCTCTTCAACTGTAAATTCGGTATTAATTTCAGGCTCTTGATGTAGGATATATTCCCATCTTTCAACTGCATTCAACCCGTGAGAGTAAGTTCTAGTAACCCACCCGCCTCCAATTGTTTTCAGCATATTATCCATTGCCTGATTTCTGAAAGGTTGAGAATCAATTATGGTTCCGTCTAAATCAAAGATTACTGCCTTCTTGGAAGCAAACATTTTTGAGGGTGAAAGTTTCTTTCTAACGTAGCCTCTAACAACCTCGCGTAGAAAGATAAAGGGCCCTCCTACAGTATTTACCGGGATAGACCACCAAGGGTCACCAGCAAAAAGCCAGATATACATGGCATAGATAAAGCCTAAGGTTAAGTATGTGTACAAGATAGTCATTACAGTCCCTATCATAAGGTTATCAGAGCTTGCCGCCGCCTACAACCCATGCTAGAGTCAATTTATGTCCGATACAACACAACATAATCATAAAGAAGAAGAAAATTTAGAGCACTTGCACCTCGAGAGCACAGATGCTGAATTTACGTGTCCAAATTGTGGGAAAATAGAGCGCGATGATGTGGTATTCCTCTGCAATACCTGTCCGTCATCAGAGATGATCTACAAAGAAGGTATGTATATGTGCCCATCATGTTTAGCACCAGGTGATAATTTTGAATGTATGATCTGTGAGTCTAAAGACGTGAAAATGGAACTCAAACAAAAGAAGTAACTATTCTTCTTCTTTTTCCCGATAAAATCTCTTTAATAATAAAGCTGCAGCCAAATGATGGTCATTTTGTCTCTTCTTCTGAGATATTCCTGTCTTTATTGCATCCGCAACTGCTTCTTTAGAACTATTAAACTCATCCACAAATTCAACGGGTCTTTTAAGATGAATCTTCAGTATCTTTGCAAATCTTCTTACTACACGAGACTGATGAGTTTCCTTACCATCTTTACCTAAAGGCAAACCCATTACAATCTTTGTCACTCTGTTTTCAATAGCGATTCGGGCAATTTCAGCCTTAACAACATTGGGGTCACTACCCTCTATCACATGCAAAGGGGAAGCCAAACCGTGCCTTCCAAAAGCAAGTCCGGTGTGTTTTTCTCCATAATCAATTCCTAATAGTATTTCTTCCATATCAAGCTATCCTAGCACGCAGTGCTTCCGATAATTTTTTTCCATCCTCCGAGAGAACCTCATCAAAGAATTGGCCACCTTCATTAGCAAAATCAGCTACAGAGTTGAGCATAAAGCTAACTGCAGGGTCATCAATTTCCTTAGCCATATTCTTTGCAAGAATGGCCACAACCTTTGCACCAAGCTTAATAGCCATACGAAGTAAGAGCTTTACATCCTCCGCAGCCTGATCTTTAGCAGCCTCACTATTAAACTTCAGCTCGCTGGACTCACCACTACCTGCCATTCTTTCTTTCACATATTGTTCAAAACTCATGCTGCCGTCTTCAGAAAACACAGACTCGCTAGCAGCTTCTTGTTCTGGTGTGAACTTTTCAAATACAAACTCTTGGGTGGTCTCATCTAACCTTTCCCCCCAGCGCTGTCGAACTCCTTGCTCATCCAGCTCGTTTTGCCATTCTTCCGCTGTAAAAATACCATCTGGAGTTAAAACCTCATCAACATCTTCACTTTCAGCTGAATCTTCTGCACCGTCGTTATGGGGTAAGTCCTCACTTGAGGGGTCACCATTAGGCAACTCTGTAGAAGGGGGAAGTCCTGAACCTAGAAAACCTGCAATTGTTTCTCCTGCTTCAGCATTAAGCGCATCCATACCAGGAATGACTTCTCCTTCAGGTATCAAATCTTCGGCAAAAGCTCCTAGTTGCTCGGCAACAGTCTCAGCAAAAACTTCATCTGAAACAACTTCTATAGCTTCTGCTGCTGCCTCGGAAGCCAGTGTTTCCGCAGCTGTCTCTGCAACGGCTTCTACACCAGCCTCGCCTGCACCCGCTGCTAAGGCTTCCATTGCCCCTTCTACTAAAACCATTATTTGTTTTCCTTTTTGTAATTTTTGAAATAATCTGCAATCTGTTGAATACGAAGTGTGTCTTTTGATTTTCTATGCTCAGAAATTAGTTTTAATTTCTTTAACTTCAAAACCGTCATCTTATTCAAGAAATTTTGTCTCTTCTCGATATCTACCATTAATTTCTTTTCACCTTTAACGTAATATTATCTACATTTCCGGGTATTCTCCTAAGAAATGGAATATTTGGATCCAATTTAATTTCGTAATTGTCCACATTCCTCACCTTACCTAGGATCTTTTCAGCTTCTGAGATTGAAACACCAACTAAATCTTCTAATAACTGTTTCTCGTCTATCTCAGGAATCACAAAGGCTTTAATGGTCACTTGAAGATCTGCTTGGGAAAGATTTAATACTGTAGCATCTGTATTCCCAAGAATTTCTACATTAGTATCTTTTTCTTCATCAGATAACTCAAAACCAGAAGGAATAAACCCTTCTAATAAATCAACCAAAATGGCATCCAAGTCCTCTTCTCTATAACTAAGTCCCTGGAAATTGATTGTTTGAGTTAACGTTAACTCTTCAACTTCCTCATCTAGTTCGGCACTGAACTCTTCTATAGCTAGTGCCCCAACAACAGAGCCGTTAATTAAGATTTGCTCCTTAGAAAGGGTTCCGCCTAAAGCGAGGTTTCCTTGCTCCTGAATTTCGGCAAACAACTCTTCTGAAAGCAAATCTAAGTCTCCTTGTGATACCACACTAACAATGTCACTACTTCCCCCATCTATATCTTCTTGAACCTCCGCCGTGTAATCATCTGATGAAAAATCATCAAACTTTAGATTCTCATCTTCGTCTAGGTTAAAGTCCTTTCCAATGTCAGCAGCAATAACACCCACGGATGCCTTTCCTGGAGTAACTATCTTTGTAAGATCTGGTTGGATTTCTTCAGTAGCGCCTGGAACTGTAACATCGTCTTTTAGAAAATAAATCATGTCATCGTCGTCTTCAAAATATACCTCTTCACCATCATCAAACTCAGCTTCAGCACCTACTTTATAGTTAGCGATTTCAATCTTTCCTTCTGCCTTTTCTCCCACAAGCTTTTCTCCCGTGGTCTCTGTTGTTTTGGAATCACTCACAACTGTTTCTGCAATAAACCCTGCGAGAATTCTATCTGCAACATTATTTGTAACATTAGGCTTAACCTGAATTTCTACACTTTTAATCAATGGCTGGGAATCTACAGTAACGCTAAGCTCCGCCTTGGGAACCCTCCACATTAATTGGTAACCCCCAAAACCCAGCAAACCCAAAACTAACAAAAGGACAATAATCAAAGAGGTGCGCCCCTTTAAGGAAAGTTTTGGAATTTTCAGATTTTTCAAAAAACCCAATGAAATGCTAGGGACAGCAAACTTCTTACCACCTTTCTGTTTATCTGAAGAATCCCCCATAATGGCGTCTAGCGACACTTCACGGGACACAAAATCGGAAGAGGCAGGACTGTTTCCCCCTTCTAGTAAATCCAGTAGATTATTTCCGGCCTCATCAGTAGTAGAAAAAGAAATAGGCTTATTTAACTCATCGCCTTCTTTTTTGAGAAGCTTTAGATTCAAAATATTCTCAAATAGTACGGATCCTTCAGGAATAAGAAGCTCCACTTCCCCATTTTGAGAAGCACGTATCTTTCTAAGAGCCGCAATCACATCCTCATGTATGTCTAGTTTTATTTTTTCCATGTTATTCAACCAATCCTCTAAGTTCTAAATATACCAAGGATAAAGCCGCAGGGACTAAATCTCCCATTGTGCTTGCCTTACCCGTTCTATCTATTACTAGAGGTAGATCCTTCATAGACAGCTTAGTAAATTCTGGCGGAGATTTAAAAGGAATTGAACGGGACCAAGGCTCCTTTGTCACAACCTCATAGATATCAGGTAGTTCTGCACCTCCTCCAGCCATATAGATATTTGGCGCAAATGTTTTCACACCATTAAACTCCTGAAACAAAAGTTCAACACCGTGCAACCAGGTATCAAGTAGCGTGTCTATATATCCCTGTACTAGTAGAACATCACTCTCAGGTAACCTCCCGTAAGAGTATTCATACTTTCTATGTTCAGCATCTGTGAATGAGAGATCCAAACCCTTGCTTAACTCCCCCGTAAAGTGAGCTCCTCCAACATCCAAACTCCTGGTATCTACAATTCCTCCACTAAATACCACACCCACCTCTGTGACCTCACCACCAATATCCATAATAACCCCGTCAAAATCGGAGCCCTTAGAATAGCCAACCGACTTCACAAGAGAATAGATAGAAGAACCTACTGCAAGAATTTCCAAACCAGATGATGATGCTACATCCTGTAAAACATTGAGATGGTAGGTTGGGCTAAACGAGGTGAAAACAGCAAGTTCTAAACGCTGTCCTTCCTCCCCAACAGGGTCATCAACATACTTACCATTTACCTTTGTATAAACAACTGAAGAAGTAATCATTTGAACCTCTGTAGTAGCATCTCCTGTAGTCTCCAATAATTTGGTTTGTACTTGTTCGTGAGCAGCATCATATACCTGCTCAAATATCTTATCTAATTCCTTCTCAGTTACAGGTTCACCTTTACCTCTAACTACGCGCACTGTAGTCATCAAACCAATGGATAAATTACCACCCACACCAAAAACCGCCCCTGTAATAGGTTCTTCTCCATTGCTTGCGGATGCCGCAGCTGCACTAACAGCTTTAGACACGTCTTCAACATCAACAATAATTCCTCCACGTGTAGAATCGTGAAGTAAATCCTGTCTTCCAATACCAGTAATGGCTGCAATGGAGCCCTTTTCGGACTCTTCAATATTAAATGCCATTACCTTCACAGCATCTGATCCTATATCAACTGTTAAAAAGCGGGAGGATGTTTTCTTTTTTCCTAACCTGAAAGGCAGTTTCATAGATATTTAGAGTATAAGGGAGGGCAAAAAGATTGACAAACTTGTGGTGGTAACTTTCCACCTAAATTTGAGAGCTATTCGACAATTGCACGTATTCTGCGGACACCAGCACCGGATGATTTTTCTTTCACAATCTTGAAAATTCCCTTGATATCACCTGTATTTTCGACATGTGGTCCCCCACAAATTTCTCTGGAATAATCACCTATAGAGTACACATTAACCATATCTGCATATTTTTCCTTAAAAAAAGCGATAGCTCCGGAATCTAAAGCATCTTGCAAAGGCATGGATTCCATTGCGACCTGCTGACCTTTATCTTTTTGTTCATTAACTATCTGTTCAACCTTTGCTCTTTCCTCTTCTGTTAAAGCTCTCCCAAAGGTAAAGTCAAAACGTAGTCTTTCTGGTGTAATGTTACTTCCAGCCTGCTTCACATCTTCTCCTAAGACTTCACGCAAAGCCTGGTGCAGAAGGTGAGTTATAGTGTGATACCAAACGGTTTTCTCGCTTGAATCTCCTAAGCCTCCCTTAAATGCTCCTGCGGAAGCTGTTCTAGATTTTTCGGAATGCTCCTCTTTTGCGGCAGCAAATTCTTCCTCACTAATCTTAATTCCCTTACCTTCCAATATTTCTTGAGTGATTTCAAATGGAAAGCCGTGTGTTTGATATAAATCAAAAGCAAAAGCTACATCTATCTCTTTATCTTCTCTTTTTTCAATCTCTCTTAATCCTTTTGCTAAAGATTTACCAAATTTTTCTAGCTCTTCCCGAATACCTGTATCAACGACGACCTTGTCTTTTTCAATGTCAAAATAAACCTCACCATACATATCAATGAAATCGTGACAGATGTTTACAAAGATGTCTGAATCCAGTTCGTGCATCAAAAAATGCATCTTTACAGCAGCTCTTCTTATTAATCGTCTTAAAACATATCCTTGTTGTTTGTTACTTGGTTGAATGCCTTCAGAAAGCATGAAAGTGGCTCCTCTTAAATGATCTGCTATCACCCTCATTGGAGCTTGGTTAGCCTCCTCATACTTGTCTCCAGAAATTTCCTCTAAGTACTTAATTGTCTCGGAAAAGAAATCTATAGTGAACATATCAGGATTATCGTTTACAGCAGCTGCCATTCTCTCAAGACCGCCACCAAAATCCACGTTTTTTTGAGGTAAAGGTTGATACTCCCCTTCCCCAAGTTTCTTGTATTCCATAAAAACTGAATTAGCTATTTCAAGATACCTGCCACAATCACAATTAATATGGCACTCGTCACCAAACTCTATATCGTGTTCTACGTCGAATTGATAAAAGATCTCAGAATCCGGACCCCCTGGTTCCCCCACTGGCATATTCTCAGGAACTCCCGCTCTGCTCCACCAATTCTTATCGGCTGCGTAATATCCTATCCGATCTCCGACCTCAGCTGTAATTCCTTTTTCTTCAAATAGCTTCTTCCAGATTTCAACAGCTTCTTCATCTCTAGGAATTCCATTTTTTTCATCCCCATCAAAAGCTGTCACATAAAGCCTAGTTGGATCAATTCCTAATTCATCAACAAGAAATTCAAAAGCCCAACGAAGCTGATCTTCTTTCCAATAATCCCCGAAAGACCAATTCCCAAGCATCTCAAAGAAGGTGGTATGTCTGTTATCCCCTACTTCTTCAATATCAGCGGCTCTAAAGCATTTCTGTGAATCTACAATACGAGAAGAGCCCGATGGGTAAGGCTTGCCCAGTAAATACTGAAGCATAGGCTGCATACCAGAACCAGTAAAAAGAGTGGTGGGATCGTTTTCAGGAACAAGGGGAGAAGAAGGAACAGCTTCGTGTTCTTTTTTCTCATAGTATTCAATAAATTTTTGACGAATGTCGTTAGTACTCAAAGACATGACTTAATATATAGCACGAATGCTGTAATGGAGACTAGAATAAGTCCTTAATAAGATCCTTTGGGTCGGGCTTCTCTGGTTCGTTAAAACCAGACCTCTGATCGATATATGCTTCAACTTCTTTAACTGGAACTCCGTATTTCAATCGCGACATTTCTCTTATCTTTTCTGCAATTCCCTTATTCTTAGGAACTGCTAAAACCTCATCATACGACAAGTGCGCTGAGAAAGACTCCGTAGGATGGCCATCCACTAGTAGCTTCATATAATAATTACCCATTGGACTATTAATAAGATCGTTCTTTGAAAAAGGTGCAAACTGAGATTCCAGATATTCCCCATCATCTGCACCGACTCTATAAGCAATCAAGCTTCCTACGTTACCAAAGATAGCGTCTCTGATTTCATCTGAAAGCTGACCAATAAACTGGTTAGCAACAATAAGATTTAGCTTATACTTACGAGCCTCAGAAAGAATGGTAGCAAAGTCTGGAGTAGCAAAGTTTTGAAACTCATCAACATAAAAGTAAAAGTCTGGAAAATCCTCCTTACCCAACAAGTTATGCCTGCCCATTGCGGCAGAAAGAAGTTTTGGTACCAGAATCAAACCTAAGAAGTTTGAATTTTCCTCACCAATCTTACCCTTCGAAAGATCTACCAAAAGAATCTTCTTCTCTTCCATAATCTTTGCAAAGTCCAAAGGTGATTTAGGTTGACCAATAATATTTCTCATCATTCGCTCAGTAACAAACCGGTCAAATTTAGAAACCATATAACCAAGCTTTTCGCTTTTATGAAAATCTGAGGTGTTAGCTATTTCATCAGTCCAATACCTCTTTACCAAAGGATCTTGCAGTTGAGGTAAGAACTTCTTGTAGTACTCTCCATCAATAAGCAAACGTAGTACATCGACAAGAGTAGCCTCTGGATCAGTCATAGCAGTTAACATAACGTTTCTAACGGTACGTTCAAGCTGGGGACCAATCATTCCTGTCCTATTAGGATCGTAGAGTTTATAAAGAAGAGAAATAAAAGCGTTAATAACCATGTTTTTCTGTTCTTCGGTTTCTGCCTCCAAAATATTTAAACCTAAGGGTCTTTCATAATCAGAAACATCAAAAAGGATCACATCTTCTGCTCTTTCTGGTGGAATAGTCTCAAGTAGTTCATCAATATCGCTTCCATGAGGGTCTATTAGGCACAACCCTTCCCCATTTTTAATATCTTGCTGAACCATAAACATTAGTTCAGTGGACTTACCAGTACCAGTCTGACCAATGATATACGTATGACGTCTTCTATCTTCTCTTTTCTGAAAAATATCTGTTTCAACACCCCTAAACTTGCTCTTTCCAAGATACATCTCACCTTCTTTTGGTAGATTAACAGGAGCTGCTGATTTTCTTGACTGCAACCACTGAATCTTAGGAGTTTGTACATTCACATTTGGAAAATGAAACACAGTAGCAAGTTCTTCAACATTCAAAAGGGATGTATTTCTAAATAATGAAATGTCTAAAAGAGGAATGTTAAAACTTTTTGCATCAAGTCTTCTATAAATAAAGTCATGGATTAGATTTTTCCCTGCACGTTTCTTCTTGAAACTGTTGTAGTTAGCATTTGTAAATTGTTCAAAGGAAGACGTTATGTTGGCTAAATGACTATCAGCGTTGATTTTGTCCTTAGATAAAGAAACCAACCTAATTGAAACGTCAAAACCAACCTTACTGACCTTAGTCTCTACCGCTTCTAATAATTTTGGGTCTACGTTTACTTGTTTTTCTGGATTTGCCTGCTTTGCCTTGATTCCACCTACAAAACTTTGACCTTGTCTTCTCCAGGAATCGCTGGCAGGACTAATAATATACTGAACAGCTAATGCCTCATCTTCAGTGAGCTTGCTCATGGCAGAAGTTATTGAATTTAAACTATCAACTTCCATATCTGCATAAGTTTTGATTGGATAATAAGGAGCACCAGAAAGTTTAAATTCTGCAATAGAGGTATACTCTCCCCTATCCCAAACCTCATTAGGATCAACAATATCTATTTCAGCCTCTGGATAAGCACCATTAATCTGTTTTTCAACAAGAAGAGCCAACTCATCAGGTACAACAACATAAAATCCTATCCCCTCAGCTCTCGAGACTATTTCAAAGGAAACCCTGGTTTGGCCTGTTAAAAGAGCGCTGAAGAAAGGTTTTCTAATGCCCGCTAAACCTGTGAAAAGTTGTTCGGCGGCAGCAATCTCCACTTCGCTTTCTTTTGGAAGTTTAATTTGTAAAAAGGTTAAGCTGTACTGAGTTTTCTTTTCTCTCTTTCTTCTTATGTGTTTTGCAATTCCGTTTGTTAATACAATTAAAAAAACAACTGCAATCACAATGTAGAGCACTATCCAAAAAGCATTGTATAAAACGTTACCTATATCCATAGTTACTTAATTGTGTGAACTTCCTCAACATGATCAATAAAATCAGCTTCTTCAGCGTCTGCCGCAGCTGTTACCTTATGAGTGGTTTTTAATGCATTATCTCCCGCACTGTGCTTACGTTTATCTACCACATGTTCTGCTGGAGTGATGTCTGCCACAGGTGCTAAAGGTGTTTCTTCCTGTACAGGTTCTTCTACTAACACTGCGGGCACAGGAACTTCTACCTCAGGTTGGCTCAATTGTTCCGTACCAATCTCTGGAATTAAGGTTTCAACACTTTTCTCTACAGGTGCTGTTTCTTGCATTGGGATTGGTGGGGACTCTGGGGATATTGAAAAAGATCCTACATCAGAAGCAGAATCATCTGTTGCAGATGGATCAGGCACAATTACATTGTCACTGGGCAGGTTAACATTCATGAAATTATTGTAGCACTAAGGAAAGAGGGTCAAAAGAAAGAATTATTTCTTGGTATTTTTAAACATTTTCTTGGCTCTCTTAGAAGCATCATCAGCAACATCTTCAGCTTCATCTACTAACTGTTCTATTTTCTCGAGTACTTGAAATTGCACGTCTTTTCCAGAGGCCTTTGCCTTCTTTAACACAGGTGCCATATTCTTCTCCAATTCATCCATTAAGGGCGCTGCAGCCATCTTCACCTCATCAACAATAACTTCAGCCTTTTCTAAAACCTCATGTCCTTTTACGGATAAATCTTCACTTACATCCTTAAGCTTCTTTCTGGTCTTCTCCCCAGGAGCTGGTGCAAATAACACACCTAAAGCTGCTCCTACCAAGGCACCAAGAACAGCACCGGACATGAAATGAGATTCACCACCACCACTCTTTTTACACTGTTCACAATAATGATTCTTTCTACCCATTAATCATCGTCCCTTAAACTTCTAATTGATCTTACTTCTTGAACAGCTTTAAACCCTTTAATAACTGCATCAACAACACCGGAAAACGAGGCAAAAGGATTAGAAAGAAAACCGCTTAGGTCTTCAGCGTTATCCAATATTCCATTAGCACGTCTAATTGTTTCCCTTAACTCCTTAAGAACTAAGACAACATAAACGCCGACCACTATTAAATTAATCGTGAGTAAAGAAAGTATAAAAATTAATATTACTTGTACATCCATCTGGGCAGATCTCCTTTTATAAAGTATCCCACCCTACCTACTCATCGTCAAGAATCAAGTCAGTAGTAGCGGTACTTTCAGTACTCTCAGAGGCCTCCTCGACCTCTTCGGGCTCCTCTAAATCTCTAAAAATAATAGTTCTTACCTCCTCAGTTTCTCTACCTAATTTATTTACTGAAAGAAAACTAATTGTGTTTAGACCGTCTCTAATCTTTAAAGAGGTAACAAAACTACCATCCTTATCAAGAAGAACTCTCTGATTATTTATCAATAAAACCGAGTCTCTATCTGTTTTTCCTGTCACATCCAAAACCTCTGAGTTAACCACAATACTGTTTTGAGGGGAATAGATCTCTAGTTTGGGGGCACCCGAATAAGAACGGTACTGATAGAACAAATAGCCAAAAAACACAAAAACTAAAACTACAGCAATCACACTAAAAACAAGTCCGGGCGTCACTAAGATCTTTGCAGGCTCAAGAACCTTCTTTTTTTTGACTGTACTTTCCTTTTTCTTATCAAACTGAGCTTCGTACTCTCTTCTCCAAATAGCTAAAAGCTTATCTACATCTAATTCCAAAAACTCTGCATAGTTTTTGAGAAAACCGGTAGCGTGAATCTTATTTGAAAAAACAGAATAATCCCCTTCTTCGAGGGCTATCAAAAACTTTGGGTGAATCTTCACAAACTTGTGAACATCATCCAAACTAAAACTCTTCTTTAGTCGCTGATTCTTAAGCGTATTACCAACTGTTGTCTGCATAATTATTTATTAGAATATGGGCTCTTCTAGACTTCCTTCTTCTACATCTTCAAGATTATCACTGGAGACACCATCCAAAACTTCAATCCCAGCTCCTCCTAGTAACACATCCCGAGGCTTACTTCCTTTCGAAGGACCTACGGCACCTTCTGCTTCAAGTTCGTCTAAAATTCTTGCTGCACGGGCGTACCCAATAGAAAGTCTGCGTTGTAATAAGGAAGCTGAAGCCTTTCCTGCAGTAGTAACAACCTCTATAGCCTCATCAAATAAGGCGTCTTTCGATTCTCCTCCTGCGGACACACTCTTTTTAGCGGTATCTTTAACTTGAAATACCTCTTCATTATATTCAGGACCGCTTCCTAAACTCTTTAAGTAATTTACTAACCGAGAAATTTCCTTTTCAGTTACAAAGGCTCCTTGCACACGAATTGGCTTTGAGGCATCGGGAGGCATAAACAACATATCTCCCTTGCCCAAAAGTTTTTCAGCGCCTGGTTGGTCAATAATAACTCTGGAGTCTACTTGGCTAGTTACGTTAAATGCCACACGACTTGGAATGTTTGCTTTGATAAGACCAGTAATAATATTTGTGGAAGGTCTCTGAACTGTGAGTATTAAATGAATACCGGTGGCACGAGCTAGCTGTGCAAGCCTGATAATGCTTTTTTCTACCTGTGCAGGGTCAGCCACCATGATCTCTGCCAACTCATCAACAACAATCACAATATAAGGCAGGGCTTGAAATCCTGACTTTTCATTGTAACCATCAATGTTTCTGACCTTAGCAGTTTCAAGGAGCTTATACCTACGTTCCATCTCTTGCACCGCCCATCTAAACACAGAGGAAGCCTTTTCAATATCAGTTACCACCGGAGAGAGTAAATGAGGAATACCAGCATAATGAACAAGCTCAACCCTCTTTGGGTCAATAAAAATAAATTTACATTCCTGAGGACTGCACCTATAAAGCAAGCTGAAGATTAAAGAATGTAAGAAAACGGACTTACCTGACCCAGTTGCCCCTGCAACTAAAAGGTGAGGCATACGAGCAATATCATAAACCCTAGTTAACCCACTAACATCCTTGCCCAAAACAATCCCACGCTTAGACTTCATACCCTTCATTGCATCTGAAGTTAGAATTTCTTTAAAGTGAACAGGAACAATGGTGTTGTTTGGAACTTCAATACCAATTAAAGATTTACCAGGTATAGGCGCTTCAATACGAACAGACCCCGTAGGAGAAGCTAATGCCAAAGCTAAATCATGCTGAAGGCTTGAAACCCTAGCAATCCTTGTTCCACTTGAGGCCTTTAATGCATATTGAGTAACAGAAGGTCCGTAATTAATTTCTTCTACAACTGCATCAACCCCAAAGGACTGCAAAGTATCAACAATAATGGCAACTCTAGCTTTTACGTCTCCTCTATCTATAGGTGCTGTAGAAGGTTCTACTAACAAATCCATCGGAGGCGGTTCCCAAATCCTATCGGAATAAGGTAAACCGGGAGCAATTGAAGCTGATTCTGATTCCTCTCCAGGTACCGCAATACCTTTGGAAGACTTAGGCTCAGAAAGGGAAGGAACCACTTCAAAGGATGGTTCTGGTAAATCTACTTCTTTCTTTTCCCCTTCTTTTTCTTCTGACCAATCCTCATCCAATACCTGAGAGCCACTAGTAATTTTAATTTCATCTTCTTTTTCGTCAGTTTTCTTCCCAGGCTTAATCTTTCCTAATTTTTCTTTAGTGGCTTTGGTTAGTTCAGTAATTTCCTCCAAGGACATATCAGCTATAAAGATTGCTGATCCTATTACAGCGGCAAGAAGCAAAAGGAGTGCTCCAACAAAACTTATCGCGCCACTCAAAACACTGGCAATGTTTTCACCTATCATTCCCCCCGACATCCCTACAAGAGCAAAGAATGCTGCCGAGCTAATTGTCAGTACAACAAATCCCAATAAAACTCTAAGCTCGACATATTTCCATTTCAAAGCAGGAGTTTGTATTAGTGCTCCAAGAGCCAAAATAACCGGCACCAATATGGAGGCATAGCCAAAAAGATCGGTTACAATTTTATTTACTTTTGCATTTATTGAATATCCTGGGGCAAATAATGAAACTAAGATTAGAGCTGCCAATACTAATAGCAGAATAGTGACACCAGACTGTAAGGTGTCCTTCTTAACATTGAGTTTTACTTTTCGTTTCCTTCCTCTACGGGCCATTGAACCTATGATATCCTTTCCCCTCTTAAAAGTAAAAAAGGCAGCTTCAGACTATGTCCGAATCACCGCCTGGATTACTAACTACTCAAATATAGTTAACTATGGGTTATATGTCAAGTCTAAACTTGAACGCTATGAACCACAACCATTGGTCTTCGTGAAGTTTTCTTTTGAAGGAATCTTTCGATGTCCTTCTCAATCCTAGATTTCACAAATCCCCAATCGTCTTTTTTGTCCGCATGTTTGCTTAGAAGCTTATTCACAATAGTCTTCGCTTCACCAACAAGTTCACCAGCTTCTTTAACATAGATAAAACCACGTGTGACAATATCCACTTTACCGACTACTTCTTTGGTCTTCTCAGAACGAGGAACTATGATCACAAAGACTCCTTCATTGGATAAAAGTTCTCTGTCTTTTACAACAATAGGTTGAACTTCAGAAGCCTGCATACCTTCAGCAAGAACTGCTTTGATAGGAATTGTGTCTCCCTTGTGGGCTTCCCCACCTTCGAAGATCACGGTATCACCATCAAGCTGCTCAAATACGTTTTCTGAGTCGAAACCAAGTTCTCCTACCATATGCTTATATTCATGCATCTTAGTAATTGTTCCACCAAGAGGAATGAAGTACTTTGGCTTAGCTACAGCGGCAATAGTCATGATGTCCCCTCTTGTTCCATGTCCTGAAACGTGAAGGTTATCTTGAATTTCACTGTAAATTACCTCTGCACCATCTAGGGTGAGTTGGTCCTGAACCTTATTAACGTCCTCTAAGGTACCTGGAGGGTTTGGATCAGCAGAAAAAATTACCATCGCGTTGTCTTCTATCTCAAGAAATCTGTGTTCCTTACGAGCAATCTTTGCTAAAGCAGAATTGGTCTGGCCATAGCACCCTGCAACGATATACAACAAATCCTTTTGTAGATATTTTTTGGCTTGCTTATCACTTAAAAAGATATTGGGATCAAACTTTAAATAACCCAAACTTTGAGCTATCTCTACGCTTTGCATGATTGATCTTCCTGCTAAAACAATCTTTCTATTGTGCTTAATAGCACTGTCTATAATCTGAGACATTCTAGAAATATTGGAAGAAATGGTCGTTACCATAATCTGCCTGTTTTCTGCTTTATCAAACAAAGTATCAAAGGTTGCACCAAGCTGACCTTCAGATTCTGAGTAGCCTTCATGGGTAACACCCAAACAGTCAGACATTAAACACAAAATGCCTTCGTCCCCTAATTGAGCTATTCGCCCTAAGTCCAAAGGCTTGTCTAAAACTGGAGTCCAATCAATCTTAAAGTCAGAGATATGACAGATTAATCCTTGAGGGGTTCTGATCTCAAAGCCCATAGATGCTGGAACTGAATGATTCATTCCAAAAGCTCTAATTTTGAAATTATTCCCAAGAGAAAGTTCTTTTGACTCTGGGGAAAATTCAATCAGCTTTGCGGAATCCGCCATCTGCTTAGATCCTCTATCCTTAAGTCTGCTTTTAACAAAACCTAAGACTAACTTACTTGAGTAGATAGGGGTATCTAACTCCTTTAGTAAGTAAGGAACAGCACCAAAGTGGTCCTCATGAGCATGAGTAATAAGTACGCCTTTCACTTTCTCTTTGTTTTTCACAAGGTAAGTGAAATCTGGGATGACTACGTCTACCCCAGGCATGTCGCTATCTGGGAATCCAATTCCACAGTCAACAACAATGATTTCATCACCGCACTCATAAGCAGTGATGTTTCCTGTTACGGTGGTTGTACCACCAATGTTAATTACTTTGACTGGTTTACCATTACCGGCACCACCAACCAAACTTTGTATTTTTCTAATAGGCATTGAATAATCCTAACTGCGTTTCATCTTCTGGGGTAGAATCAGTGTCTGCATCCCCTTCACTTTCGCGCATTTCTATAAATTTTATTACTTTTGGAATCTTAACGAAGTCTGCGTGTAGCACGTCCGCAAATTTTCCATTTCTTAATGCAGCAGCTGGGTGATAAACAGGAAAAATGTAATATTTCCCTATTTTCTTCAGCGTTCCATGATCATTGGTTATTTTACCCTGTTTATGGAAATAATTCATGGCGAATCTTCCCAAGGTTACTATAAGCTTTGGCTGAATCGCCTCAAGCTGTAACTTCAAATAGGGCTGACAAGCTTCAATCTCATCTGGCATAGGGTCTCTATTTTTTGGGGGACGGTGCTTAATAATGTTTCCAATCCATACATCTTCCCGTTTCATTCCTATTTCCCCAAGCAATTTTTCCAAAAGTTGTCCAGCTCTTCCTACAAATGGTCTCCCTGTCTTATCTTCATTAGCACCAGGAGCCTCGCCAATAAATACGATGTCAGCATTTATATTCCCCTCCCCCGGTACTGCCTTAAGTGCCGTTTCGCATAAACGACAATTTTTGCACACTAATACGTTCTTTTCTATTTGATCTAATATGATTTTCTTTTGCATTGATTATTGAGGCAAGTAGTGTTTTAAGTTCTCAGCGGTTATATGTACCTGTGTAGCCTTACCTTCTACTATTTCCTTTGCTGCTTTACGAGCGATAGAATCCAATGTTCGTCCAATACTTCTGATACCAGAGTCATAGCCAAAGGGTTTAACAATTCCTGGCCACAAAGTATCTTCAATTGTTAACTCACCATCAGCCAAACCGCTATTTTCTAAAACCTCAGGGAATACGTAATTTTTCGCGATGACTTCCTTCTCTGCGTTTGTGTAAGAAGGCATTTTAATAACTTCCAAACGGTCCATGATAGCTGCAGATAATGTTCCTGTGTTGTTTGCAGAACAAACAAACAATACTTCTGAAAGATCATAAGGGAAGTCCACATAATGATCTCTAAACTCAAAGTTCTGTCGTGGGTCTAAGATTTCAAGAAGCGCTGCGATAACGTCACTTTGAAGACCAGCTTCACCAGAAGCTTTTTCAATTTCGTCCAAAAGAATAACTGGATTTTTTACTCCCGTTTTTATTATGGCCTTAATGATCTGACCGGGCTCTGACTCAGGAAAAGACTTACTCCTACCTCGCAACTCAGTAACAGAACCAATAGCACCCATAGCCACACGAACAAACTTTCTATCAAGAGCCTTTGCTAATGAAATTGCCATCGTGGTCTTACCAACACCTTGCAAACCAACAAACAATATAACTGGAGAACGGGCAATAGCATTCTGTCCTTTTCTCCTCATTAAAATCATCGTTGATAAATATTCTAAAACACGATCCTTAACGTATTGCATACCGTGATGTGTTTCTTCTAACAATTCGGCAGTGCCTACTAAGTCCAACTTGTCCTCCGAACGAGATTCCCAAGGAATTGATGTAATGGTATTAATGTAACGAGCGATGTTATCAAACTCTATGGAATAAGATCCCATCTTTGCCATGGTATTCAAACGATGCAACATTTTTTGCATCCTATCCATTAAATCTTCAGGAACACCTTTGGTAGTATCAATCTTTTTCTGCAGATCTTCTAATTCTTCGAAAATAAACTCAACATCAGAATTGACTGTAGCCTTTTCTATTTCCGTAGGTTCAAGTGCAATTGTTTTTTCTTTAGTTTTGGCCATCCGAGTTTGTTATCACTAAACTATCAAATTCACTACTTAGTATCTTGTTTATCATACCAATTGTGCCTTGCGTAAAACCACCCATAGATTCTTTAACAATGGCACGGGCTCTCGATGTCATTAAAAATAATTGTAGCTGTCCCATATCATTTAAGGGTTTCAAATCCTTCACATATTCAGGGTTCTGAGCAAGAGATAGGTTTAAACCACTATCCACAGCCTTAACCAAACCAAAAACATCTTCATTATTCGCGAGAATCATGTAATCAGGAAGAAAGGCAATCTTCCAATAGTCATTCCAACCATTTCCAAAAACATCTTGAGCAATCTGGAAATCCTTTGGCGTGAAAATGAACGCCCAGCGATTCTCCCCTTCTACTGCATATGAAAACCCTGCAAATTCAGGCTCCAATAAAATCTTAGCTTTTGGAGAAAAATTGTTTTCCTCTTCACCAAACAAACTAAGACTTAGTAATTGTGAAAGGTTTGTACCTTCAAAATAGAAATCTACTTCAGCAGGAACATGACTCGCAAACCCTTTCTCTCCAAATGTACCTTCAGCCACTGCTATACCTAATTTTACAGTTCTTACCTCAGGCTTAACAGAAGGCAGGGAAATACTAATGTTTTCAAATTCGGGACCAAGAGAAAGTTTTGATGCAAACAGTTCAACTATTCCTGTATTTGCAATTGAGACAAAGACAGCAAAGATAAAAACAACAAGAAGAAAGATTAACCAAAAGGTTTTATTTTTGAGTTTTCTAATTAAGTTTGCCCTAGCAGGACCCTTTGCTACATCCGGCTCTGATGGAGAATATGTTCTTATTCTTATAGCTTTATTGGTTTGGATAAGATCTTTAGGGAGTTTTTCGCCGCAGGAAGAGCAATAGTAACCATCTTGGTCACCGAGCTTTGAATGGCAATTTGGGCAGTCGCGTTTTTCCATATTCCTATGATAACACCAAACTTTTGGTCATGATAAACTAAAAATGTAGTTAATTTAGTAGTTAATTTCAAGGAGGTGCATACTTTTATGCATTATGTATGTCAGGGGTCTTGCGGAGGTGTAGCCACACAACCAGGCACTTGCAGCACACAAGATTGCCCAAATTTCCAAAAGCCTTTACAGGCATGTGAATGCGATGATGCCACACATGGATCGGGTACTCCCGCACCCCAAGCCAGTTAGTCTAATAGTAAACACATTGCTATACACCTTTACCTGACTTACCGTCAGCATATATACTTGTTTCTGTATTTCCCACAATAAAAAATCAATCTATTATTTTCACATATGAAAAAAAAGAAAAACCCAAAAAACAACATTGACAACTTTGACCTCTACAAAGCAATGGTAGAAAACGTATCAGATCATATCATTATTACTGATAAAGATGGATTAATTCTGCATGCAAATCCAGCTGTAGAAGAAACAACGGGATTCTTGGCTAAAGAAATTATCGGAAAAAAGGCAGGAACCTCTGAGCTATGGGGGGGAGAAATGGAAAAAAGTTTTTACAAAAATCTCTGGAAAACAATTAAAGAAGATAAAAAGTCCTTTGTAGGAGAAATAACAAATAGAAAGAAAAATGGGAAAAAATACATTGCTAGCGCCAAAATCTCTCCAGTACTAAATGAAACGAACGAAGCTGTTTTTTTTGTTGGCGTAGAGCGAGATATTACAAAAGAAAAGGAAATAGATCGCATGAAGACTGACTTTATTTCTTTAGTTTCTCATCAAATTAGAACTCCTCTAGCAGCTATGAAATGGCATTTGGAATTATTAAACGACGAGACACTAAATAACCTTACAAAGGATCAAAAAGACTCTCTCCAAAATGTAAATAATTCAAATGAAAAAATGATTGATCTTGTAAACGTTCTTCTGGACATCTCAAGAATAGAATCGGGAAGACTTATTATTAAACCTGAACCTTCGAACATTGGAGATCTGCTAAACAGTGTCCTAGAGGAAGTATCTCCTGGAATACAAAAACAAGAAATTGAACTTAGTGTAGACATTACAAATGATCTTCCGGATATAAATCTTGACCCAAATCTTATTGGCCATGCATTTATGAATCTGCTTACTAACTCTATAAAATACACTGAAAAAGGTGGTCAGATTCATGTGTCTATATATAAAAAGGGGGCCGAAATAATTGCCGAAGTAACGGATAATGGATTCGGAATTCCAAAAAAAGAACAAAAAGAAGTATTTAAAAAGTTCCATCGCGGAAGTAATGTTCTAAAAATAGATACTGAAGGCTCTGGACTAGGCCTATACCTAACAAAGGCGTTGATTAGAATTTCAGGCGGAAAAATTGGATTTGAAAGCGAAGTTGGCAAGGGAACCACATTTTGGTTTAGTCTCCCTATTAGCGGGTCTGTTAAAAGAAATGGCGAAGTAACACTTGAAGCATGGCATTAAACACATCAAGGCTGTTTCCAGCCTTGATGAATTAATGGATAATGCTAAAAAGCTTTCGAATTAGCGTCTTGAGCCTCTTCGTCCACCACCACGACCACCACTGCCTTTTTTAGCAGCGTTGTTGCTTTTATGTTCTTCTACAGCATTAGGATTATCTAGACCCTTAATAGAAAGGGAATACTTACCATCACGGCTAACATCTAAGACCTTTACTTTGACCTTTTGTCCGGCCTTTAAGTGTTCTTCGACGCTTGATACGAAACCATCTGCGATTTCACTAACGTGAAGTAATCCTGTTTTTCCAGGTAAGAATTCAACGAAAGCACCGTAGTCAGCCAGTTCTTCTACTTCACCTTCGAACACTTCTCCAGGTGTGACTTCTCTAGTCATACCATCGATTTGTTCAATAGCTCTTTGAACTTCTGCTTTATCCATACCAGTAACGGTAACTGCACCATCTTCTTCAATGGATACATCTGTACCAGTATCTTCTTGTAAGGCTTTAATGACCTTACCACCAGATCCAATTACCATTCCAATTTGGTCTGGTTTAATCTGTGTTGAAGCGGACTTAGGAGCAAACTCGCCTACTGAATCTCTAGGAGACTCAATTATAGTGTCCATGAAGTCCAAAACCTTCATACGAGCATCATGTGATCGTTTAAAGATTTCTGGAACCATATCAAAGGCTAACCCTTTAGCTTTAATATCAACCTGAATTGCAGTAACACCTTCTCTGGTACCGGTCATCTTAAAGTCTAGATAACCACCACCGTCTTCCATACCTGAAAGGTCGGTTAAGATTTTGTAATTACTGAAATCATCATTTGTTACAAGTCCTACACCAATTCCTGCTACTACTGCCTTAATAGGCACACCAGCATCCATTAGTGACATTGAACTTGCACAGGTGGAAGCCATGGAACTTGATCCATTGGATTCCAAGGTTTCTGACTTCAATACGATTGTGTAAGGGAAATCTTTCTGTTCAGGAATAACTGGTAAGAGAGCTCTCTCAGCTAGCATTCCATGACCAATTTCACGTCCACCTGCAAATCCCATTCTTCCGGTTTCTCCAACAGAGAAAGGAGGGAATGAGTAGAAATGTAAGTAACGTTTCTTTCTTTCACCATACATGTCTTGAACCAACATTTCATCAGAAGGAGAACCTAGTGCTGCAATGTTTAACACCTGTGTTTGACCACGGGTGAACAAAGAAGAACCATGAACTCTTGGTAGCATACTTACTTCACCAGAAAGATCTCTAATATCTTCAATTCCTCTTCCGTCAGGTCTTCGACCTTCTTCCAAGATTAAATGTCTTAAAGCTTCTTTTTGTAAGGTATAGAATGCTTTCTCCAAATCTGTTTTCTTGAATTTGTTCTCAAATTTGGTGTAAAGCTCTTCCTTAAGCTCTTTAATTGCTGCAACGGATTCTCCCTTTGAGTGCCCTGCCTCAATTAGTTCTACTACTCTATCCTTCATCAATTCGCTTACTGCACCAGTTACTTCAGCGTCTGGTGTTTTTGATTCGAATTCATACTTTTTATTTCCTGGATTAACTTCCTCAGCAAAGTCTTTAACAATGCTAAGTACTGGGTCAACGTTCTCTTGAGCAAACTTTAAAGCTCCAATCATTACCTCTTCAGGTAAGATGTTTGCTTCAGCTTCTAAGGCTAGAAATCTTTTTTCGTCGCCTACAAAAGAAACCATCATGTCTAGATCAGATTCTTCATGCAACTGGGTAAGTGATGGGTTTAAAACGTAGTCCCCATTCACATAACCAACTCTGGTTGAACTCATAGGTCCAGACCAAGGAATATCTGAAGCATGTAATGCAGCGGATGCTGCAACCATACTTAAGAATAATGGATCTGATTCTTCATCAAAGGATAAGACGTTAAGTGCAACCTGCACTTCATCCATGAAACCTTCTTCTTGTGGGAATAAAGGTCTTACAGCGTGGTCAACTAATCTACGCATAACGATAGATTCATCAGTTGGCCTTCCGTCTCTTTTAATAAACCTAGAAGACTTAATAGTTCCACTTGCATATAAATTCTCAAAATAATTTATGCTTAATGGAAAATAGTCTAAGTTTTCATTAGGTCCAGAAGATACCACAGTAGCTAGTACTGTAGTGCCCCCATAACTTGCTACAACTGCGACATTAGCCTGCAAAGCAAGCTTACCTGTCTCGAGAGTTAGTGTTTTACCAGCAAACTCTACTTCTTTTTTTACAATTTTATTACTCATTTTTTCTATTCTTGGGATTGTATCGATTGTTAAGAGATGTGATGCTGCGCAAAACCTAAGTTTTGTACAAAACCCCATTCCCTAACTTCGACACTCTTCCCGAATTTAATTACTTGTTTAGCTCTAATCTTTCGACCAAAGCGTTGTATCTCTCTTCGCTCTTCTTTTTGAGGTAGGTTAAGAGCCTTCTTCTCTTATTTACCATTTGGAGCAGACCTCTCCTTGAGTGGTTGTCTTTCTTATGTCCCTTTAAATGGTCAGACAACTTGGCAATTCTTTCAGACAATATCGCAACCTGAACTTCTGGAGATCCTGTATCAGCATCATGCAGTCTGTTGGTTTTGATTATTTTATTCTTGTCTGGTTTTTGTAATGCCATAACTTTATTATCTTTATTATACAGGGACAAGCTGATAGTAACAGTGGGAAAACACCGCAACGGTGGTCATTTTAACAGCAATGTTACTTTTTATCAATACCGAAAGTGGAGTTACGATAGGTCATACCAGTCAAAAGTGCCCTGGCGGACTTTTCATTGGGTACAAGGCCCCACTGAGCTGCTCTTGAAAAGAGCAAGGAACTTAAAGTAACAGCCTCATCATCAACGATATTTAAGTCACCAAAATTCTTATTTCTTTTAGTATTATCGATATTAATTACCTTAGCTTCTTCAAACTCAGATTTTAACTTTGTGTAAGTGCTTCCAAGATCCGCAGTTACCTGAGCTCCAATAACTACGATCAAATCAAAATCAAACCCGGTTAAAGTTGCATTTACTTTATCCAAATCAAAATCCTTTGCAACAGGTCCTATTCGAATCTGCAAAACATCGTTTTCTGTTAAATAGTGAGCTTGTCCAGCATCGGTGTCGGAGTAATCAATAGTGACCAAAAGTTCTCTTTGACCAACACTTGAAGATACTCGATCATCATCTATCAAACCTTCTGCGGCTTTTGGAACAGGTCCTTGGTGTACAAAATATACGTCTTTTTCTTGTTCTAACAACATATAATAAAGACCTGCTGCAGCTGTAAAAGAATCTGCTCCAGCAATCTTTGATGGCACTATGGCCACCGTTTTTGCATCATTTATTAAATTCTTTGCAGTCATCTGCATATTTTTAGTCATAACTTTTTTTCTGAAATACTGTTGGGACAAGGTGAACAGGTATCTTAAGACACGAGGATTGTACTATGGGTTCATGGGTGAGTCAACACGCATCTTTTAAACAGCAAAAAAGGCATGTAAATAGATCTACATGCCTTTTTTAATACCTTTAAGGTATCTGATAAACAGTGTTGTGCTCGAAAAATGTATTCATTTCAGCACTTAAGTAAGGAACTACGTATATGTAATGTCCTTTGGGAACAGTAAAACGTTGATTAAACTCAATAGTGGCATCCTTTCCCTGTAGGATAACCTCTATAATTGACGTATCCTCGCCAATCTCCACCAATTCAATTGTACCCTTCACGCCCCTCATATCTACTGGATATAACTTTCCAAGGTTAAACCAGGGAGGAACCGTTCCAGGAGGATGTGGTCCATATCCTACAAAAACATCTCCTACGAGGTTGCTTTCTTGAGGACCACCATCCCGAAAATGAATGAACTCATTAGGGGAATAGACCTCTTCAAAGTTGAAGTCACAAAGAGAATCTAGATCATCCTGTTCCTCTGAAGAATAAATATCTCCAAGAGCAAACCAGTTTTGGGCCAGATAAGAACAGATACCTATAGGGCCATCTATCTCTGCAGGAAAATTAGGAAAGGTCTTTGAATAGCGCAGGATTTCCGCATCTCTTTCAGAAGAACGCGAGTTCGCTGTAAACCAAACCTGACCATTCTCATAGTGCCACCCATATCCCCCGAAATGCTTTTCTTCTTCCACTGCTACATAAGGATTTCCAAACGCAGAATGGGCATAAACGTTAGCTCCATCCACAAAAACGATTCCCTCTGTAGGTTCATGCACCACAACGAACCACCTATTACAGGCAGGCAATACTGTGGCATTCACATCCTCACCTTCATATTCTTTCGGATCCGTAAACACTAGGTTCCTCGAAAATACATAAGTGCTTGTGGAAGAGAAACACCAATCTTCCTCCGTATACTTGATGAAATAACCTCCACCAAGATCCTCAATCTGTTCGGAGATGCGATAAGGAACATCGTCTACATAGATAAGTCCTTTTTCTATTTCAGCAGGGAAAACAGCGCCAAAAGTTGAAAACAGCTCATCAATGTTCACATCAAGTGGAACAGGTGTAGGCGTAAGTGTAGGGATATTGCGCATACGTTGGTTCTCTGCGATATCTTCATAGTGCGTTGCTACAAAAGCAATATAAACAACGGCTAAAACCACAAATACCACCACAGGTAGCCACCGTAAAAACTTTAGAACCTTTCTCATGATCTATCCTCCAATAGTTGATATACAATTTTCAATATGCAATACCCCAATTATACTATGGGGTACTGGGTAAGTCAATATTTTGCTTTACCTAAAGGGAAAACTAAAGAACTTCAATAAAAAGCTCTTTGGCAATATCTTCAAACGGAGGCTTTAAAAGAACACCACATTCAGTGTCTTTTCCAGCCATGGCAACATCTTCTTTTTTATTTTTAAGCTTTTTAATAGCTCCTCTATACAAAGGCTCATCAAGGTCTGTAAGATCAGCAGGATCTTTTTCATAGATTGCTACTCTACTTTTCACTTTAAGAGCGCCTGCGGTTACCATACAGCCTGCAATGATATCTCCCGATGGAAGCTTGAACGTCTTAATAACTTGAGCTCTGCCTTTAATCTTTGCTTCCTCATCAAAAGCGGTACCTTCCAAGGCTTCTTTTACATCATCGATAAGATCATAAATGGTCTGATAAGAACGAACCACTACCTTTTTGGCTTTAGCAAGTTCTGTAACAGAGGATGGGGTCTTTACGTTAAAACCAACAATAATACCTCCTGTACTTGAGGCAAGTAACACATCTGATTCAGTTGGAGTACCTGTGGACTCTAAAAGAAACTTCAATGAGTAGTCTGCACTTACGTTCTCTGTAACAAGTTTGGCCAAACTTCCCTTTACTGCTTCTAAGGTTCCTTGGGTATCTGCTCTAATAATAATTCCAATTGTTTTCTTGGTGTTTTGGCCGACAATCTCTATTCTATCTTCATCTACAGCTAGTTCTTCAAGTTCACTTCCCTCTTCAACAATAAGATCTCCTATCTGAGGTACTTCTTTAAACCCTAGTATTTCTATAACATCAGAAGGGATAGCTTCCTTGACCTGGTTTCCAGTATCGTCCATCATTGCTTTAACCTTAGCTTCCAAACCACTAGCAACAACCTTCTGTCCAAATTTTATTGTGCCGTTTCTAACGATAGCGGACACCACTACTCCCCTTTTACTGTCTTTTCGAGCTTCAATGATTGTGGCCTCTAATTCATTATCTGGGGAACCTTTAATTTCTGAAATCTCGGCAAGGGCGACAATAGCATCTAAAAGCTCATCAAGCCCCTTACCTTCAGTAGCGGATGTTTCAACCGCGACGACATCCCCACCCCAATCTTCAACCATGATACCTTCTTGAGAAAGTCCCTGTTTAACATTGTTTGTATCTGCTCCTGCAGTATCCATCTTATTGATGGCTACTATCACAGGTGATCCTGCTGCATTTGCATGGGAAATTGCTTCTTTTGTTTGTGGTTGAACACCATCGTTTGCGGCAACGACTAAAACTACGATATCGGCAGCCTTTCCTCCACGTGCACGCATTTGCGTAAAAGCAGCGTGTCCTGGTGTATCTATAAATGTAATTGGGTATTCGTTATGTTCTATTTGGTAAGCACCAATATGCTGGGTTATACCCGCATATTCTCCCGATTGAACGCTTGTGTTTCTAATGGCATCAAGAATACTAGTTTTTCCATGATCCACATGTCCCATAACGGTGACGATGGGCGCACGAATGCCTTTTTCAATTGTATTCTTCTTTTTGTTTGCCATATTTTTGTTTTTAAGAGTTCCACACTCTGGTACAAATATTCCATTGTTCTATTTGTTAGATTCTTCTTCAGAAGCTTCTTTTTCTTCTTCTGCTGAATTATCTTCTTCGGTTTCTGGTACTTCCTTAGGTTCTTCTTTTTTCTTTTTAGAAGCTGGTTTTTTGGCAGATTTCTTAGCTGGCTTCTTTTCTTCCTTAGGGTCTTCTGAAGGAGCTTCCTCAGCTACCTCTTCTACTGATTCTTCTGAAGAGGTTTCTTCAACTACCTCTTCTGCTGATTCTTCCGAAGGAACTTCTTCGACTGTCTCCCCTTCGGGTACTTCCTCTGAAGCTTCTTCGACAGCATCTTCTTCTTTTTCGGAGTCCTCTATCTTCTTTGCAGCCTTAATAGCAGCATCCCAAACACCAACGACTTCTTTGCTTCCTCCAACAGTACCTTCACTATCAGATTCAAAGAAACCTTCTGCACCCTTAATATCAATTCTCCAACGGGTAAGCTTTGCAGCTAACCTTACGTTTTGGCCTTCTTTACCGATGGCTAAACTCAATTGATCTTCTGGTACAGACACCTGTGCTTCTTTTGCTTCTTCATTAATAACCACTCCGGTTACTCTTGCAGGAGATAATGCGGATGCAATAAATTTATCAATGCTGGGGGAGAAAGGAATAATATCTATCTTCTCACCATGAATTTCACCAATTATTGCCTGCACTCTAACTCCTTTTTGTCCCACACAGCTACCAACAGGGTCGATTTTCTCGTCATGAGAAATGACAGCCATCTTGGTTCTGGAACCTGCTTCTCTTGCTATTTCTTCGATTACAACAACTCCAGAAGCAATTTCTGGTACTTCTTGTTCAAAAAGTTTAACAATGAACTGGGCATCTGATCTGCTAACGATGATTTCTGTTCCACGAGCATTCTGTCTTATATCTTTTACTAAAACCTTAAGCCTTTGGCCTGTTCTGTAATCGTCTGCTTCCGCTTGTTCGGACTGTGGTAAAACTCCTTGAGCTTTTCCAAGATCCAAAACCACAACGTTATTTTCAACTCTAAAAATAGTGCCGGTTACGATTTCTCCAACCTTACCCTTATATTCATCCATAACAACTTCTTTTTCTGTTTCACGAATTTTTTGTAAAATAACTTGCTTAGCGGTTTGAGCTGCAATACGGCCAAATCCAGGAGGTGTTACATCCTTACCCTCACTGTTTATAATCTTTGTTTCGCCTGTATCTGGATCTAATTCAACTTCTAACTCTTCCACATCGGTGCCGTAATCTCTTCTGTACGCAGAAGCTATAGCCACCTTAATGGTTTCAAGTATGGAACCCTCAGGGATTCCTCTTTCGTTTGCAACCTGTCTTAGGGCTGCGCTAAATTCTGTTACTGCCATATATAAATTTCCTATAAAAAAGGTGGGCAAACCCACCTAAGAACTAACTATATAATTTCAAGATTACATTATCATGACAGGGTTAACGCAGTCAAGGTGGAAAAGGCCCCTAATGTTACAGGGGCCTTCCGAATGAAACTAACTTGGCTGCTCCCTTCGACTATTTCACTTCCGACGCTTGCAGCACGGTGGAACTACCATCTGGTGCATTGCGAGTGTCCTTGACCGTCATTTCTTCCCCTTTGACGGTATCAACAAGTACAAAACCTTGCCCTGGCACTTGAATGTAAATCTCATTGGTAACAGCTGCCAAATTCAAGGCTGTGCTAAGTTCAAAGTTCGCACCACCAATTGAAAATTCATATCGGTTCATCTGTGTATTTCTCCTTTATTTGCGTGTTAATAAGAATTGCTTTTAGTCAACTACCCCTTGTAAGCGGACTATACCAAAATAGAAAAAAACATCAATTAGAGAGACTTATACTTTTCTAATAATTGTTTTTGCTTTTTACTTAGTCTTTTTGGAATTTTTACAAAAACTTGAACGATGACATCACCATTTCCAGAACTCCTAAGTCTTGGCATACCTTTACCTTTAACCCTTATCTGAGTTCCAGGCTGAGTGCCTATTGGAATCTTAAGCTTTGCCTTACCAACCCCTTTACTTGAGGAAGCATCTACAACAGGAATTTCTACCGTATCCCCCAAAGAAGCTTGAACAAAATCAATTTCTATAGCTGTAGCAAGATTGTCTCCGCCTCTTCTAAACTCTTTAGGAGTACCAACACGCAAGCTAATAAACAGATCTCCTGCAGGTATTCCCTCTGGCCCGGGCATACCTTTTTCTGCGAAGCGTAACTCCGTGCCGTCTCGAGCCCCCTTAGGAATAACTATCTTTACCTTACCGCTTTCAACATTAACTTCTTTTTCAGCTCCTTTAACAGCCTCAGAAAATTCAATTCTAAACTCGTAATAAAGGTTCTTACCTTTTCGAGGTCTTCTTGACCCGCCAAAGCCTCTAAAACCAAAGGCCTGCTCAAAAATATCAAAAGGATCAAAATCCCTTCCATCTGCATTTCCGGAATATGAATAGGAGAATGGTCCCCATTGTCCGCCTGCAGCACCACCACCACCACCGCCACCAGCATTAAAGTTGGTGTGGCCAAATTGATCATACATTTTCTTTTTTTCGGAATCACTTAAAACTTGATAGGCTTCGTTAATTTCTTTAAAACGCTTTTCAGCCGCATCCTTATCTTCTTTAGCAACCATATCTGGATGGTGTTCTCGCGCAGCTTTTCTGTAAGCTTTCTTTATATCTGATTCTGATGCTGTCCTAGCAACACCCAAAACATCGTAATAATCCTTCTTTTCCATAAGCTAGATTCTAGCACTCAAACAAAAGCAGTGCCACGCTTTAACTACCCCTATTGACGTACCCTATAGTTAGTTGCATAATATCTACATTGACACAGGCACACTGTAGTTTCAATGTTTTGTGGCGCGTGCATACTGAATAGTATATGGAGAAGGCTCCATCACAAATCAAAAACACAGTAGCGAAAGAGAGAGTTAGGTACATACACCTAATTTTTCGGTGATGGTAATGTCCAACCGGATCTACTCGAATTGCAAATAAAGGAAATTAAGGGACGGATATCATCGCTTAATTACCCTATATTTGCTCTATACGATTTGAGTATCAACCTTCGTAACCTGTGAAATAAGAGACGCCAGTGCAACTCATGACTGGCGTCTTATTTCTTTTTTATAACCTTTATTCTTCTACTACTTCACCCTCAACCGGTTCTTCTGAACCAGTGTCTTCTTTGGAATCTTCTGAAGATTTATCCTCAGCTTCTTCCTTGTAAAGGTGTTCACCAATCTTTTGAAGGGACGTACTTAAGTCCTGTGATTTTTGTGTGAGTTCTTCTTTATTAGCAGTTTGGATTACTTCCTTTAGTGCTTTTACCTTTTCTTCAATTTCACTCTTAATATCATCAGGAACTTTATCTCCTGCATCCTTAAGACTCTTTTCAGCTGTATAGACAAGTGAGTCAGCAATATTTCGTGCTTCTACTTCCTCTTTCTTCTTCTTGTCATCTTCAGCAAAGGATTCAGCATCATGTACCATCTTTTCAATTTCATCATCAGAAAGACCTGTGCCTCCTTGAATTGTGATCTTCTGTTCTTTGTTAGAAGCTTTGTCTTTAGCAGAAACATTGATCAAACCATTAGCATCAATATCAAACATAACTTCGACCTGAGGGACACCCCTTGGGGATGGAGGAATTCCATCCAAAACGAATCTTCCCAGTGACTTGTTATCCCCAGCCATTTCTCGTTCTCCTTGTAGAACATTAATTTCTACAGTGGTCTGATTATCAGCAGCTGTGCTGAAAACCTGAGAGGCTGATGTTGGAATGGTTGTATTCCTTTTAATCAAAGGAGTACTTACACCACCCAATGTTTCAATACCGAGAGTAAGAGGCGTCACGTCCAATAAAAGAACGTCTTTAACATCTCCCCCAAGAACACCACCCTGAATTGCGGCACCTACTGCCACAACTTCATCAGGATTAATACCCTTATGAGGATCTTTACCAAAATATTCTTTAACAACTTCGTTAATCTTTGGCATTCGAGTCATTCCTCCTACCATGATCACCTCATCAATAGCGCCTTTATCAAGACCGGAGTCTTTAAGAGCATTTGTGATTGGCTTAAGTGTTCTTTGAACAAGCTCCTCTACCAATTGCTCAAGTTTTGATCTACTTAAAGATATGTTTAAGTGTTTTGGCCCTGAGGCATCCGCAGTAATAAAGGGGATGTTAATTTCTGTTTCCTGAGTGCTTGAAAGTTCAATCTTTGCCTTCTCTGCAGCATCTTTGAGCCTTTGCATAGCTTGTCTGTCAGAAGAAAGATCAACTCCTTGATCCTTTTTAAATTCTTCTAAAAGCCATTCGATTACTTCTTGGTCAAAGTCGTCTCCACCAAGATGGGTATCTCCATTTGTGGATTTAACCTCAAACACACCTTCACCGATTTCTAGAACAGAAACGTCAAAGGTTCCTCCTCCCAAATCGTAAACAATGATCTTTTCGTTAGCTTTTTTGTCTAAACCATAAGCAAGGGACGCTGCAGTTGGTTCATTTATAATTCTTTTAACTTCTAAACCTGCAATCTGGCCAGCTTCCTTTGTTGCATTTCTTTGTGCATCATTGAAATAAGCAGGTACAGTGATAACAGCTTCTGTTATGGCGCCTCCTAAATATTTCTCAGCGTCTGCCTTTAATTTCTGAAGTATCTTTGCTGAAATTTCTTGAGGAGTAAATGTTTTACCTCCTACTTCAACAGCCGCCATACCATTCTTACCCTCAACTATTGAATAAGGGTATGTTTTAGCAAGCTTTTGTACCTCTGGGGCGTCAAAACGCATCCCCATTAGCCTTTTTACTGAAAAAATGGTGTCTTTAGGGTTAACAACTTGCTGCCTCTTAGCAGCGACACCTACAGCCTCACCACTCGCACCAAACGAAACCATAGAGGGAGTGGTATTAGCACCTTCATGGTTTGTAATTATCTTAGATTGACCACCTTCCATCACAGCCATTGCGCTGTTGGTAGTTCCTAAATCTATTCCGATTATTTTAGACATTTATTTGTCCTCCTTCTTCTGACCAACCTTTACTCGTGCTGGTCTTAAAATTTTACTTTTATACATATAGCCTTTTTGGATCACCTCAACTACCTTGTCAGGTTCCCCATCAACTAATTCCACGGCATCCATCTTCTCAACATCAAACTTTTTCTTTTCAACTAAGATTTCTTCTAAACCTTCTTCAAACAATACTTTTTGAAATTCTCCAATTGTCATTTTCAAACCTTCATCTTTGTTGTGTTTAGCCATAAGCTCCAAGTTATCCAAGACAGGCAACACTCTTAAAATCAAAGAAGAGTTTGAGTATTTAACAATTGCTTCTTTTTCCTCAATAGTTCTCTTTTGCAGATTTTGATAATCTGCTAAAGCACGCTTCCAGTTAGCTTCAAGCTCCGTAATTTTACTATCTTCAGTTTTTTTATCTTTATTCTTATTAGTCATGAAGGTTTACCAATTACTACCAAGTTCGTGGAGTAGATTCCTTGTATATCTTACTGATGGTAAAACATAGGAATATTTCATCCTAGCAGGACCTAAAACACCTATGTAGCCTGTCTTGCTTCCGCTCTTAAATGGAGAGAACACTAAAGCTACCTGATCCATATTTGGATAATCAATTTCACTCCCTACTGCAACATTTACCTCACCGTCAACTGTTACATTCCTAAACACTCTTAATAAATCATTTAAGCTATCAACCAAACCTAAGGTTGTCTTTGCCACATCAATGTCCCAGAACTCAACATTATCAAGTATGTGTACAGCTCCGGCATATGTTACAAAACCATCATCTGTTACTGCAATAGCTAAATTCTGTGTTGTCTCTGATAAGGAAAGTACAGCATTTCTCAAAAGTTTTTCGAATTCAAAACGTTGAGGCCAAAGCCTTTGCTTGACAGCGACTTCTTGCAATACCGGAAGCTCATCTTCTTCAAGTAGCTCTTCAATAAAATATCTAAAAGCACGAGGAGTAGGCACGCGTCCTGAGGAAGTATGCATCATTTCTAAATAACCATCCTCTAAAAGAGAGGCCATTTCATTTCTAATTGTTGCTGGGGAAACCTTCAAAGCATACTTCTTTACTACAGTCTTAGAACCTACTGGTTCAGAAGACTCCGAATACTCATTAATAATTGCTGCGAGCAGTTTAATTTGACGTTCGGTAAGTGCAATACTCATACTATCACTAATAGCACACGAGTGCCAAGAGTGTCAACGACATTCAAGAAAAAATCCCAATAAGATACAATTAGTACATGAAACCTGCCTATCTTTTCGTAACTATTTTTAATCATTTAAAAAGCAAGAAAATCTTTTTGTGGACACTTGTCTTAACCTTTAGTGCAATTGGTCCCCTTCTTGTAACCTATGTCTTCTCTAGAGGTGTTAATGCTTTAGAGACACATCAAGATCTAAACAAGATACTTTGGATATTTTTTGGAGTTCTTGCAATTTCTTCTATAGAGACCTTTATTCGTGTTGGTGCAAAGACACGCATTCACTATCTAATTGACGATGCTCTTATAAAGTTACAACAAACCCTTCTTAAAAATGTGAGGATTAAAGCGAAGAATAGAAAGCCAACAATCCAAGCGATTCGAAACCTAACAAGGTCTATACAACTATTTTCAAATCATTTCATTAACAATGGTATTGCAAGTCTTGTGTCCTTTGTAACGGTGCCTTTCATTTTATTCTTCTTAGATAAAAGAATCTTTTGGGTTGAGCTGGCTTTAATCATTGTTTATCTGACCATCACTCTTTTCTACGCATACAGATACGAGAAGCAGTTTGAAAGATATGATGAAACAAGAGAAAAATACTTCTTAAAGATGGGTCATTCCAATAAGGTATCTCACCGAGGAGCAGCAATGATTAAGGCAATAGAAAAACTACAAAACATCAGATTCTTTGAGTGGGTATCCGTTCAAAACCTAATTATACTTTTCCAGTTTATTATCACGGCGATCATTGTTATCGATATTGTTAATGGATTCAAAGGAATCTCTGATCTTGTTCTTATCGTTGGTTATACAAATGAATCTAAAAAATTCTTAAACAGCATTACCAGTGACTTGAATAGAATAATGCAGGTAAAGGCTGGAATGGAGCGGGTAGTAATTACCTCTCATGGCGCTAAAGAAGGCAGTGTCATTTCCCTCACTTAAAAAACTCAAGTAATAGATTTTGATATACTAAATATCTTACTAATCTACCCGCGATTTGCGGCAAAACCCCACCAAGGAGCTGAGACTGATGGGAGTTTTAAAATTTTTCACATTGGGTCAACTGCAAGCTGTTTGTTTAAAGGTTGTTATAGCCTTTTGCTCAAACTGCGGCGCGCCTATCACTGATGACGATGATGCGTGTCCTTCTTGCAAAACACCAACCTAAGGGGATTTATAGTTAGTAAAAAAAGCTGCGGCAATGTCGTAGCTTTTTTATGACCGGAGTACTTGCCTGAAGGCTTCTTGAGGAATTGAAACTTTACCAACCTTCTTTAGTCTATCCTTACCTTTTTTCTGCCTATCCAAAAGCTTATCTTTTCGTTCCCTATGTCCTCCGTAAATACCACCAAGAACATGCTTACCTGCTGCAGAAATATCTTCTCTAGCAATTATTTTTCCACCAATTGCTGCCTGTAGTGCGACCTTAAATTGCTGCCTTGGAATAACTTCCTTTAGTTTTTTTAGAATCTCTCTACCCGCTTCTTCGGAACCACTTTTTAAAACAAGTCTTGAAAGAGGCTCTACAACATCACCGTGAACCATAATATCTACCTTTACCACATCCACAGTACGGTAGTCCAAAAAATCATAATCTAAACTGGCAAAACCAGAAGAAATCGTTTTTAGTTCATCGAAGAAATTGAAAACTAACTCAACAAGTGGAATTTCATATTCAAAAACTACTCTATCTTGAGAAGGATATTCCATTCTTCTTTGAATGCCTCTTCTACCTTCACAAAGAGTAATTATTCCTCCCACATACTTAGCAGGAGTTACAATGTTCATCATAATCCAAGGCTCTTTCACCTCAGCTACCCTTGTTCTATCTGGATAATCCGCGGCAGTCTTAATTGATATTTCATCTCCGTTTGTTAAATAAACTTCATACTCAACAGATGGTGTTGAGGCAATAAGATCAAGGTTATATTCCCTCTCCAACCTCTCTTGAATAATGTCTGCATGTAAAAGACCTAAGAAACCACATCTAAAACCAAAACCCAAAGCAGTGCTACTCTCTGGCTCAAAGGAAAGGGCTGAATCAGAAAGAGCCAGTTTTTGTAGTGCCTCTCTAAGATCTGGGAATTTATCATTATCAATTGGAAAAATGCTTACGAATACGAAAGGCTTCACTTCCTTGTACCCAGGTAGAGATTCTACTTCCCCCTCAGCCTCAAGAAACACTGTGTCCCCCACCCGAACCTGGTTTATGTCTTTAAGACCAGTGGCAATAAAACCAACCTCACCCGCATGTAAGTCTATTTTACTTTTTCTTGTAGGTATCAGTACTCCAATGTCTTCTGGTACTGACGTCGCTCTTGTAGCAAAAAACTTTATCTTTCCTCTAGTAGAAATTAGATCCTTGCTGAAAACACCCGTTTCTACCTTTATGATGGCAACTACGCCTAAGAACTCGTCATAAAACGTATCAAAGATAAGAGCTCTTGCAGGAGCGTTTACATCCCCCGTAGGGGGCGCAACTTTAGCTACCACTTCTTCCAGAAGAAGCTCCACCCCTTCTCCCGTCTTAGCTGATACAAATAGTATCTCTTCTCTTTTAAAACCAAAGGTGTCTATCAAATCCTGGGTTACCTTATCTACTTCTGCACTGGTTAGGTCAATCTTATTTAAAACTGGAATTATTGTTAAATCTGCTTCTAAGGCTTTGTATACATTGGAAACAGTCTGAGCTTGGATTCCCTGACTGGCATCAACCACAAGAACCGCGCCTTCACATGCAGCAAGTGAACGAGATACCTCATATGAGAAGTCAACGTGCCCCGGAGTATCTATTAGATTTAGTTGGTACTCTTCCCCATTAACTTCGTGGTCCATGCGAACAGCTTTTAACTTAATAGTAATCCCTTTTTCCTGCTCCAACTCCATGCTATCCAAGGTCCTGTTCTTTAAATCTCTGGATTTTATGGTTCCTGTAACTTCCAAAAATCTATCTGCCAAAGTGGATTTACCATGGTCAATGTGGGCAATTATGCAAAAATTTCTTATGTTCTTCTGATTCACAAAAGGATTCTAACAGAACTATTCTGTAATGGCCTCGGGGATGTTACTAACAACAGTCTTCTTAGTAATATTTAATTTTCTTATCAAACGGTAAAAGAGTTCAATCTCCTCAACCTTAAAAAGCAAAGTAAAGAAAAGATACGAAACTGTTCCGGCAAGTCCTGCAATACCTGTAAGAAGAATAAGTGGCACTGTCCTTGTGGTATCAAATACCAACTGATCCAAAAGCTTCAAGGGAGCATAAAGAGAGATTCCCATCAAAACTGCTGAATAGCTAATCTTTGTGAAAGGCGTAATGAGCTTGCCTGCACCAAAACCCCCGACCTTCTTGTTTAATATCAAAAGGAGAACTAATGCATCAAGTATGGCCGCAATTGAATAAGAAAATGCTACTGCCCATACACCCCAACCCAAAACATTGATGAAGAAAAGGGAAAGACCTGTACTAAGAAGTATTGTGAAGAAGTTAACCTTCACAGGAGTCGCAGTGTCCTTAAGAGCAAAGAATGCACGGGTTAGAAGATAAACAGAACTTTGAGCAAAAATAGAAAAACTGAAAAATGCTAGAACATAGGCCGTACTAACAGTAGCCTCCCAAGGAAAGTTAGCGGCACCAAAGACCAACCTAACAAGAGGTACACGTAAGACAAGCAAAATTACACTTGCGGGTATGGCCAAAAAGAGCATTTGGTGAAACGAAGTAAGAAAGGTTTTTTTAAACTTTTCTTTATCTTGCTCATCTGCTTCAAAGGACAACGTTGGTAAGGCGGCAAGAGCCATAGAAGCACCAAAGAGATTAACAGGAAAAGACTGTAGTTGATCGGCAAACCTAAATACCACTACGGACGAGGTGGAAACAAGAATGGCAATTGAATTATTAACAATAGAGGAAACCTGAACAAGAGCAGAACCAAAGATCCTTGGAGGAACAAGAGATATAATCTCCCTAATACCTTTGTCAGACAAGTTAAGTGCAAACTTGTACTTAAACTCAATTCTTTTCAGCAGAGGAAGCTGAACAAGCAGGTGCAATACCGCTCCTATAAGAACACCATAAGCAGGACCAAAGATTCCAAATTGGGGCGTCAAAAACAAAATGCCCCCTATCATACCCAGGTTATATACAACGGGAGCTAATGCGGGAAGAACAAAATATTTAAAGGACTGAAGCAAACTGGTAACAAAACTGCTTATAATAAGTATTAACTGCGCACTGATCATAAGCCGCATTAAACGGGTACCCAATAGCACTTGCTCCTCATCAAATCTCCATACAGAGAGCAACCTTATTAAATTAGGTGCGAATATGTAAACCAGAACTCCCAGAACAACAAAAACTAGGACACTTATAGAAATCATTGCCGATGCAGTACGCCAGGCAGCTTTCTTGTCATGCTTCAAAAGATTTGTGAAAACGGGGATAAAAACAGTAGATATTGTCCCTACTACAAGAAGAGAATACACAAAACTAGGAATTTTATCGGCTGTGTAAAAAACTGCCAATTCATCACCAGTACCAAAGAAACCTGCTAAAAGGCGAGATCTAACAAGACTTAGAATTGCTGAAAGCCCATAGGTAAAGGCAATCACAAAAGCCGCAGAAAGAATAGTCTTCTGCGTCTTCATTAATAAATTACTACCGTTTTTTATAAATTTGCTAACCACTAATCCCTACTTTAGCAGATGCAGTCGCTACTTTACAAAAGGTTCTTGTAACTGTATATTTCCGCTGTGGCAAATACACAATCAGCAAAAAAGGCAATCAGAGGTTCTGAAAAAAAGCGACAGCATAATTTATTCTGGAAAAGAAGAATAAGAGCTGCCGCCAGAAATATTATAAACCTCTCAAAAGAAGAGAAAGCAGATGCTAAACTATTAAATGAGAACCTTGTTGTATTACAGAAAATCTTAGATAAAGCTGCTAAGAAAAAGGTGATTCACAAGAATAAGGCAAATAGATTAAAATCTAGATACGCAAAGAAAGTAACTGCTCATGAGTCTAAACCTGCTAAAAAAGAAACAAAATCAAAAGCAACCGGAACAAAGTCCGGAAAAGCTTCCACAGAAGCCTCAAAATAAAAGCCCCAACCTATTACAAAGCGTTTTAAGAGTAGATCCCGAAGAAAAAAGACAGTTTAAAATATCTAAATACGCTATTGGCTTAATTATTCTAATTCAAGTTCTATTCATAGCTCTGTCACTATGGAATTCCGCAACCATTGCAAAAATTGAAGAATTACAAAGAACAACAAACAGACTAGAAAGAGCTGTTCTAAGTAAAGCCCCTCAAGAGCGAGCCGTTAGAGATGTTATTGCTAGAACAGAGAAACTAAAAGGATTAGAAAAATCTCGTCTTTCTGTGTATCCCAGAGTATCTGCCTTCGTAAACGGCATGCCAAATAACGTAACACTACTAAAAAGCTTCATTGAGGAAAACAAAATGACTTTAACAGTGGAAACAGATACACCCATCGTAGTGTCTCTCCTTATATCGAGATATTTTGAAAAAGGTTTTGCTAGTGAAATAGTTATTCTGTCTGCAAATTTGAACAACAGCACAGGTAAATTTGTTGCTACTTTGGAGGTAGTGTTCTAATGAATATTGATTTCCCAAAGCTAAATTTTAAAAAAGTTCGCCTCCCAGATGACTTTGGCGCCGTTTACCAGAGAGAGGTTGCAAGTAAAGCGGATAACAAAGCAAAGGTCTTTCTAACAGGTGCATTCATAACGGTGATTATATTCTTAATCTTTGGTATTAGACCCCTCTCCATTACGACAGCTCAAAACGGAAAGGTCTTAAGAGAGCTAAAAACAATAGAAAAAGGCTTAGAAGTAAAACTTGCAAAAATTGACGATGGTACGATTAAGATCGAAAACCTGAAAAGTAAAATAAAACTGCTAAATAAGCGAGTTGCTCCCGACATATTATTAGAAGATTACCTAGAAGAGTTTGTTCTAGGCGCAGCAAAATCAGGTTTTGTCGTACAGAGGTTTCGACAAGTAGATTCTCCCGGAGATGCCATTCCACTAGAAATAGAGTTGGTCGGGAACATAAAGTCTCTCCCTAAACTTATACAAACAATAGAAAATAGTACCAGGTTTACGGAAATAACAAACATCAGAACCGGATTAGAAGATATATTTACAAATGTTAGGATTGGAGTAGTAATACACACGCTATGAAAGAGCTAAATATCATCATCACAACAACATTATTAGCCCTTTTATTCTGGTTAGGTCTTGAAGCTAGAGCTGTCTCTAGGGAAACATTTATCGGGGCGGATCTACTTGAAACTACCCTACCTATTGATGGTACAATAGACACAGAATATTTAATAAGGTTAGAAGATCCTGCCAATGTACAGTGAACAACAAGCAAAAAATGGTTTTAAGACTTTCGTAGTCACCCTATCAATATCATTACTCCTATTCGGAGCTTTGTATTATATAATCACCGATTTCTCAAGCGAAATAGACATTGAATCAAGTGCAAAAGCCAATGACACAGTAGCTTATATACCTGAGGTAAAAGGCACATCTGACTACAGTGTGTTTGGAGGAATTTCTGAAATAAATGTAGATGCAACTTCCGGAACAGTCTTGGCAGCAGGAGATACGGTTGAAGATGAAACAGTAATGGAGGTAGCCGAAGAATCAACAGAGTCTACAGTTCCTGATACAGGATCTGAGCAAGTAATTGGAATGGTACTGGCCATGGGCTTTTTCTCAGCAACAGCTTATGTTTTGGTAGCAGGGCCAAGAAAACTAGCTCTAGCAAGATTCGAAGAATCCGCCGTAAAAGGCTTTGATAAAGAGTAATACAATAAAATAGATAGTTAATCGATAAGCGTCGCGTTTACAAGCAGGCGCTTTAATTTTGTCCCGGCTGGAGTACATGTCATCAAAGTCACTGTGGAATCATTAAGATAAGCAGGCTTGAACCCCTTCAAAGGATCAACCTCAGACGGCTTTAAACTCTTTTTTTGCTCTATCTTATAAGTTAAAGGTTTATTATTGTATTCAATTGTAAACTCATCCCCTATTTCCAAATCATTAAGTGTAGAAAATATTGTTTTGTAGTTCTTAGGATTAAAAAATGAAGGAAGTACAGAGTGCCCATATATAAAGGTATTTCCCGCCTCACCTGGCATTGAGGAACCTACATAATGTCCTAGCGCATCCTCTGGATCAAGATCAGGTGGTGCAGAATCTACTAATGCCCTTTCAATACCAAGCTTTGGAACAGTTAGATAGTAGTATTTAGGTACATTCACTGTACTCGTTGAGCCTTGCTGATTAGTTAGCTCATCAAATTGAAACTCCCCAAATCCACTAGCAACACCTAAAACCGTTGATTCTACGGGGCGCGCCACCGTATCTTGGGTAGTAAAAATAACCAAGGGAAGTACAAACTGTGTTATCAAAACGAAAAGTCCAAGGGAGAAAAAGATAATAGGATACATAGTCATTTGAAAAACAAACTTCTTGCTCATAGGACGATAAATAGGGTTTGCTGATTCATCCTTAACGTATTTGTACGGGCGAAAATAAGACATTATCTATATGTTAACACTGATTTAAAGCTCAGCTAATACTGCTTCAATACCTAATGGGACAAGAAGTTCCGGAGACACTTGTCCGTTCTTAGATCCCACATCCAATTGATAAAACTTCTCATATAATCGAACAACTTGATCCTGTGTAAACTTTTGGGATTGAGAACTAGCCTTAGACTTAACAAAGGGAGACATCTTGGTAAACATAGGAGACTCAAACTTAGCATAAGTAACATTTCTAAGACCGTAAACTAACATCGAGAAAATGTAAAAATTGTCAGCACCAGACAAAATAAGTTTTCGTAATTCCTTGTAGCTAGCAATACGATTACCCCCAAATACATAATCCACAAGTTTAAATATATTTGAGTCAGAAATCTCCTTAAAAGGCATTACTCTAGCCCCAATCTTAGGAGACTGCTTAACAAAGGCATTGGCCTTAGAAAGGTCCTTTCCTGAAAACACTACAAACAGTGATTCATCAGGAACCGAAAGCAATACTTCTATATAGGAATCAACCTTAGTCCTTCCCATCTTAGTCACATCTAGAGTAACCATGGGAATAGCACCAAACATATCTATTCCAGATATAAGCTCTGCTATTTCTGCTGGAGAGGTATCTTCTAATAAAAGCTCCTTACTGGAGCCTATATTGTGGTCTTTCTTTAACTTTAGTATGAAGTTTCTTATTGCGGATACGTTTTCACCATGTAGTACATAAATCACGTAAGGTTATTCCCCAAAAATGTACCTTTGTACATAAGCATGAAGTTGAGAATAATCTTCTGCCAAAGGAACAAGTACGTAGGCGCCACCATAAAGACTTGTGTCTGTTGGATGATACAAAAGACCTCCTTCATTGGCACCACTACGGTCATCTAAAACAATGGACCTAAGAGTTTCAAAATCAATCTTCCTCGAAAGTAAGTAGAAACTCTGAATATCATCAAAACCAATATTTGTATCAACGTTGTCGGAGTAAGCATCATACAGATCCTTAAGCTTTGGGAGGTCAATCAATGTTTCAAGAGAAAGCATTTTATTCTTTATTGCCATAATTACTCTTTGTTGTCTCCTGGAGCGTGCAAAATCAGTACCCTCATCATTTGTACCCTTTCTTGATCTAACATATTTTAATGCTGTTTCACCATCCATTGTCTGAATACCTTCATCAAAATGTACCGTTTCATAACGATCTTCGATATTAGGAGCGGCCTCCATTCCCTCTACAGGGTAGTAGAAATCATCAAAGGTTCTTTCCACGTCCACATCAACACCACCCAAGATATCTATGGTATCCCTAAAAAGGTTGAAATCAATGACGGCATAATAATGGATAGGCATACCAAGGACATCCTCAGTAACTTCCCGTAACTCTGCCATTCCATCCACAGCATAAACTGCATTTATTTTCATAAAATGTTCTCCTTTGTCTGTATCAGCTTTAACCCACAAATCCCTAGGGAGGGAAATCATAGATACATTACCTTCCACTCTCCCAATAGAGGAAAACAATAAGGTATCTGTCAAAACAGATTTTGTATCTGAGGTTGCTCTCCTATCTAAACCTAGAAGAAGAACATTTGTTCTTCCGTCCGTTTCTTCCAAATTCGAAGAAGCAATATTTGAAACTATTGAGATGGGATTAAAAAGGGCGCCCACATTTTTAGAAAATAAGAATCCTCCAAGAACAATTAAAACCACAATGATAACTACAACAGGAACAGCCCCTCTTTTTTTATTAGGGTTTTCTTCTTTTTGGGCACGAATATTTTGGTGGTTTTCCACCGTTTTTCCAAGATCTACATATCTCATTAGTTGAAGGCAGTAATTATATCGAATAGGTGCTTAGCATCTAGGCTAGCTCCACCTAAGATCACACCACTTAAGTTTTCAAACCCCACGATACCAGCAATATTGTCCCTGTTTACAGAGCCGCCGTACAAGATAATAGCATCTGACGGTAACAAGGCAGCAACATCGTCAAGGCCAGCCTCTATTTCGGCGGGGTCTTTAGGAGAATAAACACCCTCCTTTGAAATATTTTGAGGGTCTTCCCAGGCAACCACTACACCATCCTTGTGTGCAGTAACACTGTCTTTTTTCTCAACAAAACAAGCAATAGGCTGTAAACCCCCTTCCAAGCAGCGTGTAATCTTTTCATTTACCAAAGCTCTATCTTCTTTCCTTTCGCTATGACCAACTATAGAAAATTCTGCAAAATCTAGAATCTGAGAGACATCAACGTCTCCAGTATGAGCACCCATATCAGTTGCAGATAAATCCTGAGCACCAACATGAAGCCAGTCATACCCTTGTACTAAATCAGCAAAAATTGAGAGATAAGGCATAGGAGGACAAAGTACTACCTCAACTGAAGGAATTGTTCCTATAACAGTGTCCGTAAATTCTGCTATCCAAGAATGAACCTCCGTTAGATTCATATTTTGTTTCCAATTGGCGATTACGTACTTTTTCATAGTGTTTCCAATTCCCCTAATACATCATAAACAAGCTTAGATAAATTTTCTATATCCTCGTGTGTATAACCATAACCTAAAGCATTTAGACAGGCAAAAACCACACTAGCGTCAGAATAAATTGGAGATGCAAATTCACAGGCAACTAGGCTATGTACCAAAGAATCTCCACCCTTCTCCCCTACCTTTGACTTAGAGCACCCTAAGGGGCATCCAACACAAGAAGGGTTTCCACCCTTCTCTACTGTTAAATCTTCTGACCTATTAAGAATAACATCATAAATTTCCTGATATCTTTCTTTGTCTTCTATCTCAAAGGTGTTAGAACCGGTTACTACCATTGATTTTAAATTCTTTTGAATAAGAACCTTGTGTAAAATGTTTTCTGGGCTTTCAAAATATCCATCCAAAACCACCGACTTTTCATCAAGATCCAAAACACTTCTCTTTCCTGGAAGACCTAAGGCGCCCACATCAGTATCAACGTCACGAAAAATCACTTTCTCATCCATAACATCTAAGATCACAGGTTTTTTGGAAGAACCTGTAAGAACTAAGGCATCTAATCCTGCATATCGTAGGCGGGAAGAAAGAGCCCCCCCTAAATATGTATCCTGTACTCCTCCTGAATCTTTAAACAGAACAGAGACTTTTGAGGCGTAAGGAAAAAAACCATTTAGAGGGCCAACTGAAAATACCAAAGCATCCTTATTTCCTAGATCAAGCATGAGCTTCGCCCCCAAAGCAACTCCTCCAATGTATTCACTTATATCAGGGTGAGATTTCACCTCAGTGGTTTGTGTGGAAAGATCCACATAAAGGACTTTTTTATTCCGCCAACTCATGCTTCTCCTCCTCTTCACTTTCCAACGTAAAAACTAAGGCAGGACAAATCTTTTCAACCTTTTCTAAAGCCAATTCGTTAACACTGGGATCTATGTGTACTGTGTAAGAAGTTTTTTTTGCGTCACGATCTCTAAAGATTCTGATTGGAGAGCCATCAAGCCCCACCTTACCCAATTGTTTTTGAACTTCAGAAACACAGAGCTCACAACCTATGCAATTTTTTTCAAATGAAGCTTTTAAAACTTTAGCCATCGTAACCTAATACCTCCAGTCCCGGTAGGTTACCTTTTACCAAGAATTCCAGCATTGCGCCACCACCTGTGGAAACAAAACTCATTTTGTCCAAAAGACCTACAGCACGCAAAGCGGCAAGAATATCACCACCTCCAACAATTGAATGTGCTTTTGACGCGACTACAGCTTCTGCCACTTTCTTTGTACCTAAAGCAAACTTCTCATCTTCAAACTTTCCCATAGGTCCGGACCAAACAATGGTTTTTGCTTTTAAAATAGTCTTTTCAAACAAAGCACATGACTTAAGACCAATATCAAGTTGATCCTCAGCATAATCTATAGGTAAATGCATATGACCCCTCAAAGGAGCGTCCATATCTATACCTATACGTCCTCCTACAAGGACTTCATCAGCTATTTCGGCAAACTTTTCTAAAACAGGACGCTTAGTCTCAATTTTGGCACCTCCAACAATTGCTATTAGAGGCTTATCAGGATTCTTTAAAACCTTGCTTAACACTTCAACTTCTTCCATTAGGCGAATACCTGCAAAAGAAGGAAGTAGTTTTGGCACTCCTACTATAGAAGTGTGTTCTCTATGAGAATTACCAAAACTCTCGTTTACATACATTTCAGCCATCTTTGCTAGCTCTTTTGCATAAGATGCATCATTAGATCGTTCGCGAGAACCAAAACGAAGATTCTCAAGCAATTCATATTTATCTTCTCCCAGGTGTTTATCAAAATAAGGTTTTAGGTGAGAGGAACTTAATTCGGGTTTAACTTCTCCTTTTGGGCGACCTAAATGACCAAAGATAATGGGAAAGCCTCCTGCCTCTACAATATATTTAAGGGTGGGCAAAACATGATCCAATCTAAAGGTATCTTGGATCCTTCCATCCTCTAAAGGGACATCAAGATCGCATCTAACAAGGATCCTCAAACCATCGGTTATATTGGCACTTTTGATTGATTTCATCACGAAAATATTCTATCATGCGGTTCAATAATGGACCGAGAGCCATTATACCCACAAAAGGAAAAGATCAATGACGCCAAATTATGCGACCCTTATAAAGCCCTCAGGCATATTTACTTTCGGGTACTATGTTGTGACCTGGGATGCTGATGGGAACTATGTATCCAAAAAGTTCCACGGTGCGCACGAAAAGACTAAAGGACTCAAGGGAAATCAAACCTGCGAGCTACTGGTAGGAGGAGGCTGGGTAAACGGAGAGTAAAGTGAAAGGAAGAAGGGATTGGAAAAAAATCGTCACACCCTACCGAACTCTAAACGTCTTTATGACTATGGTTTTTATGTAGTAACCTGGGATTCGGAAGGAAACTTCATTTCTTACAAATACTACGGTCTTAATCGTAGAAAAGTGAAGCTTGATGAGAATCAAACTCTTGAACTACGTCTTAACAGAAAAGGGGCAAGAGAAATTGGAATTTAAATGAGAGAGACGGAAGGCACTTAGTAATAGGTGCCTTTTGCCTTTAATGACTACTTGTTAACAAGGCCATCTCCACCAAACGATTCGAATAACCCCACTCATTATCATACCAGGCTAAAACCTTAACCAAATCACCATCTACTACCTTTGTAAAATTAAGATCTACAATGGCAGAATGAGGGTTTCCAATAATATCACTGGACACAATTGGCTCCTCAGTAGTATCTAAAATTCCCTTGTATAAAAAGTTTTCTTTCGCATCTTTAAAAGCCTGGTTCACTTCCTCAACGGTAGTTTTTTTCTCAACAAGAAATGTAATATCAGAAATGGACCCCACAGCAACTGGAGCTCGAATAGCAATTCCATCAAATAAGCCTTCTAATTCAGGGATTGTTTTTGTTGTAGCAAGAGCGGCACCACTAGTTGTAGGTATCATATTTAACGCGGCAGCACGTCCTCTTCTAGGATCCTTATGATTTCCGTCCACCAGACCTTGTGAAGAAGTATAAGCATGAATTGTGGTCATTGCAGACTTTAGTACTTTGAATTTTGAATGTATTACTGTTGCTACCGGAGAAACACAATTAGTAGTACAGGAAGCATTTGAAACAACTTCCTCACCTTTATATTCATTCTCATTTACACCCTTAAGATAGGTCTTAATATCATCGGAGTCTCCTTTAGTAGGAGCTGACACAACAACCTTCTTGGCACCCGCATCAACGTGAACCTTTGCAGCACCATCCTTTACGAAATGTCCTGTGCACTCAAGTACCACGTCTACCTCTAGATCTTTCCAAGGTAGTTCCATAGGGTCTTTTTCTGAATAAAACGGGGTTTTCTTTCCATCAACAATAAGTGAGGTTCCATCAACGACTACCTCCTTGTCGTATTTTCCATAAACGGTATCGTAGCGAAGAAGATATGCAAGATTTTCTAAATCTCCCAAATCATTTATAGCTACAACTTCAACATCTTTGAGATCTTGGATAATTTTAAATGTAGCTCGGCCTATTCGACCAAAACCATTAATAGCAATTCGGGCAGCCATAGTCTAATGATACAGGAACTTAGCTAAGGTGAGAATCAAGCCAGGATGTTAAAGCATCTTTTGGCATAGCACCCATTTTACGATCAACTTCTTGACCATCCTTTGTAATAACAAAGGTAGGAATGCTCATCACACCAAATTTTGCAGCTTCTGCTGTTTCAGCTTCTACGTCCACCTGTTTGAATTCAACCTTACCTTCATAATCCTTCTCAATTTCGGCAAAAATTGGTTTCATAACCTTGCACGGTCCGCACCAGTCTGCGTAAAAATCAGTGAGTGTAATCATTTTTTAAACCTTACAATCCCGACATAAATGAGGGGAAAATTAATACAATTCCCATAGAATGGGAACGTATTTATGATAACATACACTGGTTAAAATCTATGAAAAGCGGAAAAATACTCATAAATTTGTTGCTGTCTATCATTGTTGGAATCCTCCTGATTTTCTCGTTTGCTATCATATCCCCCACCTCAAAAGACATAATTAAGGGTTACATAGATGATTCAAGCATCGATTCAAAAAAGAAATATGTGGAAAGCACAATTAATAGGTATGATGGTGAACCCTCTTGGTACCCCACAACAGAAAACAATACATATAGCCAACCTCAGATAGCGGGACAGGCAGGACTGCTCGTAGAAATAAACTCGGGAGATGTGCTTTTTGAAAAAAACTCCTCAGAAAGAAGACCAATTGCAAGCTTAGTTAAAATAATGACTGCTGTTATTGCACTTGAACACATGGGACTAGAGGACAAAGTGTATATAACACAAGAAATAGCAGACATAGGAGAAAACTCCATGCAATTAAGTAAGGGGGAAATATACAATCTAGAAGAACTCTTATATGGGCTAATTCTTCATTCAGGAAATGACGCGGCCTATGCAATTGCAGAAGGAGTTGCAGGAAACTCGGACAGATTTATAGATTGGATGAATATAAAAGCCGGAGAACTGGGGATGCTTGATACTCACTTTTCAGACCCAAGTGGTTTGGACGATACTACATTTAGTACGCCTACGGATCTTGTGAAACTTACAAGATATGCACTTAAGAACCCAGAATTCAGAAAAATCTCAGGAACACTAGAAAAAGAAATATTTAACGGCAACAACACACACAAATATATGTACCTCTACAATCAAACCAATCTTCTTTCAACCTACCCAGGAGTTGCAGGAATTAAAACAGGATTCACTGAAGAGGCGGGATTAAGCCTTGTTACCTATTCCTCAAACGAAGGTAAAGAAGTAGTGGGAGTGGTACTAAATAGTATTGATAGAAAAGGAGACATGATCCTAATGCTAGATCATGGATTTGAGTCCTTAGGCATACACATAGAACACAATTTGCTATGATTGTTCCGTGCCGGAACAAAACCCAAAACTCTTTGAAAACCTTAATCCACAGCAAATTCAGGCTGTAAAACACCTAAATAACCCTGCATTAGTAGTAGCAGGACCTGGAAGTGGTAAAACGCAGGTTCTTACCCACAGAATAGCTTATTTGATACAGGAAAAAGGAATTCCTGAAACAAATATATTGTGTGTAACATTTACAAACAAAGCTGCAGGAGAAATAAAGGAAAGGGTTAACCAACTTCTACTAAATGACGCAAAGATCCTCTCCTGGAGTGGAACCTTTCACTCAGTTTGTGCACGAATTCTTAGAAAACATGGATTTAACATTGGCATTCCCCCTTCATTTGTTATTTACGACACCGATGACCAAAGGTCTCTCATAAAACAAATTCTTAAAGATTATGGAATTAACCCCAAACAATTTAATCCAAGAGCCGTACTAGGCGCTATATCCTCTGCTAAGTCAGAGCTCGTATCGAAAGAAGAATACATTGGCTATGCTCAAGGATACTTCCAACGAACTGTTGCAAAGGTTTATCCTGAGTACCAAAAAAGACTCAGAGATAATCAGGCCTTAGACTTTGATGATCTATTGGTGGAAACAGTAAATCTTTTTAATAAAACTCCAAAGGTTTTGGAGCAATTTCAAAAACAATTTGAGTTTATTCTCGTAGACGAATACCAAGATACCAACAAAGCTCAATACGTTCTCACAAGACAACTTTCAAACAAGAACAAAAACCTATTTGTAGTCGGAGATATGTCCCAGGCAATCTATTCCTTCAGGGGAGCTGACTACCGAAACATTTTAAACTTCCAAAATGATTACGAGGGCGCAACCGTTTACAACCTTGAGCAAAATTACAGATCAACACAAAACATCTTAGACTCCGCGACCAACATTATAAAAAACAACTCCAGCCACATCCCTCTGAACCTTTGGACAGATAATGGAAAGGGAGAAAAGGTTTTAATTTATACGGGGAGAAACGAAAGATCTGAAGCAGAGTTTGTTATTAACGAAACCTTAAGAGAACTATCAGAGAAAAGAAAATTCTCAGATATCGCAATTCTTTATAGAACAAACGCACAATCAAGAAATATTGAAGAACATCTAATAAAAAATAATATCCCTTACAGAATAATTGGCGGACTAAGATTTTATGCAAGAAAAGAAGTTAAAGACATAATTGCTTACCTCAGAGTAATTTTTAACCCGAAAGATTCCGTTGCTTGGTCAAGAATTATGAATGTTCCTACTAGAGGCATAGGAGCAAAAACATTAGAGAAGATTAAAGATACAGAGTGGAACCTGGATGTGATAGAGGAAAAAACAAGAATGCCTTTTAAGAAGTGGGTAGAGAAAAGAGAAACATTCTCTACAGCAGAATTAATGGAAGATGTATTAGAGGCAACAGGGTACCTGAAATGGCTTGATGACGGCACGGATGAGAACCTCGCTAGAATAGAAAATATCAAAGAATTAAAATCAGTAGCGACACAGTTTATAAATCTTGAAGACTTTCTAGAAAACGTCGCTCTAATAGAAAGTTCAGACAGGCCCCAGGATTACACGTCGGAAATGGTAACCCTAATGACCATCCACGCTTCAAAAGGATTAGAGTTTCCCGTTGTGTTTGTAATTGGAATGGAAGAAGGACTTTTCCCACATGCCCAATCGCAAATGGAACTTCACGAGCTAGAAGAAGAAAGAAGGCTCTGCTATGTAGCTATCACAAGAGCGATGGAAAGAGTCTTCCTTACAAATGCACAGTCCCGACTTTATTTTGGAAGCGTGCAATCAAATATGCCAAGTAGGTTCATTGCTGAAATACCCTCAAACCTAATAGTCCAACAAGGACATGCCCAGGGAGAGTTTGAAAGAGTAAACGATAAACTGGATAAATATATGGACGATCTTGAATACAATAGAAATAGCTTTAGTTGGGATATATAAGTGAAACACAGACATCTTTTTTTATTAATGTTCTCTCTAGCACTCATTAGCTTTCTTGAGGTAGCTAGTGAGGGTGAAGTATTAGGTACTTCAAATCAAACATATGCAGCAGATATAAAGAAATTCCCTCTAAAACTAGAAACAGAAACTGCTTTTGATCAAACCGATATATATGAATACATAAACATCCCCTACGAAACAACCTATACAGACAATGAAGAGCTGGACTATGGAAAAGAAGAGGTACTAACAGAAGGGGTAGATGGAACAAAAACACTTACATTCCTTTTAACACATTGGGAAGGTGAGGAGATCAACAAACAACTTATGAACACAGAAATTGACTCCCCGGTAACTGAAGAGATATCAAAAGGAACAAAGATAGTATGGAGGGAATATATGACTGGTGATGTAGGAGGTATCTGGTACTGGCATAAGTTAAGAGTTTGGGCCACAAAATATGATGCTAACTGTGAGGGTTGTTTGGGAAGAACTTATTCAGGAACTGAAGTAAAAAAGGGCGTGTGCGCCACAGATCCAAATGTTATACCTCTTGGAACAAACTTCTATGTAGATAGGTACGGTCTTTGTAGAGCGGAAGATATTGGGGGTGCTATTAAGGGAAATGATGTAGATCTGGGCTTCGTAGATGCCTCAAAAGCAGCATGGGGTGCAGAATACACTGACGTATACCTCATATCAAACTCACCAATAGGTGATCATCCATAGTATATAAACAGTTTAACGCCCGGTGAATTGAATTCTCCGGGCGTTAAGGTATTGGCTCAGCAGTTGTCTCCAAAGAGCACCTTTTTAGTAATAGTGCTTTTTGCAGACGGTGCAATACATAGCCTGTTCTTTTTCATCCCATTGCAGCGGGGTATGGCAAGACAAGCATTGCTTCAAAGCAGAGCGTAATGTTGCAAATAGTGCTTTCATCAAGAACCTCCAGTAAAGTGTATAAAGATTTGCAAATCTACAGAATCCGAATTTGGTTCTGTGCGCGTCATTATATACCACTGTGAACTATAGGTCAAGGGGATGAGTAGCAAAAGAGCCTGTTTTTGGCGATAAACAGGCTCTTTAATAGTCTCATGATCTTTCTACACATGCAGCTTTTGAGAGCGCAATGCGTTTTTTATTACAATGGTGGCAAATTTCGCCTTTTTTGTAGTACCACCAAGTTTCTTCATAGCAGCAATTACGGCATCTTTCAGCTTTCTCGCGTTTTTAGGCTTCGCAACGACAATCAAAAATGGTGCGTCGGAGCGCCCGCGAAAGAAAGCCACGTGCACATAATTAGCTGTGGGCATCACAATTGCATTATTCACCGCGTCTCTTGGAAATATGACAAATGAAGTACGCATGTGTCCAAAAAGACCGGTCAGATCAGCAATTGAGGCATGTGGGGACCCAATAATTCCGCCGCTGACATAAACAGCAGTGATATTTTGCGGAACCGAGGACCCGTTAATGGCGGGACCGACACGCGAGAAGTATCTAGTCTTCGCTAACACTTTTGCCTTGTTTCCAGGGTAATTTGCCGTGCGGTAAAAACCAGCACGCCAACCTACTTTTGCAATAGCCATCTTTCTTCTCTCCTTTTTCTATTTTTTTTATCAGCGTGAAAAAAGCCCGTCGGCAAAATACGGGCTCTTTCATGAATACTTTAGACGTGCAGCTTCTGTTTCCGCAGGGCGTTTTTTATAAACACCACCCGATTCTTAATCGTTTTGGCATTATTCATTGCCTGCGCTGCCAAACCAATCTTTTTCTTCAATATTCCAGCATTCTCGGGTTTGGTAAGCACAACCACGGAGGGTGCATTGTTACCAAAACTAAAAAATGCGGCATGTACATAGTCATCCCAAGGCCAAATAATTTGCCCTGTCACAGCATCTTTAGTAAAGATGCCACTCACTGACTTAATACGCGGATCTGGATTGCCCCACAATCGTGTTAGGGAAGCTACAGTGGACCAGGGAGTTCCCGGAACCTTTGCATTCACCCAAACAAGTTCTAGTGACCGCGGGGAGGGAATAGCAAAACGTACAGCATTCGGTCTGCCACCGAAGCTATATACTATTACCCGAAGCTTTCGAGCTACATTTGCTGGGAAATCTCGGTACCAACCTTGATTCCAGCGGCTAACAAGCGGAGTTGTTCTTCTGCCATGTGCGCCGTGTAAACCTTTTGCAGTCATTGGGCGTCTCCTTATTCATTTCGCCGTTTCTCAAATCCAGTTGAAATTGTCCCATAGTATTGGGGCTAAGTCAATTTGACTCTGCAAAGGTACTAAATGTGATATATAATGTCCGCCGCAACGAATATGTAAAAACAGGAGACTATGTATATGAGATTCATTGCAACAATGCCGGATGGAACACCCGTAGTTATTCATTCTCACTGGACCTGGTCAGGATTTAAGTACATCGCCAAGACCACAGCACGCAAGCTAAACAGTGGAAATAATATTCAGGTGGAAAAAGCCTCCGCATCCGGTAAGAATGGGCAAATGCAAGCAGCATTGGCCTTACAGAAAAAAATCGGGGCAAAAAGTATGAAGCGAGCACCTCTTAAATCACAGACGGTTTATAGCTCAGCTTCGTAGCAATTATTTTGATACGGCGAGGAACTTCAATTTTTTCTCGCCGTAATCATTTTTCCCAAATGATATAAAACAATTCCATTAGCGGTAGTCACATTCAAAGAACTTTTATTCCCTAATCTATCAATTTCAACAATTTCATCAGAAATATCCAAGGTTTCTTTAGTTACACCTTTTACTTCATTACCAAATACCAAGATGCTGTTATCCCCAGGTTTCCAATCTTTAAGCATAGTAGCTTTGCTGTCTTGTTCTATTGAAACTATCTTAAGATCATTATCTTTCGCAAAATGAAAAAGCTCCTCATTATTTTCAAGAAAGGTCACATTTACATCATCTTCTGCACCTAAAGCAGTCTTTTCAAGTTCAGGGTGCAATACCTTTTGACCTTTGAAATTAAATTTAGTACCCGAATAGCCAATTAATATAATGTTATTAAAACCAAAGAAGCTACAAGCACGCATAATTCCGCCCACATTGTAAAGACTTCTGATATTCTCTAGTGCTATATAGATATTTTCCATAACCTTTGTATTTTATCAGGTACCTGCAACGTGCAATAATTGTGGTATGTTCAAGCCCATCAAAAAACTAGGCCAAAATTTTTTGAAAGATAAACACGCCATTCTTGAAATGATTCAGGCGCTCGAAATGAAAGACGGTGAGACACTTGTAGAGATCGGACCAGGACTTGGTGCCCTTACTACAGAATTAATTAATTTTTATGCAAACTCCCCCATTAACATCAAAGCTATAGAACTTGATATACGTTTTGTGGATAAATTAAACAACATGTTTAAGGAAATCAGTAACTTTGAAGTTATTGGTGGGAACATCTTGGATTGGTTACCTCAATACAAGGGAGACAACACAAAGATACTTGGATCCCTCCCCTACTACATAACATCTCCAATAGTTCACGAAATAATAAAGATGGAAAATCCTCCAGAAGTTGCAGTTCTTTTAATTCAAAAAGAAGTGGCAGAAAAAATTTCCGCTGATGCTCCCGACTCCTCGTATATGTCTTGCTTTGTACAAACCTTTTATGAAGTTGAATATATGAGAACAATTGATAAGAAAGAGTTCTCTCCTGTGCCAAAGGTTGATGGTGGTGTAATAAAACTAACTCGAAGAAAGCAACAGAAAATAAAAGATATTAAAGCGTATCAGGGGTTTCTACACCTTGCTTATTCCAACCCAAGAAAAATGCTTAACAAAATGTTTAAAGAGGATGAACGAAATAGAGCAAGTATTGATGGAGAAAAAAGAGCACAAAACTATAACTGGGAAAAATGGGTTGAAGCTTATACTATTCTTCGATAATTTCTACAGAAAGAATAACCACATCGGTGACAGGCTTATCGTTAGCCCCTGTTGGAACGCTTTCTATCTGATGAACAACATCTAATCCTTCAATTACCTGACCAAAGTTTGTATGTAAACCATCCAACCAAGGAGTTTCTACAAGAGTCACTATAAAGAACTGTGAACCGTTAGTATTAGGACCTGAATTTGCCATAGCAAGAGAACCTTCCACTAGTTTCATTTCGTTTATTTCATCTTCAAAACTATAACCAGGACCGCCGACTCCCATACCAAGAGGGTCTCCTCCTTGAATCATAAACTGAGGAATTATTCTGTGGAAGATAACTCCATCATAAAAACCTTCCTTAGCTAAGAAGATAAAGTTATTTACTGTAATTGGTGCTTCATCCTGAAAGAGATCTATTAAAACTTCTCCCGCACTTGTTTGCATCCGTGCTTTGTAATTAACACCATCAGTTAATTGCATCTCAGGAGCTGATTCATATTGTTTCAAATTGGCTGTTTCCATTTGCATAGCGTCCTCTGATTCTACCAAAGATTCATCTCCAAGTACCTCAGTATTTTGAGCTGCTGTAGGTATATTTTCTGCTTGAGGGGTCTTCTTCAGAGCAAAGGAAGTCATTCCCAATATTAGGGCTAATGTTGCAATTCCACCTGTTAATAGAGTTTTATTATCCATAAATATATCAATCAAAAAGGTCCGCACGCAGCCTTTATTGCAGACGCACGGACCCTCCATAGTCTGTTCGGTCATGCACTTAGGACACACCGAACGTGTCCTTTCATCACCCCACTCCAATGGGATAACACACCTAAGTTCTTTCAAAAATAGCTCATATACATCTCATAGTCAAATATATAAAGAGCCAGTGTTATACTCGCAATAGAAATGCATATAGTACAAAGCCCCGAATGGGGCCAATTTAAAACAAAAATGGGCACAGTTTCTATCAGAGTTGGAGACGTTCAATACACTAAACACAAAGTTCCATTTTCAAATAACTTCTATGCATATTGTCCTAAAGTGGATCCAAAGGTAATCAACTGGGAAGATTTAAAAGAGTCTTTGCAGAAACACGATTGTATCGCCATAAACTTTGACGTGCCAAATTCAATAAAAGGTACTGATGAAGGCGAGGATGCAGAAACATTGCTAAAAACAAAATGTAAGAAGTCTCCTAAGGACACCTTTGCAAAGAGCAATGTGATCTTAGATATTTCAAAAGATGAAGAAGAAATACTAAAGGGAATGCACAAAAAACACCGTTACAACATAAGGTACGCGGAAAAGCAGGGGGTAGTAATAGAGGAAGCAAAAACTGAACAGGACTTCAATGATTTCTACAGTCTGTTAGAAGAAACTGCTCAAAGACAAAAATACTACATACACTCAAAAACTTATTACAAAAATATCTGGGAAATGTTTAAGGACCAAGGAATTTCACATATCCTTATTGCAAGACACGAAGGCGTACCCTTGGTTGCTTGGATGCTATTCACTTACAAAGGTACTCTTTACTACCCCTATGGCGCTTCATCCAATACCGGAAGAAACTTGATGGGAAGCAACCTTATCGCTTGGGAAGCCATTAAGTTAGGCAAAGAGAATGGCTGTAATACCTTTGATATGTGGGGAGCCGCAATTGACCCAGACAACAAAGAAGACCCCTACCATGGATTTACAAATTTTAAATTAAAGTTCGGCGGAGAACATGTTACCTACATTGATTCATATGACTATGTCGTTAATGAGGCACTGTATACATTATTTAACACCGCAAATAACCTCAGATGGAAAATTCTAAACTTCATCAGATAAAAGATGTAAGACAATCGGAAGGTTGGGGAAAGTTTCTTGTATGGGCAGGGTGGCTTTGTGAAAGAACGAAAAACAACATTCTTGTCTGTTCCAGACAATCCCCATTTGGGAGATTAGCCAAAGTACAAAGACCCCTAAACATTACAAAAAAAGATCTCAAACAGATTGACCAGATATGCAAAGAAAATAAATGCTCAGTATTAAAATTAGAACCTTCTTTAGGACAAAATCTAAGAGTTCTAGAAGATGCTGGATATTTAAAAAGCTTTAGACCTCTGCTCCCCCCAGCAACAATAATTATCGATCTTAATAAATCCGAAGACGATCTTTGGAAGGACATATCTAAAAGTGGGAAATACTCAATACGAAGAGCACAACGAGAAGGCACTCTTACGAAGGCTTACAAAAAACCTTCAGCAAAGATTATTAAGGAATTTATTTCCTTAACCAATGAAACAAAAAAGGATAGAAAATTTGTTGGAGCCCCCCTCAATGATATTAAAGAAAAGGTAAAATATTTTGGCGATAACACTTACATACTCATAGTCAAAGACAAAGATGGAAACAATTTAGTAGCAAACATGTACGTATCACATCAAAACACAGTTTGGTTTCTACATGGAGGTACATCTACAAAGGCCAGAAAAACAAAGGCAGGGTATGAATTGGTTTGGCAATCATTTCTCTACTTTAAAAAAGAGGGCCTGGATTTTCTTGATCTTGAAGGTATTGATGATGAAAGATTCCCCGCCTTCACTAAAACCTGGGGACAGTTCAGCCACTTTAAGGAAAGATTCAGTAAGGAAAGAACTCTTTTCCCGGCACCATACGTTAAAATCTACAATCCCCTTATTAAGCTAATGACAAAGCTCCGAAGAAAAAACATCCTCTAGCGTGCATAGGAGGTCTACATGCTATATATTGATATCAGTAGAAATTTGGAGAAACTTATGAACGAAACCCCAAAACTAAAAGGCAACAAGGCCTTACCAGTCATTATAGTAGTCGTCGTCTTAGGAGCGGCTTTTTTTGTATTTAAAGGGTTCTATTCCACTAAATTTGCTGAAAGACAGGCAGAAAAGATGTTTGAAGCTCAAACAGGTGGAAAAGCTGATATAGATTTTGATGGAGGCAGCAAGTTTGAGATGGAAACAGAGGAAGGAAAAATAATCATAGACCAACAAGGTTCCCTTCCGGGCGATTTCCCTGAAGATATTGAAATTTATCCAAATGCAGACGTAACAGCTTATGTCTCAATGGATTCTGCAGATGTAAAAGGGTTTAACGCAACACTAACAACAAAGGACTCAGGAAAAGAAGTGTATCCCTTCTACCTGGACTCTCTAACCGACAACGGTTGGAATATAATTAGTAAGCTAGATACCGAAGCCTATCAATCACTAGGTGCTGAAAAAGACAGCCGTACAATGGTAATCACAATTACTAACGATGGCGAAGACACAATTGCGGTAATTACCGTAAAAACTGACTAGAAATACTTACTTTTTGTAAGCTCGGGGACAAATCTCTCGGTAGGCACACCAGTTACATTGCATGCCGGGAGTAGCCTCAAAATCACCCTTTTTCATTTCTGTAACTATCTTTGAGACATCCTTCTTTGCTTCTTCTAATTGCTCATCAGTTCTAGTAGTTACAACCTTTTCTCCGGTCTCCACAAAGTAAAGACTCATCTGCTTAGGCTTATAACCTAATGCTTCTTGGGCACCAATAGCATAAAAGGTTACCTGGTCATCTTTATCCACATATTTCTGGTCCTTTGGCTGTCCTGTTTTATAATCCACAATCTCCACTCCCCCGTCGGGCAATTCATCTATTCGATCAATTCTTCCAAAAAACTTTATACCTCCTAGCCAAATATTAAATCCTTTTTCCAAAGCGATAGGCTTACTTTTTTCGTTTTTATTTTGCTCATAATATCTCTCAAGTAACTTCTTGCCCTCCTCTTGTCTAGTTTCTCTATGTTCTTGGCTCATATACCCCGCTGGTTGCCAGTTATCTTCGTACATAGAAAACATCTGGTCCAAAGAAACACTTCCCGCCATGGAAGCACTATGGAAATCTCTTAAGGTATCGTGGATTGTTGAACCAAAACTAAGAGCATGTGCAGGAGGTTGTGGGATATTCAATATATAAGAGTACTTGTACTTTAATGGGCAAGTCTTATATGTATTTACCTGGGTATAACTCAAAAACCTTGGCTTAAACTCTTTAGAGATCTTTTCGGCCTTAGGCTCTCTAAATCCGGACTCAAGTCCAAATAGCCCTATTTGATCCCCACCTCCCTTTACTTCCTCAGAACTTAACGAGATTTCTTTAATGCCTGTTTCTTCTAAATAACCGCTTGGCTTTGTTTCTCTTTTTCCGCCATAGCTCTTTGAGCTTAAGAGGTATAGATATTTCTCAGCACGGGTAAGACCTACATAAAATAATCTTCTTTCTTCTTGGATATGAGGATCACCTGAAGGCAAGGTCTCCTTTATCACTTCATCTGGAAGATCAATCATGTCCTTCCTATTCCTTGTTGGAAACCTACCTCCTACAAGATTTACCATAAAGACAACTGGAAATTCTAAACCCTTGGAAGCATGAACCGTCATTAGATTTACTGTATCGATATCCTGAAGCTCTGCTTGTGCAGGGTTATCTCCCGCTTCCATTAAAAGCTCCACATGGTCTACAAAATCTATGACTGTAGGAGTTTCTTTTGTTTCGTTTTGATATGACACTTCAAACTGCTTAGCCTTGTTTAGGAACAAATCCAAGTTCTTTATACTCATCTGACTCTCTATGGTTTCCTCAAGTAAAAATGTTTCCAAATAATCTATGCTGTTTACAATCCTATAAACAAATTCACTTGGACTGAGTTTTGTAATTTGATCTTGAAATTCCGCTATCTGAGAAACCAGCAGCTTAATATTTTCATCACTGTGCTCCTTTATTAACTCCCACAAATTAACCCTTTGCATTCTGGCCTGGGATAAAGCTTTTGATATCACTTCTCCCGAAATCTTTAGAGAATCAATATTTAAAACACGATAGGCACTTATTCCATCCGTAGGGTCGATTATAAATTTTATGAGAGCAAAGACGTCACGCACTTCCTCCCGGTCATAGAGACCTCTATTGCCAACCAACTGATATGGAAGCCCATACTTTCTTAACGCAAATATAAAGGGGTCAAGATGGCTGTTGGCACGTGCAAGAATCGCAAAGTCCTTATAGGTATATTCAGATTCTTCTGCCAAAATCTCCAAAATCTTTCTGATCGTAAAATCAATCTCATCTTCCATGAGATCTAGTCGAATGACCTGGGGCTTTACACCTTTCTCTTTTACTTGTGACACGAGCTCCTTAGAAATACCTAATTTCACTTCTAATGTATCTGGGTTATTGTTTTGGATAAGTTTATAAGCAGGGTCTAAGATATCTTGGAAGGAGCGATAATTCTTTAACAGAGTTAGCATATCTGCCTTAGGATAATCTCCTTGAAACTCCAATATATTTGAAACAGCCGCACCCCTGAACTTATAAATGGATTGGGAATCGTCCCCTACCACCAACAAACTTCTCTCACTTAAGTCATCATGCGGACATAAAAGCTTAATTAGCTCATATTGAGCGTGATTAGTATCTTGAAATTCATCCACAAGCACATGTTTAAATTGCTTTCTATATTTTTTTAATAAACTTGGTCTTTCTTTTAGAATCTTTATTGACCAGGTAATCAAATCCCCAAAATCCATTCGTGACTTCTCTATCTTTAGCTCTTGATACTTAGTGTAGGTGCTGGCAAGTTCCTTCCATCGTATTTTATCCTCCTTATCCCCATCAAATTCCTTAGCAAAAACTTCAAATTCTTCTGCACTGATGTTTTCATCCTGAAGTCTAGAAATAAACTTAAGGATGGCAGAGATAAACTTTGTTGGGTTTCCTAGGGGTCTAAAATGACTTAGCTTGAACTGAAAAATGTTTTGTCTAAAAAGTATCCACTGATCGGGACCAGATAATATCTTATAAGAAGGGTCTAGACCAACCTCCAAGCCTTCTTCCTTTAATAAACGATCTGCAAAAGAATGAAAAGTATTTATCCAAGGCTCCTCATAACCTAAGGGCATTACATCATCTACCCTATTTAGCATTTCCCCTGCTGCTTTCTCCGTGAAAGTAAGCGCTAATATTTCCTTAGGATTAACTTTCTCTTTCTTTATTAAATATTTTATTCTTTGAGCTATAACACGTGTCTTCCCAGTTCCCGCACCCGCCACCACGAGCAAGGCGTCTTTTTTAAACTGAATCGCTTTTTTTTGAGACGGATTAAGGGTTATCTTCGGCATGATTTTCATCCTAGCATAAATTGGTTTCTGCTATAATCCCGCAAATCATGACTGGAGGTGTTATGACTAATGAGACTAAGAAAACTCCGTTTTTTCTAACGGACTGGGGAGGGACAACACTGCTTTTTATTGGAGGGGTACTGTTTTTTTCAGGTATCTGCACAATATGGACTTGGTTCGTATATGAAGAGGTTGCATGGAAGTGGCTTTTAAGTCCATCTGGAGCAGCAATTCTTTTTCGCGGTTACTGGGTACTTGTTGAGAGTCCAAAAAAGAGTGAGTAATTATTCTTCCAAAAGAGGAGGTTCGTCTTTGCCAAGTGCTTGGACGGCCTCTATCTTTCCCGACAGTTTTCCATATTTAGACTTCACATTGTCCATAGATTTTGTGGTTCTTGTTATGTGCCCATCCAAAACATCCAGGTCACCACCAAATTTTTCGGCTTCAACCCTTATTCCTGAAAGTGCCTTTAATATCTCACCTGCATGCTTAGCCAACTCATTTTGCTGATAAGCAACCATTACAATTTTTACAAAATATGAGAAAGTGTTTGGTGAAGTTAGAAGAACGTTTTGCCTTTGTGCATATTCTTCAATACTTGGGGTGTTAACAATCAATTCGTAATAAATGTTTTCTGAAGGGATATACATGATTGCCTGGTCTGTTGTACCTTCTTCTGGCAAGATGTATTTCTTTGAAATCTCATCAATCCTTTTTTTAACATCCTTAACAAACTCCTTTTTGTACTTGTTTCTTGTCTCCTCAGAATCCTCTGTAATCATGGCCTTAAAATTCTCCATCGAAAACTTTGAGTCAACAGGAATCATTCCCTTTTCAGTTATTAAAACCGCATCTGCTATAGAACCGTCTCTAAACTTGTATTGAGTCTTATACAGATCTTTAGGAAGGGCATTTTCCAGTATTTCATATAGAAACTGTTCTCCTAGACCCCCTCTTAGCTTAGGTGACTTCAAGATATTACTGAGATCCTTCATGTCCTTATTAAACTCTTCAAGACCTCCCAAATGCTTTTGAACACCCCCGATTACTTTGGCAGCATTATCCAAACGTTCCCAGATCATCTTTGTCTGCTTATCCATAGAGTCTCTTTGATCCTTTAGCTGCTTTTCCATGGTGTCTGAAGATTTTTCAACAGAACCTCTCATATCCTTTAGCCATTCAAGTAAAACCTTATCTGATTCTTTTTCAGTTAAGTCCACTTTGAGGCTTTTAATTTGAGAAGTTACAAAATAAACAATTGCTACACCAGCACCTGCTAAGAGCAGAGCAAAGACTATGAGTGTTTGTGCGGAGGTCATGAAAGCATTGTAACAAAAGAAGCCCTTCCAACATACGAGGTGTGGTTTCTGCTATGAATTCGTAGGGCCTGGAAGAGGAATATATTAAATAATCAATGTTAAAATCAAATTATGCCTAAGTTTCTTTATACAATTCTAGTTTTTGCCGCACTAACCTGGTGGGGACTCATTTCCCTTTTAACAAAGAATCCTCCAGAAGGAACAACCCTTATACTCTCAGTACTGGTACTTATCTTTATCACACTAACAGCAACACTATCTATCCCCGGTTATTTTATTTCTCAATCAAAGGCACCAGAATTTACAAATCTTAGAGTCATTTATAGAAGATCTCTTAGAGTTTCTCTCGTTCTTTCCTCCTGCATAGTAGGTTTTCTGGGATTACGTGCTTTTGCCTTAGACACAGCGTTAAACTTAACTTTGTATCTGATATTATGTGTTATGATCGTGCTACATTTCTTTAGTAAAAGGTAAAAATGAGTAAGAAAACACTAGTAACAACAGCAATAGACTATACAAACGACGTGATTCACGTTGGGCAAGCCTATGAGAAGATTCTTGCTGACTGCTATGCCCGTTATGAACGCCTAAGGCTTGGAAAAGAGAATGTAGGGTTTGTTACAGGAACAGATGAACATGGAACTACAAATGAAAAAGCAGCTAAAGAAAGAGGAATAACTACAAAGGAACATGTGGATAACATTTCTGCAGAAGATAGGAAACAGATAGATGCATTAGGAGTTACCTACGACAGATGGTTTAGAACAACAGATGAGGACCATAAAAAAGTGGCCTCTGAATTCTTCAAAAAATCTTTTGAAGCAGGTGATATCTACAAAGGTACTTATGAGGGCCTGTATTGTGAGGGATGCGAAGCATACAAAACACTCACCGAGCTAAACAAAGCGGGACAATGCTCACTACATACCACACGAGAAATACAAAAATACGAGGAAGAAAACTACTTCTTCAAGTGGTCAAAATACTCAGACTTCCTAAAAGAACTAGTAAGTAAAGAAACATTTGTTCTACCCGAAGGCAAGAGAAAGGCAATGTTGGCCTTTATTGAGAATGGAATTGAAGATATACCAGTCACCAGACCTAAGTACAAACTTCCTTGGGGAATCACATGCCCAATAGACGATGAGCAAGTAATCTATGTGTGGTTTGATGCACTAATCAACTACTATACCTTCGGTAGCCAAAACGACCTCTGGAATGAGGACACTAAGATAGTTCACTTTGTAGGAAAGGATATTGCAAGATGGCACACACTTTTGTGGCCCGCAATGCTTGAAAGTGCAGGCTACAAAGTACCTGATGTCGTTTACGTTCATGGGTTCCTAAATCTAAATGGAGATAAAATCAGTAAATCCAAAGGAAACGTTATTAGACCTTCTGAACTAGTAGAAAAATATGGTGTGGATGCAGTAAGGTATTACTTTTTAAAATACGGACCAATTGTAGAAGATGTAAACATCTCAGTTGATCACTTGGAAGAAGTCTATAACGGAGAGTTGGCAAACGGAATCGGAAATACAGTGGCACGTATTGCAAAACTTGCAGAAAGAGCAGAACTTGAGTTCGAATTTACCGAAATTGAAAACATTGCAGACAACCCAGCCCTTCATCCCTTAAGAGATAATCTAAGAACAGATAGAACCATTCAAGAAATCTGGAAAGTAATAAGTGCTCTAGATAAGCATGTGAATGAACATGAACCTTGGAAAATAACTGATGAAAAAAAATTAAACGAAGTGCTCACGCATGAAGTAAATCAAATCAGACTAATAGCGGAACTAGTAGCGCCATTCATTCCTGACACAGCAGAAAAAATACGGAAACAATATGGAAAGAAAAAAATAAGCTTTGGTGATTCTTTGTTTCCAAGAATTGAAAACTAAAGTCTGGTTGATCTAAGCTCTAAAGAATCCTCAAAGATAACGGAATCTTCAAGAACATCTACATTTTTACTAACACCATCATAATAATGCTCTAAGAAATCTATGCTAGTGATATCTTGTTCCTGTTCTTCTTCCTCAGGGATCACCTCTACAACCTCTTCATCAACCTCAGGCACCACCATGACCTCTTCACCCCCCATGCCTGTAATAAAACCATAAGCAACACCCACCAAAAAAAGCACACCAAGGACAACCCCACCAATCTTAAGTATCTTTTTAAAATCAAAGCCCTTCTTTGGAGCAGTAGGACCAATTTCCAATGTTGGTTTAGTGTCTTTAACATCTTCCTTTGTAGTCAAGGGAGGTATGTCTACTGGTACTTCCGGTTTAGAACTCTCATCCGCTTTCTGCGTACCTGACTTTGGCCAAACAGCAACTGTCTCGGCCAATTCTGGGCTTTCCTCACCAGGCAACTCTACTTCCGCAGGTTTCTTTCCAGGAGTTGGATTTGTAGGGGCCGGTTTTACCTCTTCTCTAATTGGTGCAATAGTTTCTTCCACTTTTTGTACAGGTTTTTCAACTTCAACCTTTGCAATCTCTGGGGTAGGTTTTTCTATCTTTTTTGTAGTTTCGGGTAAAGGCACTGTAGGTGCATGTTCTACAGGAAGATTTTCTTCTTTCGTTTTTGGGGTTTCTTTTGCTTGTCCTGGAAAAGGTCCACCATCACTGTGCGCGCCGGGATCCTGAGTACTCAAATTGTCTGTAGGTCTTAATGCTGTCATTGTGTTTCCTCCGTTGAAGAATCTTCTTCCATAACCACAGTATCATCTACTACCTTTTCCATAGTGTCTTCAGGGATGTCTTCTTCCATAAGAGAACCCTCCCTAAACTTATTTACATCTATTTCCCAGGGGCTCTGACCATATAATACGCGCAAGTCATCCACAGCCTTTGAAAGGCCATCAGAGGCCTTTCGCATACTGACTGTTGAAGAAGTCAATAAACTTCTTACTTCATTTAATGCGTTGGTTTTAATGTCCAATTTTGAACCATCCCCTACTAATAGAGTTATTTTCTCATAATCATCTCTGGCTTCCTCCAGTTCTAGCATCGCATCTTCAAAATCTTCTTGTACATCACCTGTGGCACCACCTAAGTCAGTAGATGCAATTAAATGCTCTTTAATTACCTCAGCCTTGAACTCGATATCTAAAATTAGCTGCTCTCCTCTAGAAACAGTCAAAATGGAAAGTGTGGGAACTAAGGCATCCAAAGCTAATTCAATATCATCATTTGCCAGTTTGTTTACTTCAATAACCTCATCAACACTTTCTGTAGGTTCGACAAGTCTTAGATATCCGGGAACTTCTTCAGCAAAGGCATCAATTGCCACATCAAGCGCTTCTAAAGTTTGGGCTGACGGAAGACCTGTTTCCTCAGACTTTCGATACACATCCAATAATTGTGTTTGTGTACCACCAAGCTTTGCATAAACAAGATCTTTAGCTCTAGCCAAGATTTGCTCTTCCAATTCAACCTTTCTTGTACCAAAGGCTCTCTCATAAATCTCTTCAAGGTTTACATAATTTTCTTTAGTACTTAAATAATCATTTATGGTTAAACCCTCCACAGAATCGAAAAAACGAAGCTTCACTTCAGGTGTATTAAAGTCTCCAAATGGGGATTCTTGCGCAAATACTACAGATCCAATAGAAAGGATTGCTAGTATGGGCAAAAGTACTAATATCTTATGCATGTAAAAATTCTATATGTATAGTGGGCAAGGGTCAAACGCATTAGGTTGCAGGTAACATAGTTAGAGGGGATAATTTCATAGCCATGTTAATCGACTCACATTGTCACCTAGTAGAAAAGCTCTATAAAAAACCTCCGGAAGAACTCATTTCTGATGCGAAAAAAGCACAAGTCGAAACATTAATAACAGTGGGAAACAATCTTAAAGACAGTGCTCAAAATATTGAGCTAGCTGAAAAACATGAAAACGTTTATGCAACAGTTGGCATTTACCCACACGAGGACCAAGATAAAACATTGGAAGAGCTAAGAGCAGGTTTAGAAAATCTTATTAGTTCTGAAAAGGTAGTGGCCATAGGAGAATGTGGAATAGATATACAAGGACACCCTAACGAGCGTCCAATACAAAAACAACTGGAATTATTAGAAATGCAGATTGAATTGGCCGTAAAACACAGTCTCCCCATCGTTATACATAATAGAAATGGAGATGAACACATAATAAAACTCCTAGAAAAATACACGGAGGAAGGTTTAACTGGGGTGTTTCACTGTTTTACCTCAGACTGGGAAATGGCACAAAAGGCTTTAGCTATAGGGTTTTATCTCTCTTTCACAGCAATAATTACCTACCCATCTGGAAAGGATCTCCTGGAGGTTGCAAAACAAGTTCCTAATGACAAAATACTAATAGAAACAGATGCACCCTTTCTCCCTCCACAAGGGCATCGAGGAGAAATAAATGAGCCCAAATATGTTAGAATAACGGCGAAAACCCTGGCAGATACCAAAAACCTAACCTTCGAGGAAATCAGCCAAATTACGTATAAAAACTCCTGCCGTTTGTTCACGCGCATAGCGCAGATAAAAGTATGATCGAAAGATTTGTTATAAAACATGATAAAAAAGTGACTCGCTTCCTGGAAATGCTTCCAGGACTTTTGACTTGGTCAGTTATTCTATCCCCCGTTTGGTTATCCCTTGTATACCCAGAGGCCGTGGTATTTATGCTTATTGTATTCACCGTATATTGGAGTTATCTAGCAGCCTCCGGTACCTTGTGGACCATTGTTGGCTTTAAAAGATTTAAAGAAGAAATGGCCGTTGATTGGGCAGGAGAATTAGCCAGCCTTAAAATTGAAGAATTACCAGACGACGTTACAAAACCAACAAGTATTGATGATTTAAGACACTTTATTTTAATCCCTGCTGTTAACGAACCTGAATCAGTAATTAGACCCGCATTGGAAGCTCTTAAAAAGCAAACCTTCCCTACTGAAAAAGTGTTTCTTGTTTATGCAATTGAAGAAAAATACTCAGTGGAAGAAGAAAAAATGATTCGACAAATAGTGAAAGATCTCGATCTAAACTTTTTAGACTTCCAGGTCTTTATACATCCCGCAGGAATCCCGGGAGAAGCTATCGGAGCTGCTGCAGCTAACAGAACTTGGGGCGGAAAACACGCAGTACAGCATCTAATAGACACTGGTGAAAATATTAGAAACTATATATTCACAACCATTGACTCCGATCACGTTTTAAACGAACAGTATCTCGCAAGACTCAGTCATCTCTATTTATCAAGTGACACAAGAGATAATAGATACTACTCCTCTGCGGTATATACCTTTGATAACAATAACTGGGAAGTACCTACCATGATGAGAAATGAAGCTAACTTCATTACTTTAGGAACACTTTCCGATTGGGGAATGTCAGGAAAGGAAGCACACGCAAAAGACACTTTTGCAGCCTACTCAACTTCTCTGCAAACACTAATTGACGCTGACTTTTGGGATCCCGCGCTTGGAATTGACGATACAATCTTTTACTGGAGAGCGTTCTTTGCCAGAGATGGAATATTTATCGGAACACCGCATTATATTCCTTTCGCAGCTGACGCAGTCAAAGGAAAAACTCCCTGGGATTCCTACAAAAGTATGTATAAACAACTCCTGCGATGGGGTTATGGAGCAATAGACTTCCCACTTTCTATTAAAGAATTCTTAATAAACAAACGCATCCCCTTTAGCAAAAAGGTGACTTGGATGTTAAAGCACTTAAGAAAAAGGGTGATTTTGATTAACCTGGCTTACTTAATAACCTTCGGCTTTGCCATTGCCACTATGGTAAATCCAAACTTAAAACAAACCAGCTTTGCCTACAGTTTGCCTGATACCACAAGTTTCATTCTTACCTTTACCATGCTTTTCCTAGTACCAGGAATTTGGATCAGAACACAAATACTTCACCCTATGCCTAAGAACTGGCCTTTGTGGAGAAAACTTCTGATCTTCTTGGAAGCTCCTTTGGTCATCATTAATTTGCTTACATATTCTTTCGTTCCATACGTGGATGCACAGACAAGAATGTTGTTTGGTAAAAAACTTAAAGACCTGTACCATACACCTAAAGTACGCGACTAATGAAGGATTTACTCAAAAAAATAGATACAAGGTTCTTCGGTATTATTGTCTTCAACTTTGGTCTTATACTTGCCGAGCTTTTATATCTACTACTTAGATTTCAATATTTAAATGCACAAATACCTCTTTGGATGGGAATGCCATGGGGGACTCAACAACTAGCTCCAAAAGCACACATATTTATCATCCCTGTTGTAGCAACATTGGTCGTAAGTGTTGGGCTATATTTTACTTTTAACGCAATAAACAAATTCCAAAGATACGGGGACAGCGCAATAATTGCTGCAGTTTCCACAACAAACCTACTTTTAGCATATTCAGTGATTCGTATTATTCGTGTAGCCTCAAAGATTCATGAGCCTTTATTTGATCCACGGTTTAATCAAATCTTTACTCCAGCTCTATTCTCCTTTGTCATTGTCTATTTCTTGGCACCAAAGCTAATTGAAATATTTAAAGAACGCGGCCTTGTTACCGACCCTCAAACACATTCACACCCCGGAATGATTCTCAAAAAACCGTCTGCACGCGGAGGAGGAATGATATTTACAATAGGAGTACTCCTAACTGCAATTTTCTTCGTTAAGCCCTCTCCTATGATCATAGGAATCCTAGTATCCGCGGTATTTGCCGCTGTTCTTGGCTACATAGACGATGTACAAAACACTAAACCAATTTCTAAATTTGCCTGGTTAGAAAACCCTGTGAAAAGAGTCTTTCTTCAAGGTTTGGTTGTACTACCTCTAATAATTGGTGGTGTGGTAATGAAGACAGTAAACAACCCTTTTAGTGGACAGGTGTTCTTGGATGCTTGGAAACTAAATCTCTTCGGAGTGGAAATGGCTCCTATCGCAATCATTATCACTGTGGTTTGGGTTGTATGGATCATAAATCTACTTTCTTGGTCCAATGGAGTTGACGGCCAATATTCAGGAATCATCGGAATAGCAGGTCTTATGGTAGCTATAATGACCCTTAGACTTCTACACTTTGATCCCGCCCAAAAGGACATGATGGAACTTGCGGCTATTGTAGCTGGAGCAAGCCTAGGACTTCTCCCATACAGCTGGCACCCTTCGCAAATTATGTGGGGTTTTGGTGCGATATCGGCGGGAATAATCCTTGCCGCACTGTCTGTGGTCTCACAGGCTAAGATTGCTACCTCCATCATCGTTTTAACCGTTCCTTTCTTAGATGGCGCAATAACAATAACCAGAAGAATGCTAAGTGGTAAGTCCCCTCTCAAAGGAGATAAGGGACATCTACACCATTTATTACTAGAGAGAGGTTGGAGTGTTAAGAAGGTTGCCGTGTTTTATTGGGTAACCACAGCTTTATTTGGCATAGCAGGAATATATGCCTCTGACAGAGACCCTATACTTACAGCGCTAACGGGCATAGGAGTTGTTGCTTTCGTAATAATTACCCTTAATTTCAATTATAGAGAGTAGCTTTTAACTTGCCACCGCAGTAAAAACGCCCTATTATAAAAAAGCAGTGATAAATCTCGCATATCAGATCCTCAGAACAATAAGGCCAAGACAATGGCTAAAGAACTTAGCTGTATTTGCCGTTCCTGTACTAAATGGGGCCTTTTTCGACCCCGAAATATTCACAAAAAGTACCTTAGCCTTTATTGCCTTTACTTTTTTGGCGTCCGGAACGTATTTACTAAATGACTTAGTGGATGCCCCAAGAGACAGACTTCACCCAATAAAGAAAAACCGACCTATTGCATCAGGAAAGCTTCCTGTGGGAATAGCGGTTATCACAATGATCCTTGCTTATGGAATTGGCCTTTACATGTCCTTTGTAAGCCTTGGGACCTATTTTGGGATTATAGGGACACTCTACCTACTAATACAGGTTGTCTATTCTTTTGTCGTAAGAAACGTGATCATCTTGGACGCTCTAACAGTCTCTGTAGGTTTTATTCTTAGAGTATTTGCTGGCGGAGTCGCCACAAGCCTTTCAGTATCTTCCTGGTTAATCCTTACAACAATAGGCCTATCCCTTCTATTAGCTTTTGGAAAGAGAAGGTCAGAAAAAACAATTCTTAGAAAACATGATAAGGAAGCAAAAAATACCAGAACTCGTAGCACACTCAGACATTACCCAGACTCCTTACTGGATAGCATCATCTCTATGAGCTCAAGCTTCTGCATTCTCTCTTACTCCCTATTTACATTCCAAACATCTCCTACGGTGCAAAATCAGCCAATCAATAGCCTTCTACCAGACATATTGAAGACACCTAAATTTATGATGTTAACTATTCCGATTGTTATTTATGGAGTAGCAAGATATCTCTACATCATTTACGAAAAAGGGGAAGGGGAATCCCCAGAAAGAGTAATGCTTTCCGACAAACCTATTCTAATTACTGTGTTACTGTGGATAGCTTCGCTTTTTGCCATTGTGTACGTTCTTCCAAGCTAGCGATAAAAGGGTATTACAAGATCAGGGGTAAGTCTTGGAGTATCTGTTGTTTCTTCTACAAGATCTTCCTCTTCAATCATGTCATCATTTAACTGATCAAGTCTAATTGTTTCAACACGAATGCTCTGTTCTGATAAAACATCTGCACTATCCCCTACCACTTGTCCCATCCCTACAAAGCCAATAGGAATAAACAAAAGACTTAATAACAAAAGAAACATTGCGAAATTATGTCCGTGATTATTATTCATCCAAGGATATCCTCTTCCCAAGTAAGAACAACTTCCTCAACCTGATCCAAGACTGTTTCCTTAGAAGGTTTAAACTCACGTTCAATATCAATTATTAAAAGGTACGTAGAAATAACACTAAGAATAAGTGCAGTGTAAAAAACCCAAGGGAAAACCAATCCAGAATAAAGCATTACTCCAGAAGCTAATGTTAATAGAAAGGAATATGAGAGCCAAATAACTCCCTGAGAATATACATCAAAGGAGGCTTGGATTATTGAAGACAATCTAAAAGAAAACAATTTTGCTGTGAGACTTGGATGAATATGTGAATCATGAAAAACGTAAGACTTCACGAGAACGAACAGTAAACCAATGGTAATGATACTGACCATTGCTACTATCGAGTATGAATTAACCAACAAGTAACCATCTGGGGAGTCGTATACGAAACCTGCGGTACTCAGAGATACAGGAAGACCAAAATAGTTACCAACCGCGATAACAGACACTACTCTAACGACCAACAGCAGGATTGCGGGCACGATAGCTTCGTCAACAAGTTTTATTAGTATTCTTGAAAACATAGACAGGATCTATTACGATGATACCGTAGTGTTTAAAAACGTGTCAACGAAAGCAATTTTCACTCTGTTCAAACTTTTAGTGTTTTTTACGCCTACTATTTTTGTTGCAAACACTCATGAGCTATTTGAATTCCCTAAAATGTACTTCGTTTATGCCGTAGGTACAACAATCATCTGGTTATTTCTAATTAAAAAAATCTCCCTTGAGGAGAAACTTTTGTGGCCAAGCAAGTCCGTTATCCTGTTTTTATTGGTTTATATATTGAGCACTTTATTATCTTCACATCAACAAACTTCTGTCTGGGGGTACTACACAAGATTTAATGGGGGCTTAATGTCTGTCCTTGTTTTTGTAGGTTTGTACTGGGTGGCAATAAATGAATATACAAAAAAGCAACTAAAAGAACTGGTTAAAATTGCTTGTTTTTCCATAATCCCAATTGGAATATATGCTATCTCACAACACTATGGATTTATAGCAAATATTTGGAAATCTAATTCTGTCGAGAGAGCCTTCTCAACATTTGGTCAACCAAACTGGCTAGCAGCTTATTCAGTAATGATAATTCCAATAATACTTGGGCAACTTCTACTAAATAAAAATGAAAACAAAAGACTCTGGGTACTACTCTACGTATTAGCCTTCTCCTCCCTATGGTTTTCACAATCAATTTCAGGAATACTCGCCTTCTTAATTATCATCCCTATCTTTATAACCATCAATTGGAATAAATTAAAAAAGAAACGAAGACTCTTTGCAACGCTAATCCTTGCAAGCATCTTACTAACAATTGTTGAACCGGGGATTTTCAAAGGAAAAATAAATGATGCTTTCTTCGATGTTAAAACTATGCTTAAGGTGCAAGCACAAGAAATAGCAATACCCACAGATTCACACAGCATTTCTGACCCAGGTTTCATTAGACAATACCTTTGGAGAGGCACATTAAATCTAATCTTTTCCTCGCCTAAAAACACAATTCTAGGAACAGGGCCTGAAACTTACCCTTATGAATTCCAAAGATTTAGACCGGAAGAGTTAAATGATTCTTCTGAATGGAACTTTGTGTTTAACAAACCTCATAATTACTACTTAGAACTCTGGGCGAACTTGGGGATACTTGGACTAGTAAGTTATTTGTTGCTAATCAAAAAGATACTAAAAAAACCAGATCCCTTTTATTCCTTGGCTCTTGTGTCTTTTCTAATCGTTAACTTCTTTGGATGGCCTACAGTTTCTACCTCGTTATTGTTTTGGATGTTTCTAGCAGGAAGGGATGCGGCAGAGTGAAAAAGGTCTACATAACATTCATCACAATAATTTACCTCCTTCTAATGTCCATTTACTGGCAAACACTAAGTGCCGACGAATCTTACAAAGATGGCCAAAGGATAATGAAACAAGGAAACTTTGAGGTCGCTTTAGAACAGGCTAATAAAAGCATCTCCAAGAACCCAAGAGAACCAAGATACTATTACGGGAGGGCTAAGATACTTCTGGCAGCCACTTCCGAACAGGAACAAAAAATAATAAGCGAATACAAAGTTGATGCGGCAAAAGATCTAATTAGAGCAAAAGCACTAAACCCCAATAATCTAGTTACTCATAGAAACATAATCCCCTTGTACTACTTCTTAGGTATAGCTGACTTACAACAACCATCTGCGGTGGATAATACTGACGAGGATTTTATAGAAATAGTTAAGGGGTACTACCAAAGTATTAAGCATTTTTCCACAAACGATGTGGGAATATACACCTTACTTGCTAAATATGAGTCTAAACTGGGGTTAGAGAAGGAATTGAATGAGAGTTTGGATAATATAAGGAGATTAAGACCAGATCTTCTTGAATGGTACCTTACTCAATAATATCAACATAAGTAGAAGACACCCAGCCTTCAACTTCACTTGAAACTTTAAGTTTTACCCAACTACCAGATTCTTCAAGAACAGTGAAGGATTCCCCTTCATTTACTCTTTGCAAAACAGCACCTGTAGAAGTGCTTGGGGCATCTCTCAAATTAAGCCAACCATTAGGAGTGCCGGAAACTGTTGCTTTAACCCCACCAACCGCACCAATTGTTTCAACAGCAGCTTTGGCAGCTTCTGTTAAACCTGTACCATCAGCAACCTTTCTTAGGTATGCACCTTTTTGCAATTCCCCAAGTTCAGTAATACCTGTAATGTCGTTACCGTCCATATCATAGATACGCCCAGCATAATCAACAAAATAATCAAATACCCTATCCTTGTTAACACCGGTACCAGCGAGATTAATTCCTCTTGTGCGGTTCCAATAAATAACTGCATCGACCCAGTTAGAAGCGTTTGCGCTTACTAAGGCTTCACTGGAGAAGACATCATATAAGCTATCAGCACCTTCCAAAAGACTTACAGTAGTTGGTACAGGTAAAGGAAACTGCTTAACCACAGCGTTTAATTTAAATCCTTTTTGAATCTTCACCCGAGCGGTCTGTGCTTCATACCCTGCTTTTTCAACACGCATTTCATATTCACCGTCACTTAAATTACCTGTGGAATAAGGAGTACTCCCTACCTCGGTGTTATCAATAAATACTTTGGCACCTGCAGGTTCAGAGACAATACTTAAAACGGTACCTAAATCTGCTTTTTCAATCCAAAAGTTCTGCCCAGAAGAAAATACATCAGAAACACCCAAATCTCTGTTCAAAACAACCTCGGAATTTGGCATAAAGTTAAGGGCAACATCATAAGAGGTCCTTTCGTTTTTTACACGGACAGTATTCTCGCCAGATTTAATATCCTGAGAGTCGTAAGGAGTAGATCCAAGCATTTCCCCGTTAAGGTAAACCTCTCCAGAGCCATCTAAAACACTTACAGAAAGTACTGATTTACCGCGTAAATTACCAATATTACCTAAAACATTTGCACCTAAATAAATCAATAAACCAACCCCTAGAAGGGCCAAGACATATATTAAAATATTGGAGAAATTTGACTTTTTCTGCGGTGCAAAACTTGTTATTGCCATAGCGTTTCCTATAGTCTTAAATTAGCATGGTAATGTTAAAATAGCAACGTAAGGAAGAGTATTTTGGCCTGGTAGCCAAGTGGTAAGGCAGGGGTCTGCAAAACCCTTATCACGGGTTCGATTCCCGTCCAGGCCTCCAAAAGCAGGATTATAATTAACCCTGCTTTTTTTAGTATTTAATGATCAAATGAGCCCTTTTTTCTTATCTTCCTTATATTCCACATAGATGCCAGCTAAGAAACCCAGCACTGCAGAACCAAACAAAGATGCGAAAATTAGACCAGCGGACCAGCCCCAATAGAGCAACCCTACAATAACCAAACCTAGGGTTACAACGGCACTAACAAGCGCAACTGTGACCGCTGCCTTAAGTACATTGGGATACGGATACTGAGTTCTCTTTCCCTTCTTCTTTTTGGGCATGGGTTCTCCTTAATTGATCGAACGAATGTGTGCATTTTATTGAAGGTTTCAACGAAATGCAACTTGTGTATTGACACTTTAAAGCCCCAAGTGCTAAATTTATCCCGTCTCGTAACAATTTGATAAGGTAACACAATGAAAACTCTGAAACCATTATTTGACTACGTACTAATTGAGCCACTTGAAAAAGAAAACACACTCCCCTCTGGAATTGTCATTCCTGATTCAGCACAAGAAAAACCACAAGAAGGTAAGGTTATTGCAACCGGACCCGGAAAAACTGACCCTAAAGGAGATGTAAAAGAGATGACTGTTCAAGAAGGTGATGTAGTTATGTTTAAAAAGTGGGGCGGGACTGAGGTTGAAGTTAACGGAAATGATTATTTATTAATTAAAGAAGACGATCTCCTAGCGATTGTTGATTAGAAAGGTTATTCATGGCTGTTAAAAATATAATTTATGGAGATGAAGCAAGACAAAAATTAAAAGCGGGTGTTGATAAACTTGCGGACGCGGTTACAACCACGTTGGGACCAAAGGGACGTAATGTTGCTCTAGCTTCTAACTTTGGTGCGCCAAATGTTGTACATGATGGTGTAACAGTAGCAAAAGAAATTGAATTAGAAGATAAATTTGAAAATATGGGAGCACAGCTGGTACTAGAAGCTGCCTCCAAAACAAATGATGTAGCAGGAGACGGCACAACAACCGCGACCATACTAGCCCAAGCAGTCGTTGATGAAGGAATCAGAAACGTCTCTGCTGGTGCAAATCCAATGATACTAAAGAGAGGTTTGGAAAAAGCTGCGAATGCAGTAGTCAAAGACATAAAGGATTCCTCTACTACTATTTCTACAGAAGAAGAAAAAGCACAGGTAGCAACTGTGTCTGCTCAAGACGAAGAAATTGGAAAGCTCATTGCTGAGGCAATGGAAAAGGTGGGCACAAATGGTGTCATCACCGTAGACGAATCAAAAGGTTTTGGAATGGAACTAGAATACAAAGAAGGAATGCAGTTTGATAAAGGGTATGCCTCCCCTTACTTTGTTACCAATCCAGAAAAAATGGAAGCAGAAGTCACTGATGCTTATATTTTGGTAACTGACTCAAAGATCTCAAACATCCAAGAAATAGTTCCAATGTTAGAAAAACTTGTACAAGTTTCTAAAAACATTGTCCTCATAGCAGAAGACATAGATGGTGAAGCTCTCGCAACACTAGCTCTTAACAAACTAAGAGGTACTTTTAATGCACTTGCAGTTAAGGCCCCCGGTTTTGGTGACAGAAGAAAAGCACTTCTAGAAGACATCGCTTTCCTTACTGGAGCCACTGTGATCAGTGAAGGAACTGGAAGAAAACTAGACTCAGTAACCATAGAAGATCTAGGACGCGCCGAAAAGGTTGTATCCACAAAGGACGATACCGTAATTGTGGGGGGAGATGGTGACAAAAAAGAATTAGACCGAAGAGTTGAGCTTATAAAAAAGCAGTTTGAACAAGCTGGATCTGATTATGATCGTGAAAAACTCATGGAAAGAGTAGCGAAACTCGCTGGGGGTGTCGCCGTTGTTAGCGTAGGTGCAGCAACAGAATCAGAACTTAAAGAAAAGAAACTAAGAGTTGAAGACGCCGTTAACGCAACACAAGCAGCTGTTGAGGAAGGGATAGTTCCCGGAGGCGGCATTGCTACCTATAGATCACGTGAAGCTATTAAAAAACTTAAGCTTTCCGGCGAAGAAGAAACTGGAGCTGAAATTCTTTACAGAGCACTTGAAAGACCAATTAGAAAACTGATTGAGAATGCTGGAGAAGATTCTGGAAGAGTTCTTGGGGAAGTAGAACGCAGAGCCAAGGAAGAAAAAAACTCCAACATTGGCTTCAACGTAATGACTCTTGAATATGGAGATATGATCAAACAAGGAATCTCCGATCCTGCAAAAGTCACCAGAAGTGCGGTACAAAACGCAGTTTCTGTTGCTACTATGATTCTTACAACTGAGTGCCTCGTAGCCGATGCACCAAAGGAAGAAACACCTAACCCAATGGCGGGTATGGGCGGTATGCCAGGAATGATGTAACCAACAATACTGGAGGAAGGAAATGGAGGATTGGACCTTTTGGCAAAAACTGCAGGCTCTGCCTTGGATTATTCTTATCGTCACTATAGCGCAGCTACTATCCAACGTATTTAGTGCCTGGGCGATAGAAAAGTTAGAGAAAAGACGCAAGCAAAAAGAAAAGGAAAAAGACGAGTAGGCGCCACTTTTTAGAGGCGCCTTTCGCATTTGACACCTGTATTTCTGACCTATAACATAGTTTAAACCGGACATATTGGGGAAAAGGAGAGAATACTCAATAAACTAGTTAAACTCCCACATAAACATTAAAACCTAGTAAAGGAAAGATAAGATGAGTACCAAGTTCGGTAGGTACATTGTTTTGGTTCTGTTCATCGCCTCCACACTATTCACCGCTGCAGCCAACCCAATGACAGGGAAGGGTGCCGTTTGCCCACCGGGAAACGTCAAATGGGAAACCTTTGGAGGTTACGAATACTCCGACGACAGTGCCACAGTTACGGGCAATTGGCGTAAAGTGACCTGGGAAGCCGCTGAAGGATACACGATTACTGGAGTATGTATCAAAATCGGTGGAAAACACGGAGGTAAACTAATCGACGGGCTTGCTGAAGGAGGAGGTCCTTTCAGATATGGGATTTCCCACGTGGTAATAACCACAGAGCCCATTGAGGAAGAGGAAAAGGAGAATGATGTGAAAAAATCTAAATGCCTGGCCTGCGGAGATCCTCTGAGAGAGGTTATACCGTTAGGTTACGAAGGCATGAAGATTTGGTACAACGACGTTGGCTGTGACCCGGAATGCGGTCCAAAAAACAGTCGAATTCACATCATCTATCGGGACATACCTTTCAAAGTATGGTTCTCTGATGGCGAACCTCCGTTAGAAGCAACAGAAACAAGGGTAGTAGAAGGCATCACTTACTACGTAATCGATGTTCCTTCCTTGTTCTACACACATGTGACGGACATGGACGGAGAGTCAATCGGTTGGAAAGCCTACAACTACATTGCATGCTCTGTTTGGCCAGATAGTTGGTCATTTACGGAAACCGCTGATGGAATTCTAGCAATTAGAGCTCGCGGTCAATGGAAAGCCGATTGGATCGATAAATTGCGCGATGACTATTTGGATCGATTTGATTCAAATGCATCACTTCTCGAATGGGTTGATCTACTCTTCGTAGAAGGCCAACTACTACTGCCTTAACGATCATTACACTTGAGCAATCAGAATCCCCACTGGTTGCTCTTAGTCTATTTAGACTTAAGACCAAGCTTTGATTTAATTTCTTTATAACCACCAAGAATATCTTCTGTATTATCTACCTTATTGAAGTGAATGATGTTTCGTTTAGTAACTTCCTTTGTTTTTCTCTTTTTCATATACCCAAGTTGTGTTTTGTAAGCCCAGCCTTCCAAAAATCCAAGTAACGGATTTTTATTTATCTTGGCTCTTTTAACATAGTAATCAGGCGGTTGAAGATTTGCGAAAAACTTAAATGCCCAGTCATTACTTTTAATAAACCTAAAGTATGTGTCATCACGATCAAACACGGAATGAAGCATCACTACCTCATGAGCAACATAAACATTGCGAGCCTTCTTATCCCAGGCCAAATTTGTTTCATCAACAAAGATGTTTGGACAAATCTTTCTGTTAGGATCTTCGTCTGTTCTCAAAAGATCTAATATCTTTAAAATCAGAAATACAAAACCTCTTGTTAACCACAGTCTTTTTGCTTTGGTGACAATGAAAAAGTCGATATCATCATTCTTAGTTCCATTGAAAGCAGCTACAGATCCCGTCACACCAATAAATTTTATCCAAGGAATCTTGGAAAGAATCTTTGAGATATTTTGTGCTCTCTTTAAAAGACGTTGGCTATTGTTGTACCTTTGTTTCCAGGGAACTGTCTTATTCTTATATATGTAATATTTGTCTACTTTGACGCCTAGTTTACGTGTTCTAACTAAATGATTTAGCGCGTTCTTTAAAACCTCAGGTCTTACCTTTCTCTTCGAAAGAAGAAAGGTGTTTATCTGATAAAAGCTCATGGGGTAATTAAAGATGGATCTATACCCAAGCGTTTCCAAAATTGCCGTCTCAACGCGAGCAGTATGCCCTACTTTCTTTGGGGTCGCTTTCTTTCGTTTTTTAAAATATTTTTTGGGTTTTTTCTTAATTGACGGCATCCAAAACCTCGTTCACCAACTTATCGGCATGTGTATTCTTTTCCCGCTTAATATGCGTAAAGGTAACATCCTCAAAGGCAGGTAAATGGCTTTGAACTTCTTTGTAATACTTCTGCATATTATGTTTCTTGACCTTATATTCTCCGTTTAGTTGCTTAACGATAAGTTCGCTGTCCATATAAACATCAAGCTTTGAAGCACCTGCTCCTTGAGCCGCATCTAAACCTAATATCAACGCCCTATATTCTGCTTCATTGTTAGTACATACCCCAAGATAGGAACCTAGTTCCTTGATAACATTTTTCTTTTCGTCTGATAGAACAACTCCAGCTCCTGATGGTCCGGGGTTACCACGCGCTCCTCCATCTGTATGTAATATCATCTTCATGACATCAATCCTCTCATAAAATTTTCAATCTAACTAGGAATTAAGAAAGATATTCCTTAAAGGCAGCGATGAATGACCCAACAAGCAAACCAAAGAGCACACCGACTGTCACACTCACAAAAAGATCATTAAAACCCTCGTGAACAATTGGACCCTCCCCTACTGGAATAACAGTAAGCATAGGGTCTCCTGCTGTTTCGTTTAGTTTATCGGAAGATTCAACAACCGCCTCAGATAAAGTAATCCAAAAACGCTCTGCTAACTCTGGGGAAAGTGCCTTTGTGGTTAAGGTAACAAGCTGAGGAGCCGCCTTTTTAGCTCTGATATTCCTGGAGGCTTCTCTTAAAGTTGTTTCAGTGACTGGAATTCCTAGATTATCCAAAGCGACTTTCCTTATATCCACGCTCTCTAAAAGGCCTATTAAGGTCCCTGTGTACTTAGTTCCTGCCTGTTGGGCGTAATATCCTTCATAAGTAAAATCAAGCTGACTTACTTCAGCAACGCCTCTAGAAACATAGAAACTACCGGTTGCTTTATACACTGTGGGGAAAAAATAAAAAAATAAAAACCCAATAACACCAAAAACTAGAGTAGAGATAGTGAGCAGGCGGGATTGTTTCTTAAGAGTTTTGATTAGGTCCTTTAGTTCCATCGGGAGAATTATAACACTCTATAGGATCAGATTTTACTATACCCCTAGCGCACCTTATTCCCCTTAGCTATACTAATAAGTAAGGAAAACTGTCCGTGGCTATAAAAGAACAGGTAATTAAGAAATCTGCCCTTTCTCCTACTGTTCTAATCGCAGGAGGAGCTGGCTTCATAGGATCACACTTAGCGAATGCGTTATTAGAACGCGATGCGCGTGTGATTGTATTAGACAACTTCAAAACAGGTAAAGATGTTTACGTAAACAACCTTGTTAGTAACCCCAAATTTGCATTCTTCGACGCTAATATCAATGAAGGAATTCCAAAGAACATACACAGTGTGGATTACATTGTTCACTTAGCGGGAGTCGAAACATATCTATACAGTAGGGATACTGTGAGCTTGGATTCTTTACTTACAAGTGCTGTAGGAACAAAGAATCTTTTGGAATTGGCTCAAAGATCAGAAGCAAAATTCTTATTGGCTTCATCTGTAGACGTATATCAGGGACTTCTATCCCCCATTGATTTAAAACACTACTTTGGAAAAACACCCGAAGAAGAACAGAAATACTCCTTAAGTGAAGCTAAAAGATTTGCAGAAGCTTTGGTTTGGGAGTTTTATAAAAATCACCATACCGACGTAAGGATTACAAGACTACCGGAAGTATATGGCCCAAGAATGAATCTTGCCTCAAGTGGAAACTTAGGAAGACTTTCAAAGCAATTATTAGAAAACAGGGATCTTGATATCTTTGGTGAAGGTACTGAAAGAGAATACTACCTATATATAACGGATGCCGTAGCTGGAATTGTAAAAGCACTTCTGAACAAAGGAACAGAAGGAAAGATCTTTACGTTAGCCCCTGAAGAACCTCATGCCATTTTGGAAATTGCTTACTTGCTGAGAAGCCTAGCTGATAGAGAAGTCCAAGTTAATTTTAAAAAGGGTATAGAAGCTACAACAACAAGCACAAAGATACCTGATAGAGGCGATCTTAGCGCTCTTAAATGGGAGCCCAAGATGCCTTTCAAACAAGGAGTTTCAAAAACACTTGATTGGTTTGGCTATGAAACCAACGAACACAGCTTTAAACCAAACAAACTCATCGAAAAGAAAAAGGAAGAAAAAGCTAAAAAGAATGGGACCATGATCTCATCGCTAGTGGATCTTTCAGAAACACCTGAAATTGAAGAAAAAGAAAAGACAGAAAAACCAAAGCTAGTAACAGATATAAAAGCTCAGCAGGATCAAGAACTAAAGTTAGTTAAACCAAAGAAGACACTCACATTTCCTAAACTCTCTTTCCCAAAGAGAAAACCTAAACCCCAGGTTCAAACGCCAACACTAGAAAAGAAAAAATCATTTTCGCCCGTAAACAATGTACTAGCTTCCCTGGCTGCCCTTGTTGTAGCACTTACTGTTTTGGTGTTTTTGCCCTTTGCACAAACAGTCCTATCTGCAAAAAGCGGTATAGAAAAGCTACAAGAAGTACCAGAAATTCTAACTTCAATGAATCCACAAGCTGCACAAGATGCAGCCAACGATGGTTTTCAAAAACTATACAAGGCACAAAAGGCTCATAAAAGAACTGAGGTGTTCTTTACTATGTTTGGAAAACAGGACGCCTTTGAATCCTCAGGAGCACTCCTCTCTTCTGCCAGACACTTTGCTCGAGCTACCTACTACTCAGCAAAAGCTGCTGACCCTTTTGCAAAAATTTGGGAAACAATCAAACCAAACTCCGAATTAGCTTTTGAGGAAAGTTCTTTCTTGGAAGCAGAAGTAAATCTCAATGAAGCAAAAAGCAGCCTGCAACAAGCACTCGGCGACTATAAGAGAGTAGAGGTAGAAAACCTCCCAGAAAAGGTACAAACACAAGCCAAAGAATTTGGAAGTATTTTAGAACTTGCTATCGATGCAGTTGAAACAGGGAGCTCTCTAGCTGCTGACATACCAAACCTACTAGGATCTCAGAACCAGTTAAAAAGATATCTTGTACTCTTCCAAAACTCACATGAAATACGAGCTACAGGCGGGTTTATAGGCTCCTATGCTGTTGTGGAAGTACAAAACGGCAAAATAGAGACCTTAACAATTGATGATATTTACAACCCTGATGGCCAAATCGACGTAAGAGACATTCAAGTATCACCAGTATCTCCACTAGATGAAATTCTAGGAGAAGATCGCGCCTATATTAGAAATGCAAACTGGAATCCAGATTTTCCCGAAAGTGTTGAGGACATTAAAGACCTTTACTTTAGGGTAACTGGAAAAGAAGTAGATGGGATAGCTGCAGTGGATTTATTCTTTGCAGAAAACATTCTAAGAGTAACAGGCCCTGTATTCTTAACCGCATTTGGTGAAGAAGTATCTTCTGAGAACCTTTACGAGAGAGCTCAACTACACAGTGAATTTAACTATGAAAACGGATCAAACCAAAAAAGAGCCTTCCTAACTATCTTTGGAGGAAAACTTTTAGAGGGTATCTTTGCACTTTCCAGTGAAGATATGCCAAAACTAATGACTGAGGTAACAAAGGCTTTAGAGGAGAGACATTTAATGATCTCTCTATCAGACAGCACCTTTGGGGCAGAACTTGAGAAGAAGGGTTGGGATGGGAGTCTAAAAGACATCTCAGCATCAGATTACCTTTACGTTGTTAACTCAAATGTTGGTGGAACCAAAGCAAACTATTTTGTTAGGAATAACATGGAATACACAGTCACCTCTCAAACAAGAGATGGCTTACTGAGAGGTGTTCTGTCTCTTAAATACAATCACACAGGAACAGATTTAGCATGGCCTGGAGGCCCCTATAAGGACTATGTAAGGGTTTTAACGCAAGAAGGGTCTAATCTCACAGGTGCCGCCGTTTCTTATGACGGAGGGCAAAATAAAGACATTTTTGAAGATATAGTTATCACTAAGGAAGGTAAATACAACTCTTTTGAGACTCTAATCGAATTAGCACCTCAACAAAATGCCACACTTACCTTTTACTACGACCTGCCCTCAGACCTAAGCATTACACAGACCAACAAAGACTATAACCTGTATTGGCAAAAACAACCTGGTACCAAGGAAGATTCAATCATATTCAGATTTGAACCACCCTTTGGTATGACTGCAAACGGCCACAATCTAGTGTCTACTGAGACACAGTTAGATACAGATAGGGCGTTTTCCTTACAGCTTCAATAAAAGGCCTGGTCAGGGCTATTCCAGGCCTTTGAAGCTAATAAAGGCATACAAAAGCCTTCTTGACCCTATAACCACAATAAAGTAGAATCAGTCCGACCTTGAAAGAAACAGACATGGAAATTATTGCAACAAAAAGAGAAAAGCTTGGAAAGCAAAATAAAAGTTTAAGAAGAGAAAGGGAAATCCCCGCTGTCATCTACGGTGTTGGAATGGAATCCACAAATCTTACAATTAAATCAAACGATTTTATTAAACTCTACAAAGAAGCAGGAGAAACATCTCTTGTCGACGTGAAGTTTAATGAATCAAACGAAAAGGTTCTTATTAAGGAAGTACAGTTACACCCAGTAACACTTGCTCCTATTCATGTAAGTTTCCACAAAGTTGACCTTACAGAGACCATTAGAGCTAATATTCCTGTTGAAATCATAGGTGAAGAAAACTCACCAGTCGTTATTAGCGGAGAAGGTATGGTACTTGTACTCCTTAACGAAGTTGAAGTAGAAGCACTTCCTTCAGATCTACCTTCTAACTTCGTGGTAGATATTTCCCACTTAAAAGAAATCGGGCAGGCAGTTACAGTTGCTGAGCTTAATTTTGATAAAGAAAAGGTTGAAGTTGTTGGTGCAGAAGACGACGAACTAGTCGTTAAGATTGATTACGCTGAAATGGCTGAAGAAGAGGAAGAAGAAGTAAGCGAAGAAGAATTAATCGAAGGTATGGAAGTAACCGGCGAAAAAGAGGGTGAAGAAGGCGAAGAAGGTGAAGAAGGCGAAAAGGAAAAAGCACCTGCCGAAGAATCTAAAGAAGAATCAAAAGACGAAAATTCCAAATAATCTAAAATTTCATTTATAAACGTAAAAAAGCCGGTGAAGAATATAAATTCACCGGCTTTTTGTTATTCGATTGTCTCTATCCCCTATTCTTTGTTCTCATCTTTCTTTTCTTTCTTTGCAGTCATGGTGAGAACAGTACCCATAGCAGTCGAACCGGCTTCCATAATTTCTGCAAGTCGGCTGGGACTAGAAGCATCTGCCATCTGCTTGGCAATGTTAGGCAGCATAGACGCCTTCATTCCCATTTCCATCGCCCATTCAGGCAACAGAGGATCACCAAAGGCAATCAATGCAGCAACACCGTTAGGCTTCACCATTGTAGTAGCCCCGGCTGTCAAAGCATCCCAAGGTGACGGGGAGATGATCAAGTTACCATCAACCAGCTGTACATGACAGCGTAAGGCAGATTTGATCTGTGCCATTGAAGCCTGCCCCATCGTGTAGATTGCGAATGCAAACAAAGATACGATGAGAGCCCCTACTGCAACCCACGAGCCTGTCTTCCAGATACGGCGCCAACTGGCTGCTTGAGCCTCATTGTTTGCGATTTCCTGGTTCGTGGCTTCACGTTGCGCAGTTAGAGCAGCCTGTTCCGCAGCAATACGTTCGGGCTCTGTTTCCGAAATCACGGCGATATCGGAATTCGCCTGAGCAGCAGCCACATCAGCGTCTGCCTGCGCTTGACCTTCAACTCCAGGAACTTGGGCTTCTAACAAAGCCGCCTCCGCCTCCTGGACAGGACGTTCATCACTGGCTTTGAAACCAAGGATGATACCCAAATCGAATTTACCATCGTAGTCACCCTCTCCACCTTCACCGGAAGGAGAGCAAGCAGCCACAACAAAAATCAGTATCAATGCGATAAGGATAAGGATCAGATATCGTTTCAGTTTTTTCATTACGACCTCTTCTCATTTCTCTGCCGAAGATTTTCGGAAATTTCGCGTCGTTGGCCCATTGCAGCGGAAAGCTTTTCAGCAAATCCCCACTGCGCTAGAAAGGCCATAAACGTCTTTTGCGCTGTTGGCCGCGTCTCCAAGAATGACTGGAGAGCTGCAACAATAATGCCATTCCTCACATCTTCAGGCGATTTCAGTAAGTTTGCGGCTGCTAGATCTTGTCTTACCGCAAGGCTTGTGTTCAGGGCCTTCGACATTGCCATGGCTGGTTTCAAGTTCTGCCAGGCAATAAATCCTAGGAAACCCAGGACTAGCGCGCCGAGAATAACCCACAAAACCATACGAATGGTTCCCCATCCCGCAGGTTCATTTATAGGACCTCGAACCTTTTGGTGGTTTACATACTGTACCCAATAATCCTCACCGTAACCGGTTAGAACTTTCGGAATACCCACCACATCCACGCTAAAGGGATCAAACCCCGGCGTAGAGTCCACCGTTAACAATTCTCCGGTTGGAGAAATCCGTTCCCAACGATTAGGAGGGAAAACTACAGTGACATTTGCCAAAGCAACATTGTTTAGCTTGTCATAGCCACGAACAGATAACGTAGTGTAAGTACCCACGTTTTGAATCGGTAAAACTACCTCGAAGAAACCATTTTCCTGGACGGTTACTGTTTCGACAAACCCGTCCACGCTGACCTTAAAAGGACCGCTGATTTCATCTTGCAGATACCCTCGCACAAATACAGTTTTACCATCATCGCTCGGAACAGTGTGAAGTTCCACAAAGCCCGGAGCTACGGTATCAACCTGTACCTGATGCGAAAACTCTGCCGTTGATACTGCTGGCCCGTATTCCATGTAACGAGAGTCACTAGGAACTGTTTCAGCAATACTCACCACTCGTATCTGGTGTAACCCATCTGCAAGTGTGAGTGTCTCAGCAATATGACCTCCCATAGGGGCAGCCACTAGCTGACCATCAACATACACTTCCCATCGAGCACCGTTTGTCGACAGTGCTTCCAGTCCAAAGTAGTTCACTGACTGGGTCAAAGGAAGTTCAACTCCCAAGGTAATAACTGGCGTTTCAGGGGCATTTGCTGCCGCCCAAATTTGCCAATCCTCAGAAGTTACCTGCACAGGCTCCGAAGGGCCCGCAGGGACGCCAGTACATGCTGTCATAAAGAGCACAGCAGATACTAACAAGAACCACAAGGGTCTCAGTTTCATGCTGTGCTCCTTTCATCGTTTTTCACGACTTCTGAACTCCACGGCGTACTGCAACGTTGCGTAACCATCCCACCAAGAAGAAACCTCCAAATGAGAAAACCACAACGATCGCCATGAAAATCCAGCCTTGAGTGGACAGTGCTTTGAACGCAACCGCAATGTTGAAAGAGTCTTGAAACTCAGCAACACCCGAGATCCAGATCGCAAGGATCATTAAAGGAAAACGAGTCAGCGGCGCAATTCCATGCTTACCCTGCATGGTGTAATCATTGACAAAGAAAGCTGTCAGCAACACCAAAGTCAGTGGCCACATTACAATACCGGGCACACCAACGTAAAAGGCGACACCATCCACAATCACCAAGAAGGGAATGTAGAAAGCAGGGTGACTTCCGTGCGTTTTATCCTTCCCAAAGGTCTGCATTGCAAACCCATAGGTATAGAGTGCTACGCTGATATAGGCAAGAGACAACAACCCAGGCCACCAGAACCCGTCAGGGATCAGAGGAAGCACAGGCGGAAGCATCTGCCAAAAACGGAAGTATATCGCCAGTATTACTAGTGTAATCTCAAGTACAAGAGATAGGCTGTTGCCCATATACACTAGTAAAAGAGCAAAGAAGGTCTTGAACTGCTGACCCACGCCACCACGGAGATTGCGAAATCCGCTCCCCGTAAACCAGCCGTGAATACGCTCAAGAGTTTTGAGGGCAGAGGTCTTCCACGACTTAGGAACCATGTCCCAGTAGAACTTGAAGAACTCTCTTACCGTCTGCCAAAAACGCGTCCAGGTCCATTTTTCATTACTGGAAGTCATTTCGACACCTCCTCCTTCTTTTCGTCACCATGAGCTTGCATAGCTGCAAACACCTGACCAAACATGCTTTCTTCCTTACCGCCCATGATGATTGCGCGAAGCTGCGGAATCTCTTTGAGGGTATCCAGCCATTGCAGGTAAGGGTATAGCTCTCTCTGAGCTTCCCTCTCATGTTGGAAAGCCACTACCTCAGCTTTAGACTTTTCAATTACAGCGACTGCTTCTTCCTCCCACTTTGGGGGATCCACATCACCTAAGTCCAAGCGTTTAAGCACACAACCCCAGTCTTTGATGATGTCATTAACTTCCGTAGCAAGCTTGTCTTGCAAGGGTTTGGTGCCGTGTTTGGTGAATTTCTGACCCCAAGTTTCATCCAACAAAGTCTCTGTCAACTGGGACAGAATGACAATACGTGCCGCTGTAAGCGGGCGACGTCCAGGTGCATTGTGAAATGCCTTTACGGAATCCACGATCTGCACGACAGGTTGAATTTTACGAAACTTTATGTTGTAACGCCCCGCAGCCGCTTTAACAGGCAACGAGATGGGGAGAATCGGTAGTGCTTGAGGCGCGCCCGGATAGCGATATATCTCTTGAAGGGCGGTCGCCACCACCAAGAATAGATTTGATACATCCCTGGCGGATTTTCTGTTGTTTAAGGTCATCAGCATGACCCGTTCTTGCGGTTTTATAAGACGTATACCACGGAGGATTCCGCGGAAAATCAGAACCGCAACAACCAAGTTGAAACCTACGGTAATAAATATACCGAAGTCAGGTGACGTCGTTTCCATCGGTTAACCTCCTTAACGCGGAATGTCATCTAACGATTCAAGTTCATCCCAAAAGTTCTCGGGAATTCCTTCTTCAGCAGGTGGCTCGTCTGCCTTTAGCAGATGTGCAATGCCCAACTTCTCGGCCGCAGCCATAGGGGCATCCTTTCCAATGAAGCCTGAATCTGCCCACTTACGAAGCTCGCGCATGAACCCACGAATGGATTCCACGGCGTTTCCTTGGGCCAGTAAGGCATCAGTGTCTTGTACCTGTTCAGCACGGTAAAACAAACGAGAAAGATCAATCCATCCGGCTTCGCCTTCTGGACCGTTTACTCCCATTACCGTACTAATCTGGTCGGAGCGTCCGTCTTGACGAGGACTCTCACTACTCTTAGGACTGAAAAGACGCAATACAAGTGCGCCAATCAATAGTCCTACAATCCAAATCCCAACCCCTGCGGCAATTCCCCAATACGTCTCCCACCAGTAACCAGCTAGACCTAAGCACAGCAGCAAAATAAGCCACAAGTACCATACGGTCTTTTTGGTAACCAGAGAATAAAGAGTGTATAGGTAGATGCCGATGGAACCTAGAAGCAATACAATTGACGGTATAGGTAATGCAGGGATATACGCCTTAAGCGTCATCACCAACACAACTGCTCCAATAACAAGAGCCAATACCACCAACGTCGAAAGGAAGTTCAAAAGTCTTTTGCCAACCTCCTTCAGACTGCGTGCTTTGTGTTCGGCCATTTTTAGCTCCTAACGCTTTCGTCTAGTAAACAGGCCCACCAACATTTTTATCGGTGGGCCTATTCAAGGTTTAATAACGACCAGGCATTAATCAGCGGATTCACCTTTGGGGGAGAAAAGACGCTTCAAATTGCCCACAAGGGAAGTCTTTCCCTTAGCGGATCCTTTGGTCTTAACAGCAGTACGAATACCTGACATCGCACCATGTGCTTCATTGACAATGGTATCGTCCCATTCAACCTCGAAGGTATTTTCCATACCTTCAAAGTTTATCTCGGTACCTTCTGCAATGCCGTTAAACGTCTCGAAGAGTGCGCCAAAAATGCCCTCACTCCCTGCTTGGAACTTACCAAACAGCTGCCCAAGGCCACCAAAACTGAATTTGGGTTGTCCGTTATCGTCTTCTACAATCTCGTTCTCAGCCATATTCCGTGCTCCTTTCATAGGTTGTTCTTTTATTTGTCAGAATGATTAACAGTACATAAGTACTGGAAACATAGGTTTCTTTTCAGTTTTCAACGTGCGAAAACCAAATTTTAGTAAGCCTAGGGGCCACTAAAGTGGGCGGATTATACCCTAAACCAAGTCCTATAGCAAATATTCTGGCCGTGTTCTTGTGATTATTTCAAGGTTTCAGGCCACTCTGAGATAATGAGAGGTTTTTCCTGTTCACCGGGGAGATAGGACCAGATTTCTTCCGTTACAAAAGGCATAAATGGGTGTAAAAGCTTTAATGACGCGGAAAATACTTGTTCTAGTACACTTAAGGCAACATCCTTGTCTTCTCTATCCTTAACCTGCTCTATATATTTGTCCGCTATCTCATTCCAAATGAAGTGATAAAGCTGTTCGGAGGCATCAGCAAACCTATATTTTTCAATAGAATCGTCAACATTGGCAATAAGTGCATCTAGTCCAGAAAGTATTATTCTGTCTTCATCAGTTAATTTTTCCTTTAATTCAGGAGAAAACTCTGGTACTTCTCCTTCATATCTATCCACCATAATGTTCATAAAACGAGCCATATTCCAAATTTTATTGGCAAAGTTTCTGTATGCAATAACCCGATCTCTTGGGAAAGCAAAATCCTTACCGTTAGCGGTACCTGTTATAAGACCCATTCTCAAAACATCAGCCCCATATTCTTCTACCATATTCAAAGGGTCAACCTGATTACCTAAACTCTTGCTCATCTTTCTTCCATCCTCAGCAAAGACGAGTCCATGAAGATAAACATCCTTAAACGGAGGCTTACCTGTGAGATAGATTCCAAACATGATCATTCTACTTACCCAAAACCTAATAATTTCCCAACCCGTTTCAAGAACTGCTGTTGGATAAAAATATTTAAAGTCCTCTGAATCCGGATAACCCAAAGTAACCAAAGGCCAATGACCGGAAGAGAACCAAGTATCAAAGGTATCTGTTTCTTGAAGATATTTATCTCCTGGTGAAGTTCTTCCAATTTCATACTCTGCATTGTTTGGAGCAATCAAAGTCTGAAGACCTGCTTCAATTTCTTCGAAGGAGTGATTGGAAAGTAACTCTCCTACTTCCCCTGTAATGATTTCCTTATCTTTGTTCAAAAAGGTTATTTGTAGATTTGAGTTCTTTTCAACGTTGTACCAAACAGGAATTCTAATTCCCCAAACTATTTGTCTGCTAATTGGCCAATCCCGCATCTCTTCCATCCAATGGGTATATGTAACCTCTCTCCACTTAGGATAGATGTTAACTTCCCCCTCAGTTACTGCTTTCAGAGCTGGTTCCTTTAGAGGGCCTACCTTAACAAACCAGTTAGGAAGAACCATAGGCTCTATAGGCATGTTGTCTTTGTAATCTACGGCGACCGTGTTTGTATATTTATCATCAATCTTTTCGATAAGGTCTTTATCTTTAAGTATTTCTAAAACCTTCTCTCTGGCCGCAGTGACAGTCATCCCTACCAGGTCTTTGGTAGCTTCATACTTTGTAGCTTCTTCATTAATTAATCCCTTAAGAGTAAGCATGCTAACAACAGGAAGATCATGTGTACGTGCCGCATCAAAATCAGTTTTATCGTGACCTGGAGTAAGCTTTACAACACCTGTTCCAAACTCTGGGTCCACAAAAGAGTCTTCAATAATATCCATTTCTAAATCATTCAAAGGGTTTCTTAGTTTTCTACCGGACAACCAGCTTTTGTTTTCGTCTTTTGGATTGATAGCTAGATGTGTATCAATAAATATAGGCTCAGGTCTGGTAGTTGCTACAACTACATACTCTGGTTCGTCGCCTTTTCGGTCAACGAGAGGATATCTTATGTAGTAAAGGGGCGTCTTTTTCTCTATGTGTGTTATTTCCAAATCAGAAAAGGTTGTTCCGTGATGAGGTGAATAATTAACCATGTAATTATCCCTATAAATTAGGTCTTCTGAGGAAAGCTTTTCAAAGGTTGTGTATACCGTATCAATAACATCCTGATCCAAGGTATATTTTTCTCTTTCCCAGTCAATACTTGGTCCTAAAGATCTTAACTGCTTTCTTACTTTATGTTTAACCTCTTCTACGTATGCATGGATGTCTTCATACAAAGTCTTTGTATCAAAATCCAAACGGGTCTTTCCCTGCTCGGCCAAAGTTCTTTCGTAAACAACCTGAGTTTCAAAACCAGCATGATCAAGACCAGGTATCCAAAGAGCTGAATAACCCTGCATTCTTTTTCTTCTAATTAATAGATCTTCAATAGCAAGCATAAGAGCATGTCCTACATGAAGTGTGCCATTAGCATTTGGGGGAGGGAGAACTATGGTGTAGGGCTCTTTATCTTTATCTACGACCCCTTTAAAGTAACCACACTCTTCCCACATTTTGTAGATACGTTCTTCTACATCTTTATGGTTGTATCTTTTTTCCATTTCCTTAGTCATTTACCAATTCCCCTTCGATAATGTCCTCTTTTTCACCTTTACGTCCTTTAAAGTACTTAATAAGACCTGTGGCTATTAGAACCAAAACATCGTCACCAAGCCCTAAAACAGGCAAAACATCGGGAATTAAATCAACTGGAAGAATTACGTATAAAACGGCAAGTATTAATAACCAGTTCTTTTTTAAGAACTTTTCGTCATTTGATGCTTTTTTAATCTTTTTAAGTTTATTAAACATATCTTTACTGTAACAAAAAAACCCTAGCTTTACGCCAGGGTCCAAAGATTGGACGGTACCACCTGATACTTTTATCTGTTTTCGCTGTTACGGGCTTTCCCGGCAAGTTCTACTCCCAAAAGGTTTCTTCTTGCAACTCGACTGGCGACATTAATTCCAATCTCTGGCGTATTCTGTTAACGAGTATATCATTTTGGTACAATTTTCATATGGCACTTAACGCTTTAGGTCTTATTGGCGAAATAGATGAGAATCTAGAAGATGAAAATCTAGCTGAATCCATTAATCTGCAAATATCTCTAGAACATGAACCAGGAAAAGCGAGTACAAAGGAAGCTTTATCTGATCTAAAAGATACCTTGGAAGCACTTTTTGAAGTTGACTCAGGGCAAATTACAATTGGTAGAGATCTGCTCAAAAAATTAGAACACGAGGAAGCTACAAATAAGGGGCCTTGGCGGAAGATGAGCGGAAAACATGTAACTATCCGCAACCATGGCAACGGAGTAATAAGCATGGAAGATAGCTCCTTAAACGGCACCTTTGTAAACGACAAAAGGTTACCGAAAGATAGAGAAAGGCTGATTCCACCTGGAAGTGAAATTGCTATACCAACTAGTGAGGAAAACGGGCGAATGGTTTTTATAACGCCAAGACTGGAACAGGAAGAAATTATAAGCATTGCTGAAATAAAAAAACCAGAGGCAACCTTGCTAGCTGAGGAAATCTCCAGACACACTGCAGAAAGATTAGTTGCAAAATTTGCTTCAATGGAAGAAGGGGATGAAATTACTCTTGAGAGACAAGACTTTGGAGTCGATGGGGCAATACAGCCCTATATTGAAACACGTATAGCAGGAATAAGTAGTAAAGATGTTGTAACTGTGACTAAAAGATGGGGGGACCGCTTCGAAATCACTGCACCTAATAAACGACACGGTATATCCTATACGTCAAAAGGCCAAGCAGAAGCAATGGATCTAAAGTACACGACAGATCTTTTTGCGGGAGACACCTTGCTAATCAAAACCTCTCCAAAGGAAATAACAGATACAGAAGGTGCCTTCATAGCAATACCATTACCAGTGTCAAAAAGCTGATTTTACTCAACATTCATGCTAAATTATCCTCATGCTTTACTCAAAGCTCTTCGGAAAAACAGTTAAATCAGTACCTAGTAACTTCAAAGAAGAAAGCCACAAACTCCTTTATAAGGCAGGCTTTATTCGACAAGTTGCTTCAGGACGCTATGCATACCTTCCTTTGGGATACCGTGTCTGGGACAAAATCCAAGATGTGATTGATGAAGAAATGGAAGCTGTAGGAAGCCAAAGGATAAATACACCTATCTTCCACCCAATAGAGATTTGGAAATCAACAAACAGAGATGCAGCCTTTGGTGGCGAAATGCACATCATTGATGACCACCATGGCGCAACATTTGCCATTGGAGCCACAGCAGAAGGTTTAATGGTGGAGCTAGCAAAGGAATTTAATCTTTCTTATAGAGACTTACCTTTTTATATTCATCAGTTCATTGGGAAATTTAGAGATGAAAAAAGACCAAGAGGTGGTTTACTAAGAGTAAGAGAGTTCACTATGAAGGACGCCTACTCTTTTGATGAGTCCGAGGAAGCATTAAACGAAACATATCAAAAATTTTATGACTCTTATATAAAGATTGCAGAAAGATTAGATCTTAAAGTCCACCCAGTACTTGCAGACAGTGGAGCTATTGGAGGCGACTACAATCATGAATTTATAGTAGAGTCCCCCGCTGGAGAAGGCGGAGCCTTCTTATGCGATGCCTGTGACTATGCTGCAGGAGAAGAAAGAGCCAGTGCCACCTTTGAAGACTACAAACAAGACAAAGAACAAAAAAATATTGAAGAGTACTGGGATGAAACAGTAGTTAACTGCGAAATACTTGCAGAAAAAATGGGGGTGCCCTTACAAGCAACAACTAAAACAATACTTTTCAAGGCAGATGACATTTTCGTAGCAGCAATGGTTAGAGGAGACTACGACATTAATGAAGCTAAACTTGCAAGACATTTGGGAGCCGATAACCTAGAACTCGCCTCAGAAAAAGACATCTTTAAACTAACCGGAGCCAAAGTAGGATTTATGGGGCCAGTTAACTTACCTGAAGAGATTAAAGTAGTCGCTGACCTGACCTGTGAGAACAGAACTAATTTTGAAGCTGGCGGAAATAAAACAGGGCTTCACTTATATAACCTTAACTACGAAAAGGATTTCCCTACTCCTGAGTTTGCTGATATTAGAAACGTCGACGACGGGGACGGTTGTAAGGAATGTGGAAAAGGAAAACTAAAAGAAATAAAGGGTATTGAGTGGGGACACTGCTTTAAATTAGATCAGTTCTACTCAACACCTCACAAAGCAACTTTCAAAAACAAAGAAGGTGAAGACAAAATATTCTGGATGGGTTCCTACGGAATAGGCTTAGGACGATCCGTAGCTACTATCGTAGAAACACATCACGATGAGAACGGAATTATTTGGCCAGAAAACCTAGCTCCGTACAAAGTACATTTAGTGGGACTTAATCTAGACGACGATAAAGTTTCAAAGAAAGCTTCCGAGCTTTATGAAACACTAAAAGAGGCAGGAATCGAAGTCCTTTTCGACGATAGATTGACCACAAGAGCTGGAGAAAAATTTGCCGATGCAGATCTTATTGGGTGCCCTTTCAGAGTAGTGGTGTCTGCAAAAACAGATAAGTCATTTGAAACAAAAAGAAGAGATGAAGAAAAAGCTAAAGATTACTCTTTAGAAGAACTACTCAAAGAACTAACCTCCTAGACCATATCCATAATTCCTAGTGAGGAATCAACCTGTAATTCCTTTATATCTTTTTCGGTCTGATTGAAATAAGCCGCACTAGCTATGTAAATTGCATTATCGGTACAAAAAGCTATCTCAGGAATATGCACAGAAACATTTAATTTTTCCGCTTCAAATTTGAGACGTGATCTTAGTTGTGTATTAGCTGCAACACCTCCACCTAAAAGAATTGACTTAACCTTATATTGTTCTGCGGCTTTAATTGCTTTTGTCACCAACACATCCACCACTGCAGTTTCAAATTCATTAGCCAAACTTTCAAGTTCGTAGTTCCCTTTCTCGGCAATACGCTTTACTGCGGTTTTAAGGCCTGAAAAAGAAAAATCATAGTCCTCATCCTTAATCTTTGGCCTAGGGAGAACTCCCTGTATATTATTTACTTCGCAAGATGCTGAAATCTTTGAAAGTTCCGGCCCCCCGAGGTACTTCTTAATTCCTAAAAGACGGGCGGTTTTGTCAAAAGCTTCTCCTGCGGCATCGTCTAAAGTGCCCCCTAGAAACTCTAACTTTCCGTGATCCTTCATTAATACTAAATCCGTATGGCCCCCACTAACAATTAGAACAAGGGCTGGAAACTCTGGTGCTTTATCAACATCAATCCAATTAGCATAAATGTGCCCAACTAGATGATTAACTGGAATTAAAGGCTTTTCTAAAACTAAAGCTAAAGACTTAGCTGCAGCTATACCTACAACAAGAGAACCTACCAAACCTGGACCAACGGTAACGGCTAATTTATCTATATCTTCTAATGATAGTTCTGCTTTTTCTAAACAGTCTTCAATCACTGGAACTATTGATTCCACTTGTTTTCTTGCAGCAACCTCTGGAACTATCCCCCCTGTCTTTTCATGTAGTTCTTTTGAGGTAGCAATGGTAGATGCAATAAGCTTTGTTCCATCTTCCACAATGGCTGCGGCTGTTTCATCACAAGATGTTTCTATAGCTAGTATTTTCATAACAGAATGATTTTAGCAGAATTTGATATACTCCCGACATCGTGTTCGTCAAATGAAACTGCTAGGAGAAGCAAATGTTAAAAAAACTAGGAAAGGGATTGTTGTTGCTTATTGGTGCCCTCTTTTGTGCAATTGCACTCGCTATTGGCATTGAGTACCTTAGAGTACTTGCCGATCGCTTGAACCAATGGTTGCTCGAAAATGGACACAAAAGCTACGCGTAATGATTGGAAGAGAGACCATAAAAAAAGAGACAGCATTCCACAGTGCTGTCTTTTGCCATCTGCATGTTTTTATTTTAAAAATCGATTGCTTCTTTTGCTGCAGAAAGGGCTTCTGCGGCGGTCAGAGGTTTCTTCTCCAATAACATAGAGTTAACAGCTTTTAGCAACTCGTCTTCCTGTACTCTATTTCCAGATCTTCCAGCAATTTCAGCACTTTGTGCATAAGGAGCTGTCTGAACATAGGCACCAAGGTATTCATGGTTACTTAATTCCTGTGCCAATGTTGTTAAGGCATGTGCTGCACCAAAAGGTCTTTCTTTTGAAGCTGATGAATAAAGTGATTTTTCACCGGTTTCAGAAGAAGCAAAGTTTATGAAATTCCAAGCTGAAGCTGGGGAATCACTATTATTTGGAACAACATACATCCAAAAGCTCCCCCAAGAAACAGGATTATCTGCTAAAGCCTGAGGTACAGGAGCTACTCCAATATTAAGACCTGGGGCTGACTCCAAAATATCTATTAACTGCCAGCTAGGTACAAATATCATTGAAACCTGTTCATTTACAAAGGCTGTTGTAGCTTCAGGAAAATCATTTCTCCAAACATTGTGATCCTTCATTAAGGAAACATAAAAGGACAGTGCGTCTTGCGCAGGAATTGAATCCATATCATCTGGAATCCTTACACCTGCCTGAGACCACATAAGACCCAAGATGTCAGAGAAGTGGGCAACGTTATCAGCAGCACCCACAGCGGCCCCTGCCCTAATAACTTCAGGTTCATTCTCCTCTTCAGAAAGAATTGTTAAATCAATAGCAATCCTTCTAAATTCTTCCCATGCTGTTGGAGGAGTGAGTTGTCCAATTTCTTCAAAATGATCTTTGTTATAAACAAGAGCTAAACCGTCATAATATGCAGGGACACCATAGATTTGTCCTGTATCAACTCCGCTTTCGGCAGCAGCTGGATAGAAAACATCAGAATATCTTTGAGGGGTCAGGAGCTCTAGGGGCATAGGAGATAAAAATCCAGCACCAATCAACCTTGGTAACCAGCTGTTATGTACAAGAACTACATCGGCATCCCAAGTGGATTGCTCCATTCTGGAAAAAACTCTCTTCTTATACTCAACTAAATGATCCAGTTTAAGTACAGACATATCTTCATATTTAAAGGAAACGTGTGGTGATGTTGTTTGGTATTCTGAAAAAACTGGTCCTATGGTAGTTTCATTCTCCCACAATCCCCACATGGTTAGTTCCACAGGGTCAGGGGCACCAGGACCAAATAAACCACCTATTACAGGCAATTCCTGTAAAGTGCAGGCGGTAAATATAACTGGCATTGCCGAAAGCAGGGCAAGTGTCTTTAACTTAGACTTCGACATCTTCCTTAGTATAAGTCAGGGCGAAACCAACAGTCAACCAAAACAAAAGCTGCATTTGGTGGATAGTTAGCAAATAATGATCAAAACTTCCTAGTAAAACGAACTGAAGTAGGGTTATGAAGAGTATCGCCGGGATTCCGAAGCTCTGAGAAAGTAAGCTAAATAGAACAAACATAAACAATAATAGAAAGGAAACAAAGCCAAACAGGCCCACCTCAGAGAAAAGTAAAACAAAGATATTGTGTGTAGGTTGTATAAATCTCAAAACCTGTGACTTTGGGAGATAGTCTTCAACCTTCGCAGTAAAATTATTTAGTCCCACACCAAAAAGTGCGTTATCATCCAGCATCATATAAGAAGATTTCTGAAGATTGGCTCTTCTATATAAAGAAGGGTCATCAAAAGCACTTCCCCATCTAGAAAAAACAGGTAATAAAAGAGCAATGAAAAATACCCCAAAGGTAAATAGTAAAGAAAGGAGCACCCCTTTCTTACCGAAGCGTTTTATTAGTTGAAAAAACAGCAAACCAGAGAAGAGGGAAAACATCGCAACTTCACTAAAAGTAAACAAAAGAATGAAAAACCCTAAGGTAAATGCAATTTTGAAAAGTAGGCTTTTGTATCCCAAACTAAGTTGTGTGTAAATCCAAAACAGTGAAATAGCTAAAAATCCAGCAAACACATTTGGGTGTCTAAAAAGACCATATACAGGAACTTTCACTTTACCAAACATACTAACCCTAGCTATCCCTTTAACAGAAGCACTATATGGCTGTTCTCCGAAGAATAAATAGTTATCAAAAACAGAACCTTGGCCAAACCATTGAAAAACGCCCAATACAGAAAGCAGAATAACGGAAACGCTTAGGATACCCACAACCCTTCTAAAGTTCTTCTGAACATCAAAAGAACTAGCCAGAATAAGTGCAAAGAGAACGTGCAGAACTAAAACAGCAAAAGCATACATGCTGGGAATAAGCCTTGTGGATAGAGCTAGAGAGGGAAGAAGAGAGGAAACAAATAAAAGAAGAAACTTAGGGTATTTCCCTCTAATATTTTTTTCTTTGTTAAAAAACCAAACAAACAAAAGAGCAACTAATAGAAGGTCCGTTAACCAAATAGTAGGCACCATGTAATCTATCAAATAAGTTTTAACATAGGAGTCTGCAACAATAAAATGCTTTCCTAAGTTAATAGGCAACAAAAAAACCAAGGTATAGAAAAGAAAGTTTTGAACGCGTTTAATCATTGTTTCAATTTTTTGGAGGCAGTATGGGCAGAATTAATCAGAGAATCATCTAATTCTTCTAAGCTTTCTAGATTTAAACTCTTTGCTATTAAATAATCCGCCAAATGTGGATTTCTTGCAAGTATCGGGCCATGAAGATAAGTACCAATAGAGTTTTTATAAAGCATTCCCTCATAACCATCTTCAGAGTTATTACCATGCCCCATCAATACCTTTGCAAAGGGCAAGATGTTCTTTCCTAGATAAGTTCTTCCACCATGATTCTCAAAACCTACCAAAGTATCCCCAAGTTTGTTTACAGAATTAAAGGTTTCATCATGTCTGAGCTCAGGCATTATTTCGCAAACCACATTTCCTATACAACGAGGCTTTTTTGTACCAAAGGAAACTGTATGAACATCAAATACCCCCACACCATCAAGAACCTTTCCATTTGCAGCTTTGTAATAGTTACCAAGTAACTGATAAGAACCGCAAATAAAGAGACCAACTCCTTCATCTTCTATAAACTTGGAAAGAAGAGGTCCCTTTTTATGTAACAAGTCCTCATACATACCATGCTGGCTAGAGTCAGGCCCTCCCCCCATAAAAACCAAATCTATGGAATGCATCATTTCCTCTGTCAGCTCCGTTTTAGGAGTAATGTTTATTACCTCAACCTCAATTCCTCTAGATCTCGCTCTGGAAGCCAATATCTGAACATTACCATCGTCACCATAAAGGTTTAGTAATTCGGGATAGAAATAACCAATGGTTAACTTCACAAAATAGCCTTTCCAGTTAATATCTTTCTTAGTTGAAGCATTGCAGAATAGTTGGGAAAGGCCAAAACACTCAAAGACTCCTCATTTGCTGTTATAGCAGCAACCGTACTCTCTAAGGATGCAAAAACATTCTCTTCCTTAATATCAACGCCAGCGTATTTCAAGCGCACTGCCATATCCATATACCTAGTACCGCAAACGTATATATTCTTGCCCTTACAAGCCCCTGAAAGCGCCTCTGGGGAGATATCATATATCCAGGAGACATCTCTACCATCTGGAATATTATCGTTGAAAACAAAAAGCAAAGTATCTGCGGAAACCTCACTATCATTAATAACTTCAAGATTGTTTTCAAAGCTTGCTGGATTCTTAGCAAGAAGTATTCTGTAATCTTTATCCCTATAAGAAACCTGTTCTCCCCTACCATAGGCATACTCAAAGTTTTCTAAACTATTTTCAATATCTACTTCATCAATTCCTAACAACATGCTGGTATAAACGGCAGCATTTACATTCTTGGCATTAAACTTTCCTATTAGAGAAGTTTTATTAAGGTAGCTGGGTTCTTCATCAAAGTATGTTATCTCCCCTTTAAAGTTTTCTATTAGTTTCTTGAAGTAAGGTTGGGTTTTATCTAGAACAATTTCTGTTGAAGCTTCTAAGGTTTCTACAGAGCTACTCCATTTTTCCAAAATAAGATCTACCTCCCCATAACGATCAAGTTGGTCACGAGATAAATTTAGAAGAACAAGTACATTGGGGTTAATTCTTTCCAAAATCAAAGGTAAATTGTTTTCGTCTACTTCAAAAACTCCAATCTGGGAGTTATGACTTCCTAATAAAGACATATCTAGTAAGGTCGCTGACACTAAACCATTCAAAAGATTTGCACCTGTCTTGTTATGTGTAACCTTTACATCTGTACTTTCTAATATATGAGTAAGAAGTTTGGAGGTAGTAGTTTTTCCATTTGTACCTGAAATCAAAACAACTCCTAAAGGAAAATCCAATTTCTTGTGAGATAAGATGTTTGGGTAAAGCGCTAAGGCAATATGTCCCGGCCAAGTATAACCTGCACCCAAGTTTAGGATACTAATAAAGAAGTTTGCAATTTTTGCTAAATAAAGAATTATGTAAAACATATCCCCATACCCGTTCAATAAGTTTAATTATATATACAATAAGTAGTATTAGTAATAGTACCTGTTGATAAGTGCATAACGTCAGGAAAGATTGTTGTTATAGATTGGATAGAATTCCGTCTATGTTTAAAAGTGGCATTGTTGATTACTACGGCCTTTTCTAATCCTTTTGTTATTCCTTTTACTTTAGTTGCAGTATTCATCGTTGTTAATAACTCCCCTTTCCTGTGAATAACTTTGTGGATAACTACACTTACTTATCCACAAGACTTATAGTTCTTTCTTAACCTTTCCACACTACTTTTGAAGAAATATAAGGGTTTTCCACATATTACCCTTCCAATATATGTTTGATATTCTCAACGTCTTGTTTTGTTTTAATCTCCTGTAGAAGAGTACCCTCTACTTTCTGTACACCATGCATAATTGTTGTGTGATCTCTTCCACCTAAGAGTTCTCCAATACTCATATATGGTGTTTGAGTCATTTCGTACATTAGGTACATTGCTATCTGTCTTGGAACCACAATATCTCTAGTTCTTCTCTTTCCCTTTATATCTGGAACCCGTATTGAATAGTAGTTGGCTACCGTTTTTAGTATCTTATTAAGATTTACGGGTTTTTTTATTTCCTTTTGTATTATGGATGCCCCTAGTGCCTCTGCAGCTGTTTCCAAATTAGGAGGTTTGCCCAAAGCACGTGCAAAGGTTAGTACTTGTAGATAGGCTCCTTCAAGTTCTCTGATATTGGTATCTATCTTTTCTGCAATAAAATCTACCGTCTCATTTGGAACGTCATGATTACTGGAATCTCTTTTATTTCTTAAGATGGCAATTCTTGTGTCTACATCTGGTGCTGACATGTCAGAAATGATTCCGCTGCTAAACCTTGAAGTAATTCTATCTTCCAAGTTTGTAAATTCCTTTGGAGGTCTATCAGAGGCAATTACGATTTGTTTTTGCGCCATGTGTAACGCGTTAAAGGTATGGAAGAATTCTTCTTGAGTGGAGTTTTTACCGGCTATGAATTGAATATCATCGATTAACAAGACATCTACTTCTCTATATTTATTTCTAAATTTATTGGTACCGTTGCTTCCTCCCCTATTTCCACTTTGGATTGCTCCAATAAGCTCGTTTGTGAAAGACTCTCCTGTTATGTAAATAACCTTTGAGCCTGGGTGTCTTAGTATTACTTCATTTCCAATAGCATGCATAAGATGTGTCTTTCCCAAACCTACGCCGGAATGTAAAAAGAAGGGGTTGTACATCTTTCCAGGGTTCTCGGCAATAGCTGTAGCAATCGCATAGGCAAGTCTGTTATTTGAACCCATTACATAGTTTTCGAATCTCATGTTGTGGGAGAGGCCTGCTTTTGCAGCCTTTGAATTAAGTGTTGTTTTGTCAGGGGTTGTTTGGGAAGCAAACAAGGGTCCCATTGCAGAGTCGTTTTCCTTTGGAATTTCTATTTCGCCTACCTTATAAGAAAGTTTGTAATTACCTCTTCCTATTTTATTAACACTGTCTTGTATTAATGAGTGGAGTTTTTTTTCTAATTGTTTTTTTGAAAAGGCGGTTTCGCAGATTATTTCTAGAGAGTCTTCTGTTAGGTTTTCGGCACGGGTATTTTGAACCCAGGTTTTATACTGAGTCTCAGACAGGGTAACTTGTAATTCTGCTAGGACTGCTGTCCAGAGATCTTTAACGTCCATAATTGTTCGAAATAGTAAGGGGCAATGACTAAATACTCTATTGTGTATAACTCTACAAAAGTTATCCACATTAAATCCAGCAACGTCCATTATATGTTTGTTGACTAAAGGCTGTTCCTCCTTTAAAATCCTCTAGTTATGCCTAAAAGAACCTGGCAACCAAAAAAAAGAAAAAGAGTAAAAAAGCACGGTTTCCTAAAGAGGATGTCCTCTACAGGAGGTAAGCGTGTTCTTAAGAGAAGAATTAACAAAAAGCGAAAACTTCTAGCTCGCGCTCTTCATAGAAAATAAAAGTTATAATAAAGTATGCTTCCAAAAGAGCACAGACTCTCCACTACTTATGAATTCAATAAAACAAGAAGATTGGGTAGTAAGAAACGTACTTCCCTTTTTGATATCTTCTATCTAGATGTTAAGGGCTACGAGGGTCCTTCTAGAGTAGGTATTGTTGTTACCACTAAGTATAGTAAGGTTGCTCCCGTAAGAAATAGAGTCAAAAGAGTATTTAGGGAAGCAGTGCGAGATAATCTAGAAAAGATCTCCCCTGGTTATTGGATAGTGCTACACCCAAGCAAACTTGCTGAAAAGAAAAAATATGAAGAAGTTAACACTGAATTTATTAAGGCTTTATCAGAAGTACCTTTCACCAATTAATTTTGGTGTTCATACGTGTAGATTTGAGCCCAGTTGCTCCTTTTATACGTATCATGCAGTTGAAAGGTATGGCGTGCTTAAAGGTTCTTTAATGGGGGCCTGGCGCGTGATAAGATGTAACCCGTTGTCTAAAGGCGGGGAGGATCCGGTTAAATAATGCTAGGAAATATTTGGAATACAATTTTAGTGACACCCCTGTTTAACTTGTTGGTGTTTCTTTATAACCTCTTCGGAGGAAACATGGGTGCTGCAATTGTAGTACTTACAGTTTTGATTAGAGGGTTACTAATTCCTATCGTACTTCCCTCTATTAAGAGCATGCAGAAGCAGAGAGACCTTCAACCCGAAATATCCAAACTTCAAAAGAAATTTAAATACGACAAGCAAAAATTAGCTCAGAAACAAATGGAGCTTTTTAAGGAACACGGCTTAAATCCTGCATCGGGGTGTTTGAACCAAGTTGCAATGATCATTGTTCTTATAGCTTTGTATAACGTAATAAGACAGTTCTCTGTAGACGTAGATCTTGCAACCATTAATGACAAGCTCTACTTTGCAAGCCTAAAGTTTGCTGAGGGTGTGACTATAAACACTAAGTTTATGTATATGGATTTGGCTGTGCCTGACCCTCTTTTTATAATTCCTGTCTTAGGTGGTCTTTTCCAATTAATCGCTTCTAGGATGATGAAACCCTTTGTTGAGCTTGGAGAGAAAGCTGCTAAGAAGACGCCTGACAAGGCAGATGACTTCGCATATAATATGCAAGAACAGATGCTGTATCTTATGCCCTTGATGACGGTGCTGATTGGTGCTAGTTTACCTTCTGGTGCAGCACTTTATATCTTGGCAACGACCATTTTTTCAATAGGTCAACAGTACTTGGTATCTGGCTGGGGAGGTCTAACACCCCTGGTTCGAAAACTGCGCCTGTCTGCCCCCAAAAAATAGTTTATATTGCCCTAAGAAAGAAATATGGAAAAAAGAATCAAAGAAAAATTAGAAGAAATACTAGGTTTTATAGGAGTTAGTCCTTCTGTAAATATTGAGGATCAAGATAGTACATTTAAAGTAACTATCGAAGGAGATGATCTTAGCTTTTTAATTGGTTATCGTGGGGAGTCTCTTAATGCCTTGCAAACATTGCTTGGCAGTATGCTCTTTAATGAATCAGATGAGTGGACACACATAATCTTAGATATAAACGGTTACAGAAACTCCAGACAAGACAAGATTGAAGATATGACTAGAAACTTTATAGATCGTGTTAGATTCCATAAGTCTGAGGTAGAAATGCCTACAATGAATTCCTTTGAAAGACGTCAGGTTCACATGTTTGTTTCTGACTATCCGGATATTCTCTCCGAGAGTGCTGGCGAAGGAAGAGGACGACGTGTCGTATTAAAATTGAAAGATTCTGATCAAGAATAAATGAAATTTACCTGCCTCCAAGAAAATTTATCTAAAGGCCTTGGTATCGTAAACAAGGCCATTTCTATTAAGGCTCCCTTGCCAATATTATCCAATGTGCTTATCGAGACAGAAGACGGAAGGTTAAAGCTTTCTGCTTTTAATATGGAAACAGGCATTTCTACTTATGTAGGTGCTTCTGTAGATGCTGATGGAAAGATTACAGTTCCAGCAAAGCTTTTAAACGAATTTGTTGCTCATCTACCTGAAGGAAACATTTCAGGTGAGTTAAAGGGAGATGTTCTTCATTTAGCCGCAGGAAAAACTAAATCCAAATTTAATGGAATGAATGCCACTACCTACCCTGAACTTCCCCAAATGACTAAAGATCTTCAAATTTTGGAATTAAGTCCAAAGGATTTTAGTGAAGCAATTGTATCTGTTGGATTTTCTGCCGCTATTGATGATAGTCGCCCTATTTTGGGCGGAATTCTTCTAAATTATGCTAAGGGTGTATTAACAGCTGCTTCCGCTGATGGCTTTCGTTTATCAGAGCGTGTCTTAAACATTGAATCTGCAGGGGAGCCTTTTAATGTAGTAATTCCAGCCAAGACTCTTTTGGAAACAGCGCGAGTTTTAGGTGGAGCAGAATCTTCTATAAAATTTGCTTTAAACACTACCGATAGTTTGGCTTTATTTGAGGCAGATGGCGTTCTAATTACTACAAGGATACTTCCTGGCGCTTTTCCTGATTACAAAAAACTAATTCCTGATAGCACTTCCGTGAGTGCGGAATTTAATACTGCAGATCTTTTGGAAGCTGTGAAATTGACTCATGTTTTTGCAAAAGAAACTAATAGTGCTGTGAACCTAACCTTTAGCCCTGATGGTGTTATAAAACTAGCGGCTGTTTCACAAGAGAGCGGAGATAATAAGAGTGAAATAGATGCCTCTGTGGAGGGTGATGAAATTGAAATGTCTTTTAATGCTAGATTCCTTCTAGATTTTCTTAACAACTCTAAAGCAGAACGCCTAAGCTTTTCCACTAAAGGAAGTATGAACCCCGGACTTATTAAACCTGTTGATGAAGATGGTTACCTTCATATCATAATGCCTCTTAGAATTACGAATTAATTTAATTGGGAAACTTTTGTTTTTCCATCATCCCCTAGACTTATAAGGCCTTGGTTACCACCCTGTTGTGCAGGAGGGGTATTAGAAGTTAATGGTGGGGGCGTATTGGAAGTAAGAGGAGGTTTTGTCTCCTGAGGAGGTACTACCGGTGGTGTGTTTGAAGTTAATGGTTTAGGATCTGCTAAAACTTGTGGAGGTATTGGTTGTATTGGTTGTGCTGAAGGAGGTGCCCCCGCATTTTTTGTAGCATCTTGAGTTGCTCTAGGTGCTACGTTTTCCATTCCAATGACTGTTGGTTCCATTGGTTCTCCAGCAGCTTTTGCCTGTGCTTCTGCTAAGCCCTCGATTTCATCATATTTTGAGAAGTCTTGCACTCTAGGTGATGGTTTGTAAGAAGGCGCTCCTCCTGGAGATACAGTGGCTAGGCTTTTTCTCAAAGTACCTTCTTTCCTTGCATCATCTTGTTCCTTTATAGCCAAGAGTTCTTCTGGGTTGGTAGTAATCAGCCTATGCTCATCTTTGGAAGCCATGACTCTAATAGCAACGTGATTGGCCCCTGCAAAGAACAGCCCTTCTCCCCTATCAGCAGCAAGTAGTAATCTTTTTTCTCCTTCAGAGAGATAGAATATTTCCGCAACCTTATCAATAGCTGCAGGATGTTGTTTTAGAAGTAGTTGAATAGACGAGTTTGATACCACTGCATGACCATAATCTGACTTTAAGAAGTCATCTACGTCCTGTGTGATTGTAGTTAGACCTAAGTAATATTTACGTGCTCTTTTAGCAATACCATATAAGAAACGAGCACTGTCTTCGTTTTGCATTAAATACCAAGCTTCTTCGATAATAAGTAGTCTCTTTCTCAAATCCTTTCTAATACGTGTCCAGACGAAGTCTAGGATCATGTAGAAGGCGATAGGGCGTAGGGTATCTTCTAGATTTTTTGTGGAGAATACCGTCATCTTTGCGTCTAGGTCAATGTTAGATTGGCTATCAAAGATACCAGTCATGGAGCCTTTAATAAACTTTTCTAATCTGTCTGCCATTCCTCTTGCTTCCACCTCAGAGCCACCAAGAAGAACCTTGTATAGATCTTCCATTACTGGGGGTTCCTTTGAAGATTGAGTATCCGGATCGGGGGTGATTCCCTTTAATCGATAAGTTTCGATTAAGGCTCTGTCTAAAATGGCCTCTTCTGTGGGGGTTAACTCACCAAACATTAATTTCAAAAGTGTATGAAGAGACAGAATCTTTTGTCCTAACTCGTTTTCACCTTCTACCGCGACACCTGAAAGGTCGAATGGATTGATCTTAGACACAGAGTTAGCAGAAAAGTCGATGTAGTTACCTCCCAGTGCCTGACAGATAGGTCTGTATTCCTCTTCTGGGTCAACAATCAAAACCTCCGTGCCGAAGACGATGGATCTAAGTGCTTCTAGTTTAACAACATAGGATTTACCAGCACCGGACTTTGCAAATACTACGGTGTTAGCATTTTCTAAGGAGAATCTATCAAAGATTACCAAGGAGCCATTGTGCTTATTAATGCCATACATTATTCCTGTGTCTGAAGTAAGGTCGGAGGATGTGAAAGGAAACGTAGTGGCTAAGCTTGTGGTATCCATGTTTCTTGTAATAAGTAGTTTGTCTACTGCTGCAGGGATTGTGGATTGTAGTCCTTGCTCCATCTGAAGGGTGGCGTTCTTTGAGATAAGAAGTAAGGAACCTAAGGTACCTTCTAATTTCTTTGTGATGTTATTTAGTTCCTCAAGTGTTTCCGCGGGGATTGTAATGTAGAAGGAGAACTGGAAGAACTTCTCCACTCCTTTAACAAGCTGTTCCTGCAAAGTGTTGGCGTCTTCTAAAGCTGCCATAGCAACTGGGTCCGCTACCTTACCTTTTTCTGCATCACCTCTAACGGTTGCTTCTAGTTCTGTGATCTTTCTTTTCAAATCATCCAAAACACCTTGAGACTTTACTGGGTAGTAAAACATTGAGATGTCTAAGGAGTGATCAAAGTTAATGATTGGGGAAAGCCAGTTTGCACCTACAAATCTTGGGTACCCTGACACGAAAAGAGTTCGATAGTAGATGCCCCCAACTTTAAGAAAGTTAAAATCCACTTCAATAGCGGAAGGGGCGATAATATCTTTAATATCCACCATTCCTCTACCAAGTATTTCACCAGCGGTTTCTCTTGGTTTTGCCACTTCTTCTGGCTTTGGCCCTTTTTTCTTACCTAAGGTAAGTTTTGGTAGTTTAAATCCCATAATTATTCTTCTAAAATAGCCGGTTCCACAATTGCAGTCTTGTAATCATCTATGTCTGTTCTAACTCTTTGTACCTGTGCTGTTGTAGGGTTATAGATTTCAAAATAAAGCTCCACTAGTTCCTGAGTTGAAATCTGTCTTGCTTTAATTCCAAGCCGGGTGAATTCCCCTATTATGTGTTCTATCTTAGGTAAGAGATCTGGCTTTGCTCTTGCTATTGCCTGGTCTATGTTTACTTTGACTCTTTTATTGTGTGCCCCAAACATTCTGCCTGCCCAATCAAATGGTGAAGAACCCATTTCTTTAAACTCAGCTCCGCCGGAAGGGATGACAACATAAAACTTTTTATCCAATACGTTGTTCACTTTAATAATTTCTTGTACAAACTTTCTGTACGATTGAGCTTGTTTTTTAAGAAGAGGTTCTGTGATTGTTCTTTCTACCTCGGCAATTTTATTTAGATACTTTGAAATATCTACTCTTTTAGATCGGATAACAATTTGAATAGGATAGGAGATTGAGTTTAAAAGCATGGAGAAAGCAGCAATAAGGGCATCTTGTTCTATTTCAGAAAGTAAACCAAAGTTAACGGCAGTGGTTGATATAACTGCTGCTACTTCTCCACTTTTTAGAACTACGAAATTATCTCTAATATCTTCGAAGTCTAAGTGGTTTTGAGTTGTTGCTTTTATTTCTGGGACAGCCATCTTTTTAAGCCTTACCTACAAATTCTAGTGGAGGAATAATTTTTCCTACCGCCTCAACGTCAATTATATCAAAGGAGAGGCTAGTTTCCTTGTTAACATCTATATTAATCTTATACTTACCGTTTGGTAAAGGGTTGCTAATAGAGAATTGCCCTAAAGCATTTGACTTGATTGCTCTAACTGGGTCCCCATGATTGTTTTTAATAATCAAAAGTATTCCTGCCAAGCCTTTTCCATGCACATCTTTCACTATTCCTGCGAGGACGTTTGGCACCTTAGGTATTGCTACCGTTTCTGCCTCGACTTCTTCAGCAGGTACTCCGGGAGTATTATCTACTGGTCTAAGGATCTGAACTTTTTCTTCCACCTCGTGCAGTGTTTGTTCTTTCTTTGCCTGCTTTTCTATTAGTTGTTGTAATGAAATTTTCTTTTCTTCAGGGGGTTGCTCTTTAGATTTTGAAAGATCTGCTTTGAGTTTTTCTATCTGAGTCATTAATTTTTCGTTCTCTGCCTGGATTCCGTGTAATACGGCGTCTGCTTCTAATTCAACCTTTTCTTCTACTCTTTCTACGGTTTCAGGTACTGCCTCTTCGGGGACCTGTATCCCTTCTTTTGCCTTTACTTGGTCCAAGTACTCCTTCAGCTGCTGTGCCTTAAGTGCGGTGTTACTTTCTTGGTCTTCCTGTACTGGTATTTCTAGAACCTTCTCCCCTCTGATTGGAAGTACAATATTTCCACCACTAGCCAAGAGGTTAGTAAACTTTCTTCCTGAGTGTCTGTCTGGTGTAATTGGGGCGAGAGGTACTTGGGAAGTAATTGTAGGCATTTGGAATTCTTTCCTTTTGGCTCTTGGTCTAGGTTTTATTAATTCGTCTTCTGAAACGGTTTCTAGGGAAGGGTGTACTTCCTCTGTCTTAGGTCTAGTTTGTTTTGTAGGTGCCTCTTTACCATCAGCACTCTTTTCTCCCTCTGGAGCAGGTGCCATTGAAGGCAGGGCTACTTGTGGTTCTTCTATTGGTGCTTCTACAGCAACCGCTGTTTGAGGAGCAGGTACCATGTTAACGTAGGCTGCGTGTATTTTTTCTCTATACTCTTTTTCTGGAATATCTAGGGGGTCTACGTCTGAGGCATCTGTTTGTTCTACCAGATATTGCTCAAGCTTTCTTCTACTGGTTGTTGGAGCAAGAGTAATAAGTTCTTGTTTAACCATTGCAATGTTTTCGTGTAAAAAGGCGGATGGAGGATTTATTTCTTTTTTCCATATCATTTGGTTTTCTTCGTAAACTGCTTGGAAAAAGTTTACTAACCACTCATCTAGTCCCCTATCCTCAATAGGAACGAAAGCAAATCCTAGTCCAAGTAAAATACTTCCAATAACTGTTGGCCATTTAAGAATTGAAGGGATATTGAAACTCCATGCCATGTAGGCGATGGCTGCAAACACCATGATATAGAAGAATTGCCTCATGGTTAACTCCCCGATCAGTTTGAACTCTACATCCATAATGTTTTGAGGTACGGCGTGTTGTGTATTCGCTTGCAGTGCGTCGTTTATGGGCATGTACGCTTATTATAGCGGTCTAACCGTAGGTAGGAAACATCTTTAGCTAATTTAAAGGGGAATTACTTTCTCTTCTTTTCGCCGAGAATAGCTTCTTCTAATTTCTTTGGTAGCTTTCCTGCAAAGAAGAAGATGGACATCATTAATATTGGCACTTGTAGTTCGACCATTACAGACCCTGCAAAGGCGTTAAAGAAACCTCCAATTTCCCCTATTCCAACCCCACCGGCTCCGAGGAATGTTGTACAGAATGCAGATAACTGTACTTGGAATGCTATCAAAAAGGCGACACCAATAAATAGCATCATTGCTGGAATAACAATTACATTGAGGCCTACTTGCTTAAACCAATCTGTTGTTACCTTTTCGTTTCCAGGGATAGCTCCCCAGGCAAATGTAATAGGAGCAAGGATTATTGCCAAAATTATTTTTACGTAGGCCATGTATGCTCTTACCAAAACCCAGAGTAGAAGGCCAAACAGTACTATCATTGCAACCTCGAAGAGTAATATTGAAATACCACCTGTTCCCATTTGTCCCAGAAGTCTCCAAACAGATGCTCCAATTAAAATCATAGGTCCAAGTTTTCCTAGGTCCCCCACACTGTCTACTATAGTGACAAAGGGTTGTAGTGCTGCTATGACTAGCGCTGGTACAAGAGATATGGCGAAGGCTCCAATGGCATAGCTGAATGTAATGAGTATTACTGCTATGACTATTCTAGGTAATGCGTTTTGAATGGTTACTGATGTTCTTGGATCTAATTGTTTTCTCATCATAATCATCACACCTATTACAAGCATGAAGATAGCAAGCATTCCATAAGCAACATTTCTTGTTAGTTTCCAAATTGAAAACACTACTACAAATGCAGCATTATCGGTGATACCCGTTTGTGCGAAAGCAGTGTCTCCTAATATCGGAACTTGCCCTGCAACACTTTTCACATATAAAGCGAGGTTTACTGGAGGAGGCTCCACATAAGTAGCATTAACCATGCTTGTTGTAACACCTGCTAGAGTTCCAAAAGCTCTATAATTGGTGGGCGGAGGGACACTGTATCCTGCTGCCATAGCAATAGGGTTCCATTGAAGATCTGAGCAATCATCTTCTGCAGCCAGAGCTTCCAATTCAGGCGGCATCTCACAACCCGCATTTATTTCATTCATTGTTGTAATGATGCACATATGAAGTTGGTCTACGGACCTTCCAAATATCCAGTGAACTGGTACTTCGATTAATGAAGTAAGAATCATGTCCTGGATAGTTCTTACAATATCTAAGTTAGAGGCTGTTTCTTTTACAAGGTTAAAAAGACACACCCCTGGTAGGTGTCCCCAAACATTTCCAGCAAAACCAGCACCGTCTGGAATTGGGCAAGGATCTAGGTCTGCAGCATATGCAGAAGACATAGGAAATGCCATTGAAAGGGCAAACATTAGCACAAACATTTTTGTTAGAAGGGACTTTCTTATCATCACGATTAATTCTTTCACATCTTTTCTAGCATTTCAATATATACGTCTTCTGGCATTACATAGGAATTACATATAATATTTACGTATATGGCAGATTTACAGAATTTATTTCCGGGACACCCTTTAGCTAGAAACCCCGGTAAGGGAGGTGGTGGCGGTAGTTCTAAGCCCAGGGATTTTTATTCTCCTGGCATGTTTAATGAGTATTTTGACAATCTTGAAAACGTAGACCCTCTTAAAATTCCTGGTTGGCTTTGGGAGAAAGAGAAAGCCGGAATTAAAAGTTCTTTCAAAGTAAGCGCACCGGAAGAGCAAAGTGTTTCAATTTCTGACATCGAAGACTTTGGAGAAGAAGACTTAGAGGACCTCCCTGGTCCTGCTGGTCTTACTGTTAATGCTAACCCCTTGGCATGGATAAATGACCCCGTTAAAGAGGCTAAAAACTTTCTTAGCGATAGTGTTAGCTCTATTGCTGATTATGACGATTTTAGACAGCGTGTGAAAAAGGAAATGTGGGGGGCAGCAGGCGTAAAAGAAGGGCAGCAAACTGGAATGTTGCGAGACGATGCTTCACCTTTTTATATAGGGGACAACGATGATTACTCTAAGACTGTGTATGATACAGCAGCTTTTATGGGCGATAACAAGTCCATGAAAAGTAGAAACAAGAACTTTCGTAAGCTGTCTAGTTCTATGGGCAATGCCCTAGTACAAAAGGGAGCGCTGGATGATGATGGAAATTTAAAGCCAGGTCAGCGGGATGGTGAACTTGTCCGTTTGATGAAAGCGGACCCCACCGTTTTTGATCACATTACGGATAGTGGTGGAAATGCTATTGGTGCTGATATTGTAGAAGGATTTTCCGCACAACTGGATGTAGTGGATAGCCTTTCTCGTTTGGATAAATCTCTTGGTAAGGTGACGGGTGATCTCTCTGTGGGGATGCTCTCTACAACAGAAAAGCAGCAAAGGGATGCCACATTCTTTAAAGCTGGGAGAGAGGGTGGCGATGTAAATGACAAACTTGCAGGGTTGTCTAAGGCTTTGGAAAATGCAGAAGCTTCTATTGCTCGTGCAGAAGGTTTGGCTGCCCTCGGAGGTGGTGCAAAGTTTGCAGCAGAAGATTTAGCCCCAGTTAAGAGTTATGTTGCAGGTTTAAGACAAAATATTGAACAGCATGTGACGGTAGGTACTTCTGCAACAGGTAATACAACTTATGCCTTCCAAGCGGGGTCTGCCGGTGGTTTACATAGAGCTGCGAGTATTCAAAAAGGTAGATTATATAGATCCACAGCAGATGCAGGTATTGGTGGAAGATACCATAAGAAGGTTATTGATAAGAATATATATAACAAAGGTTCTGATTTAAACAAGGTTATTGATACTACTCCACAGGTTAGTAAACAAGGAAAGAATGTTGGGGCTGTTATACGTGCTGTGAATAGGGATCATCAATGGAATACTACGATGGATTTGGTGAATGCTTGGGATGATGGGAAACTCGTTGATCAATATGTATGGAGTAACCTTATTCTTCCTAGAATTGAACGCTTTACCCCTAGCTATCACATTAAGAAATTTATAAAAGAAGAAACGAACTCCTTTGGACTTGGTGCCCAGGTTCTTAAGAACGAATTTAAAGTGGATATCCCTGGTATAGGGGGTGCTGTAAGTCTTAGTGGAGGAGCTCAGTTTGGGATGGAGGCTTCTACTATTGCTAAGGCTATGCCTAAGGGTGGTGCAAGCACTATGTTTGAGATGTTACATATGAGCGAAGCTGACGTTTTGGCTGCTGGGATGAAAAAAGCAGAGCATGAGGCTTTGGCGAAGAGCTTAGAGTTTTTGAAAAATAAGTCTGTTTCTAAAAAGCTGGGACTGACATTGGATGCTGCTGGGGAGATTGCTGATAGTGCTGCTAATCGTAGAATTATAGATTCTGTATATAGAAAGGTTCATCAGCTAAAAGTGAGTCCTGGTGCTCTTGATCCTAAGCTCAAGCTTGTCAGTGCTTTGGGTAAGTACAATGCTTTCTTGAGTAAGGTTCAGAGTAATGCTCTTGTTAAGGTTTATAACGCTGTTGGAAAAGTTCCAGAACAGATTTTCCAGGAGATAATGGTGAAGTTTGGAAGGCTTCTTGAGGTTGCATTTGGTACTGCTACAGAAGGTATAGGGCTTATCATTTCTTGGCTTATTCGTATTATTGTAGCTAAGCTTATTAAGAAGGTGATGGAAGGTGCTAAAAAAGCTTTCAAGTCTCTTAAGCAAGGAGATATGAGCGCCGTCTTTGAGGGATATGAGAGTGTTTACAATTCCATTCTTAAGTTAGCTCTTTGGGTGCTTGCTCCTCTATTTACAATTATTATTCTTGTAAATTTCTTGATGGGAAGTTTAATGTCGATCATTCCTAACTTTGATTCTACTAAGGTAGGGGGCAATGTAGTTGGAGAAAGTACTATTGAAGTACCTCCAGCCAATGTTGCGGGGACTTCAACTAGTACAACTGGTGGGGGTGCTCCTGTTAGTGGGGCTGCGTCAGGTCCCTAATCAGTCATTCATCTTTGCTAATTCTAAAGAAACCAATTCATTTTTTAATCTTTGTGAAAACTCTATATAACCATTTTGTATGAGAAAGTTTGTTTCTTTAGTTTCCTCTTAAGGGGCCTCAACGGGGGTAGGTTTAAAAACAGAGTTTGATTGGGTTTCTGCTTCTCCAAACCAATTCATCAGATTAGTTGTTGCAGAGTTTATGGATCCTACTGGGTCTAGCAAACCATCGTTTAGACCAAAGGCATTGACAAGGGCATTAACTAGAAAGAAGAATCCAAGTACGACTAAAAAACCTATTACTGCTGTAGTTCCAGTTTGTTTTGCTGCATCTAACCCTCTAGGATCATCGACGGAGGTAGCAAACTTTATTGCCATCATAAACATCATTATGATAAACACCGCACCCGAAAGTCCTAGAAGAAGGTTAAGTAGTCTTGCAACGGCTATTACGACTCCTGATATATCTTTTGCATTAGCATCTTGAGTATAGTCTTGGGCGAAGACTTGTATTCTGAAAAGAAAGGGCGTTATTATTGCGGCTATTATTTTAATTTTATTTTTCATTATTCTAGTCCTATCATGTCTATATCTGCACCAAATGTATTTCTAATAATTTGTTCTAAAGCTATTGCTGCAAAAGAAAACAATAAGGCTCTAATACTATAATTGAGATAGGCTCTTCCTGTTTCTACTGCCTTTGGATCTCCTTTACTCCAGATTATTTTAACTCCCGCAAACATAATTCCGATTAATGATACAGACAAAGCGATGCCTAAGAATATATTTACAGCAGGTCCTACTAGATCTTCTGCACCTTGAATGCTGGATACCGCGACGTTAGAGGTAGGAATAGCATCAAAAGCACCCCCATTGGCAATTTGAAGATTTGGGTTTGTGGTTATATTTAGAACAAGGGCTAACATAACGGTTCCCACTATTCTTAATATTCGGTGATTCATATAGTTATTTAACCACAAAAAACCCTGGTTGGCCCAGGGTCTTTCGTTTTTTCTTTGGTAAAACTAGAAGTCAGGTGTGATTGTAGATACTGCGGATGGATCTTCTGCACCTATAGCGCTTCCTAGGATTGTCTTGATGGTGAAAGCACCTACCACGACGATAAATCCGATAACAGCGTTAGTAAGAGAGGCTCGAGCTTCTTGTGTAGCCTTTTGATCTCCTCTAGACATGATGTATTGAATACCTCCAAAAATAAGATATATTACTGTGAGGGAAATTCCAATGCCCAAAACAATATTCATGATAACACCAAAGGCTTGAGCAAAGGTTGTTATGTTTGATATTGGGTTTGTAACATCTGATGATACTTGTGCTAATACTTGTTGGATCATATTACTTCAATACACCTCCTTTTAAATTTAAAACGGCGTTGTTCCGTCGGTAATTAAATTTACTACGATTATTCTTAGTATAGCTATTGAGAACAATATAAACAACATTCCTGTAATGGCAGCTGTTAGGTTCTCTTTAGCCTCCCCTACTTTCGCAGGATCTCCCTGGCTTGTCATCATTGCATACCCTGCCAAAACGATACGGACAAAGCCAATTATAACTGCTAATGGGAAAACGAAATCGAATATTCTTGTGATTAAATTGTTAATTAAACTCATACTATCTTTGTTATAATTTTCGCATGCCTGCTGAGAGAAATTATCGTTGTTATAACAACAAGAGTCAAGTGCACACCATATTATTAGTTGCTTTGTTAGCGATATCTCTTCTTGGAGCTCCTGTAGTTTTTGCTGGAGATGATTGTGAGGATATTGAAAATTTGGATAAGCAGTTGGAGTGCTATGAAGAAAAAGAAGACAAGTATAGGGGTAAACTTTCTGATGCTATTGAGGAACAAAACGAAATTGCTTCTCTTATAGATAAATACCTAAATGACCTTTCCATCACCTCAGAACAATTGATTGAATTAGAGAACTCTATTAATAGTGTTCTATCAGAATTGAAGGCAATTAACATAAACTTGGTGCAAACGGAACAAAAGCTAGGTGAAAAAATTACTCTCCGGAATGACGTTCTGAAAGCCTATTATCAGCAGGGACGTGCAACCTTATTAGAATTATTCTTGTCTCATACGGAAGATCTTAATGGGTTTGGTCTTGCAAGTTTGGTTTATGCCTACGATAAGTCTGTAACAGCGGAGGCATTGGATCTTATAAAGAAACTTCATGCAGATATTAGTGCATATGAGACTGCTAAAGCAGAAGCTGAGCAGTTACAAGCAGACTTAGTACAGGCACAAGCAAATCTTTTTACACTTAAGGCAGACTTGGACTCCAGGAAGGCACAAGCTGAGGAGGAGGAAAGTGAAATCAATGAGAGGATAACTTCTTATGAAGATAAGCTGGCGGATCTTTCCGAGAAACAGCAACAGATTTTGGCTGCAAAGAGCGGAAGTGGCCTGATTAGTGGTTATATAGCGCCTTCTTATAAACTTCCAGACCCTCCCTACTCTCCTGCTTATGCTGTCATGAGTTACGGTGCTTATACGCATAGAAAAGGAATGAGTCAGTATGGTGCTAAAGGACGTGCTGATGATGGCCAGAAGTATGAAGATATTATTAAGTTTTATTATGGGGAAGGTGTTGATGAAAAAGGAGATTTCCCTAGCAAGATTAGGGTGCAAGGTTACGGAGAGATGGACTTTCAGAAGTATCTTTATGGTCTAGCTGAGATGCCAAGTGCTTGGCCAGAACATGCTCTGAGAGCACAAGCAGTTGCCGCGCGTTCCTATGCATATAGAACTATGCAAGGCTCTGCTTACGATAGAGACGGAGGTATTTGTACCACTACTAGTTGTCAGGTGTTTTCCAAATCTAAATCCGATAACCCTCCAAGCTCATGGAAAGAAGCCGTTGATAAAACCAAGAAAGAAATAATTGATGGTAGTACTGGTGCTGATGGTTATGGTTGGTACTCTTCCACAACTGGAGGTTTTATTACGGGTATCGGTTGGGATAGAAAAGGGTCTTGGCCAAATGATGCTTATGAAAAGAGAGCTAATTCCCCTTGGTTCTATAAGGCTTGGTATACAAAGGATTATTTTGATGAGTCAGGTACATGCGGACGTTCTTCCCCTTGGCTTAAAGAATCAGAAATGGTGGATATCTTAAACGCTTGGGTTGTTTGGGATAAGGGATCTAGTGATGAGAGAAGTCATATTACTCCTGTTACAAAAGATTGTTGGGGAGGAGATCCCTACTCTCACGATAAGATGGCCGATAAAGCGGATAAGTATGGAAAGGAATTTAAATCTATAGGAAAAATAGAGGATATAACAATAGATTCTGGAAAAACTACGGAGATTTGTTTTTCTACAAACAGGGGTACTACGTGTATTGATGGTCAAGAATTCGCGGTTGTTTTTAATGCGCGTGCGCCCCATTATGTGGCTATTAAACGAGAAAACGTTAATAAACACGCTTTGTTTGATATTGAATATGAGAATTGATCTTACCCTTTAACAACGGTCACAATGATATAATATTGCCATGAAGATCTTATATTGTTCTTACTTAGAAGACCCTGAACACGCAAGTTTTGAGGGTGAAGATAAGGATGAAAAAATAATTCTCACGGTTAGAAAACATCATATTACAAACACTAAGTGGATGATGATGGCAGTGGTAATGTTTTACCTTCCTACATTAGTTAGAACACTTCTTGTATTAAATGGAATTACTTTTTATGCAGATCTTCCTGCTTCTTACAAATTTATTAGTTTTGCTTTCTGGTACGTTTTAACCTTTGGTTATATTTTCACTTCTTACTTAACATGGTTTTATAATGTTCATTTAGTCACTAATAAAAGGATTATCGATATTGATTTTCAGGGATTGATTCACAGAAGGTTTTCAGAAGCATTTTTGTTTAATGTAGAAGATTTAACTCACCAAATTAGTGGAGCTTTGCAGATCCTTTTTCATTACGGTTCCGTTCATATTCAAACTGCAGGAGAGTTAAGAGAGCTAGAGTTTGAGAAGATTCCTCAACCAGCAAAGGTTCAGGACATTATTTCTGATTTGGCTTCAATTACAAAAGGGGGAGGTAGAAAACACAATGATTAATTTTCTGGAGTTGTTTTCAAATACCACAGCCTCTGGGGGATTGCTCTTAGCAGTTAAAGCGGTTCTATTATTTACAGAGGCTCTCTATGGCATGTTTGCCTTTGTGGTTCTACGTCAGATTGATCTGATGAGTAAGACCTTTAAAACAGATTACGCAGGGTTTTTTAAATTTGTAGCCCTTGCACATTTTTTAACAGTAGTAGCTGTATTTCTATTGTCTTTAATACTTTTGTAACAGTTTATGAATAAGAAACTAACGGCTAGAGTCCAAAAGCTTTCCCGCAAATTACCCCAAGAGGCGCAGCACTTCTCTTCTACGCTGGTGATTGAGCCTGATAATCAGGAAGCTTTGGAAAAAAGAGGAACTCTTTATGCTGTCTATGATATTGCAGGTGGTACACCTTTAGACCCTTTGCTTGTTACTAAGATAATCCATGATGTTTTACATGATGCTTATTACAGCTCTGAAACTGTTTCCCCTATTCAATCATTAGAAAAGGCAATTGTTCAGGTAAAGGATAAGGTAACTCAACTTCCAGATTCCAGTTCCAACGGGATGCTTGATTTCAATGTTCTTGCTGCCGCCTTGTGGGGAAATGTTTTGTATATGGTGCAGTTTGGTAAGGGTGGAAGTTTTCTTGTAAGAGATGGTGAGGTAAAGCCCGTTAACTCCGCTACGGAAGGTAACTTCTCAGAGGCTTCGGGTGTGGTACGAGGAGACGATGTGGTTATTCTTGGTACACAGTCCTTTATAGACTCTTATTCTCCTAATGATTTGGTGTCTGGAGTAATCTCTTTTTCTGTTAACGAACTTTCCGATAAGGCCTCAGCGCTACTAATGAAATTTGAATCTCTTGTAGAGTTTACTGATGACGATAAAATTGATTTTGGATTGAATGCTCCTGAAGAGACACCTGTTGTAGAAAAGAAGGAAAAAGTTCCCCCTTTACCCCCGGTTGAAGTACCTAAAAGGAGAGAACCTATCTCAACCTTAGAAATTGCTAAGAAGGTTCCTTCTAAGCTTCCTAAGATTTCTTTAGTTTCAACTAAAAGGAAAAAGATAAAACCAATCTTTTTAGTCATAGGGGCTGTAGTAGTTTTATTAGCAGGTTCTATTTATTGGACAATTAGTAATAGAAACAATCCAGAGAGTACGCCTGAAGAACAAGTAGTTGAGGAAGTGACAGAGGTGATAGCAGAGGATATAGGACCTGATACCTCTCAAGACAAAGAGTTTCTAGTTAATCGAGTTGATCCCGAGGTTTTTTATGATATTAGGATTGTAGAAGAGTCTTCTTCCCCTACCGGTATAGCCGTTCTTGATAATTCAGTGGCCGTGGTTGATAGCAATTTAGGTAAGGTGTTCATCTCCGGCATAGTCACACCATCTTTTGAGGACGAGGGTTTAACCTTTTCAAGTATCTCTAGTGCACAGTACTTCGGTGGAGATTTAGTGTTTACAGATTCAGACGGTTTTAAAGTATATGACTCAGGTGAAGTGACAGAAAGCTACTCTGGTGAGTTGGGACCTTCAGCCCCTTACTTAGCCTCTGTTTATTCTATTTCCGGAGATGAGTTAACAAAATATTCTAAGGAAGAAGATTCCCTAAGCGGTAGTTTATGGGCTCAGTCCTCTGAGTTTGAGGGCGCAGTCTCTCTAGCAATTGACGGGAATGTATATGTGCTTCGTTCAGATGGAACTCTTTTAAGATTTTTATCCGGTGAGAAAGATAATTTCACAGTAACTGGCTTGGCTAAAGGGTTTTCCAACCCTGCAAATGTAGTTAAGGATGTGAATTTAGATAATATCTATGTTGCTGATACAGGGAATAATAGAGTTGTAGTTTTAGATGGGGAGGGAGTTTTAGTAGCTCAATATGTAGCTAATGATGATTCTTGGGATGATATTAAGAGTGTAGGTGTAACTCGTGACGAAACTCAGCTTTTTGTTTTAAGTGGCAGTAAGGTTTATACAGTAGATCTTTAGTTGTCCAGGAACAGCACAATTTATATGCTGTTCCCTTTCAAAATATCAAAAAGCGTCAATCTTTGCATCGTACTGGTCCCGTGTGTATATCTACAAAGCGGGGCCGTTTCTTAGGAGGATCTTCAGCTTTTTTCTTTTTGCTAAGATCGGTAACTTTTAGATACCATCCGTAGCGCCCCAGCCTCAGCGTAGTTATGACGCCACGTAGGGTTACCCCCTTCTTGCTTGGTATAGCGTTGAATCGATTAGTCATAGCTTCTCCAATAGTTGTCTATTTTTAATAATCTCTCTTAGATTTGCTTTATAGCACAGGTTAAAAGATAATGCACCTATGCTGTTATTGAAGAACCGTCGTGCTTATTACGACTTCGAAATACTTGAAAAATTTCTTGCTGGAATTGTGCTAAAGGGTTACGAAGTCAAAGCAGTAAAGGAAAAAAAGGTCACCTTTGAGGGCGCCTATATTAAGGTAGAAAAAGATGGCGTTTATATAGTGAATATGAACATTAGTCGTTATTCTAAACAAAGTCAGGAAATCGCTGATACGGAGACCAGAAATGCCAGAAAACTACTTATAACATCAAAGGAACTAGAGAAGCTTGGTAAGGAATTAAACCAGAAAGGTAAGACTGCGATTCCTTTAGCCTTGCTATTGAAAAATAACCTGATAAAATTGGAATTTGCTGTCGTTAAAGGAAAGAAACAACTTGGAAAAAAGCAAACTGAAAAAGAAAAACAAATCAAAAAAGACATGGAAACAGAAGCCAAAGAGTTTAAGAAAGGGCTCTATTAATGGAGAGGCGGTGTCATTCATGAAGAATTTTCTAGATTTCATTAGAGAACAAGGTGTTATGGGATTGGCCATAGGTTTCGTACTAGGTGGTTCCGTTAAAGAGGTAGTAACTGCGCTTGTTGAGGATATTGTTAATCCTTTGTTAGGGATACTCCTTGGTGCAGGGAATGGTTTAGAGAGTGCTACAGCACGTGTAGGTACTGCAACTATTACATATGGTCATTTCTTATCCGTTGTTTTGGATTTTGTAGTGATAGCTCTTATCATCTACTTTTCAGTCAAAGGATTAGGTTTGAATAAATTAGATAAGAAGAAAAAATAATCTGGGGATGTACCGGATTTGATTGGACGCTTAGGCTATGGAAGCAAGTCGAGATTGCTAGAATCTCGTAAAACACTAGCAAATCTATAAATGCAGACGAATACGCATTTGTCGGCGCACCAGCAATGGTAGCCGCTTAAGTTTCCAAAACCACTTTTGTGTGCGGAAACAGATCTTAGATCTTCTACCTGGAGAAGTTTATAAGGTCATATACAACCAGGATGAGGAGCTTTAAGAGTGATTCACTTAAAGAGTTCCGAGGGATAACAAAACCAAACTATGAATCTATGAAGGATTAAAGGTTAGTCAGTGACCCGACCTTCTGAGTAAAATACTGGCTAAGCTTGTACACTTTTATTTCTCTGGCATTCAAGACAGGGGTTCGATTCCCCTCATCTCCACCAGAAAAAAGCACATGTTTTTACGTGTGTTTTTTTCATTTCTACTCAAAGTGGAACACTAATGCTTTTATTTTAGGCTTCTCTAGCTATACTTACTACCGGATGTTATTCATGTGTTGCTATAGGTAGTGCCCTAGGTTGGGGGCGTGGTGATAAGATAATATCCGTTGTGGATAACCTATGGAGAACTTATTTCTTAAGCTTTTTCCCACTTGCTGCGTTCTTTGTGGCAAATTGGGGCCAATGATTTGCGTTAAATGCTCCTTTTTATGTGAGGTGGTTTATGAACCCATATGCATCCTGTGTGGGGAAGAAGCCTTGGACGGATTTACACATGAGTCTTGTTTGGTATCTACTTCCCCTACTCAATTGCATACTTGTTTCGTTCATTTCAGGGAAACTAAAAAGTGTATCGAGTTGTCCAAATACGCGCCTTTTGAATATGGCGCAATTCAGGAACTGGCTAAGTATGGAATTCAGCATGCTCTAGACGTAGGGTATTACCTGTTTGATTTTGTAGTGGTCCCAGTTCCTCTTAGTAGAAAGGTCTTGAGGAAGAGAGGATTTAATCAAGCAAAGTTAATTTCTGATGTGGTTTCAGTTGCTCTAGATCTATTTTCAGACACAGGGCTTCTATTTAAGGGTGAAGAGGTTTTTATTGCTAACCCTGAAAGATGTGTTGAAGGTAAGTTTTTACTTGTAGATGATATATATAAAACAGGTAAAACCTTGAGGGATTGCTCGAAAGCACTATACGCCGCGGGGGCGGCAGAAGTAAGGTGTTTTACCCTTTCTAGGGTGGTATAATTCCACCGCCGTCGTGGAGGGTTGGCAGAGCGGTAATGCAGCGGCTTGCTAAGCCGTCATCGGATAATACCGATGCGTGGGTTCGATTCCCACACCCTCCGCCATTCATTATTTCCCCATCTCATGCAAAGTGTTATTATTTTCATATGCCAATGCAGGTACGAGACATAACTAATTTTATGGGTGTGACCAATATTAAGAAAGTTCAGCCAGAGCTTCCTACAACACCTGTGTTTGATATTGCTACAGCAGGACCAAGAAAGGTTCTATTATCTTGGGATACTCTTACACGCGCAACGTTCAAACCAGAAAAATTAGCTTCCAAGAAAAATAGATCAATGCTTATTATTGGTGCGGTGTTAGCACTGCTTCTTATTTCCATGGGCGAGTTTTTACTTATCGCTGTGGTCGCAAGCATTGTATTTATTCGCCATATTTTGGCCGCTACTCCTCCACGTCAGGTTCAGCATTCTCTTAGTACACATGGAGTTGATTATTCAGGAGAATTTTATGCATGGAATGAACTGAATACTTTTTATTTCACAAAGGATGACAAAACAGATGTGCTATGTGTGGATACCACAGAAAGATTTCCTGGAAGATTATTCTTGAATTTGAAGGCTGGTGATAAGGATAAGGTAAAAAAAATTGTTGGTGAGTACTTAACTTACCTTCACCAAGAGCCAAACACTGCTGTGGATAAAGTTTTCACTGCGGCTTTTGATAAGATCAACTTAGACTAAAATGCCTTCTACCTCAGTAACCCGACGAATCTCCTTAGTTAGTTTTATTGTGGGATTTATTCTTACTTACATTTCACCTTTTAGAGAATACTTGTGGGGCTTTCAACAGATATTTTATTCTGAGACAATGAGCGCTTGGCAATTTGGTGTTGTTTGGGGGCTGATAGTTGCAGGTTTTATGTATGGTGGTTATAAGATATTAAAGAATAGAGGGCATTGGAGTATGGTTGGGTTGGTTTTTTTACTTGGCTTTTTTTATTTACTTTTTATGCTTCTTACCTCGGGTATATTCTCTGGCGCTCTGTTTTAATTTCGGATTTGGGATATAATCTTTTCGCTTGTGCCTGTAGCTCAGCGGATAGAGCACCACGTTGCGGACGTGGGGGTCGGGGGTTCGAGTCCCTCCAGGCACGCCATATCCTATAGTTGTTATACTTTTGTTTTTATAATATAATCGCCCCACTTGATATATTCTCTGTGACCTAGTCACATACAAATCATATATTGCGGAGGCAAATAATGAATAATAGAGAAAGAGTCATCTATATTTACTTAACACTTTTTTTGAAGGGGGCGGGTATAGAAAAAGAAATGAGTAAAAAGTGGTTGAAGGCAACTTCGGCAATGTTGTATTTCGCTATCAACAACGGCTTTGACGCATTTTTTAAAGTTTGGTTATTAGCTATAGAGCTGATGCCGGAACCAGAAGTAGAAATCTTTGATAAAGATGTAGTACTAGAAGAAGAACCTCTAAGATTATTATATGCTGGTTTTGAAAATAACGATTTCTAGTATCTCAACTAAGAGACGTTAGATGTTAAAAGATTGAGCCTGGTGTATTTATATACTTCAGGCTCAATTCATTTCTATAGTTCTATTCCATGTTAGGTAATTACATATGCAAAGGAAAGAGATGATACCAAGGTGTTCCATTCTAGAGAGTCATAGCGCCATACCCTATAGCTTTGACAGTTCATAATACATATCCTATAATATTAACCTGATCTTATTAAGTCTTTGTTAGATGAACAAAGCTAAGAATAGCTGAGGAGACGGTTATGAGCGATAGTAGACTGTTACTTTTTGTAATGGGAACGTTCCTTTTGATTGATACTTTTAGAGCCTGGAAATACATTTTTTCCGGATTTTTAGACTTAAGTGTCGGTCAACTTTTGACAATACGTAGGGCTGAAAAGACGCGAGGTGTGTGGCTAATAAAGGTCACCCGTAAGGTGTTTGGTTTTGGGTATAGCCTTTTCACCTTGCTGTATACGATTGTACTTCTTCCCTCTAGTCTATATATCTTTAGATTGCAAGTTGCACCCCTAGGAATTGTGAATATGATTTTTGCTATTTCAGTAGCTGTGTATTCATTCAAAATGGGGGAAAAGTATTCTAAGGGTAGTTTGCGGGGTTTTACTCCTATTTTGCCTGGAGGTTCCTGGTTTGCCTTGGTGTTTCAAGGAATTGAAACCTTGTGCAATGTCTATTTATTCCAAGCACTTTGGGAAATGGGCATATACACTGAAGGCGTTGGTTTGTTACTAAATTACATTCCGTAGACCGAGTTGGATTTATAAAAATTGAGCCTGAATGTGTTTTATACGCTTCAGGCTCAACTAATTTTTATATGTATTTGAAAGAAATGATATCAAGGTGTTCTATTCTAGAGGGTTATAGCACGTCAATCATGAAACCTTTTCACTTTGGTCAGAATCCCCTCTACTGTTAAACTTTATATACTGCCATGGATATTTTTGTACAACTCAGTCTAATAATTGTATTAGCTACTGTTATCGCCGCGATAATGAAGTTTTTCAAACAACCCCTGGTAATTGGTTATATTATTACAGGATTAGTTCTTGCTCCTTTTTTACTTGCTTACCCAGAGTCAGCACATACAGTAGAAACTTTCTCTGAGCTTGGTATAGCTATTCTTCTATTTATTGTCGGATTACATCTAAGTCCCAAAGAACTGAAGAGTTTTGGAAAAGCAGCGTTTAAAATAGGTTTAGCCCAAATATTGTTTACCTTTGTTTTAGGGTTCATCTTTTCAAGACTTTTAGGTTATGTATTTTTACCTGCTTTGTATTTAGCTATTGCTCTAACATTCAGCTCAACAATTATTGTTTTAAAGGTCTTAGCAGATAAGAAAGAACTAGAAAAACTTTATGGAAGAATTGCCATAGGTATTCTTCTTCTTCAAGATTTAGTAGCAGCTCTAGTTCTCATTTTTATATCTGCTTCTGGTGGTGAAGGTGTTGGCCTTGCTTCTTTTGTAAGACCTTTTGTATTGGGTGGTCTAACTATAGTAGTAATGACTTTTCTCATGATTAAAGTATTGCCTAGGTTGTTTGATTTTTTTGCAAAGACAAAGGAACTTCTATTTTTATTTTCTTTAGCTTGGGGTTTTGGTCTTGCTACAGTCTTTCATTATTTTGGTCTTTCCATTGAGATAGGTGCTCTTGCGGCGGGAGTCATATTGTCTATTTCTCCCTACAGCGTGGAAATAAGTAACAGGCTTAAACCGTTGAAGGACTTTTTCGTGATTATGTTTTTTATTCTCATGGGTTCTAGAGTAGATCTTGGAGTTTTTACAAGTTTGTGGCTTCCAGGATTAACGCTCACATTATTCATTGTTATTGTTAAGCCTTTGATAATTATGTCTATGATGGGCTTTGTTGGTAGGTACAAGAAAAAGCCTAGTTTTATGGGAGCAGTGTCTTTAGCTCAAATTAGTGAATTCTCTTTAATAGTGGCTTTGCTTGGGTTTGAGGTAGGTCATATAGATCATCAAGTGTTATCTCTAATCACTATGCTTGCTGTAGTTAGTATCGGTATCTCAACATATGGGATGATGTTTTCCGAGAAGCTTTATGTTGCCTTATCCAAACATCTTAATATTTTTCAAAGAAGACGGCCTGTAAAGACAACGGATCTGTTTTCTAATTACGAGGTGATACTTTTTGGGGGTGAAAGAGTTGGTTATGATTTTATAGAAGTGTTTAAGGATCTGGGCCAAAGCTTTTTATGCATAGACTTTGATCCCGACCTTGTAAAGGAACTTGTTGCCTCAGGTATTAATTGTAAGTATGGAGATGCTGAGGATGCTGAGTTTCTAGAAGAAATTAATATTTCTGATGCCAAGATGGTAGTTTCTACAATTTCAGACAATGATGTTAATGATTTCTTATTTAGCCAAATCAAAAACCCTAATGAGGTGATCATTGTACTTTTGGCAACAAGTGTTTCTAATGCATTGCATCTTTATGAGCGTGGTGCTGATTATGTAATATTGCCTCACTTTCTTGGAGGGCACTTTGTGGCAGAGTTAGCTGAAAAAGTTGGCTTTGATGATGAGAGGTTTAATGAAGAGAAAAGAAAGCACATAATCTATCTGGAACAGCGACGAAGCTTAGGACATTCGTAATATATAATGCGTTTGGAATAAGGGCCGTTAGCTCAGTTGGTAGAGCGCCGTGTTCGCAATGCGGAGGCCACGGGTTCGATCCCCGTGCGGTCCACCATTAAAATTTTTCAAGAATCTTAAAAACATATTCATCTTCAAGTTGTAGTTTTTCTAATAAGTTTTGGTCCGGTCTCCATCTGTATTTTTCGATATCTAAATTAAATGAATCATCTACAGGAATGTTTTCTGTCTCTAGTTTTTCTTTTTGTTCTGACGGGTCTAAATCGGGGTTTTTAATAGAAATTCTTCCTTCATTGTTTACTACTCTCCACCAAGGAAGCATATCTGGTGCTTCTGGGCCTGCTGCAAAGAGTATCCATCCTACCTGTCTTGCTCCTCTAGGTACTCCTGCCATTAGGGCTACTTGCCCGTAACTCACAACCTTACCTTCTGGAATCATGTTTACTATCTCTATTACTCTTGTCTTAAAAGGTGACATTAACGGTATAATAACACCGTTATGGAGGGGTGCAGGAGTGGCCAAACTGGCTGGTCTCGAAAACCAAGCGCGAAGCAATTCGCACGTGGGTTCAAATCCCACCCCCTCCTCCATACATGTTAGAATTTTTCATATGAAAGACGTTAAAAAGTTTTTGATGCCCACAATAAATAAATTTTTTATTATGGCAATTTTGTTTGCAATTACCTCCGCAGTGTCCCCGCTTCTTTATAGGTACATTGTATTGGATGCAAAGTTAGTTGGACTTCCCATGCCTTACACCTTGGTTGGAAATACTAAGGACTTTTTTATAGCAAATCTTTTATTAGATCTGGCTTTTTGGTATATTGTGGCCAGCTTCTTGGAATACCTTAATAGAGTTACCAGAGAGTAATCATGAAAAAAGCATTAGAAAACTTAAAGCAAAATATTGCTGATATTAATATCTCTCCCAAAATTACCGATGAACAGTGGAAGGATTTCACAGAGAATGTAGTTGTCGCTCTAATGTCCGGAGGAGAAGGTTCAAGATTTAAATCTGTGCTTGGAGAACAGGCATCTCACAAAAACTCATTCCAATTACCTAATGGAGATACTATGTTGGAGTTAGCTATAAAACGTTATAGGGACGCGGGGGTAAAGAACTTTGTTGCTCTTGTTTATCATGAAGCAAAATCCGTAGAGGAGTTGCTTGGGGATGGTAGCAAACTAGGCGTAAATATCACATATAGCTATGATCCAGAAAAACCTGTAGGTAAAGGGGGAGCGGTACTGAATGCTCTTTTGAATGGTTCTATTCCAAGAGATAAGCACTTAATAGTTCATAATCCAGATGATGTAATCATAGATTACGAAGGTTCCTTTCCAAGAGACATTGCTGCCGGACATTTGGATGGTGTTGGTAAAGGGAATACAGCCACTGTTGTAGTTGTTGAAGAGACCCCTTATGCCTTCACAGGAATGAAGGTTGTTGATAGTCAAGTGGAGCAGATTGAAATGTATCCTATGATTCCAATACCAACACATATAGGGGTGACCATCTTTTCTCCTGATGCCTATGATTTATTTGAAAATCAGTTCAATTTGGAAGAAAAACAAGATTTTGAAAAAGTACTGTTTCCTATTCTTGCTGAAGAAAAGAAACTCTACGTTACTAGTGTCCCAGCGCACACTTGGTTAGCAGTAAATAACCCCAAAACCTTCAAGAAACTACTAGAACATCTGTGATAGAATTCTCGTGTCCTGGAGGGATGCGAGAGTGGTTTAATCGGCTCGCCTGGAAAGCGACGCGCCTCGAAAGGGGCACGGGGGTTCGAATCCCCCTCCCTCCGCCAGTTAGTTTGATTGTCTTTGCATTTTCTTCGTGTTATACAACTATAGATGGATCATATTGATGAAATTAAGCAAAAAATAGATATTGTCGATTTGGTAAGTGGTTATGTCGAGATAAAAAAGGCTGGTAGAAATTATAAGGGCGTATGTCCTTTTCACGCAGAAAAATCCCCCTCTCTTATGGTTTCCCCTGAACTTGGTATTTATAAATGCTTTGGTTGTGGTGAGGGTGGAGATATTTTCAACTTTCATCAAAAAATAGAGGGTTTAGATTTTCCACAATCTCTTGAACAATTAGCTGAAAGAGCAGGAGTAAAGTTACCTAAAAGATCGATTGATCCCGAAAAACGAAAGAAAAAGACCCTTTATGAATTAAATGATTTGGCATCCAAGTTTTACCATTATTTGTTAACTGAGCATAAGGTAGGTAAATCCGCTCTCAAATATGTGAAAGATAAACGTGGTTTGAAAAAGAAAACCATCGAGGAGTTTACTGTGGGTTATGCTCCCGATTCTTGGGATTCTTTGTATAAATTTCTTAAATCACGTGATCATAAAGAAGATGACATGGTAGCAGCAGGCCTTATTGTGAAGAGAAAGTCTGGTGAGGGTTATATTGATAAGTTTAGGAAAAGGATAGTATTCCCCTTTGTTGATGTCGCAGGTAAAACAGTTGGTTTTACTGGTAGGGTTTTAGATGATTCAAAGCCTAAATATCTAAATACTGCGGAAACTTTGGTATTCCACAAAAGTTCATTTATTTTTGGATTAGACAAAGCTAAGGTATCTCTTAAGCAGGAAGGTGCTGTCTTTGTAGAAGGACAAACTGATGTAGTTTCGGCCAGCCAAGCAGGTATTACTAATGTAGTATGCTCATCTGGAACATCCTTAACCATAGGTCAGTTAAAACTATTGGCTCGTTATACAAAGGATATAACCTTTGCATTTGATTCCGATACCGCAGGTTTAACTGCTATTCATAGAGCGATAGAACTTGCCGAAAGAGAGAGCTTTAATATTAAGGTTGCTATGATTCCAGAAGAGTTTAATGACCTTGATGATTATTTGGCTGCTGACAAGAAGGCTGCAGGAAAACTTCTTTCTGAAGGTATTCCAGTGTTTGACTTCTTTTTAGTGTCTGCCTTAAGGAGACACAATGTAGGCAATCCGATTGGAAAAAAGAAAGCTATGGCTGATTTAATCCCAATCTTTAGTAAGATTACGGATCCTGTGACTAGGGATCATTATGTTCAAAAGATATCTGAGGAACTTGATATCACAGAAACGGTGGTTGCTACCCTATTAAAGGATATTGATTCTGTTGAAGCTAAGGAATTCCTGTCAGTAAAGGCAAAACCACGAGAAACTGAGGAATTTAGTGTGTCTCAGAAGTCCCCTGAGGAGTATATACTTGCTTTAATCCTGAAAGCACCTCTTGACACCGCTCAAACCGCCTTGTATAAGCTTGGACAGAGGGATTTCACTAATCCGCAACTGCAAGAAATTTTTAACGGTCTTAAGAAGTACATTGTTGGTAGAAAACGTAAGTTTGAAGTTCAACATTTTATTAAAAGATTCGACGAAAATTTAAAAAACATAGTTGACGAGCTTTATTTGTGGGATCTCGGTTCACTGAGCAAAGATGAAGGGTTAACAGCAAAAGAATTAGATAGTGTGTTCGCTTCTATTAAAAAGAAAACCGCTAAAAGAGAATTAAGAGAGCTTAGTGGACAAATAAAACAAGCAGAACTTGAGAACAATAAAAAGGTATTAAGATCACTATCTCAGGAATTTAAAGAGCTTTCTGAAAAGTTGATATAATTCCCTGGTAATTTTGAAAGGTACAAACAAATGGCAACAAAAAAGAAAAAACCCGTTAAAAAAACAAGCAAGAAAGATACAAAAGCAAAGAAAACAGTAAAAGCTTCAAAGAAGCCTGTAAAAAAGGTAACTAAAAAGCCTGTAAAGAAGATAGCTAAGAAGGTAGTTAAGAAAGCTGTTAAGAAGGCACCTAAGAAAAAAGCTAGAAGAAAGGTTGCTGAAAAGATTGATCCTAAACTAAAGAAGCTTATTACTAAAGGAAAGCGCAGAGGTTATCTAACTCAAAAAGAAATTCTTGAGATATTCCCTACTGCTGAAGAAGCTATAGAAGAATTAGATTCCCTATATGAAAAATTATTAGAAGCTGGTGTTGATGTTTATGACGTTGAATCAGAAAAAGAAGCAGAAAAGATTAAATCTGCAGCTGATCTAGATCTTTCTAAGATGAAGACTACTGATAGAACACTATCTTCCGATCCAGTGAGGATGTATCTTCGAGAAATCGGTAAGGTAAATCTTCTTACTAAGGAAGAGGAAGTAATGTTGGCAAAAAGAGTAGAAGTACTAAAGATCAAAGAGTTAAGAGAAAAACTTCAAAAAGAATTAGGAAGAAAGCCAACAGTGCGTGATTTGAAGAAAGTCAACGAGGCTTGGACAACACCAATTATTAGAGGAATTGATAAGTTTTCAAAGGAAGTAACCATACGTGAGTGTATAGCAGCTTCCCAAAGACTTACTCAAGCTAACCTAAGACTTGTTGTTTCCATTGCTAAAAAGTACATGGGACGTGGCCTATCCTTCCTTGATCTTATTCAAGAAGGAAACATTGGTTTAATGCGTGCCGTTGAGAAGTTTGACTGGCGCAGAGGTTTTAAGTTCTCAACCTATGCAACTTGGTGGATCAGACAGGCTATTACAAGAGCAATTGCAGACCAGGCAAGAACTATCAGAATCCCTGTACATATGATTGAAACAATCAATAAGTATAAGAAGGTAGCAAGGGAGTTAGAGCAAAAGCTTGAAAGACCAGCAAAGCCAAAAGAGGTTGCTAAGGTTATGGAAATTGAAGTTGAAAAAGCTCAGGAAATTGTGAAGATCATGCAAGACACTACTTCTATCGAAACACCTGTAGGTAAAGAAGAAGACAGTAGATTAAAGGACTTCATTCCTGATGAGACAACTCTTTCACCTTTTGATATGGCAAGTCATGAGCTTCTTAAGGGGCAGTTAGAAGATGTATTAGAATCCCTTAACGAGCGAGAGAGAAAGGTGCTAGAACTACGTTTCGGTTTAAGAGATGGTAGAAGCAGAACGCTGGAAGAAGTTGGACGTGAATTTGGTGTTACCAGAGAACGTATCAGACAGATTGAAGCAAAAGCGTTAAGGAAACTAAGACATCCTTCAAGAAGTAAGCGTCTTAGAGACTATCTCTAGAGTTCACATTCTCATAAATATAAATATCTGAAAGCGGAATCAGGTTTGGTTTCGTTAGCGTAAAGGATTTAATTAACCTAAAGTTATTTGGGTCTAATATTGTATTTTCAAACTCTTCCATTCTATCTACATACGTAGGGAAAGCTTCCACTACTTCAGGTCTTTTGAAGTTTTCCATTGGGCGTGAGGATAGGACCACATAGTCGTACATGGTTGGTGAAGGAGGGTCAAAGAATTGAGCGCCTTCTGGTGTATACACGGGATATTGGCTGACCTCAGCAAACTTAAGTTTGTTCATAGGATCTAATCCTTCGTTTGTTATAACAAGTTTGGTGCTTAGGTGTTCTACGTTATCCCTCATCCAAAGGTAAGCTTCTGATTTAGGGGTTTGTCTTGCAAACTGTCCGAGCAAGAGTATTGGGAAGTAGGAAACAGAAGCAATGATGAGTAGAACTAGTATTCTTTTAGCTTTGGTGTTTAGGTTGCTGCTAATTTTGTGTAATCCATAGGTGCCATAAAGAATCATAATTGGCAGTACTGGTAATAGCCACCTATCAACCCTTCGGTTACCTAAAGAAAAGAAAAGTACATAAATAATGATGTGCCCTATCAGAAAGATATGTATAGGAGTTTCTGTTTTCTCTTTGATCTTTTTATATATCCCCACAAATGAGAGTGCTGCAAGAAGAGGAGTTACCGTATAGAAAAGAGATGCTAGATACTTATATGGAGAAGAGTCTACGGAGTCTAGAGCCATTCCAGATTCTTTCGTGGCCATTTGCATTACCCGTAAAAAGAAGTCATCGCTAAATATCAGAGCAAAGGGGTTTGTTACTAAAAAGGTTAGGGCTGTTATGAGGATAAACCCAGCAGCAGCACGCCAATCTTTTTTAATAGCAAATATGTATAGAAATAATGGTGCAGTTATTAGTACTGTGATCTTTGTTCCTAGAGCTAATCCGAATAGAAGGGATACTAAAAGTAAATTCAGTTTGATCTTGTTACCTTTAAAGTAGCTGTACAAAGGAATAAATGAGAAGGTTAGGAGTGCTGTAATAATGAGATCCGCATTTGCATAATGTCCATGAACTATTAACTTCCAATTTAGAGCTAAGAAAAGAGCTGCAAATAGAACCCCTTCTTTATTTTTAAATACTTGCTTATATAGCTTTGCTCCTGCAAATACCAAGCTTAAGGAGAGAAAGGCATGCGCTGCACGTACAAGAAGATACATATTTTCCTTTGGGAACGATACATTTAGAAGGTTGTGCGTTTTGCTTGCAGCCATAATTACAAAAGCAAAGAAGTAATTAGGGAAAGCTCCGTATACATATGATATTGGGATTAATTTATAGTAATCATTGTTTTTGATTATGTCTCTAATCTGGAAGGTGTAATAGATTGCAGGTTCAACTATTTCAGGTTCGTCTGCTCTAAAGCTATGGGGAAGACCAAAGTTAAGGCTATAGAAGCGTAGCAGAGTCCCCAATACAAGAATTATAAGTAAGAGGAAAAGTGTTCTTTTATCTTTTAGGAAGTTCATATTAGTTACTGGACAGCAACTCTTTGGTCTTTATCTTGTAGCCTTCAACGTCGGGTTGATCGAAAGCGTTCACATCAAAAAGATTACCTAGAAACATCATTTCAATCATTTTGAATTGCATGAACTCACCGAGACCTTCTTCTTTTTTATCCAATAGCTCAAGTTCCAATGTTGGTACACCTTTTTCTTGTGCAGTAGCTTTTACTGCTCCGTAGATTGCTTCCATGTTTTTAATAGCTTGCTTATCCCCTTTTGAGTCAGCCCATACTAGATTAAGAAACTTATCCTTGGGTCCCCCAACATATAATTGCCATACGGAATGCAGATCTATAGAGCCTACAGTTACAGTTGGTGTAATTCCCTTTCCATCTTTGCCAATACTCTCTCCTAATAGCTGTCTATACCATTTTCCTAGAGATTCTAGTTCCGGATAGAAAACGAAGGTATCGTTAATTGTTTTTCCTTTTTGAAAACTTTCAAAGGCTAGAATTGCGGACATTGCAGGAAGGTTATCTTCTATCTGAGGTGATAATCCTGCAGTCTGCATGGTTTGTGCTCCTCTAAGAAGTCTTTCTATATCGACCCCTAAACATGCCAAAGGAAATAATCCAACTGGTGTGAGTACTGAGAAACGTCCCCCCACGGTTGGATGTATGAGAAGAGACACTCCCTCCTCTTCGGACTCTAGCCACAAAGGAGAACCTTCTGTGCTTATCACTACAATACGTTCCTTTAAGTGAGTCAGTTTCTTTACAAGCTCGAAGTTTGTTTTTGTTTCTAATGTTCCTCCTGATTTGCTGGCTATACTTATTACAATTTCTTCAGGATTTTTAATTTGCGCTAGTAATGTAGTTAGTTTCTCAGAAAACTCAGGTCCATTTGTGTCCAAAAAGATAGCTTTTGGGAATCTCTCTGGTTCTAGTAAATCAAAGTGTCCAAATAAGGCATCGTAAATTGCTTGTGGCCCTAATCCTGCTCCTCCAATTCCTATATGAACTACATATTTTAGATTTTCAGTAACTAAGGATCTCTTCATCTCCATTACTGAAGAGAGTATTTCTTCATCAAAAGGAAGATTTATTGAACCCTCGGGCTTTTCATACCCTTTTTCGTCAAAGATCTTTTTAAGAGTTTCAATGTAGGGTTGCAATTCAGAAAACCCGTCCTGGAGGGATTCCTCGGTTATTTGGCTGTTTTTATAGTGTAGTTTCATGGGTTAAGTATACCCTGCAAATTTGTGTTGAGCATAGATTATAGCTATGATTTCTACACAGCACTTGCTGAGTATTTAGTTGTATTCGGAGAAATATGGGATTATTAGATTCTTTAAAAAACCTATTCGGAGGCAATAAATCAGATGCTGCACCTGCAGCTCCTGAAATGGACGCCCCCGTAACTCCAGAAGCCCCTGCACCAGAGATGGCTGCACCCGCTCCTATGGGAGGAGAAATGGGTGGAAGCATGGATGCTGCACCTGCAGCCCCAGAGGCTCCTGTTGAACAACCTCCGGTTGCTTAGATATACAACTCGGACTTATTAGAAACCAGCTGCCCAGCAGTGTTTTGGGCAGTTGAGTTTTTCTATTGGTAGAATTATGGTGATATGACTTCTAACAGCTTTGATACCCCTATGATGAAGCAGTATCTGGAGATTAAGAAGCAACATCCAGACTGTATCCTTTTTTTCAGACTTGGAGATTTCTATGAAATGTTTTTAGATGACGCCAAACTTGGCGCTGATGTATTGGATATAACTTTAACCTCCAGATCGAGGGGAAGAGACGGTCGTATTCCCATGGCAGGTGTTCCCTATCATGCTGTGGAGTCCTATTTAGCAAAGATGGTTAGAAACGGTCACAAGGTAGCTATCTGCGAACAGGTTAGCGAACCTAATGGTAAGGACTTAGTGAAAAGAGAGGTAGTGCGAATTGTCACCCCTGGAACAGTGCTTGCTGAAACATCCTTGGAGAAAAAAGAGAATAACTACATATTAAGTGTTAACTATATAAAGGATAGGTTAGCTGTTGCCGCGGCTGATATCTCAACAGGTGATTTCAGAACCACACAGTTCAAAACTAAAAATATAGAGGCAGTTTTGCTTAATGAGTTAGCTAGGTTTAGACCTGTGGAATGTATTCTCTCGGATGAGCTATATAACGACAAAGATTTATTGAAGATCTTAAATTCTACACAAGACATAAACATCTATCCCTTTTCAGACTGGGAGATCTTTTATGATGCAGGAGGGACACATTTAAAGAGACATTTTGATGTTAAGACATTGGCCGGGTTTTCGTTAGACGGCAAACCCCATGCTCAAGCGGTATCTTCTGCCTTACTTGGATATCTAAAGCGCACTCAAAAGGATCGTGTTGGGCATCTAAAGAATATTAGCTATTACAGCCCAGAGGGACATGTGGTTCTAGATAGATCTACTATAACGAATCTTGAACTTTTCAGAACAATTCGTGAGGGCAAACGTAGAGGTACTTTAATAGATGTACTAGATAGAACATCTACCCCAATGGGAGGAAGATTACTTCGGTCCTGGTTACTTGCTCCACTAATGGAAAAAAAGACCTTACAACAAAGATATGAGGCAGTTGATGCCTTTCTTTCAAAAAGAGCTCTTAGGAATTCTCTAAGGGAAACTCTGTCTGAATTGGGAGATATTGAGAGGATTCTTTCTAGATTGGCAACGGGCCTTGGAAATTCCAGAGAACTTATTACTTTAAGAGATTCTTTAAAGAAGGTGTTTGGGTTAAAGAAAGACTTGAGCAAAGTTGATTCTTCTTTAGTAGCAAATCTTTCCAAGGAGTTTGGTAAGGAATTGAAGCAGATATCTTCCCTAATTGAAAAGACCATTGTTGATGTTCCTCCTCACTCTGTTCGTGAAGGAGGTTTTATTTTGGGAGGTGTGCATAAGCGTCTTGATGAACTACGTAAGAAAATGGACAAGAGTAAGGATTGGCTTGTCGAGCTTGAAGCCTCAGAGAGGAAAAGAACAGGAATCTCTACCCTTAAGGTTAAGTTTAATAAGGTTTTTGGATATTACATTGAGATAAGCAAAGCGAATTTAGATTCCGTGCCAGAAAATTATATGAGAAAGCAGACAATGGTTAATGCGGAGCGCTTCATTACGCCAGAGTTGAAAGAGCATGAGGAGATTATTCTAATAGCTGAAGAAGAAACAATTGCGATTGAATACCAATTGTTTTTAGAAACTGTTGAGAAGTTACTTTCTGATGTAGAGATGCTACAGCAAACTGCGCATGCTGTAGCTACTCTAGATGTTCTAATAAACTTTGCTCATATTGCCGAGAAGAACAAATATGTTCAACCAGAAATTGTAAGTTCTGGTGAATTGGTAATAAAGGATGGAAGACACCCGGTAGTTGAAACCTTGCTTGATGATACTGATTTTGTCCCAAATGACACTGTTTTGAACCATTCGGATCATCAGCTATTGCTTGTTACAGGGCCCAATATGGCCGGGAAATCGGTTTATCTTAGACAGGTGGCATGTAAGAGTGCTATCAAGGCAGGAGACTATTTAAGCATTGAAGATAGAAAGAAACTTTTTGAGGATTTAGAAAATACAAAGACTGAATACACTTGCCCTCACGGGAGACCGGTGAAGCTTGAGTTAAGTCTTAATGAATTAGCCAGAATGTTTAAGAGAAAGTAATTTAAACATAAAAAGACCCCGCTGTTAATTGTTCAACAGTGGGGTCTTTTAGGTTCTTACTAAGAGGGGTTCCTATTCCTCTGTTCTGAATATTTGATTAGCGTCTAGTCCAGGGGAAAAGCGCTGATCAGATTCATGTCCGAAATGGCGGACAAGGCAGAAACCAACAGGTGGACGTCTGGCATCAGGTTCCAATCGAACTCATTGATGTTTGTCCAGGCGATTTCAGGGTTGATCATTTCACCCTCTTCCAGTTCCTGTTCTTCGTATGCAACGAAGTCGGTCAGGTCGCTATAGAAGTGACCGTCAATGGGAGATTCCCAAGAACGATCGCCGCATGCATGGATGCCGCCAAGTTGTTCGATGCGCACACCAGCTTCTTCAGCTTCTTCGCGGTGGGCGGTATCGATGGCAGCTTTGCCTTTCTGTCCCCAACCACCAGTACCACCTTCAACGGTGACGCCGGGGCGGAACACGACACGGTCGCAGGTGAATCCCGCGCGGTCGGTGATTAGAACACCTTCTTTCTCGAGACGCTCTTCAGCCTTCACGAGAGATTCTTTGGCAGCCTTGTTCTCAGCAATGACTTCGTCAACGGTTGAACCGTCGTACAAGCCTTCACCGAAATCTTCGGGTTGAGCAACATATTCCTGCTCATTACCAAAGCGATCCAGATAGGTATTGTCTTCACGGAGCAAGAAACGTTCATGCATGTTGGGGCGATACTCACGCATCGTACCAATTTGCACACGACCATCGTCAGGGTGGCGACGCACCATGATGGAGAATCCACTGGGGGTACCAGCGATGCGGCCATCAATTTTGTGCACGGCACCGTTGTGACGAACATGATGTTCGTACTTGATTTTGGTCGGCACTGCTTTGCCCTTCGAGGCCTTCCACTCGCAAATGTATTCGAGAGTGGTCTGGCCGAAGTTGGGGTTCATCCAGCCTTCTACGCCGAGATCATCGGTGCCAACAGGTTCGGTTGAACCATCAGGGAGAACTTGTTCCCAGTTACGGCCACTTTGATCCCAAGCTTTCCATACCGAAGCCGGAATGGCTGAGCGGGGGAAAGAGAGGTTGGATTTCGGCAGAGCTTCACGTTCTTCAACAGCAACTTCTGAGACGTTCTTATTCTTACGCATTGTTCTAATTACTCCAGTGTGCGTTTTACTGCACATGGTGCAACTGGCAACGATTCATCATCGTTTGACCAAGAGCAATTGACTAGAACAAGCCAGATTCATCATCTGGTCTTTTGGGACTTATTGGTAGGAACCAGTCCCATTAGCCTGATGCGATTCACAGGCTATTAAGCATCTAACAATTCAGACAATGGCTTTGTCTGAGGTTTTACTTGAGGAAATTCATCCCCGTATACGGCAAGAAAGTGTCTCCATGCGCGCATAGTAAAAACTTCTCGGAACATTGAACCTGCTTCGGTTCCCATGTCGGCCAAGTTCGCATTCAGATGCTTTGCAGCTTCTTCTAGCGTAAAAGCCATCGGTTGGGAAAACAGATCTTCTGCTTCGAGCAATGAGAGTTCGGGATATTCTTCCCGTTCGCCATATTCCTGTTCCACTTTCGCTGTAATGAGTAATTCACGTAACGCCTCAATGCCCATATGCTTGGACAATGTGACCACAATTAAGTGATCTGACGTATCGTTCATAAACTCGGCGGTATTCTCATGAACAGGGCCTCCCATTGGTTGGTGCTTAATGCTTTTTACAAGCGCTTCAGCACCGGAGTTCCCTTCTGCTAAGCCGGGGAAATCACGACGAAGTAGTGTCCATCCAGCATCGCTGGGGTGGTCACCAATGTCCCATCCGCGGGAGAATTCCACGAATTTGTTTTGGACGGCGAGTTGGTACTTGCTTCTCGCAAGGAGATACCAGTCGAAGCCGCCCCCATTAAGTTTAGGTGATCGTACGAGTACCATAGCGCACGCAGTATCCGGACCAAAGCGAAGGGTATGTTCGCCCTTTTTTCTGGTGATTGGATTCCAAGTACGAAATGTTACCCAAGCAACACTCAGTTTTGTGTTTACTTCAGAGATATATTCAGCCACCTGTTTGATAGGTGCACTAAATTGAAACTGAATGTCTCCAATGTTGCGACCAACACGTTGGATCGCCCCATCGAAATTTTTGAGCCGAAGGTTAATTTGGCCCAATAGAGCATTTTCCCAGCCTTTGATTTTCCGGGTTATTGCTAACTCAGCTAACCATGCAGGGTCAACTCCTTTACCGTGCTTTTCAGCACCTTTGAAAGATGATGACATTGTTCACTTCCTCCTCCCGCAATTAACGGGTAGTTTGGGTGATTTCCCTTCTGCAGCTAACAGATAGGGTTTATAAGATATTAAATTATCAAGGTATTAGAGTAAAAACTCGTTGCCGAGCATTACTAGAGGTTATTATACCGGGGAAACACTATTTAGTCAAACTATAGGTTAGAGGAGTGTGCTGATGTTTTTTGTGCCACAAACATGGTATCTAAGCACGTCACCATAGTCTTCTATGGAATTTATATTCTTAAAATATCCGCCTGCTGTAGTCATTTTGAAGCCTATACCATCATCAATAAGGGCTTGAATGGCGTCAACAAGCTGAAATTCGCCATTTTGATACTTTTCAGAGTCTTCTTTTAAGGCAGCTAGTTTGGAGAAAACCTCTGGTGGTAGGGTTAAAGGGCTGTGAACAGATTGATGCGTGTCTGCTTTAAACATATCTTCAGTCATATATGTGAAGCCTTTTACGCTTTCACCATCTGTTTCTACTGCCCAGTTACCAACGTACTTATTTGATTCTATGTTTGGAAGAGCAACAATATGCGGGTTTTGAAATATTTCTACATCGAGATTATCTAATTCTGGGTGAAATATGTCTGGAAACATTAGGATGAAATTACTATCGCCTATTTCTTCTTCAAACATTAATAAGGCAAATCCGATTCCATTAATTTCTTTTTGTACTTTGTAGTGGATTTTACAAGTTCCTTTGTATCCTCTATCAATGCTTTCTTGGACTACATCATAGAATTTTTCTTCCAGGACAATACATACATCTGTCACGCCTACTTTTTCTAGGAATTTTAGAGTGTGGTCAATTATCAATTCTTTTCCGTCTATAGGTAGCAGTGTCTTTGGTAAGAAATCACTAAGAGGCTTCATTCTGTTACCTTTGGTTGCTGCGGGTATTATTGCTTTTAGAGTTTTAGTTTTTGACATGGCAGTATGTTTATTTTACATTCAAATGGAGAAAAGAAAAATCTCCCGTAGGGCATTACGGGAGATCATTTATCTTTTCTTTTTTATTTAGTGCAATTTTCCACGGACATGTAAGTTGATTGCAGCATTTTTTGCCGCCTCACAGTAATTGTCAGGGAGTTGCACGTGGTCCAAAGACATCAGGGGAAGGGCTAAACGGATTTTGTCGAACTCTTCATCTTCTTTGGGTGCTTCCAGTGGTGGAAGTTCGTCCATTCTGGTAGCCACAACGATTGGGACGCGAATCCCTTTAACATTGCGGGCGCGATTCAGCCAGACTTCCAGAGTGTCCGTTTCAGTCTCGGGGTTGTTAATCAGGCGGACAACTTCCCCTCCAAGCTCATCTTTGACCTCAGCCGTAATGGCTTCTGCCCAGGTCATTCCCTTCTCCCAGTAGCCGCCTGCTAATGAAGCTGCGTACTGTTGCATGAAGGTACGCCATTGAAAACGAAGATGTAAGTAGGGTTCTTTTCCCACAAATTCAATCGTTGCAATGGATAGGCTTGGCGCACGTTGAATTGTGCCTGCCATGTGTGGAACAGGAATAGTGGATTTAGGATCATCCGCTACTCGTAGTACCTCAGGGCCTTCATTGATGTAGTGGCTGGTGTGGGACACATAGTCCTTTCCATGTTCATCCTGTTTTACAACACAGAGAACACCCACTTCACCGTATCCGTTCGCACTGATGATGCGGCCTTCAACAGGATCCCATCGCCAATCAACGGTATCGGGGGCTACTGGAGTACCTTTACCGTCCAGTAGACCAAGACGCCTCGCTTCACCCAGAGTCATGTGTTTCTCAGGCTTGGGTAAAAGCGCCGGATAGTTCTGTTTCTTGATTCCTAAGGCATCCCAGATGAGCGGGAAAGCTCCTGGTCCTAGCACTTCAGGAAGATTCAAAACGCCGGGTTTAACATAAAATACTTTTTCCATTACTCCAACACCTCTTAAAGGGGACAAATCCTGACAAGTCATTATGTAAGGTTTGCTGTTGGTACCACGTCTTTGTGGTATTGAGTAAAATGATATTTGCTTCTGATTTCGAAGCTGATCAAATCTTTATGATCAGGCGACAGTATAACACTATAGGCTTATATTAGCAACGAAAAATCCCGCCATTCTTTAAGTAAGAGCGACGGGATTTCTGTTTTTCTAGTTAAGTGTTTTTTTTAGTTCTTTCCAGGGCGGTTTTGTATATTCAGCTAACTTTTCTAACCACTCGGTTGCCATAAATCTAGCAGCCTTATCATGATCACTGTTTAGCCAACCAGCCTTGAAAGGGATTCTGTCAAAGCCTGAAACATAAGATGAAAAAATTGCATCCATCTTTTGCAGGCTCAGAATCTTTGTCGACTTAACTGGTGTGTGGGGATGCGTCTCCCTTAACACCTTGCGCAGGTCACCTTCGTTTAGGGTGTCTGCTGTTTCACAGTAGTATATATAGACCCATACATTCTGTGGTGAAGCGGAGTTATCTTCTCTACCTGGAACTGCTACTTGAATCACTTTTGCATTGGTTGTTTGCTCAAGTAATCCCGGCATGTTGCGGTGGAGAATTTCGATAACGGCTTCTTCATCTGACAAGCGGGTTTCAGTTCCGGAATCAGGATTATATTTTGCAAAGGATCCCCTTTCATCCATAACCATGAAACCTCTAGGAAAATCGGTTTGTAAGCCGTCTGCTGCTCGATGAGTCTGACGCAGTGCAGTTTGAAAACCTTGGCTTGTTTTGATGAGGGGAATTACCAAGACAGTATCACCGATAGAATATCGCTTCTTCTGTTTTTTAGTCTGGTGTTTCTCCCCATAAGGCTTTTGGCAAACATAGGTGATTTCAATCAAGTTAACATCGGCAACGTACCAGATGTTTGAAATACTCAAGATTTCCATATCACCAAGCTGCTTCGCCTTACCAACTGACACAGGCCACTGAGATTGGGGGATGCCCAAAAGATCAAATGACTTCTCTAAAAGTGCCAGACGTTCCTTTCTGCTTTGCGGAGGGTTACTCCAGAGCTGCAGAACCTGCTCTCTTAGGCTGTGCATGTTTTGCATAGCGTTACGCATTTTATTAGACATTTTTATCTTCTGTATGTCTTTATACAGTGCTATCTCATAGTATTTTATGAGTAGCGCTTAAAGGATTTTACACGTCTTTGTGTAATGTCTAATTATACCCCATAGTGTGCATGGGGTCAAATGAGAATATATAGGAAAAGGCCGTCACAACAAGAAATCCCTGGTACTTTTTAAGTTCCCAGGGATTATTTATTATTAAACATATCCAACACCTTTTAGGTCTGCATACAATTTAGTGTCTTTACTAAAGTTGCTGCTGTTGGCATCACGTCTTTGTGATGTTAGTTTTTGATCGTCATCTTCTGGTCGCGATACACGGGGTGTAGCGCAGTTTTTCCGAGGTCTGGTCGTTCAAAGACGCTATAGTCAAAGTCTTTTTCGACTTCAAGCATCTGAGCTCCCATTCGGGATAACGTTTCCTCGTAGTTGGGATTTGGAATGCTCCCAAAAAGCATTTTTATTCGGTCATGGTTGCATACTGCGGTTTTCATGGAAGCGATGTTATCGGTGGGGATATAAACAGGGGGGTCGTCTGCTATTGCTAGCGGGTTCCCCGTCAAATCTCCAGCGACTTTGTACACCAGCACTGCCAATTCGTTCAAGCTCATACTGTGCTCCGGATCTGGGCCGACGTTAATCGTGAGTCCCTGATAGCGAGGAGTGATTATTAGCTCTAATAGAATGTCCCTTATGGTTTCCCAAGGGCTGTAGGCGCGTTCTTGTGTGCCATCTCCATGAATAATGATTGGTTTTCCATGTAACCTAAGGTTTAGCCACATTGCCACAACACTACGGGCGGGGTTGTTATATTGCTGTCCCATGCCCACTACGTTGTGAAGAACAATGTTCACCCACGGTATTCCATGGCGTTCCATGCTCATCATCATGACCTGTTCTGCTTGAACCTTTGCCATTCCGTAAGGAGTCATTCCTCCAATTAAGTCATCTTCCCTGTAGCCTATGGCTGCTTTATGTAGATCCATGTTGACTGGTTCATACCTAGCCATAGAGGAAAAGTTGATAAATCGGGTTGCTCCCGCGCGGATAGCTGCAGCTACGGTTGTCACGGTTCCAACTGAAACACCTTCTGTTACCAAGCCCATTAGCAAATGGCTATTGGCATCATAAGCAGGTGCAGCAGTGTGAACAATAATCAATTGTCCGTTGCCTGCCTCTTTGGCTACACGCATATACTTTGCAAGTTGCGCAATGTTTGTTCGTGTAGCAAGTTCAAGCTCCCACCAGTTTTTGCCTTTTGCAAAGAGTGGTAGGTTCTCTTGGTATCCCGTTGACATATTATCTACGCCAAACACAGGGAAACCTTGTAGTTTAAGAGAAGCTGCGATCAGACTTCCGATAAACCCTGCAATGCCAGTAATAAAGATTGCCGGCATATGTGAATTTCTAGTGTTCATGTAAACCTCCTTATTTATAGGTTTCACTAGAGCGGTGGGATTATATAATGAAGTAGGTTATGGGTCAATACTATAGGCCTAGCTCACTCGCTTATCATCTTTACGACATCTCCTAAACTGATGCCTTTCTCTTGAGACCAGCCTGCATTCACTTCCAGCACAAATTTAGCGTTTTTATCAGGTTTATATGTTATGCAAAGGGCCTGTAGTTTACCCGTTTTATCACAGGAGGGTACATTTTCCTCTATATGAACTATTCGATTGTCACTAGAGATCCAGATTATATCTAAAGGTATATAGGTGTTTGCCATCCAGAAGCGATGTTTATCCTCGGTGGGGAATACAAAGAACATACCTTCTTCCGGTCCAAGATAGTCTTTATACATTAAACCTTTTGCTCTTGAAGTGGTACTGTTTGCAACCTCCACATATACAATATGTCCGTTTATTTCAACAGAAGCTGGATTGTATTCTCGCCCTTTCTTAATTGTATAGAGAGCAAAGGCTGTAAATATTATTGTTGCGAATAGTGTTGCTAGTATTACTGTTTTTGCCATGCTTTGGGCAATCCTTTCTGACCCTTGTAGTATACATAATCTTAAAATTACTGTTAATTTGTTATTATTTAAAGATGACTCGTGGTGGATGGAAAATATTAATTTGGATTGTAGCTATAGCTCGTGCGCTCTTTCCTTTCATAATTTTTAAATTCCCTTTTCTTGCTATTTTTTTGAATCTTTTTCTTGATGCTCCTGATGGCTTTATAAGCTACAAATCCGGCTGGAAATGGAAGCGTTATCATGTGTATGACAAAATTGCTGACTGGTGGTGGTACTTGTTCATAGTCTTTTACTCTTCTTCTCTTCCAATATTTCCAATAATTCTCACACTTTTTGTGATTAGATCTATCGGACAATTTTATAGTGCATATACAAAGAATGAGAAGATGCTTTTATATACACCAAATATCATGGAATACTATTTTGTTTTTTATTTAATTAGTACGAAATTAGCTGGATTAACAGTAGAAATGCTTTCTCCATTCAATTTGATTTTGCTTCTGGTAGCCGTTATAGTGTCCATCTCACAGGAGTACCGGATTCATGTGAAAAAATCATATTTTGCAAACTCTGTGTTTGGTCTTTCCATCAATTGGGAGGATAATGAATCTACTGATGAGACCGGTATTTTGCTATAATCCGGTGGTTTACTATGAGTATTGATACAAGCGACATTAAGAATATTCCCCAACATGTAGCTTTAATAGTGGATGGTAACAGGCGCTGGGCTAAGCGTCGAAGTTTACCTACATTAGAGGGTCATAGACGAGGTGTTGATAACGTTGAAAAGATCTTTGATCTTGGAAGATCTATGGGTATAAAATATATGACTGCTTGGGTTTTTTCCACTGACAACTGGAATAGAGATCCTGCAGAAGTTAAATATCTTTTTGAACTATTCAGAGAACACATCAAAAAATACCGAAAAAAATTTATGAAGGAAGAAATACGTTTCATACACTTGGGTAGAAAAGATCGCGTTGATGAAGATATCCGTGAGCTTATAGAGGCATTAGAGGAGGATACGAAGGATTTCACTAACCAGACCATATGTCTTGCACTTGATTACGGTGGAAGAGATGATCTTATTCGAGCCACAAAGAAGATTGTTGAAAATGGAGAAGAAATAACAGAAGAAAATATTGATAAGAATCTAGATACCGCTGACGTGCCAAACCCAGATTTGATAATTAGAACTAGTGGTGAGCTTAGAATGAGTGGTTTTCTTTCTTGGCAGTCCTCATATTCAGAATTTGCATTTCCAGAAACCCCTTTCCCCGCTTTTAAGGAGGAACTGTTTGTTGAGGCAATAAGAAATTATTCAGAACGAGATAGAAGATTTGGAGGTAACTCCAAAAATGAGAAGAAATATCTTAAGAAATAACTTTTGCATTAATTTCAAGAAATCTTATAGAAGAGGGTCGCTTGTTTCGTTTTTCCCTTTAAAGCTATCTGATTGAACTTTTAGAAGTCCTACCTTTTTGAGAAAATCAATTATTTTTTTCATGTTGAAATTATACAACTAAAACGCTAAGGTGCGGTTCTTTACTTTCGCACCTTGTTTTTGAATTTTTTGTAACCATCATTCGCCTATTAAATACCAGCTACATCATTTGTAGCTGTACTGAGGGCATTATTATGAGCTGTATTTAACAGCCTAGTAACATTATAGGGTGATAATAACGGAGGATTTTATTTACCGTGTATGGGGGAGATTTTGTGTATAAAAGGAAAACAACCTCCGAGATTAGTTTCGAAGGTTGTTTGTGGTTCCAATAATTACTACATTTTAGCGCATCATATTCCACACGGATGTGGTGGATTGCTCCATGTAGTAGGTCTTGTCGATCAGGTTCTCGCTAAGGGTCCAGTTTTGGTAAGGTGCATGGACGTTGTACACAGTCCCAGCGAGGTTGAACTGGATTTTGTACAAATTGTAGCCAGCAGGGACACTTCCAGTATATTGCCCTGCTCTATCCAAGCCTCCCAAGTGTTAGTCACGTTTTGAATATTTGGCTTGGAAGAATGTTCCGTAGCCCATTCCCATAATGTACTCAAAGATACCAAAGAGGATACCAGTTACTATTAGTGCCCAGTCTGGAAAATTAAGTTGGGTTGCTACAAGGAAAACACCTGTTCCCAAAGCTATAACCCAAAAGAGTTTTGGGAGTAAGGTGTCTTTCCACTCTACTTTTTTCTCTACTTTTTTCATTTATGCCTCCAATTTTCAAACACCACATTAGTGTTTGTATTAGGGTTGTATTATATTTTAAGTTCGGAAACCTGTCAAATGCTATAGGATACATGGCTCCCCCGGGTGGACTCGAACCACCAACCCTTCGATTAACAGTCGAATGCTCTACCATTGAGCTACAGGGGATCGCTACTAAAGAGGATCGGAGCTATGCTAACACAGCTAATTCTCCCCTTCAACACTGTCTTTATCTATGTTGAAGAGTCCTATCACCCCAATGAGAACAGTGAGTGTTAGAAACCAAAATGGCATATTGATTGGATACTCAAAAACTCCCGAAAGAACTTCAATTATAAGTGGCAATGTTAATGCGTGGATTCCGACCTGGTAGTATTTCGAGTACTTCATTCGAAGTCCCCTCAGATTTCCTACAGCAAATAGAACAAGTGCTACTACTAATAAGAAAACAAGTCTAAATCCGAAATAGTAAACAATGGTGCCTAATAGTGCCACTGCAAGTACTATGTAAGGGATTGCGTCAATGAAGGGACGTACCTCATTTAGAAGGCCTTTGATATCTTCAGCCCCAAAGGTTCCGTTCGGAAACTCGTCTAAGGGGTATACCTCGATCTTGTTACTGCTTTGTGCAAGGATATTTGATTTGTTTACTAAGAAGAGAGTGTCGTATCTTTCCAAATCATCTAGTGTGCCTTTTGAATCAAAAACCAGAAGGTTTCTTGGTACTTCCTGCCCTTCTTCCATAGTTGATTCAAAACCTTCCTCAGGTGTTTGAAAGATATATGGTTCTGGCTGGTTTATGCTTACTTCCCCATCTTTCACAGTTATTTCTAAATCATCAGGAAAAGAGTCAACTACTGTTGTCTCTACAGCTTTTAAGCTATCCCCCAAATCCGTCATTATTGGTTTAACTAATCCAGAAAATGCTACCAAAGAAGAAATTAGGGCTAAAACGCTAAAGTACTTCATTGAAAAGCCAAAGTTTGTTTTAACAATGTCGTTGTAATACTTTGGTGAGGTTAAACTTTTTGTAAATACGTAAATTGCTGCTTTAAGCTTTATCATGCCATTAAGTTTATCAGTTACTTTCTTTTTAGTACAAGTTTCTAGGGACAAGGCCTAGTACCATGCGCTATAATTTCCACGATGGGTGTACTCCGAAAAAGTCCAAATCAGAAAGTAAAAATTGACCCTGCTAAGTTTTGGGGTGGTATAACCCTTTTTGCTCTTTTTGCAGCAGGCACTTTTTATTTATTACGTCCTGAGGAAACAATTGCTCAGGGCTCTACTACGCCTACTCCTGAACAAGAAGTTGCAGCTGGTTTTGACCAGCAACATCATGACCCCAACTGCAGACCTATAAAACAGGGAGTGCTGGTTGATGGGGAGCTTGAGGGTGAAGATCCAGAAGCAGGGCTTGTCCGCATTTGCGGCCGTATAGTTAGCTCAAGAATTCATCCCCACGATTTAGATGGAGATAGTTCGATTGAGTATAGAGGTGTTCAGGACGGTATTGATGGGGCTATGGTCGCGGTTTATGAATCAGATCCTGAGGCAAAGAATGGAAAATCCTTTTATGGGAATTTAGTGCATCTTTTTTCCTCAAGTCAGGCAAACGAAGATGGTTTTTTTCAACTACATACTAGAGGACTAGGTCCAAAGAGCAATCATGTTTATGTGGTTACTTATTGTAACGGAGAGTATATGGGGGGACAGCGAATTCATTCTATGCGTCATCTAAGTAATCTTCAAATTGCGGTAGACTGTGATCCCACTGAGACTTATAACTACAGCATTCCTTATGGTTCTGTTGTAATTGTTGATAGATTAGCAAAGATTCAAGAGTGTGTTACTAACGTTGCACAGAAATTAGTAGATGAAATAACGGCTACTGATATTCCTATGCGTTTATCAGTGAATAGAGATAAGGTAGAACAGATTTCAGTAGGGGGGCCAATTAAGGAGGAAAATTATGATTTTAGATATGTTACTCAAGATGACGCAAAAAGTGCTCTCAATGTAGGAGGCGGTGGTGGTGGTGGGATTCTTGGGTTTCTAGATGATTGGATTAGTGGTGTACTAGAAGGAGGAATGTTTGAAGAGACAGTACATTCTGATGGAAATAGGAATGGGGCCTTGTGGGCCAATGATTGTTATATAGCGAATGGTAAGGGAGGTTTTGGGGATGACTTGAATATGTCTAATATAGGACCAGTTGATGTGGCAACATTGGGAAAGAACGATTTAGCGAAGGATACTTGGGTATGCAGTAGCAAAGGGATGTCCGAAGAATATAATATTGGAGAGGATGGTTATTTAGTAAATACAGCATTAAGGTTTATTCCTGAAAAGGAGGAGTTGTTAGCTTGGAGGAGATTAGATAATAGAGTTTCTTTTAAACAATCTAATCAATACCCTTTTGCAAACAGGCAGGCTATGGGAGCAATTTTTGGTGATTATGTTGGTAGAAATCAATATATTTATAAGCCAGATAATGCAGAGGAAGCTGACAAGGTCGGTAAACTTGATAAGTTTATGATATGCGAGGATATAGAACGTTCCTCTGATTCCTATAACGTTATTAACCATGAGGATGAATATTTATATAACACAAAGCTTACTGCCTCTTTTGGTTCTATGCTTTCTTCTCCAGGATTATGGAGAGAATATCTTAATTTGGGTATACCAGAGGGAGAGTTAGATGATCTTTACTGTCTTTCTGAGGATGGTGGGTTTTACACTATTAGAATGGTATTGGAAGATCCAGAACTTCGTAAAAGATGGCTTAGACCTGAAAATTATCTTCCCAAGGGTTCTGGGGATATGCCCTGGAACAATGAAACTACAAATGATGCTTGTTTTCAAGATTTAGATGTTCGAAAGGAAGGTTTAGAGGTTTTCAAAACTGAAGCAGAGCAGCATTGCCATGATCAAACTAGAACTGTTTTGCCTGAAGGTATGAATAGGACTGGGTCTACAGTTGCTGCACAGTATACAACGGGAGAGTTAGGTATAGCGGCGAGAATAGCAGAGGAGAATCCTACCTTGCCTGAGAATATTTATACAGGGCTAGATTCTCCTTATGGAGATGATACAGATGCTGTTGAAAAGTACCTTAATCCTCCAGAGGCAGTAATTGATGCGGATACTGGAGAAGAAATAGTTTTGGAAATTAATAGTGTGGGTGATAAGCCTGCCCCAGTTTATTCTCTTGGAAATATATTAACAGCTGCGTGCGGTGTGTCTGAGGTGTATGGTTTGCCTGAGTTCGGTAGAATTTTTAGAGATTTTGGAGATAATCAGCTAGAGGAACTAGATGGAACCTTGCATAACTTCTTCCTGGGTAATATTGATCATTTAAGAGATGAAGTGGTAAGTTCTGGCGGCTATTATACAGAAGATTCTATAAAAAGAGATGCTCTTTTAAAGCCAGAAAATGGTGCCCCTGGGCAAGATCTTTTTGGTGAGGGGCCTGCTAAAAACCGTGACGTGTTTGATAGTGTGTTAGAAATGGCGGCATCTGAAGATAAAATAGATTTTGCCAATGTTGGGGTTTTGGACATACTTTCTGCTAAAGTTGGGTCGATTTTGGGTGGTTTGGCGGGAGACCCTTTAAAATCTTTAGGTGAAAGACAAAGTTTTGATGTGGATGGTATCCCAAGAAAGGTCTATTACCCTCTAAATGCAGAAAATTTTAAATCTTTTTTCCCCGCTTGGCCAGGTGCTGCTGGGGGACACCCAGATTATGGTGAGTGGGTAGATCTTAAAGGAGGAGTGTGTGACGTATGGCCTGGAGTAGGTCAGAACCCTGAGGGTCAAATAAGGACATGTAAAATAGATTCTTGTCGTTGGGTTTCCCTGTATTGGGAATATGATTTTGGTGTGGGAGATTGGGTTGAAAAACAAGATATCAAGGGTTGTACCAGGCAAGATGAAATAGAAGTTCTTACTGAACAGCGGGATACTACAAATGTTGATTTAAAATACTTGCCAGCACCCCTTCCAACATCAATTAGGGTGGCTGATCTTTCAGTGAATCATGGTCCCTATAATTACATAGCGCCTTATGAGCAACCTATGCGGGTGAGAATGGAACAAGACGATCTTGTTGGAGAAACTTACGGAATACCTGCAACTCCAATGGACAAGGTTTCCTCTGTTGCGGATAGGTTTAGGCAAAGTTTTCAATCTCCAGAAGAGGAAGGTAATATTGCGGGAGGACATGTAACACAAGTTGATTATGAGTACTCAAAGAATCAGCGCTTACGTCCAGTAGATGGGTATGATTCTCGAGGATATGGGTTTGACCCAGCTAGTAGTGGTTTGCACGCCATTGCGGCATCTCCTACTTCATCTTCGGTAAGAAAACCATTGGATGATATTAAGTATCATTGTTGGATGACATTTAAAAATATGGATGGATCTCCTAGAAATAATCCTGTCACTAATGACAAGCTTCCTGTTTACCAACCCGCGGGAGGCAATCCCGTTATTCCAATTTACGGACCTATGATGGATGTATGGCCTGAGGTGATTTACGGTATTAATGATGTTGATTATTATTGGGAATGCCCTGTAAGGCCATTTGTAATTGGTGAATGTACCACGGATGCCTTTGATAGAATTCCTGGTGGTATTGATGTGCCTTTACCGGAAGCTTTAGAATATTTTCAGTTATATACTCTAACTGAGAAGCTAGCAGTATACCCGGAGTTGTTAGAAGCTTATGGTTTTGCTTCTGCTAATACAGGAGTTCCTTGTGAGATTCTGGCTGGTATTCATCATATGGAAGGAAGTAGTAACCCTGATCAATCCCTTTTGGACGGGCATCCAATTAGTCCTTCTGATCTACCAGAGGATGCTCTTACTGCAGCAGAGCATTTAGTAACAAAATTAGGAGGTAAGAAGATACAAACACTGAAGTTTCAAGATTATGTGAAAGCTCTTGATTATTATAATGGGCCTGGAAATCAGAATTGTTATGATCCTAGAACGCCTTGGTGCCCTGCTCCTAGAGGCCCCAAGTTTTATGGGGAGGATCACCCTTACCCAATGAGCTGGATGGATGGGGATCATGGAGGGCTTGAGGGGGCTATCCCTATGTATATTAAGTACTGTTACGATGGTATTTTTTGTGACTCAAGTGTTGACGGTACAGATGATAGTGGCTTTTTGCCGATGATGCGTCCGGGTGCAATTGCTATTGCTAAGGCTTTGAATATGTACTTAGGAGGGCAGTAAGATGAGAGGTCTTATTGAGATTTTAAAAAACAAAAGAGGAAAACCTTTTCTCTACGTCGGTGTTTTAGTTTTATTTTTAATAATATTTTTGCTCCTTCCAAAAACTAACCCCACAGATGTATCAGACTCTAACAAAGTACCTTATAAGATTTCTACTCGAGAAGATGGGGAGGGTACATCTTTCTTTTCATCGGGAGAAGATGATAGTCCTATTAGGTATGCCACCCCAGAGTCTGGGGAAGGGCACGCTAGTTCATACAACATGTTAGCAGGGGTCGGAATTTATGAGTATGAAAACCCCCCTACAAGAACAACAGCAATAGAAGCAAGAGAAAAGTTATTCCCACACTTGCCCATTTACATTGAGAATTTCAAAACTTCTACAGGCAGAGAAACAACAATAAACATCTTTGTAGTTCCAGGGGACAGAAAAGACACTGCACGGCTTGAAATTTATGGTGTGGATTTGCAAAACAGAGATACAAATGAAGCTACTAATCCAAATGTAACAGTCTACAAAGAATCGTTTTTAGAAGCAAAGAAACAAATTGAGTCTCATGGTGTAGTGATGACTGATTTATTTTGGATTTTTGGATCTAGAGATCACATGATTGTAACTACACACCGTTGGATAAAGGTACACGGCCTTTTATAGGAATACCTCTTCTCTTTTTTATTTAATCCTTCATATATTTGACATCTAAAAACATATAGACTATCATCGATCCGATGGGTAATCACGCCAAAAAGTTGAATACAAAGGTTGTTAAGTGCACTAGCTGCTTCAAATCGGTCAGTGTCCCTTCAAGAATGATTATTTATAACCATTTGAGTAATAATGACTCCGCAACCGTTGGAGAAATTGTGATGCAGGTTGGTTTAACTCAGCCAACAGTTTCTTATCATTTGAAGGAAATGAAACACAGTGGGCTATTACATTGTAAAAAGATTGGTAAGGAAGTTCATTATACCGTCAATAAGCAATGCCCTCACTCAGGTAAAACTTGTATCTTACATGGTTTGGAATTCCCAGAAAAATAAATGCTAACAATAAAGGGCTTAAAAGTTGATATAGATGAAAAAGAGATTTTAAAAGGAATTGACTTAGATTTAGAAGATAACAAAGTACATGTTTTAATGGGACCTAATGGTTCCGGTAAAAGTACTTTGGCACAGGCCTTGATGGGGCATCCAGAGTATGTTGTGACCGAAGGTAGTGTTTTTCTTGATAACGAAACTTTATTAGAGCTATCCCCTGATGAAAGATCTATTGCAGGTCTTTTTTTATCCTTTCAGTATCCTAGTGAAGTTCCTGGAGTAACCATCTCTAACTTTTTAAGAATGGTTTATAACAAAAGACATGAGGAAAACCTTTCCCCTGTTAGATTTAGAAAGATACTTAAAGAAAAGATGGGCCTTTTAGATATGGATGAGAGTTTTATGCATAGATATTTAAACGAAGGGTTTTCTGGAGGTGAAAAGAAAAGAATGGAAATTTTGCAAATGTTAGTACTTGAGCCTAAATTTGTGATTTTGGATGAAACAGACAGTGGATTGGATATTGATGCTTTACAGGTTGTTTCCAGAGGCTTAAATACGCTCAAAGAAAAGACAGGCATGGGAGTTTTAGTAATTACTCATTACACAAGAATCCTAAATTATGTAGAGCCTGATTTTGTCCATGTTATGAAAGATGGTCTTATCGTTAAGTCAGGGGGTAAAGATTTGGCAGAGGAATTGGAAGACCAAGGGTACGCCCCTTTTGGTGAGTAAGATATGGGAAGAAAACAACTTGATGACAGTTACGTTCCCTCCACAAAGTCCTCAAATGATGTTGAAGAGATAAATTCAAACTACAAAGAAAAATATGGGTTCAATGTTCCCGAAAACGCTATTTTTAAGACTAAAAAGGGATTGGATGAAGGCGTTGTTAAACAGATATCTGATATGAAGGAAGAACCTTCATGGATGCGAAACTTTAGGCTCAAATCCCTTAAGCTATATGAAGATAAACCTCTCCCTAATTGGGGAGGTAATCTAAAAGATATTGATTTTGACAATATTTATTACTATTTGAAGCCTGTGGAAGAGGAAGGTAAAAGTTGGGAAGATATTCCAAAGGATATTAAGGACACTTTCGAGCGCTTAGGGGTTCCTGAGGCAGAAAGAAAACATCTGGCTGGAATTAAGGCTCAGTTTGACTCAGAAGTAGTCTATGGTTCTTTGATGAAGGAACTCGAGGATGATGGAATCATCTTTATGGGCACTGATGAGGCATTAAAGAAACACCCAGAAATATTTGAAGAGTATTTTGGTAAGGTTATTCCCCCACATGATAATAAGTTTGCTGCTCTAAACAGTGCTGTTTGGTCGGGAGGTTCTTTTGTTTACATACCTAAAGGGGTAAAGGTTAGAAGACCATTACAAGCCTATTTTAGAATTAACGCCATAAATATGGGACAGTTTGAAAGAACTCTTATCATTGCTGATGAAGGTAGTGAAGCGCACTACGTTGAGGGTTGTACCGCACCTGTTTATTCAGCAGACTCTCTTCATTCCGCTGTTGTTGAGGTAATTGTTAAGAAAGGTGCCCGTTTTAGATATACGACCATTCAGAATTGGAGTAATGATGTTTATAACCTGGTTACGAAGCGCGCCCGTGTTGAAGAGGATGGCATTATGGAATGGGTGGATGGTAACCTAGGTTCTAAGCTAACTATGAAGTACCCTTCTTGTTATCTTGTCGGTGATAGAGCTCATGGAGAAGTTCTTTCCATTGCTTATGCAGCAGGAGGACAGCACCAAGATGCTGGCGCAAAGATGATGCATCTTGCCCCCAATACAACTTCTACTATCATTTCAAAATCTATTAGTTTACGTGGAGGAAGAGGAAGCTACAGAGGTCTGGTTAATGTTACGCCCGCTGCGGTTAATGCCAAGAGTCGTGTTGAATGTGATGCCCTTATCCTAGACGATATTTCTCGCACTGATACATACCCTGTGATGAAAATAGATCATCCAAGTGCAAACATTGAGCATGAAGCGACTGTTAGTAAGGTAGGAGAAGAAAAAATGTTTTATCTTATGAGCAGAGGACTTACTGAAGAAGAAGCAATGGGTCTTATTGTGGCAGGGTTTATAGAGCCTATTGTAAAAGAGTTACCTTTGGAATATGCAGTTGAACTTAATAGGTTGATAGAATTGGAAATGGAAGGCTCAGTAGGATAATGAAGGTAAAACTTTTAAGCAAAATTGATAAAGAACTTACGCTTTCCCCTACTGAAGATACCCAATACGTTTTAGTAGAACCAGGAGAACATAACATCAGTTTAGTGCTTAGTAAGGAGGGTGTCTCCATAGAATTTATAAACCTGTTTTCCCTTCATGGTAAAGAAGAGATTATGCTTACTACACAATCTATACATAAGGTTCCAAACACTTCTTGTATGGTTTCGATTAAGGGGGTTTTGTTTGATAGTTCTAAGTCAGATTATGTTGGAAAGATCATTATAGAAAAGAAGGCCCAACAGACTACTTCCTTTCTTTCAGACGATGTTTTAAATGTCGGAGATAAAACAAAGAATCATTCCCAGCCGATACTTGAAATAGAGGCAGATGATGTTAAAGCCTCTCATGGTGCTACTACGGGGCAGGTCAATGAAGAGCAGATTTATTACCTGATGAGTCGAGGGTTATCTAGAGAGGAAGCTGAACAGAATATTATCAGTGGGTTTTTTGAAGACGCCCTTTTATTAATAAAAGACGATAAAATTAGAGAAGAAGTAAGGAGTCAAATCAATGCTTAGCGTTAAAAAAGACTTTCCAATATTAAATAAAGAGTTAGAGGGTAAAGGTATTGTCTATTTGGACAGTGCTGCCACATCACAAAAGCCACAACAGGTGATTGATTCAATTTCAGATTACTATTCCTCTAGCAATGCCAATGTACATAGAGGGATTCACACCTTAAGTGATATAGCTACCGAATTATATGAGGATTCAAGGAAAACAGTAGCAGACTTTATTGGAGCTACTGTTCCACAAGAGATTGTGTTTACCAAAAACGCCACAGAATCCCTAAACAGAGTAGCTTTTGAGTGGGGTTTCGAGAATTTAGTTGAAGGAGATGAAATGATTGCTATAGAAGCGGATCATCACAGTAATCTTGTACCTTGGCAGGTTGTTTCCGAGAGGACCGGTGCCAAGCTAACTGTGTTGCCCGTAACTGAAACGGGAGAGTTGGATATGGTGCTTTTTAAGAAATCTTTGTCTGAAAAGGTTAAGTTTATCGCTATATCTCATGCATCTAATGTTTTAGGAACCATCTTTCCCGTAAAAGAGGTATGCAAACTTGCAAAAGAGGTTGGTGCTGTAGTTTCCGTAGATGGTGCTCAAGCTGTTCCTCATATGCAGGTGAATGTTCAAAAGTTAGGTTGTGATTTTTATTCATTCTCTGGGCACAAGATGCTTGGACCTATGGGAATAGGCGTGCTTTGGGCAAAGAGAGAGATATTAGAAAATATGCCTCCTTATGAGTATGGTGGTGGGATGATTGATGAAGTAAAAGCTAATACAGCAACATATGCATCTGTCCCCGAAAGATTTGAGGCAGGAACTCCTAATGTTTCTGGTGCTGTGGGACTAGCAGAAGCAATTAAGTATTTGGAAGGAATCGGGATGAGTGAAGTGGAAGAGCATGAAAAGACTCTCGTCACCTATGCTTTAGAAAAACTTAGCGGGATTGAAAACCTTAAGATCCTTGGTCCTTTGGATTCAAGCAAGAGAACAGGTCTTGTAGCTTTTAATATTGAAGGAATACATTCACATGATTTAGCTGCCTTTCTTAGTGAACAGGGTATAGCGGTTAGGTCTGGTCAACATTGCACAATGCCTCTTCACGATAGTTTAGGTATTTCTTCTTCTGTAAGAGCAAGCTTCTATGTTTATAACAGTAAAGAAGATATAGATTATTTAGTAAGTTCCCTAAAGGAAGCAAAGGAGCTTCTATCATGAACGATAGTTTGTATAGAGAACAGCTCTTAGAGATTTATAAGAATCCTGGGAACAGAGGTACACTTTCCGATCCTTCTGTTGATGTAACAGTCAGAAATAGATTTTGTGGCGACACATTAAATTTACAGTTGCAAATAACGGATGGGATTATCACAGAGGCCTCCTTTAATGGTGAGTCTTGCATGGTCACGATTGCCTCTTCGGATCTTGTTACGGAAGAGTTGAAAGGGAAATCTTTAGAAGATGCCGCAAAGATATCTAAGGGAGATGTTTTGGAAATGTTGGGTGTTGAACTCACAACCAGCAGGGTTAAATGTGCAACCTTAATTTTGGAAGCGCTTGAGGCATCCTTAAAGGAGTTAAATGAGTGAAAAGAAAACTGTAAAAATTACCAAAGACACAAATTTGGCAGATCTTATATTTAAATATCCGGAAACTGCAGAAATTCTATTGGACTATGGTCTTCACTGTGTTGGTTGTGTTGCCAGTAGTTTTGATAGTGTGGAAGCAGGGGCCAAAATCCACGGCTATAGTGATAAAGAAGTTTCTGAAATGGTAGTACGAATAAATGAAGTGATTGAGTATGGCGAGTGATTTTGTGTATTATATACATACATGCCTTTGCAAGTTACATCCGATAACTTAGAAATAACTCCCAGCATGAAGGCGTTGGCGGAACAAAAGATTTCCAAGATACTAGCTAAATTAGCTGATTACCCAGAAGACTTGGTTGATACCAGGGTAGTTATGAATACAGGCTCTGCGGAAGGTACGTTTGAGGCTAAAGTTTCCCTTAAGACTAATGGAAAAACCATTGTGGGTGAGGATTTCGAATATAATCTCGAGTCTGCCCTTGTAAAAGCTGTTGATGATGCCTTAAGGCAATATAACAAGGAAAAAGAAAAAAAAGAGGCAAAGGCTTGGCAGGAACGTAGGGACATGAAAGTCTTCAAAGACGAAGAGGATGAATAGGTAAAAATAATTTGCTACAATTAACCTAATGCCTAAAGAAAAAATTGCCCAACTTAACACCTCAGGAGATCCCGCTTGGTTTACTCGTGAATTATCTAAACTAAAGAATAGAACTTTAGTACTCGTTGTAGTTGCCTTTGCGACACTTGGAGTATTGGTTGGTTATTACATGTTTACAGATGTATTTGGAGGGCCTTTCCAGAATGTTTCTTATGCCGCCGTTAATGGCTCTGCTCTTATGATTGAATGGGAAACTAGTTTTCCAGCTCGAACAAGAGTTGAATATGGCACCAGCGAAATATATCTAAATGAAACAGATTTAAGTGACACTTTTGAAACAGACCATGACGTAGCCTTAGGTGGACTCCTACCTGGAGCCAAGCATGTTTTCAGGCTAGTTGCCGAAGATAATGCAGGCCAGAAATTTACTTCCCCTTTCTATCAAGCCAAGTAATTCCAAGAGAAGTTATAATTATGCTAGAATCCCGGTGATATTGTATGGGTGATTAGCTCAGTCGGTAGAGCACTCGTCTTATACACGAGCGGTCCCTGGTTCGAGCCCAGGATCACCCACCAGAAGACAAATAAAAAACCCCGCGTATAGCGGGGTTTTCTGTTAAATGACGAATGAACTTTATAGAATGCCTAATTCGGCCTTTTCGTTTTCGGTTTTCTTTTCAATGAATTCTAAGTACCTTTCGGTAGTAGAGATTCTTTTGTGGCCAGCAATCTTAGATACAGTCAAAAGACTTGTACCTTGTGCTAGGTGATGTGCAACGAATGTATGTCTTAAGTCGTTTACAGTAGCACCTTCAATTCCAGCATTATCAAAGTATCTTGTTAAGGTAGCTCTGATGTTTCTTACCAATAAAGGATTACCTGTCTTGGTAATGAATAAATGTGTGCTTGTCTCAACTTCTGGCTTTTCGCCTAGATATCTTTTAACTGATTCGATTGCAGCTTTGTTTAAAGGGATTGTTCTAGCTTCATGTCTTCCCCTCTTAGGAACAAATAATGTTCCAAGTTCATTTTCATGTTCTATTTCAACATGTTCCATAGCAATATCAGCTAATTCTGAAATTCTAATTCCTGTTTGTAGCAACATTTCAATGATTGCAAATGTTCTAATATCATCCTTAGAAGCATCTCTTAAGGCTCCATATTCCAACCTAGATAGGATTCTAGGGGGTTTGATGGTTACTTTAGGGTGCTTTAAGGCATCTGCAGCATTTTCTTCAATATGCCCTTCACCATGTAAGTATCTAAAGAATGTCTTTGTTGAGTTAGTTTTTCTTGAAATAGACTTATTTGTATAGTTTTTCTCGGCTAAAGCGCCCATAAAACTCTCTAAATGATCTGTTTCTATTTCATTAACTAAATTAACACCTTCCTTAAAAAGGTGGTCAATTAACTGCTCAATGTCTTTCTTATATGCAATAACAGTTGAGTTGGACCTGTCTTGGCCCTTTAGGTGTCCTATGAAATTTTCGTGTGCTATATCTAGCTTTATCATGTTTGTATTTTAACTTATTTACTCGGAAATATCAATTTCCTATAGGGTAGGTTAACATCAGGGCTTAAGAGTGTCAACTATAACAAAATATAGAGATTTGTATAGACACTAGAGGTTTAGCCTTTTATAATGGTATCAATGTCTATTCCTGCCTATATGCGGCACACTGCGCTTACAATACTATTCCTTTTAGCTACGGTAAATTTTGCTAGAACCACCCTTAATGTTATTGAAAGTAGTAAGAGGTTAGAGAATACAGAGGCCGGTGTGACAGCACTACAAGAAGAAAAGGCGTTACTAGAGGAAGAACTGGTATATAAGAAGACAGAAGAGTACGTGGAACAGGAGGCCAGAAATAAACTTGGCTTTGTACGGCCTGGAGAAGAGGTATTTGTGACCTCCAAAATTCTTGGTAGTACATCCCATAATGAAGAGGTTTTGGCTTCCTCAGAGGATTATAGTAACCTCAAACTCTGGATGGAGCTGTTTTTTTAAGCAAGGCCCCTTTTGACATTAATAGGTGCGTTTGTTAACATTCCGGGTGAAGCGACGCGGGATGGAGGAATAGTACCTCGCCAGGCTCATAATCTGGAGGTCCCGGTGCAAATCCGGGTCCCGCAACCAAAAGTTTCAAGAAACCCCTCTATGGGGTTTTTTTAATGCTAAAATTTGCTAGAATCTGTCATGTTGAGTTTGCCGATGTAGCTCAGGCGGTTAGAGCGGTCGTTTCATAAGCGACAGGTCCCTGGTTCGAGTCCAGGCATCGGCACCAAACTTTGTATAGTTAGTCTACATTTACTTAAGCTATACTAATTTCAATAACTTATGGCAAAGAAAAGAGTACTATCCGGAATACGCGCTACAGGAAGATTACATCTAGGTAATTACTTAGGTGCTGTAAAAGGCATGCTTGCTTTACAAGACGATCCTGATTTTGAAACCTTTTATATGGTTGCTGATGCTCACGCAATCACAACCCCTTATAACAAAGATGAATTAGCTAACAATGTGCGAGAAGTGGTGTTAGATTATCTTGCTGCAGGGCTTGATCCAGACAAATCCACAATATTTGTTCAGTCTATGGTGCCAGAGCACTTTGAGTTGGCACATTATTTGTCTGCTGTCGTCACTGTTAACAGAATGCAGCACTTACCCACCTTTAAAGACAAGATTAAACAACAGCCTGAGGAAGCTTCTATGGCTCTTCTTAATTATCCTGTGTTAATGGCAGCAGACATTTTGGCTTATAAGGCTGGAGATGTTCCTGTTGGTGTTGATCAAGAGCCTCACCTTGAGATTTCAAGAAGAATAGCTAGAAATATAAACAGTGCTTTTGGTACCGACTTCCCCGAACCAAAGATATTTAAGACAGAAGGGGCATATATTCCAAGCCTTTTAGGCGAAGGAAAGATGAGCAAGTCTGTAACTGGAAGTTTTATTGAATTAACAGATGACTTGGAAACCATTGAGGCAAGGTTATCTAAGGTGCCTACAGATAGTGGTAAAGGAGACTCAGTTCCTACAGAAGGCGCTGTTGCAAACCTTCTAATGTTTGTTGAAACCTTTCAAGGCGCCGAAAAGAGAAAGATCTATGAGGATCTTTATACTAGTGAAGGTCTCCGCTACGGTGACTTGAAGAAAGAACTTGCAGGAGCTATCTATGAAACCCTGCAACCACTTCAAAAGGCCAGAAAAGAAATGGAATCTATAGTTGATGAAGTAATAGAAAAAGGTGCAATAAAAGCTCGTAAAGTTGCCTCCCAAACCCTAAAAGAAGTGAAAGAGAAAATGGGTTTTATATAAAATTTCATAGTGTATAATCCTTTAGCCATGGCGAGAAAGCCCTCTAAAAAAACTAAAAAAAAGAAGGTTGTTTCCAAAAAGACAGCTCAGAAACCTCTTAAACCAAGAAGCATATTTCAGAATGTCTTCTTCTATGTTTTCATTATTGTTTTCCTATATTTAGTAGTAGGCCCTTATTTTGAAGAACAATTGGAATCAGAGACACGTCCAATAAGCGATGTTATTACCCTAATACAAGAGGAGCAAGTTCAAAACATAACAGTTTCAAGAAATAAGATAGATATTCAGCTTAGAGATGGATCATCTTTCATGTCAGAAAAAGAGGAAACCATAAGTTTCGACCAGATATTGGCCAATAGCAGTATTGATCGTTCAAAGATTTCTGGGCAGATAGAGATTAAAAGAGAGTTGGAGCTTATGGAAATATTGGCTCCAATTTTATATATGGGTTTTCCAATTCTTATTCTCTTGTTTGTTTTGAAACAAATGAAGGGTGCCGGAGGGGACATAATGTCATTTGGACAATCTCGAGCACGCTTATTTAATAAAGAAATAGAAAAAGTAACATTTAAGGATGTTGCCGGTATTGAAGAGGCAAAGACGGAACTTTACGAGATAGTTGATTTTCTAAAGAAGCCAGGGAAATACCGTAAGCTAGGTGCTCGTATACCAAAGGGAGTACTTCTTGTAGGACCTGCAGGTGTTGGAAAAACATTGTTAGCAAAGGCCATCGCAGGTGAAGCTGATGTTCCTTTCTTTTCCGTAGCTGGATCTGAATTTATGGAAATGTTAGTTGGTGTTGGTTCTGCACGTGCAAGAGATTTATTTAAAAAGGCACGAGAGTCCCAACCCAGTCTTATCTTTATTGATGAAATTGATGCCATTGGCCGCCAGAGGGGAATGGGTATTGGTGGGGGGCATGACGAAAGAGAGCAAACTTTAAATCAAATATTGATTGAGATGGATGGCTTTGATCCTAGAACAAATGTGATCGTAATAGCAGCTACTAATAGACCTGACATGTTAGACCCTGCTTTAGTGAGGCCAGGTAGATTTGATAGAAAGATTGCAATACCTTTACCTGATTTAAAGGGAAGAGAGGAAATACTTCAGATTCATGTAAGAGGTAAACCTTTAGATGAAGAAATAGATCTAAAAAAGATAGCAAAAAGAACAGTCGGTTTTACTGGTGCGGATTTAGAAAATATGATGAATGAAGCGGCAATTCATGCTGCAAGAGCCGGAAGAAAAAAGGTTACAGAAGATGATGTTGAAGAGGCAGCTCTTAAGGTAACGATGGGAACTGAAAGAAAAACCTTCCAAACAGAGATGGAACGTAAGGTAACTGCCTATCATGAGGCTGGACATGCCCTGGTTGCCTCCAAAATGCCTTCTATGGACCCTGTTCACCAAATATCTATCATTGCTAGAGGTGATTCCCTCGGACATACTAGCTTCCCTCCTGAGAGGGATAGGTATAACGAAACCAAGACTAGATTACTATCTCTTATAACCACAATGTTAGGTGGTAGAGCGGCGGAAGAGATCGAATTTAAAGAAATGACCATAGGTGCTTCTGATGACATCAAAAGAGCCACTTCTTTGGCTAGAAGGATGGTCACAGAGTTTGGTATGAGTGATTTAGGCCCTATAAACTATAACGGTCATGCGGAGCACGGGTGGTTAGCACGAGAAATGAATACTAGTAGAAGTTATAGTGAAGATATGGCCACAAGGATTGATGGTGAAATAACTAAGATTATGGATAACGCCTATAAACTCGCCTTAGGTGTTTTGAAGAAGAACAAGACAGTTTTGGATAAGGTTGCAACCGCGTTACTAGATCACGAAACTATTAGAGGCCCCGAGTATGAGAAGTTACTGGCATAATTAGTACATGAAAAAGAAGTTAGTTTTAATAGATACCTTTAATTTTCTCCATCGTGCATTTCATGCACTCCCTAAAACATTTACCGATGCGGAAGGTAATCCTACGAATGCTGTATATGGTGTTACCTCTATGCTTATTAATCTCTTTGATACTTTGAAACCTGATTATGTGGTGGCTGCAATGGATAGCTTGGAGCCTACATTTAGAGTTGTAGATTACACAGGGTATAAGGCGCACAGGAAACCTATGGATGAGGATCTAGCGTCTCAGATACCTAAGGTGCTTGAAATTATCAGAGCTTTTGGCGTTAAGGACATTCAAATTAATGGTTATGAGGCGGACGATATTATTGGCACTTTGGCTACCGTACATGATGGTGACCTTGAAGTTGTGATTGTTTCAAACGATCGAGATTTATGGCAACTGGTTACTGACGATGTAAAAGTGATGGTGCCAACCAAGGGTAATGGGGTTGATTGGATTGGTCCTAATGAAGTAGTTACCCGTATGGGATTTACCCCACAACAGCTTATCGACTATAAGGCTCTAAGAGGAGATCCCAGTGATAATATTCCAGGAGTTTATGGTGTGGGTGAAAAGACCGCGAAAAAGCTTATTGAGTCCTACGGAAGTGTAGAAGAAATTTATAAACATATTGGCGAGATAAAACCAGACTCTCTCAAGGAGAAACTAGCTAATAATGCAGAGGAGGCTGTGTTAAGCAAACATTTGGCTACAATCATTACTGATATTGAGATGAATCATGATATCGAAGATTGTAAGTACTCTGACTTTAATAGGGCAATGGTTAAGGACGTCCTACTTAAATATAGATTCAAGAGTTTAATTAAAAGATTAGGTTTTGAGGAGAAAAAGGAACAAGAGATAGACGAGAACCAATTATCTCTGCTGTAGGATAAAGATATGGATAAAAAAGCACGAGCATTAGAGGTAGCTAAGCTACTAAAGAAAGAGCATCCCAAACCAGAAACAGAACTGACTCATGAGAATGAAATGCAGCTTTCAATTGCAGTAGCTATGTCCGCTCAGACTACTGATATCAAGGTCAATCAAGTGAATGAAACACTTTTTAAGAAATATAAAACCTGGGAAGATTTTGCAAATGCTGATCTAGAAACTCTTCAAGGAGACATACATGGTGTGAATTTTCATAAAGGTAAGGCGGATAGAATAATCAGGATGGCCCAGATGGTTATTAATGATTTCGGCGGTAGTCTTCCTAGAACTATCCCAGAATTAATGGAGCTACCTGGTATTGCAAAGAAGAGTGCTAACGTTATTACCCAAGAACTTTGGGGTATTGCGGAAGGCATCGTGGTTGATACTCATGTTACACGGGTTAGTAATTTGCTTGGGTTAACTTCCGAAAAGAATGCTCTAAAGATAGAAAAAGACTTAATGGAGTTGTTTCCAAAGGATAGTTGGAGAAATATATCTGGTGCTATTGTTTTACATGGTCGTTACGTTTGCAAAGCGAGAAAGCCTAATTGTGCAGAATGTGTGTTGAATGAGGTGTGTCCTTCAGCTTTTACTTCTTAACGAAGTCTCTTCCAGGGCTTATTAAGACTCTTCCTATAGCTTCTGAGTTTAGTTCCTTGTAAGTCCAGATCCCTGTTCCATAAACTTCTAATTGAAATGATTCTCCTGGTGAAAGAACAATTCCCTTATCAAGTTCACTATGAAGCTTAATTAGTTGGACTATTGTAATAGGCTTATCGGTAGCGTTCGTCCATCTAATGATTTGTCCCTGAGTTGCTTGGTAGGACCTTGGATTGAAGTATTCTCCTTCAAAGACTATTCCTATTAAAGGGTAGGTTGGTGGGGGGAGTGGTTGTAGAACTCTTTCTGGGGAATCAAACCCGCGCTCTACAAGCTTGGTTGTTGGTGTTTGTACAACTTCCTCCTCAGGGAAATAAACATCTTCTAGTTCTTTATCGTTTCTAGAGGAAACATTGAAGGTCGCTTCAAGAGTTTCTCTTAAAGTGAGTCCTGAGTCGCTGTTTTGACCCAATACAATAATAGCCAATATTGCTAGAGCTCCGATTGCGCCTATTATGAAGATGGGACTGTTTCTTCTAAAAAATTTCATTCTATACTCTTGGGTTTTTAACCTCTTTGTTTACTTGATTCAATGGCGGGTTTTTGTTGGCTAGTACCTCAACGATGTTGTCAGCAGCCATTCGAGCCATTTCAATTCGAGCTTCCCTTGTAGCACTTCCTATATGTGGTGTTAGAACCACATTATCTAACTCCTTTAGCTTAGGATGTATCTTAGGTTCCTCCTCATATACATCAATTCCTGCGCCAGCAATCCAGTTTTCTTCCAAGGCCATTGCAAGGCCGTCTTCATCAATGATTGGACCACGTGCAGTGTTGATTATATATGCGGTAGGTTTCATCTTTTTTATTTCCCTTGAAGTTATCAAATGCTTTGTAGAGGGTAAAAGAGGTACATGAATTGATACAACATCTGACATTTCAAAGAGATCATCAAGGCTTGTAAAGGTAGCCCCAATTTCACTTTCAGCTTCTTCATTTCTTTTTACGTCATTGTATAAAATCCTCATATTGAAGCCGCCTTTTGCGATTCTTGCAAAGTGTTGTCCAATACGGCCAAAACCCACAAGACCTAAGGTTTTTCCTCTAAAAACGGGCCCCAAAAAGATTAGTGGGTCCCAGAACTTGTATTCTCCGGCTGTAGTAAAGGCATCTGCCTGTACAATCTTTCTTCCAACAGCAAGCATCAGTGCCATTGAGTGTTCTGCTACGGATTCAGTTAAATCTCCTGGGGTGTTAGAAACATAGATCCCCATCTCTGATGCAGCCTCAACGTCAATGCTATCGTATCCAACAGCGTAGTGGGCGACTATCTTTAGATTGTCCCCTGCAGCTTCAAGCACTTCCCTAGTAATCTGATCGGGAATAACAGGAATGATTGCATCCACTCCTTTAATTGCTTCTTTTAGTTCGGCCTCAGTGAGAGGAGGTCCTTGTCTGTAGTCAATTTCAAAGGCATGTTTACGTAAAATTTCGATTCCAGCGCGAGGTATTTTTCTTGTAATTAGTACTTTCATAAGGAAATGGTAGCATTAAAGTTTTGGGTCTGTGAAGGTTCCTTCTTGGAGAAGTTTTTCTACTTCTTCTTTTGTTCTTAATCCTTCGATGGCACCTATCTCTGTAACAACCCCAGAAGAATTGATTGTACCCCACTTCATTGCCTCTTCCACGCCTTTTCCATAGTGCATAGCTGCAATAAAGCCTGCTGCAAAAGCGTCTCCTGCTCCGGTTTTATCAGAAACTTTTTTACCAGTTTTATAAACTCCATTTTGTTTAACTTTTTCGCCGTCAAATGTACTTGCTCCGTTTATTCCGTCTGTAATAACAGAGAGTTTGATTCCCATTTCAGAAAGTTTATTATGTAGCTCTATTATTTCCAGTTCTTCTCCCACTAATCCTTGAGCTTCTTGTTTGTTTACGAAGAGAACATCAATTCTTGCGGCCATTTCTCTTAGCTTGTTTATTCCAGTTTTCATTTGCATGGTTCCTGGGTTAACAACAAAGATTATGTCTTTTTCTTTTTTTACGTATTCATGTAATTCATCGTGAAAGCTTTCAAATCCCTCACTTAGGGAGGTGTAATAGAGAAACTTGGGTGTATCCCACTTGCCCATCTTGTAGTCTCTTTTTTCATGATAAGAAAATATTGTGCGTTCTCCTTGAAAGACCGCAATTGGATGTACGTTAGTAGGAGTGCCAGGGTTTTTAATACAATACTTAGTGGCGACACCACGTTCCTTCATGGTTTCCAGTGCCAATGTTGCATTGTGGTCATCTCCAAGTTCTGTATAAACTGAAGGTTTCATTCCTAGGGTTGCGCAACCTATGGCAACATTAGGGGCATTCCCGGCAACTGATATTTTAAACTCTTTGACGTGTATCTTATCCGCGTAGTCAAAGGAAATCTTGCAGTGTTCATGATTAACATCACATGAGACAGATGCGTCATCAATAAGCATAAATTCGTCTATGGAGGTATCTCCTACTAGTAGAATATCAATCATTAATGTTTCCCTAAGAAATCTCTTACTTCATTTACGATGTGAGCATCATTAATTCCATATTTTTCCCAGAGTTCCTCATATGTTCCTGATTCGCCAAAGGTATCTTCTACGCCAATTATCTTCATTGGAACTGGATACTCTTGTGAAAGTACTTCAGCGACGGCACTCCCTATACCTCCATGTACTTGGTGTTCTTCAACGGTGACCACCTTGCGTGTTTTCTTAGCCGATTCAATTATGGCTTTTTTATCTAAAGGTTTGATACTTGCAAGATTTATTACTTCACAAGAAATTCCGTGTTTAAGGCTAAGTTCCTGAGATGCTTTTAAGGCTTCATATAGGATTGGTCCTGCGGAAAAGATAGTTACATCCTTACCTTCTATAAGTGTTAAGGCCTTACCAATTTCAAATGGTGTTTTGTCTGTTGTGAATGCGGCTGTTTTTTCTCGAGCTAGCCTAATATATACGGGACCCTTGTGCTTAATTGCAGCTAGAGTGGCTTTTTTGGATTCTTCGTAATCTGCTGGACAGAGAACAGTCATGTTTGGAAGAACTCTTGTGATAGCTATATCCTCTAGTGCCTGATGTGTTGCTCCGTCTGGTCCAACAGATAATCCAGCATGTGCGCCAATTATTTTAACGTTAGTCTTTGAGTAACAGACGGAAACTCTGATCTGATCCCAGTTTCTTCCTGGGGAAAAAGTGGCATAGGATGCTATGAATGGTGTTTTTCCTTCGAGTGCGAGGCCTGCAGCAATTCCTGCCATGTTTTGTTCGGCAACACCTACTTCTATGAATCTATCTGGGAATGCCTCTTCAAAGCCGTTACTTCTGGTGGAGTCTGTTAGATCTGCTGCTAATACGACGATATCGGTGTTCTTTTTTCCTGCTTCGGTCACAGCGTCTCCGTAACCATCACGAGTGGCAATAATTTCTAATTTCGGACTAAAGATGTTTTTGCTTAAGTAAGCTTTTTCATTCATCTGAGCAGGTAAATGTTTCGACAAGAGTTTCAAACTCTACGTCTTTATCAGTTTTACTGATAGCTACAATATCTACGACCATATTTAATTCCTGTGTCGTAAGGCAGTCGTCTCCGGGTTTTTGAAGTCTGGAAGAGACTAAGATCTCATCCTTTTCCTTGTCCACGTAGACTTTTTTAACTTTAAATTCATTTCCACCCTTATCTAGTGTTTTAGAGGTAACACCTACCAAGTATTCCTTATTAAAGTCTATTTTTTCGTCTACAGTAAGAACATTGGTTCTATCAATGGAAGCCAAAAAGTCTATAAGTTCTTCTTCTGATTTGATTATTTCGTGTTTTTTCTCAATTTCTTGCTCAACCTGAACAGCTATTGGGTATCCTTCTAATCTTCTTACTTCAATGTGTTTTCTGTCTTCGAAAAAGGGAATTTCAATATCCCCACCAATTAATAAATAACCAGCTCCAATAATGAGTCCCAAAATTATTAAGAGGGGTAGTGCCCCTGCGCCTGTCATATTACTGATCTTTGGTTTATTCATGTTCACTTACTATTTTTCCTTCCAGGGTTCTAAGTTGATGCATGGCATCCTTTGCTTCTTTCCTGTCAGGTGGCTTTCCGTGCCATTCAAATTTGTACTCCATAAATTCCACGTCTTTGCCGGGAATTGTGTGTGCGAGGATAAGAACCGGTCGTTCTACTATCGCTTTAGCCATATTACAGGCATTTATGATTTCCTCCAAGTTGTGTCCGTCTATATCTATTACATGCCATCCAAACGCTTCAAATTTATCTCTTAGAGGTTCTAGTGGCATTATATCTTCTGTATAACCATCGATTTGAATGTTGTTTCTATCAATGATCCAGGTGAGGTTTGCGATGCGGTTTTTTGCTGCAAACATGGCAGCTTCCCAGTTTTGACCTTCTTGTAATTCACCGTCCCCGGATACACAATAGACTTCAAATTTCTCACCATTCATCTTTCCTGCCAGTGCTATTCCTATTGCCTGTGAGATTCCTTGTCCAAGAGGACCACTTGAAACTTCGACTCCAGGAAGCGTCCCCACATGAGGGTGACCTTGAAGGCGGGTTCCTAGTTTTCTAAGTGTTTTTAGTTCTGAAAGAGGAAAGAATCCTGCATGAGCCATAGTTGCATATTGAACGGGGCAAATATGCCCTGCTGATAGTACAAGTCGATCTCTTTTAGGGTCATCGGGTTTCTTGGGGTCTATGTTTAAAACATTGAAATAAAGAGCGGTGAAGACATCAGCCATTCCTAGAGGGCCTGCCGAGTGGCCGGATCCTGCTTCCAGAAGCATTTCTACAATGGATTCTCGTACCTTTACGGCGACTTCTTCTAGCTCCCCATATTCTTTGGGGTGTTTGTGGGCAGTTCTTCCGTGCATTGCACCTATTATAACTTGTATTGACGACCTTTTGTATATGAGGGTATTCTGAATATACGGAATTTCGCAACCAAGGCATAAGGTAAGGAGGCCATATCGAGACTAACTCCGTAAGTGCAAAGAAGATTGTTTGATCCAAAAAAAGAATCGAGGGTAATATGTTAAAAAGTATGAGTACCGTTCTTCGTGGTTCTTCAGTTGTGCCTCGTCACCTGGTTCAGAGCACCTCTGGTCGTTCAAAATCTGCCGCTGCCGTTGATTTCGCCATCAGTTGACCCACGATCTGGGACTGGTTAATGCGAAACCTATAAAGGGGAAAAGGAGGAAAGAATGGTGTTACAGCTATTTCGTCTAGGGCTTGCAACCCCCGGTTTAGTGATGAATACCATGGGCGAGACCCCGAATGTTTCATGTCTTCGTCCAGACAAGAATCCCAATTAGCTTCCTGGCTCTTCCTGTCACTGGAAACCCAGGATCATTCAAGGGGAAACTTAAGTTGAGTGACACAATGGATAATCGATTTACATTACGACGGCTGAAAAAATATTCGGTCGTCGTAAATCGTTTGACGAGGGTATTTTACTTTATCTGTTCGCGCTCTTTTTGGAGGCCTAAAACAATGTCTAAGACTTCTTGAGGAGATGAAACAATGGTTAAGAGTTCTATTTCTCCAGATCTCATAAGCATGTGCTCTTTAAACTCTTCGATTATGTGTTCCCAGAATTTTCCAAAGAGTAAGATTGGTTTCCCATGGCCTTCATGGATTCTTGAGCTAGCCCAGGTCATGCCGAATTCACTTATGGTGCCTGTTCCTCCTTCAAAGACAATGTGAACATCTGCGTTTTGAAGCATTACCTTCGTTCTATCAAAATAGTCGAGAGTCATCACACCCTCATCGTAGTTATTATCTGAATCTATACCTTCGTAGTTTTTATGTTTATAAGCAGGGCGGTATGTTACTGCTAACACCTTTGCACCACCATCATGTGCTCCTTCTGTGGAAGCGCGCATTACACCCGGTCCTCCCCCATTTACTATTTCAAATCCATGTTCTCCAAGGAGTTTCGCCGTTTCATAAGCATCTTTATAAACTTGGGAGTCTTCTGGCCATGAAGCGCCACCTAGAAAGGCTATTCTATGAATTTCGGTTTCTCCATGATGTCCTAAATGTGAGATTTTTTCTTTCATTTTGTTTCTTTTTCGAGTTGTACAAACTCTTTAAACTTTTCTCTAATATCCTCCGCCTTTACTAGGGCAGATCCTATCCCAATGTTATCAGCCCCAGCTCTGACAGCCAAGGGAATAGTATCGGTATCCATGGCACCATCTGTTTGTACTATTACAGTGGGGTGCCTTTGTTTAAACGCCACAATCTTTTTTAGAACCTCTTTTTCAAAAGGTCTTCCCTGTCCTCCTGGTTCTACGGTCATAAACTGCACATAGTCAATTTTGTCTAGAACGATTTCTATATCTTCTATAGGTGTTTTTGGATTGAGGGCCGCACCAAAGTGGTAACCATTTGTTCTAGCGTGTTTTTCTGCTTCGTGAAAGATTTCTCCAAGTTCAATGTGGACACATGCTTGAGTGACATTTCTTATTTTTTTACTAAGGATGTTTGCGGCATCGTACGTCATTAAGTGGAGCTCCACAGATGATTTCATATGGAGATTTCCTATTAGTCCCACGTCTTGGAAGGTTTCTCCATCCACAAAGCTTCCATCTGCTATATCAATTTGAATGATTGGGGCAAGACCATCAACAGCTGTGACCACCCGTTCAACCTCACTAAATTCTTTTTCAAATGGAGCGGGAATAATCATTGATCAATTTCTGCAATTTTCTGTAGGCGTCTTATGTGGCGCTCTTCATTTGAGAAGTCACTATCAAGCCATGCTCCCACAATATCCAATGCTTTTTCTACTGGTATGTAGTCTGCCGGTAAGACTAAAACATTAGCATCATCATGCTGTCTTGATTTAATGGCGTGTTGGACATCCCAGGAAAGTGTTGCTCTTACATCTTTTACTTTGTTGGCGGCTATTACTTCTCCTGAACCACTTCTACAAGCCATAATAGCTCTGTTGGTTTGGGGATTTTCTGAGACCTTTCTTGCTGCGGGTATAACAAAGTCTGGATAATCGTCGGCAAGGTCTAATTGATGTGCTCCAGCATCAACGTACTCCATACCTACTTCATCAAGTACTTTTTTAATAGCTTCTTTTAAATTGAATCCTCCGTGGTCAGCTGCTAGGTAGATCATTTTGGGCAGTTTCTCCCGTTAGGGATAAGTTGATTAAGATAATGATAACAAAAGAAATAACGCACCATCCGCAAATAGCTTTGAGGACGAAGAGTTCAATGATTGTAAGATAGCTTGAGAATATAAGTCCCCACAGTCCCCACAACTGAGTCAATTTCTTTTGTTTTGCGGTAAACAGTGACCCTAAGGCTATATAGTAACCAACCCCAAACAATGCCAGGGGAATTCCGAACAGCTCGGAATATTTACTAGACTGCACAACATCACACTGGCCTAGGTTGCATGAGAAAGGCTCTTTTCCAAGTTTAATTGATGTCAGGTAACCGGAAACAAGGATTCCCGCTACTATGAGTATTAAGATGATTATTCTTTTCTTTTTTTCCATATTGTTAGCAAATATATTGAACTAAGTAGTAGAAGTATAGAAATTGCTTGAGCTATATTCAAGGAGCCTATTATCCAAGAATCTGTTCTGATAGGTTCTAAAAACAATCTTATTATCGAATACCCAATTAAATACGAGAGAAAGGTGATTCCTGTTTGTTTGGTTTTCTTGTAAATAAGGTATGTTCCCAGAAACAGTAGCAGGTTTGCGGCGGATTCATATAGGGCATATGGGAGTATCTCTTTATTAAAATAGTTTCCCCATCTGCCAATTGCCTGTGCTAGCGGAATGGGTACTGCAATAACGTCTAGCCAAGGAAGAACGTCTTGGTTTTGTTTCTTTAAGTAGAAGGTTAGAGCTACGAGTCCTCCGATCAAGGCCCCGAAAATTCCTACTCCTCCCTGCCAAATAGCAGGTATAGCGATAGGGTTTTTGGAATAGACTTCCCAGAAATCTATAACATGGTAAATTCTTGCACCTGCAATACCAAAGAGAATTGTCCAGAAGGAAGCTTTCCAAAAAGTATCTTCAGCAAGGCCGCGTTGTTTAACTAGTTTTTCGGAAATAAGTAGAGAGGTTATAACCCCAAGAGTGATTAGTATTCCGTACATTAGGCGAATATCATTAATACAGTGAATAGTGCAATTATTAGTCCACCATACGTAAAGATAGCGGATTTTCTTTGATCTATTTTAAGAGACCAGAACCACACAGCGGATTTTCCTTCTACGTAGCTTTCTATGAACCTATAAATGGAATTTAGCAATGTTGAAAGAAGAAGGGCTTTCATAAATATGTTTGGGCTGGACCAGACAATGAAGATTCCTGCTGCCGCTAAGACTACTTGGAACAAAGCACTGTTAAGTGTTTTATCAGGAATATCGTATTTGTGTTCTTGAGCGAAATTTAAGAAGCCTCCGTAATCTTTGTGTTTTACATATTCTGCTAGCTTCTTTGATATTTGAGAAGTAGGGTCAATGAAGAAGGCATGAAGGAGATAGTCTAGATCCAACAGAAAGGTTCCTGTTAGTCCCCCCAAAATAATTTGTGCAATATTTAGATAATCTCTTTCAACTCTTAGGGCAATTAAAGCAATGATGAAAGTTACTGAAAGTAGTAAAGGGACTCTGTAAATGTGGGAAACCTTATTTCGCATTATATAAATGATAGTTTATTTGTTTTCCTCCTTCAAGGAGGCAGCCTTTTCGCTTTTTAGCTCTTTTAACTTCCACATGAAGAGTTTACCCGGTGTATTAATGTTTCTTTGGCCTACAACAAACTCTCGGGCTTGTTCTAACAAGCTTCTTTCTTCTGTTTTTGCAAGCTTTATGTACAAGGATCTGTGTTTAAGATCGCTAAATTCTTCTGCTAATCTATTTCCATAAGCCTGAAACTCGTACTTGTTACGAGTGTTGCTTGTGATGTTCTTTTTTTCTAGGATATCTTGAAGGCTTTTCATTTAGTCTGATTTACCTGTTCATGGGCAAGCTTCCCTATAAGAGGAAGTTCATATTCTTCGTTTTCATAAGCTTTCCACATTGCAAAGAGCCAGGCAAGAAAAACGGCTATGCTTACCATTGGCATTAGAATAAAGCCTATTAACACCACGATCAAGGCTTGTGCAGTTGCAGATAAAACAAAGGCGGCAATTCCAAGCAAAATGGATTGCATAGCGTGAAACCTAACAAATTTGTTTTCTTTTTCCATGATATATACAGCGATTCCTGTGAATGGTGGTAATAGATAGGATAGTGTTGCTTCAACATTAGGTTCTAAATCATATGGTTTGGGGTTTATTGAGCTGGCTGTAGGCTTAGACATATTTAAATCCTAGCATAACTACTGATTGTTATAAATCTGAGCAACTTCAGAAGGTGTGGTTGTGTCTGTTGCGCTTTTGTCGGTTCTAAACTTCACTAGACGAGGGAACCTCAGTGCAAACCCTGAAGAATGCTCTTTTGATTTTGAAAGCTCGTCTGCAGCTAATTCCACAACTATCTCTGGTTTTGTCCATACATCACAGTAGTACTTCTTTTCAATATCAGCGTTTTTTATAGGTGCTCCAATGGCGAGTTTATCAGCCATCTTTTTAAGCACTCCCCATTCGTCGTCTTTAAGACCCGATCCTACCTTAGTTAAAGTTTTATATCTTTCTTCATTTTCATCCCAGACAGCTGCTAAGAATCCTCCGATGCCAAATTTGGCTCTGGCACCCCGTCCGAAATAGTAGCCCAGCACCACGCAATCAACTGTGTCTCCTAGAATTTGTTCCTCTGACTTTTTCATTTTTACCCAGGTAAAGTTTCTGGCACCTGCTTGATAGGGGGAATTAACCTTTTTGATCATAATTCCCTCAAGCCCTTTTGCTAGGGCATCTTTTGATTCTTTGGCAACAACCTTTGCGTCCTCTGTTTTTGTATACTCGTCTACCACAATAACTTCGCCTTTTTTAATAATTGAATCTAGAAGTTTTCTACGTTCAATAAGAGGCATGTCCACAAGGGATTCTCCATTTAAATATAAGATGTCAAAGACCATGTATTTAAGAGGGATTTGCTTTGCTGCATCAGCAATACCGTGTTTTCTTTTTCTTTGAATTGTTTCTTGAAAGGGTAAGAATTTTCCAGTTTCTTTATTGTAGCCAATGGCCTCACCATCAAGAATAACGGAGGTCGCATCAATTTGAACGTTTGCGGCCTCAACGATGTCTGGAAACTGATGTGTGGTTTCTTCCAAGTTTCTGGTGAATGTTTTGGTAAATAGTATTTCTTTTTCAGTAGCAAACATATCCTGTTGGTCGAAAGAAGATTTTTTCATTGTCTTGTCCCTGTCCATATGAAGCTGTGCCCTGGTGCCGTCAAACTTATATTCAATCCAAACCTCGCCCATTTTTTCAATTATTTCTTCTGCTCCGGACAATCTTTGGGCTTTTTGAGCATGCACTGGAACTCCAACCTCCATTTTTACATCTTTGAGTCCCTTAACACCTTTTTGTTTAATTCTTTTTGCTATTAGTCCAATGTCTGGGTGGATTCTGTACTTGTTCTCAATTACTTTCTTCATTTCCTTATCTTTAGCTCCGTTAAGGAGTAACACTAAGGCTTCTACAATTGTTAGTTCCGTAAAACCAAGTCGTACGTTTCCTAGAATGATTCTTGTCAAAAACTTTGCTGTGGTTGGTTCTGCAGTTTGAAGAAGTTGTGCGGATTTTAAGATCTTTCTCTCTTGGGACCCTGAGCCCTCTGTCACTGCAATATCCATAAGAGCTGCATGTGTCTCTACTATGTTCAACTTGAAACCTTTTCCAGTTGAAAGTTCTCCAGCTACAGTTCCTAGATCCCCTAAAGTTGAATACTTGCCTTTAACTATTTTTTCATCAGTACCATATGCTTGAGAGAGAATCTTAATCATCATCTTTTCAGCAATGTTAAATCGTTCTGTTTCAAACTCAGCCTTCAAATACCCTCGAGACATATATAGGGCAATATCTGTTTCTTTATTTTCTAACTCATCAATAAGTTCCGCCAAAATGGCGGTTATTTCTAATCGTTTAGTAGTGTCTTCTAGTTTTTGTAGGTATTCCGCAAGTTGTGAGAACCTCATAGGCTCATTATACTATCCATACGCTGTTTTCTATTAATCAACCCGAATGTGAGGTGTTTAAAATGAGTGAGACACAACAGCAAGAGACTAACATCAGATTTTCCGTTTCCTTGACCGGTTGGCACGCAACGGTTGCTTGGTTGGCGCCTATCGTGACCTTTTTCTGGGTCCTTATTACTGATGGGGATTTTATACCCGTGGTTATTTGGACTATTCTGGTCGGAGTTATCGTTTTCGTTTTGATGGGCTTTTTGTCCGGCAGTATCAAAACTGGTGATGATGTGGCAATGGATTTTGACGAATAATGATGTTGTTTTTCTTAGTCCCCGAACGGGCGGTGATAGATTTGCCGCTCGTTTGACTATTTAAGTTCATATCTTGAAGATTTTGTTTTTCCTCGTTTAACTACCACACCCATCTCAATGAGTGTCTTAAGATCTCTTAGAATTGAGTCTTCGGAAACATCGGGGAATAGTTTGGTAAATGCTTTATTTTGAAGCAATCCATAATCTTGAAGGAATTCGACAATTCTTTCTTGTCTTTCGGTAAGATTCACTCGCCCTGAGGCTTTAGCAAGTTTTGTATCGCGGGCCAGAAGGAGAACTTTCTCTTTAATATTTGAAACCTCTCTTGCTAAGGTGTCTGTGAAGTACTCCAGCCACTTTGTTAAGTCGTCCTCAATTGATTCTAGTGCTCTTGCGTGTGCAACCTTACTAACTGCAAAGGATTCTTCTAGTGAGTAGTAGTCATTCATATGGTAATTTCCCATTTTAAGACAAACCCTTGTTGTTAAGACTGCCCCAGAAGGATTGAAAGATGAAAATGGCTTTATTTTCTCCATTTGAGACAACATTATTCCACTTGTTATTACAGGGTGAGTTTCTTTTGCATCAAGACTGTTGTACCAATCGAATAGTTCAACCATTTCTGCGAGGAGTTCCTCTGGGTTAGTGCTCCTCTCAAGTTTCATGCTTCTATATCTTCCTTGCTGTGTTTCCGGAAGAATTCCTACAGTAAGTTTTCTGTGAAGTTCCTTTATTTCTGTTTCATCTAGCTCTTGAGTGTTACTTGCGGTTTCAACAAGTTCTAAGGCTGTCAGGAAGTTTTTGATTTCCTTTGGTACGGTTTTAAGTACACCATCAACCGCCCTTTTGACTTTGTCTTCCTCAAAATTCATTCCTTCTAGTTGTAAGGAATGTCGTATTGTTCTTACCTTTGCCTCCTTACTTATTTGTTTTTTCCAGTGAGGCAGTATCTTTTGGCTATCAATGATAGCCTTACCATACTCTATGGTGGCAATGTTTTTGAGTATCTCTGAGGTAATAGTATATTCTGGGACGTACATACAAGTTAATTCTCGCATATTTCCCGCAAGTCAAGAATAGTATTCTAAGGCTAAAGTCTTATCTGGAGGAGTTTTTCATTAATATCGAGATCGTCTGCACTAGTGATGATTGTTTGTTGTAGATCTACAATGTTTAAAACCGCTTCTTTATGTTGTTCGTCGAGTTCAGAGAAGATGTCATCTAGAAGTAGAATAGGTCTTCTTCCCAGGTTTTCGTTTATAAAATCTATTTCGCACAGCTTTAAGGCAAGTAGTGTTGTTCTTTTCTGCCCTCTTGATCCAAACTTAGCAACATCGAAATTATTGTAGTTAATAAAGAAGTCATCGCGGTGAGGACCAATGAGAGTTCTTGCTGCTGCTAGTTCTGTGTCTTTATATTTTTCTAATCTAGCTTCACTCATTTCATTTATATCGTATTCGATTTGATATGAGATGTAATCTTCATTTAGGTCATCTGCATGTCTTTGTATGTTTTCTTGTACAAAGTTAAAGAACATTCGTCTTTTTGCTTGCAGCAAACTTCCCGTGGAAAGTACTTTTTCTGTCCAGTATTCTAGTTCATCTCTGCCAACTCCTAGATCTCTCATCTTTTCTAAAACTTTGTTTCTCTGTCGTAGGGCGCGGGTGTATTGAGAGTGTGCTCTTTTGTATTCCTTGTCTATCTGAAAGAAAAGAAGATCTAGATATTTTCTTCTAACAGAAGGGGAGGCTGTAACCATTTCGATATCATGAGGTGTGAAGAGAACGCTGTTGATTGTTCCAGCAAAAGCATTTAGTGATTTATTCACTTTATCTATTTTAACTTTCTTTGTGGCTTTGTTTTCAAACTTGTCGCTTTTGACCAATGTCATCTCCAGAGTTTTTGTATCTCCATTAGGATTAAACTCAGCATCAACACGAGAGTGTTTCTCGTTATGAGCAATCATCTCTCTGTCATAAGTAGCTCTTAGTGATTTTGTGGTGGCAAGTAAATGGATCGCCTCAAGTATGTTTGTTTTACCAATACCGTTGGGACCAACAATTATCGTGGAGTTCTCATCAAAGGAAATATCTAAATCCTTATGATTTCTAAAATTGGTAAGTTTTAGTTTGTTTATCTTCATAACAGTTTTTCTTGCCCATCCTTTTCCTGACAACCATCGCAATAATAGGTGCCCCTACCATTTAATTTCTTAAAGGAGGTTGGAAGAGCACATCTTCGGCATTCCTTTCTTCCATATATTTTAAAGTTTTCTTGATGTGTTCCCATTTTCCCGAATATATCCACATACATCTTATCGCTTAAGGTAGAACCCCGGTTTTCTATGGATTCATTTAATATTTCTTTAATAGATGCTAGCAGGTCCTTGGACATCGGGAGTGTGACTTCTTGTGTTTTAGTCTCAGGGTGTATCTTTGCCATCCATAGGGCATCATTAGCGTAGATATTTCCTATTCCTGCTATCAGTTTTTGATCTAGAAGCGCATTTTTCACGTTAGTTCTCTTAGATTGCAGTATTTCCCACAGTTTCTCGTGACCGAAATTATCTTTGATAGGGTCAGGGCCATATTTATCATGCAGCTCATTGATTGCGTTTTCTTTAATAACCTTTACCTTTCCAAACATTCTCATATCTGTATATCTAAGCTCTCCTATTTTGCCTTCTTTTTCCAGGTCAAAGACAACTCTAGTCCACCTGTCAGGTTTAAAGTCCTTTTTTCTAAATAAAATCTGCCCAGTCATTGCTAAGTGAGTTGTAAGAAAGTCTGAAGAATTTAATTCGATAACAATATTCTTTGCCACTCGTTGTATATCCTTTATCTTGGTGTTTTTTAGTAGCTTTTTAAAATCGCTAGACTCTGGAGATACATTAAAATTATTTTCTATACGAATTGCCTTTATGGTTGCACCCTTAATGTGTTTTTGTAGATCGGATGTAATTGTTTGGACTTCTGGGAGTTCAGGCATCATTTACTGGGGAGAGGGCACTCTTCTGTTTTTCTTCCCATTTCTCAAATACAAAGTTTTTAAGCTCTAATTGGAATCTTTCTTTTGAGAATTTTCTTGCGTGCTTTGAAATAGTTTCTGAGTCATAGTCCCCATTTCTAACCTTTTCATCAAATTCTCTAAGTTTTTCAACGAACAGATCTAAATCCAAAGACTCAAAGAACATACCGTCCTTTCCTTCTCTAACTGTTTCCATAGGTCCGCCAGATCTATGCGCCAGTACAGGCTTTCCATGGGCCATGGCTTCTATAGGTGTTATCCCTAAATCCTCTTCTACTACTGGGAAAAGATAGCCTAAGGAGTGTTGAAGTATCTTATGTTTTTCTTCGTCTGAAGCTCTTCCAACAAACTCGATGTTTTCCTTAGCCATCTTTTTTAGTTTGTCTTCTTCGGTACCGGTACCTATTACTTTAAGGGGCATGCCGGTTAGGTTAAAGGCGCTGATCAAAAGATCAAAGTTTTTGTATGCGGATAATCTTCCTAGGGCAACGTAGTAAGGTTGGGACATGTTGTCCTTTGGAAAGTTTCTTTTTGCATATTCAACCTCAACCGGTGGGTAAATAACCTTTGAGTCTCTTCTATAAAACTTCGTAATTCTTTTTTGCACGTTTATAGAGTTAGTCAGAAGAAAGTCTGGCCTCTGTGCTGCCAAGTAATCCCAGATTTTCAAAAAGTGATCCACCACCATTACGACTGGTTTGTAATACCAGGCATCTCTTTTTGTACTCTCAACTGAATATCCATAAAGAAATCTTGGTGGGGTATGAATGTAACTTATATGAAGTTGGTCGGGATTAGTTAATACCCCTTTTGCATAAGAACTGCTACTAGAGATAACAATGTCATATTCAGAAAGATCAAAACCCTCAAAAACCAGAGGTAGCATAAAGGTAAAGTATTTAGAAAGTATTGGAAGGTTAACAAATAGCTTGTTTAAGCGTTGGTTGGCGGTATAGATTGTCTTTTTCTTAAAGAAATCACCCATTTTCTCCGGTTTATATACGGAGGTATAGATTGGTGCTTCGGGAAAGATCTCGCATATTGCTTCTATGGTTTTTTCAGCTCCTCCATGTTGTGTAAGGATGTCATGGGAGATAGCTACTTTAGGCTTTTGCATAATGGGATTATAGCTTATGGGTCCTAAAATGTAGCTTTTGATTTCGGGTTATGTTACCGTGAATACATGCGAGGTTTCTCTGTCCCATTGGTTTTAATAGCGGTTCTTTTAGTGGGTGGTCTCGCCTTTTTCACTTATTCCAATACAAAATCAGATGACGTCATGGGAGTTTCCACTTCTGTTGTCCAAAAAGGGCCTGGAGTAACATTTTCTGTTATATCTAAAACCCCAGCTTGGGACCTTGTGGAATACCTATGTGAATCTGCTGAGGCTTGTTTAACTTCCGTGGGAGCAGGCACTAGACTTGGTACAACCAGCGGGGGAGCAACAGAGTTAAGGGAAGTCACTACACTATATTCTCCTGACTGGAATGAGTACTCATACCTTAAGATATTTGCACGCCCTAGTTGGATAGTTGGAGACCCTGCTTTTAGAGTAGTCACTCCCGGAGACGTTCCAGGAACCTTAATTGAGAAAATACCTTCTAGTGGAGAGTATCAGGATGTGGTTCTTATTCCTTTGAAAGAAATTTCAGACACCTATTACAAGTCCGCTACATTCAGTGATCGTTAGAATAGTTTAATTCCAGAAGTTTGTAAGAAATATTCAACAGCGATAAATCCGAAATACATCATTAATAAAATAGCAGCTTCAAACTTATCTATTTTTTCCTTGGTTCTAGTGAATCTTAAGAACACCAACATTATTACTACAAAAAGTCCTAGAGAGGTGAAACTGACCTCGCCATTTGTAATAGTGATTGGGTGGATGAGAGCTGTTAGGCCTAGGACAAATGTTGAGTTTGCTACGATGCTTCCCACGATATCCCCAAGTATTTCTTGTTGATATCTTCCTCGGGATGCTCCAAGAGTGAACGCAATTTCAGGTAAAGAGGTACCAATTGCTGTAACGGTTAAACCTACAAAGGTTAAACCCCATCCCAAGCCTAAACTTAATGTCGATGCGGAATAAACAATTAACTCGCTTGCGCCTAGCAAAAACACTAAGGACAGCAGGAAGAAGAATCCTTCCTTCCAAATGTTTACTCCCTCAAACTGTTCTAGGATGTGTTCAATTTGAGAACTCCGCCTCCATACCTTAACAAAGTAGAAGAAATAGGTAATAAGAAGTATTGATGCATCTACCCTTGTAAGAGTTCCATCCACAATAAGGGTGATAGGAAGCAATGCAAAGAACACAGAATAATAAGCGTCCCGTGAATGCAGGATTGTTCTAGTAGAAATACCTTTAGCAGAGAAAAATACAGGTAGTGCTATTACTAGAGTAAGAAGTGCGATATTTGATCCGATGGCGTTTCCAAATGATAGGTTTGGGTTTCCCTCTAAAGCTGAAGTTATTCCAACAACTACCTCTGGTAATGAAGTGGCAATTGCGACGACTAAAAAGCTAATTGTATATGCGGAGATGCCTATGTGGCGGGCAATCTTAGAAGAAGCATTAATAAACATTTTAATTGCTTGTACCAAAATGATAGAGGCAACAATGATTAATAGAGTGCTCATGCTAGGAGTCATGTAAAGATTATAGCTAATTAGTGATTGTACGGGAAAGGTCCACCAAAGTTTCTTAGTGGACCTTTTTCTAAACGTTTGTTGCGTAGTATCACATGGACAAGTAAGCAGGACCTACACTAACTTCACGACCACCAGCTAACCAAGCACGGACTGCACTGGAATTGTAAGGTCCTGTTGGTATGGGAACGACCATTACAAGTAGCCAACATTTGTGGGTACCTTTACGGTCATCAACAAGTCTTACCTTTTTAATCCCTAGTGGAAATCTTCGAAAGACTATTTCCTTTCCCTGATTTCCCTTTCGGGGTGTGAGTCTGACTGTCAATCTGCTTCCAAAAGCTCGAGTTTGCTTAATGCTTAGGTTATCGTGCTGCTTTCCGACCACAGTGAGTTTTGCTACTCGTTTTACTGTAGTTTGTGCTTTCATTAGTTTCTCCCGTTTCCTATGATTCAGTTTTGCGTTTAGGCCCGCATTATATACGAAAATATATTGAATTTCTTGCAGGTAAATGGTTTGTGATAGCATTATTGTATGCCCGCTGAGACAATAAATTCATTAGTCTCCTCAGAGAAAAAAATAAAAGGTTTAAGTACTAGTGAGGCCGAACAATTATTAGAAGAACATGGTCCAAATGCCTTACCTGAAAGTCCTCCACCCAGTGATTTGTCAGTTTTCTTATCTCAACTCAAAAGTCCCTTAGTTTACATATTATTGGTTGCTGGGGTAGTAACTTTCTTTCTGCACGAATATGCAGACACGGCGATCATTACATTTGCAGTGTTTTTAAACACTATTCTTGGATTTCTTCAGGAAAGAAAAGCAGGTCAGGCGTTAGCTGCATTAAAGAAACTTGTTCATCCCCACGCCCAGGTGTTTCGAGATGGTGAGCTAGTAACTATAGAGGTTGAAAAGCTTGTGCCTGGTGATCTGGTTCTTCTAAACCAAGGAGACAAGATCCCTACAGATGGAAAGTTAGTAGACGCCAATAGATTCTTTGTATCCGAAGCCATTCTTACGGGGGAATCCGAATCAATTTCAAAGACTTTGGACAACGAAGTCTATATGGGAACCATTGTTACTGCAGGGCGCGCAAAGATGGTAGTTGAGGTTACTGGGGCTCAAACTGAGATGGGTAAGATTGCGGTAAGTATCTCGGATTCTGAACAAGAAGACACACCTTTAGGTAAACAATTAAATAAATTTGGTAAACAACTCTCAATTTTGGTTTTAGGTTTGATTGTGACTGTTTTCATTGTTGGGATGTTTATGGGCGAAGATATCGTGGAGATTTTCACCACCGCTGTAGCTCTTTCTGTTTCTGCTATTCCGGAGGGACTTCTTGTAGGACTGACTGTGGTTTTAGCAATTGGTATGCAGAGAATTTTAGCCAGAAAAGGGTTGGTTAGAAACTTAGTTTCTGCTGAAACACTTGGAGGTGTTACCACTATTTGTGTAGATAAGACGGGGACTCTAACAGAAGGAAAGATGCAGGTTGTAAATGTGATTGGAGAAGAGCATGAGTTAGTAAGACAGGTTACTTTAGCAAACGATTTAGACACATCAACTGTGATAGCAGCTTGGGAATGGGGAAGCGATAAAATCAGTGATGATGAAAAACAAAAAATGAGTATTCACGAGAGATTAGATAGCCTACCTTTTACCTCAGAAAATAAATTCTCAGCTAGCCTTTATCCTTCGGACGATAATAATGTTTTGTTTGTTACAGGTGCTCCAGACATTGTGTTGGAGTACACAAATCTTAGTGAAGGGGAAAAAGAAAAGATCAGATCTAAGATTAAAGATTTTGCAGAGAAGGGTAAGAGAACACTTGCTTTTGCTCGAAAAGAAATGCCTTTGTCTAAGAAGAGGCTTTCCGATGATGATATTAAAGAGGGCCTAAATTGGGTTGGTATGTTGGCGTTCACAGATCCGGTTAGGAAAGATGTGAAAGATGCTTTGAAAAAAACTAGAAAGGCTGGGATTAAGCTTATTGTTATCACTGGGGACTATGCGGAGACAGCACGTTCCGTGCTGCGCGAACTTGAGCTTGATGTTGCTGAAAAAGATATTATTTTAGGCGAAGATTTAGAAAGACTAAGTGGAAGAGAATTAGAGAAGAGGATTTTTAGAGATGAGGGCTCTATTAAGCTTTTTGCTCGTACACGTCCTCATCAGAAGCTAAAGATTGTAGAGACTCTAAAAGCCCATGGTGAAGTGGTAGCTATGATGGGAGATGGTGTTAATGATGCGCCTGCTCTTTCCCGTGCTGATATTGGTGTTGTAGTTGGTGAAGCTAGTGATGTGGCAAAAGAATCCGCGGACTTAGTGCTTCTTGATTCAAGTTTCTCTACTATAGTTGCTGCCATTGAAGAAGGCCGAGGGCTATTTGATAACCTTAGAAAGATCATTCTCTATCTAATGATCGATGCTTTCGAGGGCATACTTGTGGTTCTAAGTTCCATTATTTTAAGACTTCCGCTTCCTATAACTGCTATTCATATTCTTTGGATAAACTTACTGTCGGATGGTTTCCCTCATCTGGCTCTTACTGTAGATCCTAAAGCTCCTGGTCTTATGGAGAGAGGTCCCAGATCTCCTAAGGAGCCTTTAATAACTGGGTGGATGTCTTGGCTTATCGCCATTGTTTCTTTGTCTGGTTGGGTATTTGCTCTTGGATCCTTTATTTATGTGCTAAGGACAACAGGAGATCTAACTATGGCCCGTTCAGTCGCCTTTGCCACTATTGGTGTCAACTCACTCATATATGTGTTCTCAGTTAGGACTCTTACCGATCCCTTCTGGAATGCGGACCCATTAGAGAATAAGTGGCTTCTTCTCGCAGTCGGTGTGGGGCTAGTGTTTCAGGTCTTCCCTTTTGCAACTGAGGCTACTAGAGCCTTCTTTAAGATAACCTCTATTGGATATTACTGGGTAATGGTGTTTGGTGCGGCCTTCCTCATGTTCTTTGTTATTGAAGTTTTCAAGTGGGTTTTTAGACACCGCATGGCAGGGAGGGTAAACTAAATTAATGGTTGTTGTGCCCCGAGAGTCAAAATTATGGGAATTCTTTCCTGAGGAGATAAAGGGTTTAATTGCAGATGGAGAACATTTGTTGATTGAATGCCACGCACTTTCTGGCAAAGTTTCTGACTATTCTTATTTGGTATTTCCCTTCGCAAAAGCTTATGAAGGTTTTCTAAAACATTATTTTCTAGAACTTGAACTTATTCATGAGGATGAGTTCTATGGAGATGATATTAGAATAGGTAGGATTTTAAATCCGATGTTTATGGAGAAGAAGTTTTCTGTTTACGCGAAGCTAAAGAAAATTAAAGGATATGATCCGGATATGCCAGAACATCTTTGGAAGATCTGGAGACGCGGAAGAAACCAAGTATTCCATTACTTTCCTCATAACTTTAGGCGACTTTCAAAGGAAGAATCTGCAGATATTATTAATGGCATGGTTGGTGCCATGCATGAAGCAGTCGCTGTATTAAAAGATTAGTGTATTATCATCCCTGACATGAGTAATAAAAGTAAAATCAAAGTAGCTGTAGGGTTAAGTGGTGGAGTAGATTCCGCTGTTTCCGCATATCTACTCAAAGAGGAAGGTTACGATGTTGTTGGTGTTTATATGCAATGTTGGGATGCTAAGGCTGATGGTTGCACTGCAGAAGAAGATCGTGCAGACGCTGCTAAGGTTGCAGCCCATTTAGGCATTAAGTTTAAATCCTTAGATTTTGTAAAAGAATATAAGGAGAATGTTATTGAGCATTTTTATGATGAATACAAAGCTGGAAGAACGCCAAATCCAGATGTTTTGTGCAACAAAGAAATTAAATTCGGAATGTTTTTAGATTGGGCTGTTGCAGAGGGTTTTAATTATGTTGCTACAGGACACTATGCAAGGGTTATTGAAGACGTGGGGGAATTTAAACTACTCAGAGGTATAGATGATTCTAAGGATCAGTCTTACTTTCTTTACTTACTTAACCAGGATCAGTTGTCTAAAACACTTTTCCCACTTGGATTGATAAAGAAGGAAAAGGTTAGAGAGATTGCAGAGGAGGTTGGTTTTCACAATGCAGACAAAGCGGATAGTGTTGGGATTTGTTTCATTGGCGAAGTAGATATTAAAGAATTTTTAAAAAAGAGAATAGATGAAAAGCTAGGTGATGTAGTAAACAAAGATGGTGAGGTGATTGGTGATCATGATGGGGTGTGGTTTTACACAATTGGGCAAAGACACGGATTTAGGACCAGTAAATATCATGGGATGCCTTTATACGTTACTGGAAAAGATGTGGGTACTAACCAATTAATCGTTGGCTATGCAAAGGATGGAGAACGAGAGAATTTTGAAGTTGATGATGTTCACTGGATTGGAAAAGATCTTGGTGACTCCCTTGATTGCACGGTTAGGATCAGGCATTTAGGAGAACTGTATGAGGCTAGATATGAAGAAGGATTAGTTAAGCTAAAATATCCTACTTTTGGAGTTGCCCCTGGGCAAAGTGCTGTCTTTTACGTTGGTGAGCACACTGTTGGTGGTGGTGTTATTAAATAATCTCGAAGTAAAGTCCTGTCACATGCAAAGATTTAATTATCCTTTCCCCAAATATCGCAAAGTGAGAGAAATGATAGCTTTCTCCTGTTAACCTTTTAGTTGCCACGTCATATATTGAATCTACCTCTTCCCACATCTTGTCTTCCTCATTAAAGAAATAAAAGCTAATCGTGTTTTGTAGAATGTCTTCAAGATCTGCATTACTAAAGTCCATTTCAATTTTCACGGGTTTCACTAATGTAGGCACCTTCTCTCCTAGTATGTTGTACAGATTAACAAGAATGGAAGTCCCTGTTATATATGTAAGCTTGTCTTGGCTAATAGGTACTTTTGGGTATTCATATGGCTCCACAAATACAGTAAATCCTGGTCTGCCGCTGTTTTGATCAATAATTATGCTTTTGTTGTTGAGAGTTACATTTCCTCCATTATGGTCAATGTATGTAGCAACTATTTCTGGAAACTCCTTCCATAGATACTTACTAGTGGTTCCTGAGTTTGCACCAAGTACGTCAGACCATACATAGGTTGCCCAGGGGTCTTTAGTCCCATCAACCTGCCATCCGAATGGGTCTGTTTTCTTTTCATTTTTATTTACTGAGAAATGCAGGTGAGCACCTGTGCTTATTCCAGTGTTCCCAACAAGCCCAATAGTTGTTCCCGACTCGACCCATAAGGGTGTTTCTATAAGTCCCGTTTCTTGGAGATGTGAGTACTCTGTTATGTACCCGTTTTGATGATCAACCCTCATTGTGTGCCCTCTTATGTTCGACCATTCGTAAGAGACTTCTCCTGACGCTACTGCCAGAACAGGTGTTCCATAATCGAGAGCGAAATCAATACCATCATGTCCACTGTAATACATTTCTGGCTCTGTCTTCTCAATTCCAAGAAAATTAACTGTTGTTGCCTTGTCTTCCGAGGACTCGGAATGGTAGGGGTAGTTGATTAACGGGTATTTATGATCAAAATAAGAGTAAAGTCTTTCGATAAGTTCGTTTGGGGTTGAGGCATTCCACGGAATATCAAACAAGGCATGGTTTTCCACTGGAGGTTTAGTGAATGGCTTTCTATATATCCCTTCTATAGGGATTGTTGTGAATAAGTAACTTGGGTTAGAGAAAGCACTGGCAATATCGTAAGCGTGTCCTTCATTGTATTGAGAAGAGAGGTTGGTGGGGAACCATGTTTCTCCAAAGTCAGGAGAATAGAAGATATCAAAGACTTCGGAGACCTCTTTACTAGCATACAAATTATTTTGGAAGTACTCTATTCCTCCAACAGAGGACTCTCCCCATGAGGTTAGATTTGTCCAAGTTTTTCCTGAATTACTTGATTTGAAAAGTCCATCATTATTTGTAGTCCCTGCAAACACTATGTTGTTAACAATTTCGATATTTTTTACGTGTTTTCCTTTTAGCGCTAGTGATTCGACCCATGAAAACCCTTTATCTAGGGAGATATAGGTCTCATTAATTGTTGAGGCTATCAGAACTTCATTGCTAGCTGCTGTTTCCATGATTTCGGGTCCAAAAAAGCCTTCCCCAAGTACTTGTTCCCATGTTTCTCCCGAGTCTTTTGATATCCACAATCCATGGCTGTATGTTCCCTGAAGAATGATGTTTTCTTGAGCGGAAACTGAAGAGGAAGACACGTTGTTTCCCAAATGACTCCAGGAGATGCCTGCATCTGCAGATACGAATAGCCCTGTTTCTTCTTCCTGTACATAATATGTGGTGGCGTAGATTTTCCCGTCACTGTAAGCAATATCCGTTATGCCCCTACCAGCAAGGCCTAGTGGGTACCAAGAGTTGCCTAGGTTTTTACTTATATATAAGCCGTTGTTTGGGAGTAACCAAAGCCTTGTGTCATATTCCCCTGCAACTATTCCCCAGGGGGTGGTTTCCAATGTCTGAATTCTACCTTCAGGGAGTCCTGAAACCTCCCAATTCTGTGCCTGTACTTGTTTGGGGAAGAGTAAAAATAGAGATATCAATAAAGTGAAAATCATACCCCAAATATGGCCTTAGTAAGGAGAAGCTTCAATAGCGGGTAATCTAACAAAAATAGATTGCACAAGTAGTATATAATGTCCGCGTGAAAACACTGATATCACAACTAAAAAGAAACAATATTCATTTAAAGGAAGCCGAAATAGAAGGACTTCTTTACCTTTTTGTGGAGAACTCCTCAATTTCCAATAATGAGTTGATACGTGCAACTGGTTTACCTAAAGAAACACTCAGGGAGTTTAAGTCTTCTCTTGGTAATTACCTTGAAGAGAAAAAGAGTAAAGTATCCTTAAACGCTGAAGGAAAGAAACTTTTGAAAGATACTAAGTTTAGACCTTACGCTTGGTCATTGTTTTCTTTCGAAGACGAAGAAGTGGTTGCACGCCTTAATGAAATAAGAAAGAAGCATTCTTTGAACCCTGTTAGAGAGTATGATCAATGGTTTGCAACAGCTGAAACTTCGGTTAATAAAGCGAAGGCGCTTGTTTCAAAAGGTTTGGGCGAAGGGAAGAATATTGCCCTGTTTGGTGACGATGATTTGGTGTCTATTACTTTGGTTTTGATGGGGGTTAAGTTTAGTAAGATCACTGTTTTTGATATTGATAAGAACCTTCTATCCACGCTAGAAAAGATTTTGAATGATTTAAAGGTAAAAAATGTTTTTACAGTTCTTTATGATGCTCGTGATGAGTTTGATGCTAAAGATTTAGAGACCTACGATGTAGTTTTGACGGATCCTCCATATACAAGAACTGGTGTGGCTTTGTTTTTGGACAGGGCTATCCAATTATTAAAACCTTCAAAGGATTTCAGTGGTTCATATATCTTTTTAAATTATGGAAATAGTTTTAAATCCCCAGAAAAACTACAAAAGGTTCAAGAAATTATCAATGACTTTGGATTGGTTATTGAAGACCGTATAGACAAGTTTGCTAGGTATCACGGAGCAGAGTCTATTGGCAGTGCTAGCAGCCTATACGTTTTGAAAACCACCCCTTCTACCTCTTCTAAGAATGGGTACTTTAATAATAGAATCTATACTTATGAAACTATCAAAGAAGAGAAGTTTCCTTATGTTGATCATTTCGTTTTCAAGCTTCATGGGGTACCAAATCCCATTGTGACTTCAAAAACAGCTCTTCAGAAAGCCGTTGGTGAATTTTGCAAAAAGCATAAATTGAAGGTAGTGGGGTCTGATATTACCAAGTTTAAACCGCATGGTTACACAATTACTCTTATTCTTTCCAATTCGAACCTGTTATTGCACACTTGGCCCGAACATAATGCGATTCATATTGACCTAGTAACTTGCTCCCCAATACATGAAAAAGAAGGTATGATTACAAACCTACAAAGATTATTTTCAGTTAAGAATATTGAAGTGAAAAAAGTAGAGTAAAGATTGACACTGTCTGGGTTAACTGCTATGTTGCTCCGGAGTACTTTGATAAATGCATATGAACATAATCGCATTTTGTTTTTCGAAACTTCGAGAAATGAAAGGCGAAAGGAAACGCTCTGAAGACTTCGGTCTGACGAGCTTACTTTTCTTATTATTAAACTAAGGTTTAATGATTTTTTTGAGAATTTGATCCTAGTTCAGGATGAATGCTAGCGGCGTGCCTAAGGTATGCAAGTCGAACGAGAAATATAATGTCTAGTTTACTAGACGCCTTATTTTTAGTGGCGAACGGCTGAGTAACACGTAGGAATCTACCCCCAATTCGAGAATAACCAACCGAAAGGTTGGCTAATACTCGATGTGAAGGAAACTTTAAAGATTTATCGATTGGGGATGAGCCTGCGGCCTATCAGTTAGTTGGTGAGGTAAAAGCCCACCAAGACTATGACGGGTAACTGGTCTGAGAGGATGAACAGTCAGAGGGGCACTGAGACACGGGCCCCACTCCTACGGGAGGCAGCAATCGGGAATCTTGCGCAATGGGCGAAAGCCTGACGCAGCGACGCCGCGTGAAGGATGACGGTCTTCGGATTGTAAACTTCTGCGAATAGCACCGGCTAACTACGTGCCAGCAGCAGCGGTCATACGTAGGGTGCGAGCATTATCCGGATTTACTGGGCGTAAAGAGTTCTGTAGGCGGTTATGTAAGTCATGGGTAAAAGACCCCGGCCTAACCGGGGAAGTGCTCATGAAACTGCATAACTAGAGGAAGTTAGGGAACAGCAGAACGTATAGAGGAGCGGTGAAATGCGTTGATCTTATACGGAATACCGAGGGGGTAGCCAGCTGTTTGGGACTTTCCTGACGCTGAGAGACGAAAGTGTGGGTAGCGAAACGGATTAGATACCCGTGTAGTCCACACCGTAAACCATGTCTGCTAGATACTTGTATTTATATGGGTGTCGAAGCTAACGCGTTAAGCAGACCGCCTGGGGAGTACGGTCGCAAGATTAAAACTCAAAGGAATTGGCGGGTTCCCGCACAAGCGGTGGAGCATGCTCTTTAATTGGCTGATAACCCAAGAACCTTACCCAGATTTGACATGTAACTGCGAATCCTACGAAAGTAGGACGTCCTTCGAGGGAGTTACACAGGTGTTGCATGGCTGTCGTCAGCTCGTACCGTGAGGCGTACCCTTAAGTGGGTTAACGAGCGCAACCCCTACTGTTAGTTGTATCACTCTAGCGGAACTGCCGTCGTAAGGCGGAGGAAGGTGGGGATGACGTCAAGTCGGTATTGCCCTTATGTCTGGGGCCAGAAGCATGCTACAATGGCGCGCACAACGAGTCGCAACACGGCAACGTGAAGCTAATCTCTTAAAACGCGTCTCAGTTCGGATTGAGGGCTGCAATTCGCCCTCATGAAGTTGGAATCGCTAGTAATCGCAGGTCAGCTATACTGCGGTGAATACGTTCTCGGGAATTGCACACACCGCCCGTCACGTCAGCAAAGCTGGGGCCACCTTAAGTCCTGCGTGTAGTGGGCCCATGGTGGAATCAGTGATGAGGATGAAGTCGTAACAAGGTAGCCGTAGGGGAATCTGCGGCTGGATCACCTCCTTTCTAGGGAGATTGTTATGTGACACTGATCTTCAGATCCTTACCTAGCCTAAACGGTTAGGAAGACTGCGGAAACAAGAGTCACCTACTCAACTGGATAACTCTAAGGTTGAAATAGTGACGCTGGTTCTCACAAACCAGCATAGAGTAAGTTTGAGGTAAGCTTAAACCTCACCCAAAAAAGTACTTCCTTTCGCCTTTGATTTCTTGAATGAAATTAGCAGAATGTTCGTTGCTGGATTATAGATCCCCAATTTTGTATATTACTGGGGTCTTACAGATCCGCATTGCCCAAAACCTATAGGAAATGTCAAAAATAAAGAACGACATAGTTGATATAGCCCTCGCAATCATCAAAAATGAAGATGGAGATGTGCTTATTATTAAAAGAAGAAACCCCGAAAAGGGTTCTGATGGATCCTCTCTTAATTGGGCTTTTCCCGGCGGGAAAGTTGATAATTATTCCACACATGAAGAAGCAGTTGAAGAATCAGTTCTCGGTGAAACTGGTCACTATATCTCACTTGGAGATCTAATAAACAAACGAAAACATCCACATTTCCCCGTAAAGATTCATTACTATTCTTGTGATCTTACAACTACAGCAACCACTCAGTTAATTGAGGTAGATGAGGTTGAGCAGATTAGTTGGGTGAGTCCTGAGGAATTAGGTGAATATTTCGCAACTGATTTTGATAAAAAAGTTGCCAAGCATCTAGGTCTTTAGTTATCCCCTTTTATTACGATTGTTTTTAAATCTGGATATGTTTCTAGTATTCGTTTTCTAATCATCTGATTTTGAAGACTTATATTTGTAAAGATTTGTTGGTAGCTAGGGTAATCTCCATTTCGTACTTTCATCGCCGTTTTCACTAGTTCTTTGTATTTATCTTCCAAGTTTAGTTCGTCTGCTTGTTTGTAAATTTCTGTGAAAGAGGAAGGGTATGTTCCTTTCTCCATTATTATTAAATTTCTAAGTCCAAAGAAAACAGATTTTGAAAACATAATAGATGCTGCAATTTCTGCGCCATCCCTCAAAGCTATAAGTGCTCCTAGAGCATATCCTGTTTCAAAAGAGGTTGTTTCTAAAAGATCTGCTGCTGTGATGTCTGGTGAATTCAATTCTTCAAGTACATTTTTTCCTATGACCGTTTCACTTCCTTCTACTAGGTCTTTTATATAAATCTTAGTAGGAAAGGGAGTATCGATTTCATATTTTTTAAGTTTTTCAATATCGAAAGGGTAAATGTTTAGATTTTCAATATCATGTATTTTCGCAAGCTCAGAACGTGACCATTTCTTATCCTCTTCGTACAATACACCAACTTCCCAATCGCTATTCTCTCTAGCCTCGTTATTGGCTCTAGACCCATATACAAAAATGGATATTGGATTTGAAGTGTCTTCAATTTTGGATAGCACTTTATTTATATTTGCAGGTATATTCATTGTTCTTGTTTTTAAAGATTGGTGGGCCATTTGGGACTATGTTGGAACTAACTACTGCTATGGTTCAGGAAATATTTCCTTTTAAGTAATGGATAAATTACACCAGACAAAAATAAAATAGATGCTGATATTAAAAAAAGAAGTTGATATCCGAAAGCCAATACAATATAACCGCTTGTAAACAAAGTAATTATTTTACCTAAAGAAAGCATAAAATCTTTGTATCCCCAGGCAAGGGACTCATTTCCTTTAGATATACTTTGCGTAAAAACTTTTGAGAATGAGGGAAATGCTATAGAATGCGCTATCCCATGCAGAAAATAAATTATATAAAATGCTGTGACTGAATTAATCATAATGAATGCAAGTCTTAAAAGGGTCTTAATAAAATTACCCGTAATGTAGCCATAAAAAGCCTTATTTCCCTTAGTGTCCTTATTGTACAAAGATGCAAAAATCGGTTCAGTTATTAATATACCAAGTGTATATAATGCTGCTCCCGTGCCTAAAGATGCAACCGTTGCATTTGGAACTTGCTGCACTATAAATACACCAAAAACAACATCTACAATGGCCATACCTGAAAAAAATATAGAATCAGTGAAAATTAATATATTGGTTGGCTTACTTATATTCTTAACTATTGAAAATCGGTGGGACTCTTTTGCGTGGAATGCCATGCAAGGATTGTATGAGATAACGCGATAAATTTAAAGGCTTTGTGTCTAATTTACTCAAGTATGTAAATTGGTGGGTCTGCCTGGATTCGAACCAGGGACCTCTCCCTTATCAGAGGAGCGCTCTAACCGACTGAGCTACAGACCCTTACTTTCGTCGCTATATTATCACATAATTCTGTCTGTTTATAGAAATTTTTACTATATTAATATGATTGACGTTTACACACCGCTTTGATAGTATCTCTCTCACGGAATGGAATGCTAACCTTCTCCGCACCTATGCGGCTAGAAGCTCTAGATTCTCACTATTTATTACAATAGAATAATGTCTCTCCTTGGGCCCTTAGCTCATCTGGTAGAGCGCTTCGTTTGCATCGAAGAGGTGAGGAGTTCGAGTCTCCTAGGGTCCACCATGATTGTCCGTAATCATATGGACTATTTGGACTTTGATAATTGAATAAGAAATACAGAAATTTGGATTACATTTATTTGTAATCAAGATTTCACCGAACAAAAAAAACTAAATTAGATTTAACGATCTATTTTTGTGCAAAAATGTTCGTCTTAAGTATTAAAAGAAGTAAGTTTAGATTCATAAAGAATCTAAATCATGCGTGATTCCATTTCGTTATGGAGTCACACATTCTCAAAGGTAAATAATGTATGTGGTGGATGCCTCTGGGTCTTTGTGCCGATGAAGGACGTGCTTAGCTGCGATAAGCTACGGAAAGCTGCTGAGGAGCGTTATATCCGTAGATGTCCGAATGGGGAAACCCGGCCAAGAGTAATCTTAGGTCATCTGTTATTGAAGTATGCTTCGGCAAAGATAGATAACAGCAAGGTAATTCAGTGAACTGAAACAACTTAGTAACTGGAAGAAAAGAAACCAATTTAGGTATTTCCTGAGTAGCGGCGAGCGAAAAGGAAGAAGCCCAAACTCAAGACTAAAAAGAAAACTAGGTGCTAGTTTACTAGCGTCTAGCTTTTCATTTTAGACACTGGGGGTTTGGAAAATCCAATTCATTTAATTGAAAAGAAGTAAAAAAGTTCTTAAGTAGGAGAAACGAGCTGGAAAGCTCTGTCACAGAAGGTAATAACCCTGTATCCGAAACTTTCGAACCTTCTTGGGTTTATCCGGAGTAGCATGGGACACGTGTAACCCTGTGTGAATATGCCAGGACCATCTGGTAAGGCTAAATACACAAAGACACCGATAGTGAACTAGTACCGTGAGGGAAAGGTGAAAAGAACCGCGGGTAGCGGAGTGAAATAGAACCTGAAACCGTATACATACAAGCTGTCGAAGCCTCCTTTAGGGGGGTGACGGCGTGCCTATTGAAGAATGAGCCAGCGAGTTAATAATATGTGCGAGCTTAAGCGACTTAGTCGCGGAGGCGTAGGGAAACCAAGTCTTAATAGGGCGTATTTATTGAGTTCATATTATTAGACCCGAAGCCGAGTGAGCTTACCATGAGCAGGTTGAAGCTGCAGTAAAATGTAGTGGAGGACCGAACCCGTGTCTGTGACAAAAGGCTGGGATGACTTGTGGTAAGGGGTAAAACGCCAATCGAACTCGGCGATAGCTGGTTCTCCCCGAAATATATTTAGGTATAGCCGTATTCTTACGGAATTTGCGAGGTAGAGATACTGAAAAGGGCTGGGGCTCATATGAGTACCCACTCTTACCAAACTCCGAATGCGCAAATTCTTGAATACGAGTCAGCAATGCGGAGCAAGTTCGTGTTGCGAGAGGGAAACAGTCCAGACCATCAGCTAAGGTCCCAAATCTTCACTCAGTGGGGAAGGTGGTGGAATTGTTGAAACAGCTAGGAGGTTGGCTTAGAAGCAGCCATCCTTTAAAGAAAGCGTAACAGCTCACTAGTTTAACGATTCTGCGCCGAAGATCTAACGGGGCTCAAGTGAAGAACCGACGCTGTGGATTGTACGGATATGTCCGTACAGTAGTAGGGGAGCTTTGATGTCACCATGGACACATGGGGTAGCACTGAAGGTAGCGACGCGAGTCCTGCTGGAGCGGCATCAAGTGAGAATGCTGGCATGAGTAACGAGAGGGTGGTGAAAACCCACCCCGCCCGATGACTAAGGTTTCCTCCGCTATGTCAGTCAACGGAGGGTTAGGCGGCCCTAAGGCGAGGCCGAAAGGCGTAGTCGATGGACAGCAGGTTAATATTCCTGCGCTGCCACATAACCGTTATTACCGATGGTGGGACGGCGTCTGATAAGTTGAGCTGGTTAAGGATTCCAGTTCCAAAGGCAAGGCAGTCTGTGTAGGCAAATCCGCACAGGCGTTTATCCGAGCTTAGGGAAAGACCCGTAAAAAGGTTGATTCAACTGCGTTAAGCGTCCGAGAAAAGCATCTAGGGAGGGTATGTGGTATCCGTACCGCAAACCGACACAGGTAGTCAGGTAGAGAATACTAAGGCGAACGAGAGAACCATGGCCGATGAACTAGGCAAATTACGTCCGTAACTTCGGGAAAAGGACGCCCTATCGCAAGGTAGGGGGCACAGAAATGGCTCTGGCGACTGTTTATCAAAAACACAGGTCTCTGCTTAACTCGTAAGAGGATGTATAGGGGCCGACACGTGCCCAGTGCTCGTAAGTTAAACCCGGGGGTGATTCATTTATGATGAGCTCTTGGAGTAAGCTCGAGTGAACGGCAGCAGTAACTATAACTGTTCTATGGTAAGAAACGCCGCCATAGTAAAATCTGGCTATATGCTGGAATATCCGTCCACCAAAAGGTGGTGTCCAATTTAATTGGAATAAAGAATCTTGTACTACTAAACACATTCGTATTATATTCGGATAGTGTACAGTGAAAATGTATCAAGTGCGGACAATCAGCAGGAAAGACTAGAAATGATAGGTTGGGTTGTAGGTTTTGTGGATGGAGAAGGCTCTTTTACAGTTAGTATTCTCAAGAATTCTACAAGTTCTACAGGTTGGCAAGTATTCCCTGAGTTCATAGTAACTCAAGGTGCTAAAAGCAAAAGCGTTCTTTATTCTTTTAAGGAATTCTTCGGATGCGGTGAGGTATATGTAAACAGAAGATTCGATAATCACAAACAACACCTATACAGGTATTGTGTACGATCATTGAAAGATTTATCTGAAACGATAATTCCTTTCTTTAACATGTACTCATTAAAGACCAACAAGAGAAAAGATTTTAGGTATTTTACAAAGATCATGAAATTGATTGATCAACGGAGACACTTAGATCTTGAAGGAATCAAATTAATAGCTGAAATAGCTATGAAAATGAACCGAAAAATAAAACCAAAGTTTCTAGAATCCCCACAGACTATACGCCAGATCAACTTCTAAAGTTGAAAGATATAGTCGCGTCTGCATGGCGACATGCAGTGGCTAGTACAGGCAAGAACTAGCCTGAAGTCCAGTTTTCTGGACAAAGATAAGATTGAGCGTAATCCCTTGTCGCATAATTATCGACCCGCACGAAACGTGTAACGACCGGAGCACTCTATTAGTCATGGACTCGGTGAAATTGAAGTACCGGTGAAGATGCCGGTTACACATTGTTGGACAGAAAGACCCCGTGAAGCTTTACTGTATCTTGACATTGGCTAGTGATTTTGACTGTGTAGTATAGGAGGGAGTTTTACTTCGGTAAAACGTCAGTGCAATACCTCTCTTTCAAACTTACAAACCTAACCATGCGCTGTTAACCAGCGTGGGGACAATGTCTGGAGGGCAGTTTAACTGGGGCGGTTTCCCGCTAAAGAGTAACGCGGGAGCACAAAGGTTCCCTTATCCCGGATGGAAATCGGGATGTAAGCGTAAAGGTATATGGGAGCTTGACTGCAAGACACACAAGTCGAGCAGGTACGAAAGTAGGTCTTAATGATCTTCCGATGCTTTATGGTAGGCACGGAACTTATCGGATAAAAGTTACTCCGGGGATAATCCGTTTTACGGAGTTGTCCTCCCTAGCAGTAATGTTAGGGTAGAAATACGGCTAATATCGGTGAAACCCTATGTTTGTTTTCGAGGCAAACAGGGCAATACCGAGGGAAGTCGGTAATGTAGGTAGTATAATAATGATGTGTCTGTAAGATTAACGTCAAATCAAAAACAAGTATTAACAGGAATGGTTTTAGGGGATGCGTATCTCCAGAAAACTGGGAAACGTAACGCTAGAATTAGACTTGAACATAGCAGTAAACAAAAGGACTATATGGTTTGGAAAGCAAGCCATTTTCCTAAGTTGTTTCAGAATGTGGAAAAACCAACAGTTTTGCGAAGATATAACGAAACTTTTGGGAAAACATATGAGTATGTCAGGTTGCAGTCTAGTGCTTCTCCTACTATTGGAGAGTTCCGGCAGAAGTTTTACGATGAGATTTCAGGTAAAAAAATTATACCTGCAGATATCTCGAGACTTATGTCAAAACCTATTTCCTTAGCAGTATGGTTTTTGGATGATGGTTATTATTACCCTCGCGATAAAATGGCATTTATATATTTGCCTAACTTGTCGGAGGAAGGTTTTCAACTTTTGTTGAATGCACTCAAACATAACTTTGATTTAGCTCCAAAGCTAAAGAAAAAGAAAAAAGGTTGGTGCTTAAGCTTTAGTGTTGTAGAAACAAGAAAACTTATGAATCTTATCAGACCACATGTTATAGATAGTATGGCCTATAAATTACTTGACCCCGTATCGACTGATCGAATACTCACAAAGAAAGATTGAAGTGAGTTACTAGAGAAACAGGATTTCTCGTAAGTATAAATACTTACAAACTTAGAGCCTGTTATACGCCGTACACCCATTATTAGAATGGGTGAAGATATAGTCAGTACCTTTGGTAACAAAGGATAATTATGAACAGGCTAATAGTGCCCGAGCGTTCACAGCGGCGGCACTGTTTGGCACCTCGATGTCGACTCGTCATATCCTGGGGGTGAAGCAGCTCCCAAGGGTTGGACTGTTCGTCCATTAAAATGGCGCGTTAGTTGGGTTCAGAGCGTCGTGAGACAGCTCGGTCCCTTTCCACAATGTGCGTTTGAGTTCAGAGGAAGGCTGTTCCTAGTACGAGAGGACCGGAACGGACGAATCTCTAGTGTACCAATTGTTTTGCCAAAAGCATCGTTGGGTAGCTACATTCGGTTGGGATAAGCGCTGAAAGCATCTAAGCACGAAGCCCATTCCAAGATTAGAACTCTTCCCCCCTTGAGGGGGACACAAATCCTGGGAGACTACCAGGTTGATAGGCTGCAGGTGTAAGCATAGTAATGTGTTTAGCCGAGCAGTACTAATATTTTGTGAACTTTTGAGAACTTCAATTTAAGACGAACATTAGTTCGGTATGTATTTCTTGTTCAATTACGAGAGTCCAAGTTATTTTGATAACTTAATATTTTTGATTCCAAGGCTTGTGAATACTGTCTTGGTGACGATAGCGTTGGGGTAACACCTCTTTCCATTCCGAACAGAGAAGTTAAGCCCATCAGCGCCGAAGATACTCATCTTTTAAATTTGGGGAAAATAGGTCGTTGCCAGGACTGTGTACATAAGCCATTTTTGTTTTATACTTTAAGTAGTATAAAATTCGAAAGGAATTTATGGCATTTGGAGGAAATAATCCCAATAGCGAAAATGGTGGTGCAGAACAGTTCCAACCTTATAATGAGCGTGAAAAAGAAGATCCCGATGAAGTTGAAACTGCAATGAAAGCATTAGCAGAGCAGATGGTTGCCGCTAGTGGTGGAGCAGTGAAAGTAGATACTGCGGAAAAACCTGAGGAAGAAGCTAAACCTTAGAAACCAGTTTAGCTTAATATCTTTTTCCATTTCGAGCAGAGAAGTTAAGCCCATCAACGCTAAAGAGACTCATCTTTTAAATTTAGGCAAAGTAGGTCGATTCCAAGACTGTGTATATAAGATGTTTTTTGATCCCACTATCTGATACCATTCATTATATGACGTTAAATAAGTCCCCAGCATCATTTGAGGGTATAGAGCCTGTTTATACTGACGAGGAAATGACAAAAATGAAGGAAAAACATTCGGATCTTTTTACAGAGAAGGAAAATCCTCCTCCACGAGAAGAAACTTGGTTGGTGAAGTCTATGGCCACACATGCTATTCAAACGGAGTTAGACGAACGGGGCAGATTGAAAGCAGTAGCTAAGGGTATGAGGGATAGGATGGAAGCTCCAAAAGAGTATGATCGTAATTTTGAAAAAATGTTGGATGCAGAAATGGACAGATTTTTGAACAGAGCCACTATGGAAAGTGAGTCGAACTTGTCAAAAAGTGTGGGTGACTTACCTTTACAAGAAAATTCTGCTGAATAGGTGAAATTGGCTGGTTTTAAGGGATATGCAGACCTGGTTTCTACGAAGAGCGAAGAAATTTTTGAAAAAACCAAGAATCCTAAGACTTCCTTAGATTTTTATGGACGGCATGCTATGAAGTTGCGAAAGCAATTAGAGGATATTCATGACAAGGACCCTATGGGGGAAAAAGAAGCTCTTATAGCGGAGGGTGCAGAAGTTTTCTTTGGTATGTTAGGAAAATTAGCACCAGCGTATGCTTCTGCAGGTATGGCTTATGAAGGTCCTGCAGGGGAGGAGTTTAAGAAGAGGTCCATTGAGTTATATGCCATGTTAGGTGTGTCTAGTAATAAATCCCCTGAGCCTGAAAATTAGAGATTAGTTTAGCCTTGCCACACCACTCGAATGGTACTATAATCCCACAGCAATAAGCAAAATCGAGTGTTTTATGTTTTGTTTGATTTTGTTTTTTTAGTAATAATTTAATCAAAACGTTCCCAATGACGACTAGGAGGTCTCATGAGTAAAGCAAGAAATATATATAAAGCAGATTCCATAATGACTAAGTTATTAGGGGACTCTGAAGTAAAGTTAAAGCAATTTGAACAAGGTGATGTAGTAGAAGGCTTCGTTGTAAGCATATCCCCCAAAGAAATATTATTAGACGTTGGCGCTAAATCTGAAGGCGTTGTATTAAGCGAAGAGCTTGGTAGCGGTGATTTAGTAGAAAACTTAAAACCTGGTGATACTGCACTTGCATATGTGATGCAGGCAGAAAACGATCAGGGTTATATCGTACTTTCCTTTAAGCGTGCTCAAAGAGAACGTGCTTGGAGAGATGCTGATTTAGCATTCAAAGATGACTCTGTTATCGAAGTTACAGTTTTAGAATATAACAAAGGTGGCTTGTTAGTAGATGCTCTTGGTTTAAGAGGATTTGTTCCTCTTTCACATTTAGATAGAGTTCACTTTACAGAAGAAATGTCCAAATTTGCAGCTGGTAGTGAGGCAGAACTTAAGGAATCCCTTATGGTTTTGGCTGGAACTACACTTACCGTTAAGGTAATTGAATTAGATCGTGAAAAAAACAGACTAGTACTTTCCGAGAAGGATGCTACCTCTACATATAGTGCAGAAGTAAGAGAAGAGAAACTTGCTAGTGTAACTATTGGTAATGATATGGAAGGTATTGTGACTGGAGTTATGCCTTTTGGTCTCTTTGTAGACATGGAAGGTATAGAAGGTTTAGTTCACATTAGTGAAATTGCATGGGAAAAGGTAAGTCACCCTGGAAACTACTTTTCAGTAGGTGCCCCTATTAAGGTAAAGGTAATTGGAATTGATGAAGGTTCAAAGAAATTAGCCCTTTCCGTTAAGCAATTGATGGACAATCCATGGGTAAAAGCAGAGGAAAAATACCCTGTTGGTACCAAGGTTAAAGGTAGCGTTAATAAAATAGTACCTTTCGGAGCTTTTGTTACTCTTGAAAAAGGATTAGATGGTTTGATTCACGTGTCTGAAGCAACTCGTTCTCTTGAAGAAGGGGAAGAAGTTGAGGCAGTCGTTACAAATGTTGAAGGGGCTAACCAAAAGCTTGCTCTAACAATGCGTGAACCTGAAGAAAAGTAATTCTAGCCCGAAAACTTATTCTATATGTTAAATCGTCTAACTGAACGAGCAAAATCTGCGATCCTAAATGTATCCTCGGCCAAGAATCCAACAATGAGGCCTAACGCTGAAGCTGTGCTTGGTTCACTCAAGACATCCGGTGGTGTTGGCACATATCTTATTAATAATAACCCTTCACTAAAACTTATTAAAACAAAAGTAGATTTAAATTCTTTGCTTGAAAGAGCTTTCTATTATTCAGCAAACTTTCAACATCTCTATGTAGGAACAGAGCATTTACTTTTAGCTCTCCTGGATTTAACTGAGTCGCCAGATGCAGAAGAAATTAAAAAGCAGGTTGGGGTATTAAACACCTTTCCAAATATTCCAAAGCTTTCGGATAATCTAAGTGCCACTCCTTTTTTAGATTCCTTCGGAATTAATCTAAATCAAACATTAGCTAAATACACCATTGAACCTCCCGTTCATAGAGAGGAATTGGGTGCATTATTGGCGGTTCTTTTGCAAAAAGAGAATAGTAACCCATTAGTTATTGGGGACACTGGTGTTGGTAAGCATAGTTTGGTGGAACTTTTGGTTCATAAGATTAATGCCATGGATGTTCCTGTTGCACTTGCTGGATATCAGATAGTTGAACTAGACGTAATGGCCTTTATAGCTAATCTTTCAAGCAGAGAAGGTATGGAAACGGGCATTACTACTATGTTGGAAGAGTTAGATACCATGGGAGATGTTGTTTTATATATAAAAGATTTTCAAAACTTATTCATTGGGACTCAAGGTGGCTTTGCAGTCCCTCTAGCCTTTTCTATGCTCAGGTCATATCTTGAGTCTTCCGGAATTTCCATTATTGGAACAATGAATACTGCTTTTTATGAAAGATTAACTGCAGAAAACGCCCAAATTCTTACTACATTTGAAGAAATACAGTTGGAAGAGCCTTCTGAGGAAAAAACTAAAGAGATTATTAGTGTAAAGGCTAAGGAACTTAGTCGCTATCATAATGTGAAGATTTCTTCTGAGCTTGTTGAGTATGCAATCAGAACTGCTAGAAGCAATATTAAAGACGCAAAGTTTCCTCTAAAAGCAATTTCCTTATTAGATCAAGCATGTGCGAAGCTGCTACTAAAGGAAGACTCAGTACCTAGAAAGTACAAGAATTTGGTGGAAAAGAAGTCTTCAATAGTTGGTGAAATATCCCAGAAACTTGAAATAGGAGATGTTTCCGGAGCTGTAAAACTTAAAACACGCCTTGCAACAGTAGATACCAAACTTGATTCAATGCGCCACGCCTTGCTTGCGAGCCCTGGTATGGTGCTTACGCAGGTGGAAATTGATGCTGCACTTGAAGATTTGGGTATTTCAAAGGTAGATGATGGTGTAGTTGACCTGGAACATCTAAGCAAACTTTCAGAAAAGATAAAGGAAGGAATAATTGGACAGAACGCTGCTGTCGATAATGTTTCAAGAGCACTTGTAAGAGCAAAGCTTGGTTTAAGATCTAGAAAAAGACCCCTTGGTAACTTTTTATTTCTTGGTCCCACAGGTGTTGGTAAAACAGAATTAGCAAAAGTGTTAGCTACTGCCGCTTTTGGAGAAAATTCGTTAATTCGTTTAGACATGAGTGACTTTGGTGAGAAACATACCGTGGCAAGATTGGTAGGAGCTCCTCCAGGATATGTTGGTTATGGGGAAGGCGGAGAGCTTACTTCTCGTATAGAAAATAAGCCAGAATCTGTTGTGTTATTTGATGAAATTGAGAAGGCCCACCCTGATGTTTTAAATATACTTCTTCAGATTATGGAAGAAGGGGAACTTGTAGATGCAAAAGGGCAAGTTTTTGATTTTTCTCAAGCCGTTGTTGTACTGACTAGTAACCTGGGAACAGAAATTGTTTTAAGAGCAGGAATTGGTTTTTCTGGGGAAATGAAGACAGATGAACAGGTCGAGAATAGATTGGTGGTAAACCTTAAGAAAATAATGAAGCCCGAACTTATTAATAGGTTTGATGAAGTAATCGTTTTCAAGAGACTTAAACAGAAGGAACAGATGAAGATTCTTGACCTTCTATTAGATGAAATTAAAGAAACTTTGTTAGAGCAGAAAATAACTTTTAAAGTGTATTCGGATGTGAAAAAGATTCTTATAGCAAAGGGTTATGATAATGAATATGGTGCGAGATCTCTTAGAAGAACAGTAGAAACTGAGCTTTTGGATAAAGTGGCTGAATTCTTACTCAAGAATTCGCAAAGACCTCTTAAAATTAAAGCAAAGGCGGATAAAAACAATATTGAGATTAATCTCTAATACTTTTAGTAAGAGTGTTAAGATTCTCCCTTAAGATAAGATAGTGTTTTATTTTGGATATTTTTGAACGTTTTATCATCTAGCTTTCCAATTTTAGTCATTAATCTTGCTTTGTCGACAGTTCTAACATACCAGCACAGTGCATAGGAATCTTTGTTTAAAGCTTTAAAACTCTTTTTTTTGAGTTTTAACTCAAAATTATTTTCTTTTCCTTTGCTTACACTAGTTATGGGGATAATTGTAATAAGGTTTGGGTTGGCGGAGGAGTTTTCAGAGCGCAATATGATAGCCGGTCGAAACTTTCTTATCTCGCTTCTATAAGCAGGTGTAAATCTTGTTAAGTAGATTTCTCCTTCTTGTATTGCATGCATTTAGTTTTCTCTTTTCTCAAGGTAATTTAGCAAGTCTTCATTAGCAGCAGCTTCCATATCAGCAAATGAAGCCCAACCATCATTTGGATCTTCTAAATCTCTATCAAGTAGTGCTTGTATAGCAAGTTTAGTAAGCAGTTTGCTTCTATTTAGTTCTGGGAATTTAGTGTCGAGTGCTTCAACAATGGCAGTAGGCATTTTAACTTGGATTCGCTTATCTGCTTTTATTTCCCCGTATTCAAGATTTCTAGCAATATCACGTAGTTGATAGTAGTTTTCATCTTCTTTTGCATCTTTATATTTCATAGACTAGATTATACACACGCCGGTGTGTATGTCAATTTTAAGGGTTTGGTTATTCTTCGGTTTAAAAATTCCTGTTAATATGCTTACATGGCAAAAGCAAAATCTTTATATGTATGCCAAAAATGTAGTTTCGAGAGCCCTCAATGGTTGGGCCAGTGTCCCAAATGTGGTGATTGGAACACCTTTGAAGAGACTGTTATAGCAGTTTCCAAGTCCAGTTTTAAAGCTTCCGCAAAAGCTTCTACTACCATTCCTTTATCAAAGGTTAAGAAGAGAGATTCCCAAAGAGTTTCTTCAGGATCAGAGGAATTTGATCGTGTTTTAGGTGGGGGTTTTGTTCCGGGACAGGTAATACTTCTTGCAGGAGATCCAGGGGTTGGAAAGAGTACCCTCTTAACGCAAATTTCAAAAGATATGGAAAAGAAAAAGGTTTTATATGTGTGCGGAGAGGAAAGCTTGGGGCAGGTGAAGGTTAGGGCAGATCGTATGCAGTACAAAGCAGAAAACTTACTTGTTCTTGCAGAAACAGATGCAGACATAATTTCTGCCACTATCGCTCATGAACCAGGTTTATCTTTAGTAATAGTAGACTCTATTCAGACAATTACTTCTTCAGAATACATGGGTTTTGCCGGATCTGTTGGTCAGGTGAGAGGGGGCACTCAGAAACTTACAAATGCTGCTAAGAGTGCAGGAGTTCCCGTCATTTTGGTAGGTCACGTAACAAAACAAGGTAATGTTGCTGGTCCAAAAGTTTTAGAACACATTGTAGATACCGTTTTGTATTTGGAAGGAGATGCTCAGCATCTTTTTAGAATTTTAAAGACTAATAAGAATAGATTTGGACCAGTTTCTGAGGTAGGAATTTATGAAATGAACGAAAAGGGAATGAGAGAGGTGTCTAATCCTTCGGAAATGTTTCTTGAAGAGAAATCTGATACGTCTGGTTCATGTGTGTCAGTAGTTGTGGAAGGTTTTCGACCCATTCTTTTTGAAATTCAAGCACTTACTACAAAAACTGCGTTTGGATATCCTCGAAGAACTACGAGTGGCTTTCCAACAAATCGCCTTCAGGTACTAATAGCAATTTTAGAGAAGAGATGTGGCCTTAATTTAAGTGATCAAGATGTTTATGTTAACGTTGCCGGAGGGTTTAAGGTTAATGAATATGCAGTTGATCTTGCAGTCTGCTTGGCAATTGCTTCTTCACTTAAAGATAAACCTCTCAAGAATAAAACAGTAGCTTTTGGAGAGGTAGGACTATCTGGAGAAATTAGAAATGTATCGCATCAAGATAAAAGAATTAAAGAAGCACGCAAGTTAGGCTATACTAATATCACAAGTCCTAAGAAGACTAAGTCGGTTAGAGATGCTTTAAAAATTGCCCTACCGTAAGTACTCCTTGCTATGAAGCCAAAAGAGTACGAACAAGTGGGTTTTTTTGTGTTATGAAAAGGTTTTATTATGCCTGCCAAGAAAAAAACAAAGATAGAGAAAAAATCGAATTTTGTTGCGAGAGCCCTGCAGAACCCTAGAGTTTGGGGTTTCATATTTAGATCTGGTTTGTTTGCTACCTTTTTCATACTAGCCTTCAATACAGCCAGCACCACTTTTTTCAATGATAATCCAATATTCCACGTTCAATTCTTAGCTGAAACTGTAATCGGCCTTGCCTTTGGTGTGTTTGGTTTTCATACAGTTCCAATAATTGCTGAAAAATCTAGAGAATGGTTTGAAAATGTGCTAGCTAAGGTCGTATATGATATTGTTACTGATTTTTGGAATGAGCAATCCAAAAGGATGTCTGATGCCAGAAGGACTAAGCAGAAAGAAAAGAAGAAAGAGAGAGAAAAGAAAGCTCATGAGCAGTTTAAAACTGCACTTCTTGTGGATACCTCGGTTTTAATAGATGGGCGAATCATAGAAATGGTAAAAGCAGGGTTTATGGATGCTGAGATGATTGTTCCTAAAGGTGTAGTAGATGAATTGCATCTTATTTCAGACAGTAATGATGATTTGAAGCGAGCTAAGGGGAGAAGGGGTCTTGATATGCTTAATAACTTAAAGAAGGTTACCAAGGTAAAGATATATTCTGCTCCAGGAGATATAACTAAGGATGAAGGTGTTGATAAAGAGCTTGTTAGGTTAGCAAAAAAGTATAAAGGTAAGCTCATGACTTTGGACTATAACCTTAATAAGGTAGCAAAGACTGCAAATGTTACTGTTTTAAATGTAAATGAGTTAGCAAATGCTATTAAGTTTCCTGCAATACCCGGTGAAAAGCTGAAGGTTAAAATTGTTAAGGCAGGGAAAGAACGAAAACAAGGACTTGCTTATATGGAAGATGGAACAATGTTGGTTGTAGAAGGCGCTAAGGATAAGGTAGGAAAAAGACTAACTGTAACTGTGTCAAAGATAATACAAACGGATGCCGGTAAGATGGTATTTTGTGAACTCTAAACATTTCTAATTACCCCCACAATACAAAAAAACGCACCGTTGGAAGCGACTAAAAGCGGCGACCACAGAAAGCGTTTTTTTGGTATTCGTCACATCGCTGCGACGGATAAGACCTTAGTGCTTCTGGACAGGAGAAGCACTAATTATCTATAGATTAGGCTATTTAAAATGGTCAAACAAGCCATGCTCATTAGGGTATATAGCATAAAACGTTACCATGGTAGGGAAAACATACAAATACTGCAATTTCCGTTGATTTAAAGCGATTTCACACGTCCTATAGTCTTGACAGAAATAGGGTTTAAACCTATAATAAAGTTAGTCGAGAAATCCCGAATACAACGAATAGAGCTTAGGCCTTTGGTACGCGAAATACGAATATTTTGTCAACCAGAGGCTTAATATAATTAAGCAAATAATCTGGCTACCTTATGGTAGTGAACATTGAAAAAGCAATAGTAACCCTTATAAAAGTCTTATGAATGGAGGACTGATGAAGATCGCGATTCTATCGGATGTGCATGGAAACTTGCCCGCAGCGCAGGCAGTTCTAGCGTACACCAAAAGAAAGAAGTTTGATGCACATTGGTCACTTGGTGACAGTGTTGGATACGGACCGTATCCGCTTGAGTGTCTCAACCTCCTTTTGGATGTTTGCGACTTCAACCTCATTGGCAATCATGGTTGGCTTGCTTTAGGTAAGCACCCCAGAGAGATTTATAGCTCAGCTGCACTTCAAAATGCAGATTGGACTATAAACGCTTTGGGCAAAGAAGGACTTGAGTTCTTGGAGATGCTTTCTCCTGTGGAAGACATGGTATGGGATTCCCGTTTAGACCGTTTTAGATTTCTTTTGAGCCCAAAAGCAAAGAAATCTGGATGGGATACGGTTACCCACCTATTGACCGTTTTGTACTATCTACGGTTAACGGGAGAATTAAGGTTTGACTTGGGATCTGGAAAGACACCCATTGTTCAACTTGTCCATGCAAGTCCCCTTGAACCTGTGAATGAATATTTAAGTGTTCGCCATGAAAAAGCGTTGCTCTTGAGCAACTTGCATTCGTTAAGTAGTGGTGTTGGTTTTTTTGGACACACTCACATAGCGACGCATCATTGGATTGGTGAAGATATGGATGTTCACACAGAAGCCCTGGAATTGGGACAGCCTGTTGTATTTAATCCCATCGCTGATTTTCGGCGGGGTATTCGACGGCTACTAAATCCAGGAAGTGTCGGTCAACCAAGAGACGGAGATCCTCGAGCAAGTTTTGCTCAGTTAGTGATCAATGGTGACCCGAGCGATGAAAAAACTCGTTGGGTGTTTACCGTAATTCGTCAAAAGTATGACATTGACAGTGTTGTTGCTAGATTTGAAGAGTTGGGTTTGCCGCCTAGAAACGGTACCCGTCTTCGGTCTGGCACGTAGTTGGGAGGGAACATGATCCCTAAAACTAAAGCCCCTGCGGGTGGTTTTGATCCGCAAACCGGTAAACGTTTGAATCCGGGGGGACTTTTTGACCCTCCTGACAAATGTCCTAAGTGCAGAAACGCGATTAACGCACCATTGAAGAATGGTAACCGTTGTCCCGCGTGTAACCGTGTTGTTCCGCAAGAATGTAAGAATTGTGGTACAGCCCGTGTAGAAAACGCTTCCTACTGTGTTAGTTGTGGCGAAGGTGAGTTCACTGGAGCTGCATTAAAGAAGCGTGTTGCGAAGATATGCCCTGTGTGCAAAACGGCTGGTCATAATAGTGAGAGATGCCAGGAAACTGTCTGCATCAAACCGTTAATGATCGGAGGACGAGTCCCTAACGGACAAAGTCACTACATTGTACAAAAGATTTTGGGTAATGGTGCCATGGGAATCGTCTATCTTGTAAAAGATCAGAACGGTAATCTTGCGGCTCTCAAGGAAATTAGACCACTGGATGCTTCCAGTGCTATGGATCCTGCTTTGCTTTTCCAAAATGAAAAGCAGGCTATGGCATGGTTTCGTAAAATTCCTGAAGCTGTACGTCCTGTTGCACCTGCATTTGAAGATGGTTTTGCCCGTTACATTTTGATGGAGTTCATTCCAGGCGAAACTTTTGAGCAGATTGTTGATCGCGTTAACCCGCGTGTAGCTGTTCAACTAAGTCTTCAACTAACAGATGCTGTTAGTCGTGCCCACAACTTTGCAATTCTTCGAGATCTGAAATCGTCGAATGTAATGCGCCTTCCTGGAGGAAAGGGCATTAAGTTGTTTGACTTCGGTTTTGTTCACATGCTTAATGCAGGTGGATACCGATTTCCTCCCATCATTCTGGGTACTCCTGGTTTTGGACCTCCAGAGCAATTTGGAGAAAAGTTACTCAGGAGTTTCGCTCGGAATACAGGGAATGGCCATCGTCTGCCTTTGTTTCTTCCTACGATGGACACAGACCCAAAGCCGCACTGGGATACGTATGCGATTGGTGCAATCTTGTACCATCACCTAACAAAGACTCATCCAGCCGAAATGCTTTATGGCTGGGAATTTGGTGGAATTGCCGATCACGGTCTTCGCCAAATTGTCTCTAAGGCTTTATCTCAAGATCCTAGCTCACGATACCAAACCGCTACAGATCTACTATCAGCCTTACGTCAGGTATAAAGGGGGTTACTTATATTGCTTCTATGACCACGAGTATGCACAAAACTTACTCGTGGTCTAGATGACAAGATAGCAGACCTATAGTATAATTACTGTGATGACTATTTATAGTTGGTACGAACTAACAATAAGCAGTTATCACTCTGATACTGCAGTTTTTTGACAACCTAATATGTAAGCTTAAGGAGCGTGATATGCAAAGTAACGCAAAGCAATTCGAGGTGTGTGTTAATACCTCAGCCTGCCAGAAAGCAAAGGATGATGAGCAGTTCCCTATTGGGACGTATATTTGTCCTGAATGCTCGGATGACCTGGAAACTCGGGACACCCGTTCTGGTTGGCAGAAGTTTGGTTCCAAGACTGGGCTGAACAAAGTGATTCCCGCCATTTTTGGTGGAACACAAGCTACGCAAGGATCCATCGTGGTTAGTGGGACCGCCGGGTCTGCTGCAGATGCTGCAGATGCTGTGGCTACCCTCGCTATCCAGATTGTTGGTGTGGGCACCACTCTTTTTGAGAAGGTGAACCCTGACTTGGTGATCGAGCATGTGTATCACTGGGGCGACCAGAATGTTGTGCGCCCTGCTTTTGTCAGTAACATGACAGGTGGTCTTGAAAATGATGAGATCACTATTGGTGCAGCAAATCCCTGGTCAGACTGGCGTCAGACTTTGGATGTGTCGGCGATCTGTGCCCAGAACGTCAATATTGGGTCTGATGGTAAACGTCAAGTGGTGACAGCGAGTCAACACATGGCGACCGTCAAACGCAACGACATGGGTGAAATCATCTTCGTTGGCACTCGGACCAAAAATGGCCCCCGCTTGATGCCCGAAGTTGCCCCCTTTGTCGCAAATGAACGTTTGCAGGCGAATGAAGTGGCGGTTATCGAACATAATTCCTTGTGGATGATGGGCGATATCCTGTTCCGTTTCTTGATTACCTAAGCTTACATTAGTTAGGATGGGAGGGAAAAAAATACAATTTTTTTCCCTCTCAAATCAAAATTAAGATGACTATTTATAGTTGGTACGAACTAACAATAAGCAGTTATCTGTATAGATACTGTGCACTTTTGACAATTCATATAAGTAAGATCTATCAGCTTAAGGAGCGTGATATGCAAAGTGATGTTGCTTTAAACTTTCGACTTGGTCGAAACAGTTACCCCGCTACGGGAGCTTTTGTAGTAGTTCGTTCTGTCTTGGGACTTGTCCCTCAGAATGTTACTGCAGGTTCCCTCGATGTTGTGTTCGTTCTTGATTGTTCATGGTCTATGGATAGTGAAATTCCAACCATGCGCAAGGCGATGAAAGGGGTACACGCCAAACTTGGCCCTAATGATCGTGTTGGTATTGTGGGATACAGTGAAACAGCTTTTCCGGTTGTTCCTCTAGTTTCCGCCCGCGAGTTCCCGCAGCACTTTGGTGCAATTGATACTCAAATTCGTGGTCTTGGTACTACCTATGCTGAGCATGGGCTAGCGATCGCAAAAGCCTGGTTAGCTACCTCGCAAGCGGCTACAAAGCTTATCGTTCTAATCACCGATGGTGACGAGACCGACAAGACTGACGGGCAAAACCGTGCTGCCGCCGTATTATCTGGATCAGATATCCATATTGTCCCCGTGACATTGGATCCTTCAGTTCCGCAGGCGTTTTTCGACAAACTGATGGCAGAATCACCTGATCCGATTGCACCCATCATGGCCCCGCAGGCTCTCACTTCAGAGATCAGCCTGGCTGCGTTACCTGCACAGATCGTGGACAAAGTTCGCCAGATTGTTGGTGATAATGTTCAGATTCGTGTGGAATTCAGTGGGTTCACAGAGTTGAAGAGTGTTTACCAACTCTCCCCTGATCCTCGCGCGATTGATCTTGTAGCTGATGGTGATGGTTGGATCCTTAACGTTAAGGGCCCATTGCCTGCAGACGGAATGGACATTTGCCTCGTGGCCGAATATGAAAGCCCTGAGGAAGATGATGCTCCTGTTGACTCACCTTTCCTGAATCATGCCTCTATGGCGTGGGAAGATGCTAATACCGGTGCTACGATGACCGCAGTTATTGATCCGGTTACTATCCGGTTCGAGAAGCCAGGTGATGAAGACACTACGGTGGATCCTGCGTTGATGACTCTTTTCCGTACAGTGATGATCCAGCAAAACATCGACAAAGGCTTGAGCCTTGCCGCTGTTGGTAGTGTTAGCCAATCATTGGCCGCGCTGCAGGACGCAAAGTCTATTGCTGCCAAAACTGATGGTGCGGACAGCTTGGAAGATCTGATTGCTATGTTGACTGATCAGGTAGCCTCTGGTTCTTTATCAGCGGATGCCGTAGGAAAGTCAGTAGCAGCCGCAAGCCAAGTTGCTCAAACCGCCCTGGATAAGCTCAGTAAATAATCGATTGAGCCTCCAATTGTCAAAGAAGCTAGCCGCAGAGGGATATATTTTCTCTGCGGCAGCAACTTAACAAGCCCATAGTGTAATGATATACTCCCGAACACGTTGGAATTGCTATTTGTTTTTGTAAGTTACTCGTTTAACTTCAAAGAATAAGCAGCAATCCTATTGGATAACAAGTGATATGCTTGTGCTGTCAATTTTTCAAATCTGATCAAATTTGAACAAAGGAGTGTGTTATGCCTCGTAAAAAGAAAGCCGCAAGTGATGTGCTTGTGCTGAAACCCTTTTTGGTAAAGGATTTCATCCCCAAGTTCGACCCGTTCGTGTTGGATGACGATGATAAGCCGATTCCGGTGAAGCTGAAAAAAGGAGATACATATCTTCCTGCTTCAGGTGTTCCGGTTGATGCTGCCGCATTGATTGAATACTTCAAGTATTTGGTTGATGAGATTGGGCCAGTAGAAAATTGGCCAGACCTGTTAGCTGCAGGGAAAGGTGATCTTGATGCTGCTATTAATGCTGCTATCAAAGATGCCATTCCTTTGGCTGAGCATCAGGCTGAGTTGAAGAAGCGTATCCTCATTACTACTTCCGATCGCAAGATTGCGGATGCTGTTAAGGATGCACTTGCTGATGCGACTCCTAATGATGAGGTCGACGGGAAGATCGATACCGCCGTTCAGAAAGCCACCAAAGACATGTTGACCAAAGATGCTGCCGCGTCAATGGTTGATGATGCCTTAACTGGAATGGTGTCTCAGGATGAGTTGGACGCAGCGGTAGAAGTTGAGACGAAGAAGATGGCGAAAATGGTCACCAAGAAAGAAGCTGCACAGACGCGTGATGCTGCTGTTGCTGCCGCCTTGGATACTATTGATCCTGCGAACTTGGATCTGGATGTTGCTACGGCAGCCATTCTGGAACAGACCGGTCTGGATATCGCCGCAATGGTCGCCTCGGCTCCCAAGAAGAATGCTTCAAGTCGTAAGAAAAAAGCGACTACGAAGACTGCTCCGAAGCCGGATTCTCAGGCAGTTGCACCCGCAGCCACGCCCAAGAAAACGCGCAGCATTACGGACTTCTTGAACGAAAAGCGATAATACCGCTTCCTTAAGCTTTAGTTGCCGTGAAATTTAACACTTCACGGCAACTAATACCCTGTTAATGGAATTTGACGCGTGTAGGGGCCTATAGTATAATGTGAGGGTATAGAAAATGGCTTCTTGTACCTGTTTCTAAAGGAAATAGTTATAAGCAGCTATCACCGATAGTGTTATGGTACGCTCCATACAATGCTTAAAACCTTGAAAAGCGAATATATAAGACATGAAGGAGACCTACGATGACTAATCGTAACGCAATTTTGATTGCCCTGGGTTTATTCCTAGGTGGTTTGCTCTCCGGGCTGCTCGCTGGCTTCCTGGCAGGATCCAAGATTTTCTTCTTCGGTTACCTGCTGGCTGCCTTTGTTGCTTCGGTTGCATTCCTTGTTGTACACCTGCTTCGCGGTGGAAATTGGCGCTGGCTGTTGCCTGTGCTGATTATTACTGTTGGTATTGCAGGACTGGTTTACTCAGGTTGGTTGTTTGCAAAACCGATCGTTGAGGGAACCCGTGAGGCTATTGCTGAAGAGCGCGCCTCAACTATCGAATTGACTCCAGAGATCGAATTTGGAGATTCAGTTGATGATGGGTTTGATACCCTTCGTATGGCAACTGTCTATGCCGAGCCTTCCATCGGACAAACCGCAGATTTCTTCTGCGCACAATGGTTGGGTGGCAACGGATGGGCTGTCGATTCTGCTGAAGTTGGGAAAGGCGCTACATACTGCACTATGCGTTTTGCTGGTGGTGGTGGTGCGTTGGAATATGGTGACAACGAATTTGCACCAGAAGCTCCCCCCTTCGTTGAAGAGGCTGCGCCTCCTGAGGTTTCCGTAGTGGACGATTTGCCTTGGATCTGTGATGACGAGCTTTTTGGTCGTTATCTGTTTGATCCGAATGCCGAAACTTTGGTGATTGATATTCCCGCTGGTTATGACTACGTGCAGGTCACTTCTGACTCTGCAATCGTCAATGGCGTGAACACCAATGGCAAAGGCTACTTGGCCCTCTCTGAGGTGACCTTGGAAATCGCCACACGTAATGGTAACGTCGCTGGTGTAGGTTGGAATGATGAAAACCTGCGCTGGAACGTCCATGCTTGTGCCGTGCCTCCACAATTTGATGTAGTGGAAGCTTTTCTGGACTGGCAATTCGCCCAAATTTCTGGCGATGACGACCGCTCCGGTGACCACAAGCCCTCTGGCTATCTGTTCTTGGATGAAGATACCGTGATCCTTTGGGAAAACACGAACTTCCGTAACCAAGCTGCAGACAATCCGACCGTGGAAGAACTTTGGAATCTAATTCTCGAGTCCCTGTCGGCTGAGTAATCAGTTAACTTACATCTAAAAGACCCCGAAATCATTTGATATCGGGGTCTTTTTCCGTTTTATTGCTACAATATTTCCATGGATAAAATCAAATTCCTTTTTCGAAAGACAGAATTACTGCTGGTTATTATTCTAGTTTTTCATGTTCTTTTATTTATTACCTTTCAGGCTTTAAATAAGGGTGCCCAGACATGGGATAGTGCAGGGCATATAAACACTAGTATGCGCTTAGCTGACGAGATAGGAGAATTTGTAGATAGAACGGGTGATGCTTCCGTGATCACTATACTTAAGACCTCGAATTATTATCCTCCGCTAGTCCAGTTAATTGGTGCTGCCAGTAATTTAGCGTTTGGCTACGAGTCCTCCATACTTTTGTACATCAGCTTAGTATTTTTTCTAGTATCCATTATTTATACTTATAAACTTATTGTTATGGTCTCTGGCAATGAAAGGATCGCTTTATTATCTGCGTTTTTCTATTCAATATTTCCACAGGTTGTTGATCAGGCAAGGCTTTTTCATTTAGATGTTCCTTTGATAGCTCTTTTATTGATAGCTGTTTATCATTTATTTAGATCTCAAGGATTTTCTAGCTCAAAGCATTCTTTACTATTCTTTGTATTTTTCGGTTTAGCTCAGATAACTAAGTGGTACGCTTGGATTTTCTTAGTTGTGCCTGTTGTATATGTCTTAATTGAAGGAATCTCAGGCCAATATAAGGAAAAAATAAAACAGAACCTATTTAATATATTTATTGGTTCAGTAGTTTTTTGTTTGATTGCTCTTCCTTGGTATATTGCTAACTTTGAGGAAATGGTAACTCTTGCACGGATCTTTTCAGTAGGGGAGGTAGACGATCCTGCTGTTCTTTTCAGTTTAGAGAACTTTTTATATTACCCAAAAAACCTTCTCACATATAATCTTCTTCTCTTGCCTTATCTAACTTTATTAGCTTCCATGATCTATGTTGTAGTGAAAGATAAGAAAAGAGGTTCTTTTTACTTAGCATTAGTGTTTGTTCCTGTCTTGGCATTTACATTTATCAGTAATAAAAACCTTAGATACATACTGCCTTTGTCCCCAATGTTTGCTTATTTAATATCAATCTTTATCTTTTCGACCTCGCGCAAGTTAAAGGGTTTTAGTAGCATATTTATTGTTTATTTGTTGGGAGGATTACTATTTTTATCTTTCAACCAGATTAAACCTCAGACGCCGCCCGCGAAGGTGGCAAGTGTTCTTTTTGCAGGTCCTGTATATAAAGCTTGGTATCACAATACCTTAACGTTTTATTCCTATGATCCTGATTATTGGCCTATTGAAGAGATGTTAGGTTTTATTGTAGATGATGCTAATAAACCAGAATCAGTTCCTTTAGGAATTTCTCCAATAATAGATGCTGAACAGTTTTCTGCCGCAACCATTGAAATGCTTAGGTTAGAGAATGATTATGATAACGTGTTCTTCCCTGTGCCTTATTTTCAGTTTGAGCCATTCAGTTCTGATGAGGAGTTAATAGGGTTTTTCACTGAAGCAGGTGTCGAGTATATTATCGCACCTGATGATCCTGGACCCCCTGGTTTACGTAATTATGCTGCATTGAGGCAGATAGTAGACTATCTAGCTTCTGATAGGAATTCATATTTTGTTCAAGTTAATGACTACACCATGCCTGGGGGGCTCAACATAAAGATCTATAAGAGAGCTGGTTTAGAACAAACTTTTATTAAAAGTGGAGAATGCATAGATAAAGCAGGTTTTGTTGATGGCATAGAGTCCATTAAACTCGAGCCAAACCATACCTATGTGATGTTTACAGGACATTTTGCTATTCAAGATAAGTTACGTAGAGAATTTGAAGATGGTAATTTATACATCCTTCAGCTGGAAAATACAATTCATGAAAGTATTTTAGACGTGCATAACTTACCAAAATCAGGGTCCTCTCTGTGTAGTAGAGCTGGGATTGGTTTAGATATAACAGAGGAAATAGATATTGCTGTAGATTCTGAGAATTCCTGTGGGCTCGGTGTTCCTTGTGACAAGGTGATGCATGTTTACTGGAGTGTAGGAGACCCAGAGCCTGTTGTTACTGACTATCTGCGCTAGGGATTTATTAAGTCATTAGATATACTTTATTTGTGAAAGATAAAGCTGCCCTACAATCATTTTTATTAAGATTATTCCCTGTGGTTCTGGTATTATTTTCTATTTTTCTAAGCGCAAAGAATTATTCCCCGAATACCTATCTAACCGGTTGGGATACTCTACACCCCGAGTTTAACTTCACTGTTTACTGGGAAAGGATTTTAAACGGTGCTTGGCAGGATCATCAGGGTTTAGGAACTGTAGCTACACAGGCCCACTCAGGAGAGATCCCTAGGGTAGTTCTTTTACAAGCCTTGGATTTTGTATTTCCAACAAATATGCTGCGTTATCTGTATATGTTTCTAATGTTGGTTCTTGGCCCTCTTGGCGTATATTTTCTACTCAAAGAGTTATATTCTGAGGCAGATCCTGTTGTACAAGAAGTTTCAGCATTTATAGGTGCCTTATTTTATCTATTAAATCTAAGCACACTCCAACATTTTTATGTTCCCTTGGAAATGTTCCCGACACATTTTGGAGCATTAGGTTGGCTACTGCTGTTTCTTGTTAAGTATTTGAAAGGGCATAAAAGATCACTTTTGGGGTTTGCTATTGTTTCTTTTCTTGCGGCACCCCAAGCCCATACGTCTACATTGTTTATAGCGTTATTCATATCGATTTTTGCAATTTTGGTAGTACACCTAATCTTTTCAATTGGACCTAAATTTTCTTCGCAGCTCAAGAAAGGGTTATTTGCTCTTTTGGTATTACTACTTACAAACCTTTTTTGGTTAGGTCCGAACGTATATTTCATTGTTACTGAGGCTGATTCGGTTGCAGATTCTAAAATTCACAGTTTGTTCTCTGAAGAAGCAATATTGCAAAACCAGCAGTATGGAAGCCTAGAAGATGTTGCATTCCTAAGAGGGTTTCTTTTTAACTGGGGGGAGCACGTTGGGAATGGTACATACGGAGATTTGTTGGATGAGTGGGACGCTTATTATTCAACCACACCTGCCCAAGGCATTTATTATGTAGTTTTTTCCATTGCAGTCTTGGGACTGGCACTGGCTCTAATAAAAAAGAATCGTTGGCTGATGGCTTTCGCGGGTTCACTTTTCATTTCTTACTTCTTTATAGCTAACAGTAATCCACCTTTTGGGGTGTTGTACGACATTCTTCAAGAGGGTGTGCCTTTATTTAAGGAAGGTTTTAGATTCCCCTTTACCAAATTTTCAACGATTCTTGCACTTTCGTACGCGGTTTTTTCTGGCTATGCAATAACGCAATTATTAAACGTTTTTAGAACTTCTAAGCTTAGGAATCTTCTTGCGGTAAGTATTGCAGTCCTTTCGATAGTTTCTTTTATATATGCAATGTACCCAGCTTTTGAAGGTAATTTGATTAGCAAATCAATGCGGGTAGATATACCTGATAGATATTTTGAAATGTTTGAATTCTTTGATTCTCAAAATAAATATGGGAGGGTGGCAAACCTTCCTATGCAATCTTTCTGGGGCTGGGTTTACTACAATTGGGAGCCTGTAACTCACACAGGGTACCAAGGGGCAGGATTTTTATGGTTTGGGATTAAACAACCCTTGTTGGATAGAGAATTTGATCGTTGGGGGTCTTCGAATGAGCAATATTTTAGGGAGATGTCTTATGCAATATATTCTCAGGATGTTGGCTTACTAGAGAATCTTCTAGTGAAATACAAGGTTCAGTGGTTGCTAGTAGATGAAAGTGTATTTCAGCCTGGAGCAGATGAGAAGCTTTTGTATCTAACGGAGATAAAGACATTATTAGATGTTTCAGAAAAGATTCAGCTTGTGGAGGATTTTGGAGGGGGCTTGTATGTGTATGAAGTATTGGAGAACTATTCACATATAACACAAGGCGCCGTAATTCCTTTGGTAGGAGATGTCTTTGAAAAGGAGAGCTATGATCCAATTTATGAGGATCATGGAGATTATATTGTCACTAACAGAAAAGATTACCCTTTTGTAGGGGTAACGTCCCAAGGAGAAAGCCTGCTAGGGGATGTTATAAGTTCTACTGATCTAACAAGTACATTTTCGCCTAAACTCAGCAATACCTCTTCTACTGTAATCACAGCGAGTGTGAATATGGATACCACTGTGCAAGGCACAGTTATAAGGCTTAAAGATTTTTTTGGAGGTGAAATATTAGCCACAGTTCCTGTAAGTTTGGATAGAACAAGTGTATTAGATATAAATGGAAGTGTTGTTAAGCTGGGCGACAGCAATCCACTTGCGATGGTTACTTTAGAGGAAGAAGAGAATCTTGAGGTTGATGTATATTCCCCCAATGCTTCTGTTGATAGGTATTCCTCAAGCTTCTCGGTCTTGGAACCTTGCAGTGTTGTTGGAGAGCAGACTGCTTATACGTTAACATCTGTAGATAGCGGCTTTTCCCTTTCAGCGCGAAATGTTAATGCTTGCGTCACTACTCCTCTTGAAACAGTATTTGCTCTTCCGGAAAAAGAAGAGGTTATTCTAGATATATCAGTAGGGGTAGATGAGTTAGGGGCCGCGGCAGATCTTTGCTTATTTGATGAACAGACTGGTGGGTGCATAGGTTCCCTGTCCAGAAATGAAGATACTGTTTCTCTTCTTGCTAAGTTAAAAACTGCTGATTTTAAGCATTATTATTTGAGGTTTTTCGCAAATAGTAGGGATGAGAGGGAAACTTCCGTTCTATATACAAATCTTACCTTTCAGGAGATGTTTTTAAGTGATAGTGTTCTGTTTGATAATATTTTGTTTCCAACGGTTAGCTCTATTGGAGATTCATTAACCTTTGATAAAGAACTAGTTCTAACGGCAGAAGAGCTGAAGTTTTTGAGTAGTCCGCACATTTGTGGCTCGGGAAGCAGAGATCTTGAGGGAGAGAGTGTTTATTACGAGAATAGCGGGGTTGTATATCAGACAGATAAAGAGTTTTTATGCGATACATTTAAACTCTCCACATTATCTTCTAGTGAAGGATACCTTCTCGAGGTTGTTTCCAAAAACACCGAAGGACCATCACAACGCCTTTGTGTTACAAATCAGGCTTCTACAAGATGCGACCTCTATGTTTCTCTTCCCAAGAAAGATGATTATGTTAAGAGCTATTACATGCTTCCTCCTACCCAAAGCACTACATACTCTCTTAACCTAACGAGTTTGGTGTTTGGGGAAGAGGGGAAGTCTAGAAACGAAATATCCTATATTAGCTTTACACCCATTCCTTACAAAGCACTAAAGCATCTAAGTACCTTTATGGGTGAGAGTAAGGTAAATACGCTTGTTCTTAATGAAGCCTACAATGCTGGTTGGTTAGCCCTTTGTGGGGTCAGAATTTGCCCCGCAGAGCATGTTTTAGTGAGTAATTGGGCTAATGGGTGGGTGTTTGAAAATGCCGATATACCGGCCTCTGTGAAAATAGTGTTCTGGCCTCAAATATTGCAGTATTTTGGGTATATAGTGCTTTTTGGGACCCTGTTTTTCCTTATCATACCAAGGAAAAACAAGGATTGAGCTATCATCCTATAGAGTTGACACAACCCGTACTATAAGATATAATTCTCCCTATAGTTAAGGCAAAGTATCAACTTGCCCTCATTAAGGCAGTTCAAAGCCCTTAACTGATTTCCTGCCACAAGAGAAAAGTTATGAATAAAATGTTTAAAATTAACATCATATTATTCGTGACTCTATTGTTAGGCGCTTTGACCATAGCATTACTACCTTCTAAGGTATTTGCTGCTTGTGAGTCAGACGGTGCCTACGGTCAGACCTGTGTTTATAACAAAACTTTCGAGTTAACCAAAAAGGTTAGAATCGAAGGCGATAACACTTGGAAAGACAAAGTCATCGACGTTAAAGAAGGTGACGTAATAGAGTTTAGAATAGAGATCGAAAACATTGGTGAGGTAGCTGTTGATGATATGAAAATGACAGATTACCTACCTGATGAGTTAGAAAGAATCGGAGGAGACGGACTTACAGAGGAATGGAATGATTTCAAAGTTGACGAAGAAGTTAAGTTTGTGATCAAGGCCAGAATTAGATCCGAGGAATTTGATAGAGACGATAACTTTGAGAAGTGTGTCGTTAACAAAGCTAAAGTAGAGTATGACGGAACTTTAGAAGGTTCTGATACCGCTACAGTATGTTTCGGTGATGAAGACATTACCGAGCTACCTGAAACCGGTGCTACTGCTACAGAAGCCATGACCATCTTAGGTCTTGTTTCTACCGGATTTGGTTTGACTCTAAAAAGAAAGAAGTAAATTCTTTCTAACAAGAGAAAAGCGCTTGCCGCCTTTCTCGCCCCAGGCTTAGAGCCAGGGGTAGTATGGTTGGGTTCGCTAGTCTTACGCGACCATGCTATTCCTGGCTTTAACATTGTTTAAGTCACTTGCCCCAAACTGCCTTCCTACCCAAAAAAACAACCATAATGCATAAAACTGTTCTCGTTTTATTAATCTTCATCTTCATTACCACTAGTTATCTAGCTGTGGATTTAATGTTTCTCCAAAAGGAGGAAATACCTCCTGTTGTGGAAGAAGTGCTAGCCATAGAGGATTCTGCACCAGCAGAGTCAGCTTTCGCTGATCTAAAAGAGAAGATTTTTTATATACCTACTTCAATAACAATAAATGAAGAGAAAAGTATTATCTTAGAAAAGATTGGCTTAGCTAATGATGGTCAATTACAGGTTCCAAGTACATGGGATCTTGCTGGGTGGTATCAGAACAGTGCAAAACCAGGAGAAAAAGGCAATGTAATCATTGATGGTCACTACGATACCTCTGAAGCGACACCAGCGGCCTTCTGGGGATTGAAAAACGTAAATGTTAATGATACAGTGACCTTACAAGATGAGATAAGAAGAGAATTTTCTTATGTAGTTGTAGATTCCTTTTACGTTGACATTACAGATCCTCAAGGAACATTAGTATTCGAAGAGACGAATGACGCAGAGCTTACATTGGTAACATGCGGTGGTGTTTGGGATGAATCTGTAGGTACATACAATAAACGACTTGTTATTAAGGCCAAGCTAATTGAGTCTTAAGCTCACACGTTAGTTGAAGTGGGGAGGTAACTCGGGGCAGTGGTTATCTCCCTGCTTGAGCTAATTTGTTAAATTTTCTCAAACATTTTTTTTGGCAACCTCATGGAAGCCTCCATAGAAAGAAATTAAATATTTATTTACGTTAGGAGTTATTACTATGCCAGTTAGGTCTACAACAAAGCCTACAAGCACACCACGTCCACGCCCCGATAGAAGTCGAAACGGTGGGGACAATAATAAGTTTATCGGAGAGACAGTTTCTGTTGAAGGAACACTTGAAGTTTTAGCCGATTTTGGAATATTAAGACAAGAAGAGCAGATGGATTCTGCTCTACCTAAGGATGTCTATATTAGTTTATCTCAGATAAGAAGGTTTTCTCTTAGAGGTGGGGATCTTGTTAAAGGACAAGCCAGACCTCCAAAAGAGAGTGAAAGATACCTTTCCCTTCTTAAAGTAGAGAAGGTAAATGATACTGATCCTGAGAAGGCTAAAGAAAGACCTCATTTTAAGAAATTAACTCCAATCTTCCCTGATGAGTTGATGGCTTTAGAGACAGACCCAAAGATTCTTTCTACAAGAGTCATTGATTTAATCGCCCCTATTGGAAAGGGTCAAAGAGCAATGCTTGTTTCTCCTCCAAAAGCGGGTAAGACCTGGTTATTGCAGAGTATTGCAGCGGGTATTGCAGAGAATCACCCAGAAATTATTCTTATGGTCGCTCTTATTGGTGAAAGACCAGAAGAGGTTACCGACATGAAAAGAAAGGTTAAAGGCGAGGTATTTGCCAGTAACTTTGATGAAACAGCTGAAGCACAAACAAGAGTAGCTGAACTAACCCTAGAGAAGGCTAAGAGATTGGCCGAAAATGGGGCAGATGTAGTTATTCTTATGGATTCTTTAACAAGACTTGCTAGAGCGTACAACCTTGTTGTACCTCCTTCAGGTAGGACATTATCAGGAGGATTTGATCCTTCTGCTTTGTACCCTCCAAAGCATTTCTTCGGTGCAGCTAGAAACTTCGAAGAAGGTGGTTCTTTAACCATTATTGCTACAACACTTGTAGAAACAGGCTCAAGAATGGATGAGGTCATCTTTGAAGAGTTTAAAGGTACCGGTAACATGGAACTTAAACTTGATAGAAACCTAGCTAATAAGAGAATTCATCCAGCTATTGATATTAAGAATAGTTCTACTCGTAATGAGAACTTGCTTTATAGCAAGAAAGACTACGAGGCTGTAATCCGATTAAGAAGGATGTTAGATCTTCTAAATGACAACGAAGTTACAGAGCTAGTTCTTCAAAAATTGAGTAAAACCAAAAGCAACAAAGAGTTCCTTGAGACACTCCACGAGAGTGGCAAGTAACCTATTCTATTGGTAAAATAAGCCAGTTCCCTTAGCGGGAACCATCATGGATAACATTTTTAAGCGTCTGAAATCTAGGCGAATAACTCAGCTTCCCTTACGTGGGTTTGGCCCTACTGTGGGCGAACGCTTACAAAAGATCTTTCGGCCAGTATCCTTATTTGCTAAGGCTTTATTTAAGTATCTTTTTAGAAAATTAAGGAACCTAGGTGTTAAGTTATTAGCTCTAGTAAGTTCTGTTGGATCTTTTTATCTCTGGTTAAAGGCTTGGATAATTAAGAAGCTTATTTGGTCTAGAGGTAAGTTGGGACGTCCAATTGCAAATTTAATAGTTCTTGGTATTGCCTTTTTGGTTTTCACGTTTGGAGAAATACTAAGTGGGAAAAGATTTGTTAACAGCCAGGAAATAAGCCCAGACTATCTTTTAACTGTTACAGATGTTATTCCAAATAGAAACGTTGCAACAACACTTATCCCTGATGAAAGAAAGCAGACAGAGTCTTTTACTTACAATATTGAATCCGGTGATACGCTTTCCGCCATTGGTGAAAAGTTTAAGATATCTACTGACGCTTTGAAGTATGTGAACGGGTTAACTGACTCTTCCACCCTTTCAATAGGGGACGTAATATCCATACCTCCTGTTTCTGGTCTTATTCATGAAGTTGAAGATGGCGACACACTAGCGTCTATAGCTGAAAAATATGATGTGCCTGCACAGGCTGTGGCCGACTTTAACTATATTTTGGACACATCTTCTTTAGCAGTTGGTGCTGAACTTGTTATTCCAGGCGGCAAAGTACCCACACCAATTATTCCAATCATTCCTACCTATATAACACAACCAAGCTTTGCATTTAATGTGCCAAACTTAGGGGATGGATTCATATGGCCAACTTCCGTAAATATTATTACTCAGTACTTCTCTTGGTATCACAATGGTCTTGATATTGCAGTTCCTTGGGGATGGGGCATGCCTCCAATATATGCCACTTCAAGTGGTACCGTTACGAGAGCTGGATGGGATCCTTGGGGGCTGGGCCTTCACGTGAGTATAGATCACGGGAATGGTTTTGAGTCTGTATATGGTCACATGAGCCAGCTAAACGTAGGTTATGGTCAGCAAATAGGTAAGGGGCAGAATCTTGGTTACATGGGTAACACAGGACGTTCCACAGGTCCTCATCTTCACTTTACCTTAAAATATAATGGAGTTGCTCAAAACCCATATAGTTACATAAACTAGTATAGTAGTTTGCTATAATCTAAACATGACAGAACTCATAGCTGTAAGTGAATTAATAAAGAAAGCCAAGCGAAAGGGTATTGATTTAGGTAGAGGCGACCCATATAACAGACTACGGTACTATACAAAGATTGGATGGTTACCACATATGGTAAGAAAGTCTGGTGCTAAGGGCAAGGTGGAAGGGCATTATCCTACATGGGTTTTTGAAAGATTAACTTTGATCGATGATTTAAAATCAGAAGGTTATTCCAATACAGAGATAGAGCGAAGGCTTAAAACGCATAATGTTAAGACAAGCCTAGGCAATATATTCTCATTTGTTGACTCTCCCGCTAAGAGAAACACGCTATTAATGTATCTTTCATTCACATTACTCTTCGTTATTTTCATGTTTGAATTAGGAATTGTTTCAAATAGAGGCACTAAGTTGGATCTTATTAACTCCACAAGTGGGGGAGGTTCTACCGTGCTTGGGGTATTGGATTCCGGTCAGGCATTGTTTCCAAGTGACGCTAAAACAGTGTTTGTAAGCACTTCTAGTGTATCTTCCGCTTCTAAGGTTTATTTCACCTTTACTGATAACTACGCCCCTGCGACAAGGTTTTGGATAGCAAATGTGGTTCCTTTTGAGGGCTTTTATGTGGAATTAGACTCCCCTTTAGCTCAAAATACCTCATTTAATTGGTGGGTTACCAACTAGCCTAACAACAGCATATACTAACGTTTTTCTCCTGACGGGAAATTACTTATTGACACCCCCTCTCTATTATTCGTATCCTTTAGATATACCTTTTGTCTTTTTGAAGACGAAAGCCATGCCTATCTCCTACTTATAGTGAGATGGCGAAAGTCTATTTAATTATAAGGAGGAAAAAATGGAAAGAAAACCAGTCCTTATTGAGAGGTTATTAGATGCAATACCTGCACTATTAGCTCTCTTAGTACCCGTATTCTTCTTACCTCTAACAACTGAATTCTTTGAATTCAACAAGCTTTCACTAATAGTAGTGTCCACAGGCTTTATGTTGTTATTGTGGGTAGCGAAGATGCTCTACGACAAAAAGGTCGAAGTAGCGAAATCCCCAATGGATTTCCCTATCCTTGCAACCTTTGTTGTAACCCTGCTTGCAACGTTTTTCTCGTTGCACAAAGTATCAAGTATTTATGGCGCACAAGGGCGCTGGTTCCCAAGTTTGTTTGGTGCCGTAGTACTGTTTGTTCTGTACTATGTTGTTGCCACTAACATTTCAACTATTAAGACAATCAAAACAATAGTTAATGCCTTAATCATAGGTATTACTTTGTCTTCCTTAGTTGCACTTCTTAGCTACTTTGGGATCGCATTAGGAACTGCACCATATATGCAGATCCAAAACTTTACATTAACTGGGTCAACCATTATTGCTACAGTTTTGGCCTCTTTAGGTGTGTCCTTATCCCTTACAAAGCTATTATCCAATGAAGAAGCCTCTAAGAAGATGCTATTTGTTGGTGCATTGGCATTTAACTTCTTAGCAGTTGTTCTTATGGGATCACTCCCGTCTTGGGCAGTATTAGGATCCGGTCTTTTAATAGCCGCATTCTTTACTAATCCAATTCGATGGAAAGAAAACAAGTCTCATTTGGGTATGGCTGGAATAGTAGTTGCTGCAATCATTGTATTGGCAATACTTCCTTTCACAAGGGATGCCTTAATTAATAGTAATTATCCTGCTGAAGTAAGACTTTCCGGTAGAGAATCTTGGTTAGTAGTTTCATCTATAGTTAGAGACTTCCCACTATTGGGAACAGGTCCTTCTACATTTGGACTTAACTACACAAGATATAAGCCATTGTCCGTAAATGGTGAGAATTACTGGAATGTAAACTTTGATAAGCCTTACAGTGAGGCATTCAACGTTGTCGGATCACTAGGAATCGTCGGTATTGCTGTTGTCTTAGCTTTCACAATCAAATCACTTAGATTTGCACTTGGAACTAAGAAACAAATGACTAATAGCTCAACCACTGCAGCTTTAGCAGTAGGTTTTGTATCTCTTTTGACCGCTATGTTTTTCACATATGCGACTGTCACTACAGGATTCTTATTAGTTCTTTTCTTAGCCCTTATGGTTGCTAAGAGCAGACTAGAGTCTGACAGGGGAGTTTCACTTGTGAAAATTAGCATTTCTTCTATAGCAAAGGGTGCAGGAATGTCCCTGGCTTCCGGAGAAAAAGAAGTCTTCCAGTATATTATTGCTCTTCCAATAGTTGCCCTAGCAGTAGCTGGTGGTTACTTTGGGTTTAGTCAGTACTCAGGAGAGTTTTTCATGAGAAAAGCTATTGCTGCAGCTCAGGAGAACAATGGTTCTCTTACTTACCAGTTGCAACAGAAAGCAATCTCCGCGTTCCCACGAAGAGATGTGTATCACAACTCTTATGCAAACACTAACCTAGCGCTTGCAAACACTCTTGCTTCTAAAGAAGAGGTAACAGATGACGAAAGAGCCACTATTCAGGACCTTATCGCGCAGTCTATTAGAAGTTCTAGGGTAACAACTGAGGTTTTAAGCCCGCTTAATGCTTCAAACTGGGAAACAAGAGCAAACATCTACAGAGCCCTCATAGGGGTTGCTGATGATGCTGCAGATTGGTCTGTAAGATCCTACAACACAGCAGTTCAATTGGATCCTGCAAACCCAAGATTAAGACTTAATCTAGGTGGTATTTACTATGCTGCCGGAGATTACTTATCTGCCGCTAACCTGTTTAATCAGTCCACCTCTCTTAAAGGTGACTATGCCAATGCTCACTATAACTTGGCACAAGCACTTAAGCAGCTAGAAAGACTACCACAGGCTCAAAGAGAGCTTGAGATAGTGAAAAGATTAGTACAGCCTGGTTCTGCAGACTACGAAAGAGTAGCTGCTGAGCTTGATGCTATAAATCTTAATCCTACAGTTGCTGGTGCTACTGATCAGCCTTCAGTTGAAGATATTGAAGGTACCGAGGAGGTAGTAACCGATCAAGGACCTATAACTAATGTAGGTGAGCAAGATACTCTTGAAACTGATCCTCCTCTTGAATTAGACGTGGATGCAGCTGCGCCTGCACCAGAGCAGATCGAAGAGGTATTAGAAGAGAACACAACTGAGTAATCGAAAGTAAGCATACTCAACAAAAAAACGGGGCTATACGCCCCGTTTTTGTTTTTTTTTATTGGTGGACCGTACCGGTCTCGAACCGGTGACCTCTACTATGCCATAGTAGCGCTCTACCAACTGAGCTAACGGCCCCTACTTTAACTTTTTTATCAAAGTAATGGTCTGGTTACCCTTAAATACTAATCTTCTGTTGGGTAAATCGTTAATAGTATACACTTTCACAGGTTTCTTTACAGAAAAGATTGTTTTTTCTGGAATTTCGTCTAATTCTTGGGTAATTCTTTCTAAAAGGGAGTCTATTCCATCTCCTGATAGGGAAGAAATGCCTAGAACGTCCAAATCACGCTCTTTAAAGGCCTCTTTTATGCTCTCAAAGGCTTCTCTGACCTCTGTTATGTCCATTTTATTAACAACCACAATTTCTTTCTTCTCTTCTAGTTGTGCACCGTGGTCTTTTAGCTCTTTTCTTATGGCATCATAGGATTTTAGTGATTTTTCTACTAAATCTTCCTCATCTAGAGAAAAGGGATCAATCAAATGAACTATAAGTCTAGTTCTTTCAATATGCCGTAAAAACTCATCTCCAAGACCCTTACCTTCAGCTGCTCCTTCTATAAGTCCTGGAAGATCTGCAACGATGATTTTGTTGCCATTTTTCAATTCACAGACTCCAAGGTTAGGATTCAGCGTGGTGAAAGGGTAATCGGCCACTTTAGCATTAGCCCCTGTTAGGCGGTTAATAAGTGTACTCTTTCCGGCGTTAGGGAAGCCAACCAAGCCAATATCGGCTAGTAGTTTGATCTCTAAACGGAGGTTTCTTTCCTCACCTTTTGACCCTGGTGTGTACTGAGTTGGGGTTCTATTCACTGAAGATTTGAACCTAGAGTTGCCTTTTCCACCTGTTCCGCCCGTAGCTACGCGCAATTCTTGGCCATTTTCAACAAGATCACCAACAAGTGTTTCGGAATCTCCCTTTATATCAAAGATAAGTGTGCCTTTGGGTACATAAATTACCAGATCGTCCCCATTTTCGCCTTTCATGTTTTTTGGGCCACCTGGAATTCCACTTTTTGCTTTGTGTTTTGGTTTGCTTCTGAAGTCCATAAGGGTTGCCATGTTTGGATTAACCTTTAGGATTACGTTTCCACCATTTCCACCGTCACCACCATCAGGACCTCCTTTAGGTTGGTGACGTTCCCTTAAGAAGGAGACCTTACCGTCGCCCCCTCTACCGGCTTTTATATTGATTTTTGCTGTATCCACGAAGGAATTACTCATAACTGTGGGATTCTAACTCATTTTCACTAATTAATCACTGATCTGACGCTTCTTGTATATCCACTATTAACCAGTCTACCGTTATATCTTGGTTTTGGATCTCTTCTAGAATGATTCTAAATTCAGCTTCTCCAATCACTTCCTTGCCTACAGGTACAGGTTTATCTGGGGTTACAAGGATTAGGGCGGTATCTGTAAGGGCATTTGTATATATTTCCACGTAGAGTTCTCCTGCTGGAATTACTTCTTTGCCTGCAGAGGCATAGTCCTTATCTAGTACCTTTATGACGAAGCTTGCTGCATTCACTGTTCCATCTGCTTCTAATAGGACAGCCCCATCGAAGAAGTCTACGTTTCCAGCTAGGCTTTCTTGGATAAATAGAGTTTGTGCATCACAGAGTGCTTCATTATGTGTGTTAATTTCCCAGTTGATGCAGGATGCCCCAAGTACATTGATGCTATTAGATAGGGGATCGATACTTACCTGTCCTACGTTGAAGTCTCCTACCACTGTTGTGTCTCCTAGGGATGTATTCCCTGTCACTGCAAAGTCTGAATTCACTGCTAGTAAAGCTTCTCCAGCCTCGTTTTCGGTAAGATCTAGGCCTAAACCATCGACATAAGTCTGGAAGGAGCTAAATGTTTCAGACATCTCTGCGGCTCTCTCTGTAAGACCTTCTAAAATGCCGTCAGATGAGCCTTCGGTACCTTCAAGGCCTAGTAAGGTGCTAATGTTTGATACCTTTTCTTCGATATCTCCAACCTTTGAGGCTATTATTTCAGTTCCGTGTGTATAGCCAGGGGCAACTAGGATTAGCAACTCTTCTTGGCCTGTTTCTGGGTTCCAGTTTTCAAGAGCTCTTCCAATTGCCCTGTCCCCGACAGCAGCCTTTTTGGCTTGTCCTGGGTAGCTTCCTGATGTGACGGAGTCACCAGCCTCAATAGGATTGCTATCTTGATCCATCTTCACAGGCACCCTTCCCGCTAGAGCTAATAGTCTTCTATCTGATGCCTCAATACCGAGTGTTTGTCCTGCTTTTGTTGATATAGCACCCAATAGGTTTGAATCATTCGCTTTATCCGTCTTTTTGAGTATAGGTACTCCGTAGTCATCTAGTTCTCCTGTAAGTGAAACTAGATCCCCAGGACCCACATCTTCACTATCCACCGTATACCACTCTGCGAGGTCAGCCCCAAAGACTATTGCTTCCAGTCTAAGGTTTTGAGTTTCTCCGGAATAGTTGTATAGACGTACATTGTTAGTATCGGTTTGAACAATCTTGTAGCCGTTGTTCCACTCGAAAGACACGTTGTGTAGAGCAGGTGAATAAGAAGGATCTGTTGTGGTTAGCACTATTCGGTATTGCATATACTCATTAGGTGTTGATTGTATAGTTGAGCCGCTTGAAGCGTTCAGATATCTGTTGGCTTCAATATTGTCAAAATATAGATAGTTAAATATTGTCCCTTCATTAGTAATCCTTAATTTCTTCACAGCATCTCTTTCGTTTTGTGGGATCTTTGAGATGTCCCAGTATACTTTTTGCCAGGTGTTGGCAGCATTAATATAAAATGTTTGTTCCTGCTCTGTAGCATCGGTCTCACCAAAGCCTAATTTAACGGTATTTCCTGCCTCTGTAGTCATCAGCCACATCGTTATGTAGTCATAGTTTGATAGGTCCTGTTCTGAGATTGGTTTCTCAGCATATCCGTTAGCTACCGAAAAGTTTAGTAGTGTGAAGTTGGTGGTAGTCGATTCGTCCTCATCTTCAAAGAATTCTACATCTCGAGAAGGGTCTGTTGGGGTATCTAGCCCCTGCATAGTGGCGTAAGAAGCTCTTTGATTTGTCCCGTCCTCCGCTGAGTACCAGACTTTGTAAGTCCCACCATCGTTTATTACTGCTGGGTACCTAACGTCGGCATCATCCGCTTTTCCTGAAGATCCCAGGCCAATTCTACCGTGACTGCTAGACAGATCTGTTTCTGCAGGCGCTGAATTGTCTACCTTTGACCAGTTAACTCCATCAAGGGATGTGGCATAGTATATTCGAAAGTCTGAACCATCGCTAGCCCCGTACCACATTCTATATAGATCACCATCCTTAATTACCGTAAGACCATAAATATTATTGTCATCTCCAGTCCCACTAGTGCCGAGGCCGATGCGACCATTAGTAGATAGAAGGTCAGTGCTTGCTGGCACACTATTGTCATACTTTGTCCAGGCTAGGCCGTCAGAAGAGGTGGCATAAAGAATTCTGTAGTTACTTCCATCGTATCCTGCATACCACATTTTATATGTTGACCCGTCCTTTATGACCGTTGGATCAAATGTCCCTGACGTATCCGCTCCCGTTACCCCCAAAGGTATACGACCAGCAGTTCCTGTGGTATCTGAGGCGGACTCAATGGCATTGTTGTTTTTTGTCCAGGTTAACCCATCAGATGACGTGGCATAGAATATCCTCCAGTTTGTTCCGTCATTACCTGAGTACCACATTTTATATGTCGATCCATCTTTTATAACGCTTCCTGGAAAGGCATGAGTTGTATCACCTCCAGTAGATCCTAGAGGGATTCTACCGTTAGTCCCTGTTGTATCAGAAGGGGACTCCACCGCATTGTTGTTCTTTGTCCATGTTAAACCATCCGAGGATGTTGCGTAGTAACCTCTCCAAGAGCCGTTACTACCGGCGTACCACATCTTATATGTTGACCCGTCTAGAATTGTCGCTTGCGGAGTAACGTGCGTTGTATCACCTCCAGTTGAGCCTAGCGGTATTCTTCCATTTGTTCCTGTTGTATCTGATGCTGCCTCTATTGAGTTGTCTTGCTTTGTCCAAACACCTCCTGGGGTTGTAATAGATGTGTTACCTTCATTTGCCGTAGCATTAGTGGTATTCCAGTCAGTGTGCGTATTGGCGTTATCTAGTGAAAGTAAATAGTCGGATCCCGTTGATGGTTTCCAGGCTTCCCAAGTGTTGTCGGTAGCGTTATTTGAGGGTCCTGAACGTGTCTCGATTTGAGCTTTCCCATAAGTGTTGTTGTCTACCAACCACTTAATTTTTTCATAGGAGGTTGCATTTGGAGTTTCTATTTCATTAGACATGTATACGGTATGGCTATGATGTGGAACCTCCGCTATATGAGCTACAGGGTCTGGTGATCCTGAACCTAGCAGTGAGTAGTAATAAGAGATACGGCCATCCCCACCAATACCACCATCGTACGTGTCATCTGTAGTTACTGATCCTCCTTCCGCGTTCGTTCTTGAAGTCCCTGTTCCGTCTAGAGGACCCATTGCTAGGCTATGTGCTGCTAACTTGATTGATCCGCCAGCGCCACCGCCGCCACCACCCCCGTATGTACTGCTTCCTGTTGCTCCTGTATTACCTTTTGATTGGAGATAACCTGAGACGGAGATGTTATTTGCAGCTATAAATACGATGCCTCCTCCATCGCCCCCTGCACCGCCACTGTGTGGTGATTGGTTAAGTTCGCCAGAACCACCAGCACCTCCAGCAGATCCAAACATTAGATCTTCTAGTTCTCTGTCTCCATAAGAACCACCACCACCGCCGCCTCCTCCATAACCATGTGTGCTTACATCTCTACCGCCACCACCTGTTCCACTTGATTCAGAACCACCATTTCCACCACTGTATGTTCCGGCACCTCCGTATCCTGGGGTTCCATATCCACCACCAGCACCAGCACCTCCATAACCATTGTACGATGTATGGTCTGAGTAAGTTCCGCCCCCGCCTCCACCAGCACCCCCTGTTAGAGAGCCAGTGCTACTAGGATTGTTGGAGTCGTAGTAAAGATTAGCACCGGCACCACCACCACCACCACCACCACCGCAAATACCATCATCTCCGTCATCCGCCTGAGGTGTGCCAGTGTAGTATCCTCCCATTCCTGCCCCGTAAGTACCGCAGAATGCTTCACCACCATAACCACCATTCCATGATCCTGACCAGGCCCCCCCTCTGTATCCTTTACCGTTGGCATGAATCGTTCCATTTGCTGCTACAAATCCTGATGCCCTGAAAAACATCACACCGTTTCTGGAACCATCCCAGTCGCTTGGGTAGAAATTTGTAGATGCGTTGACCGTCACATTTCTGTAGTTAGGTACTCTCTGGAGCATTACCCTCTGCGTACCCATTGCTGTACCGAGGTTTTCATCTCCGGTTGTAGTATCTCCATAAAACTTGGTTTTTTCTTTTGTGAAGGTGACAATATCACCAGCGATCCTTTCGATTCTAAAGGTTTCATAGTTTCCTGTGTTTACCCACGTAGTAGGAGTACCTTGTAGGTTAATAAGTAATACCTCATCTCCCTCATCCAAACATCCCGGTGCTGGTGGGGGAGTTACTTTGGCAGTTTTCGCTGTAAGCTCGGTGACATTGTAGTTAACAGCATCTCCTCCCTGTGAGCAGCTCCTGCCAGCAATGGAATCAGAATCATTAATATCTGTATTTGCTGTGATAGTGATATCACCATCGTTGCCTGTCCCAGGGTCAATAACAGATTCCATTGTAAGACTTGAAGAATTCTTCTTTAGATTCAGGCTTTTGTAATCTTCTAGTTCATATTCAGTGACTCTGATGTGTTTTTCTGTATCAAAAGTATCAATATCATGTTGGTTTGAAAGTCTATCTGTAATGGTTTGGGCACTTCCATCGTTGTAGGTAATTACCGTTTCATACAGAGTTGGTGTATTCAAATTGTTTGTAGTGGACATTATTGCTCGGTATTGTATGTAGTTGTTAGCTGTTGAAGTTATACTTGATCCCCCAGCAGTAGTTAAGTAGCTTTCAGCCTTAAAGTTGTCTATATGAACGTTTGCCCCATTTGGTTTAACCGTTACTCTAAGTTTTGTAACTGCGTTTCTTGAGGCCCCTGCCACATCAGAAATATCCCAGTAGATCTTCTGCCACTTATCCTTTACTTCAACTATTATCTCTTGCTCTTGTTCTGTTGCTGCTGATTCCCCAAAACCAAAGGTAACTGGGTTTCCAGCAGTGTCTGATCTTACCCAGAATGTAATGTAATCGTATGAGGAGATGTCTGTACTTGAGATGGTTGCTTCTGCATACCCGCTAGAGGCAGTTGCAGTTAATTTTGTTGTGTTTCCAGAAGTACCTTCGTCTTCATCTTCATAGTAATCAATATCTCTTGTGACTGTACCGTCAGCTACTGTCATACTTGATCCTACCCAGTTGGTATGCGTATCTGCTGTTTCTAAAGTTGTTGAGCTCGTGGTTGGTTTCCATGCCTCCCAAGTACCATCTGTAGCGTCGGTGCTGTTCCCTGATCTTGTTTGCATTTGAATCTCCCCATTGGTATCTAGGTCTTCAGTCCACGCGATGTTTGTAAATGATGTTGCTCCTGCTGTAGCAATTTCGTTAGAAATCCAGACCTTATAAGGGTTATAGTCCTCAGTTGAAGTGTCGATAGTAGCTGTAGGGGAGGTAGTTCCACTTGAAGATGTTTCGTAATATAGTGCTATACGTCCCACACCTCCGATGCCCCCATCATATGTATCATCTGTTGTTACAGTACCGCCACCTGCTGTTACTAAACTGCTGCCTAGGGCAAAGGTGTCACCCACAAGCTTAACAGAACCACCAGCACCGCCGCCGCCACCACCACCGTAGGTGCTGTTTCCTGTACTTCCTGCACCACCGTCAGAACTTATTGTTCCAGAAACTGTTACCTGATTTGCTGCTATGTATACGATACCGCCACCATCTCCGCCAGCGCCCCCGTAGTATGCAGCTTGGCTAAGTTCGCCAGAACCACCAGCGCCCCCAGCAGAGCCAAACATTAGTTGGTCTAAGTCGGCCACTCCGTAGGAGCCTCCTCCGCCGCCGCCACCTCCATAACCATGTGTGTTTACATCTCTACCGCCACCACCTGCGCCGCTGGATCCGGCCCCACCACTGGTACCATTGAATGTTCCTTGTCCATATGCACCGCCAGCACCATAACCTCCACCAGCGCCTCCACCACCATACCCATGATATGAGCCATGGCCTGAATAAACACCACCACCGCCACCACCGGCTCCACCTGTTGAAGAACCAGTGCTACTAGGGTTACTTGAGTCATTGTAGCCGTTGGCTCCAGCACCACCGCCACCGCCGCCGCCACCACAGACGCCATCGTCACCATCATCTGCGTCTGGAGTTCCTGTGTAATAACCTCCCATACCTCCTGAATTAGCTCCACAGAAAGCTTCACCACCATAACCACCATTCCAAGACCCGGCCCAAGCTCCACCAATATATCCCTTCCCATCTGCGTGAATGCTTCCAGTCACCGCTACGGTTCCTGTTGCCCTAAAGAACATAACTCCTCCGCCGGTTCCATCCCAATCGTCTGGATAGAAGTTTTGGCTTCCGTTTACGGTTACGTTGTTGTAGTTAGGTACCCTTTGTAGCTGTACTCTTTGGTCTCCAGCCCCAGTTCCAATATTGCTGTCGTTTGAAACACCGCTGCCATAGTAGTTTGCCTTGTTTGTAGCAAACGTTATTACGTTTGTGGTGATTCCTGCAATTTCTAAGGTTTCAAAATTTCCAAGGTTGGCATATGCACTGCTTGTTCCTCTTAGATTTATTAGAAGTATTTCGTCTCCAATAGCTAAACACCCAGAGCTAGGAGTAGAGGAGAGAGTAGCAGTTGTGGCAGTAAGGGCTGTAATGGTGTAATAGACGGCGTCTCCACCATCTGGACAAGAGCGTCCTGAGATTGAGTCATCAGCATTGATATTTGTATTGGAGCTAATTGTTATTGATCCATCTGCCCCTGATCCTAAGTCATAGTATTCTTGATCCAATGTTTCGGGGTCAATTGTTCTAGGTGTAGGATCAAGTTCGTATTCATAGGGGCTTCTAACACTGTCAGCATCAATTGTTACAGCTCCGCTTGCATTTGTAAGTGCAACCCTCACATCTGATATTTCAGGGTTGTATTCACCGTCTGTAGTAGTAAGTATTACTCTGTATTGCATATAAGTATTGGCTGTAGAAGTAATTGATGAACCACTGCTTGTACTTAGATAACTCTCAGCAGTGAAGTTATCGATATATACTGTTAGCTCATCCGTTGCTACTGTAACTCTAAGCTTTGTTACGGCGTTTCTTGACGCTGCTGCTACATCTGAGATGTCCCAGTATAGTTTTTGCCAGCTATTTGCTTTATCAATTGTGAATACTTGTTCCTGTTCTGTTGCTGCTGATTCTCCAAATCCAACAGTCACAATTTCTCCCACCGCTGCGGATCTTACCCACAGGGTGATGTAATCATAGCTTGAGATGTCTGTACTACCAATTGTTGCCTCTGCATGCCCACTTGCAGCAGTAGTAGTGATCTTTGTAAGGTTAAGTGCATTTGTTTCATCTTCATCTTCAAAATATTGAACATTTCTACCAACATCTCCTTCAGCAACGGTGGCATTAGAGCCTACCCAGTTTGTATGAGTATTTGCTGATTCCAGTGTTGTCGCACTTGTTGTTGGTTTCCATGCTTCCCAGGAACCATCTGTGGAGTCAGAGGTACTTCCAGATCGTGTTTGAATCTGAATTTCCCCATTTGTATCTAAATCTTCTGTCCAGGAGATTGTGCTTAGTGCAGTAGCACCCGGGGTGTGAATTTCATTGGAGACAAATACTCCATATGGTTGGTATGTAAGGGTTCCAGGTGTATATGTTGGGGAAGTAGCGCCTGTTACAGTGGACTTTGGTGACACGAAGATTCTTCCTGTTCCACCAACCCCACCATCGTAAGTGTCGTCTGTTGTCACAGTACCCCCACTTGCGGTTACGAGACTAGACCCAAGTGAAATTGTATCTCCTATCAGCTTCACTGAGCCCCCGGCACCACCGCCGCCGCCACCACCGTAGGTGCTGTTTCCTGTACTTCCCGCACCGCCATCTGCGCTAATAGTTCCAGATACTGATATTGCGTCTGCTGCGATGTAGACAATACCAGCACCATCTCCGCCAGCACCACCATAGTAGGCGGCTTGGTTAAGTTCACCAGAGCCACCAGCACCACCAGAAGAGCCAAGCATTAGGTCTACTAGGTTAGCATCGCCATAAGAACCACCACCACCGCCGCCTCCTCCATAACCATGTGTGTTTACATCTCTACCGCCACCACCTGCGCCGCTGGATCCGGCCCCACCACTGGTACCATTGAATGTTCCTTGTCCATATGCACCGCCAGCACCATAACCTCCACCAGCGCCTCCACCACCATACCCATGATATGAGCCATGGCCTGAATAAACACCACCACCGCCACCACCGGCTCCACCTGTTGAAGAACCAGTGCTACTAGGGTTACTTGAGTCATTGTAGCCGTTGGCTCCAGCACCACCGCCACCGCCGCCGCCACCACAGACGCCATCGTCACCATCATCTGCGTCTGGAGTTCCTGTGTAATAACCTCCCATACCTCCTGCATTCGTTCCACAGAAAGCCTCGCCCCCGTAACCACCGTTCCAAGAGCCTGCCCAAGCCCCACCTCGGTAACCTTTAGCATCGGCATGAATATTTCCAGATACTGAAACAGCACCGGTTGCTCTGAAGAACATTACGCCTCCTTTGGTTCCATCCCAATCGTCTGGATATAAGTTTTGGCTGACATTAACTGTAACTGTTGTATAGTTGGGGACTCGTTGAATCATGACTCTTTGGTTTCCAGCAGCAGTTCCAATATTTGTGTCATCACTTTCGCCGTCACCATAGTATCTTGTTTTATTGTTTGTGAATGTTAATACGTTGGTGCTGATACTTTGAATAGTCTTCGTCTCAAAGTTACCTACATTTACATATGAGGAGGTACCCTGGAGGTTGATAATTAGAATTTCATCTCCTACAGCAAGACATCCTGAATCCGGTGTTGTTGATAAAGTAACCGTATTACTTGTGAGTGCTGTGGCATTGTAATTAATAGCATCGCCCCCGTCGGCACAGTTTCTACCAGAAATGAGGTCTACATCATTTATGTTTGTATTGGAGCTAACTGTTATTGCCCCATCGCTTCCATCTCCAAAACCATCTCCTTTAAGGCTAAGATCAACACTTTCAGTTTTTAGCTTCTGAGAGAATTCGGGACTGAATTCACTATCTGAGTCGTGTTCAACAGTACTAGACTTATCAGTAATCTTTTCCCATAGGGAAGTTATGGTGTTGTAGAACCAACCAACAACAGATATGTCATTTGTACCCTGACCATGTGCAATTTGAACATAGCTTTGGTTAGGTACTGTGGTATCTGTACCTGTGTATTTGGTCATATCAAGAGCAACTCTATGGAAGGCATTATCGCCTCCATAAAGGTAGAGGTGATCTACATCATCATCGTAATAGACAGTACCTTCTGTTGTGGATGAGGAGGTTGCCAGGGGATCAAAGTATAATTCGCCACCTTCTATACGAATATCCCCGTTAACATGTAGTGCTTCCGTTGGGTCAGTAGTTCCGATACCTACGTTTCCGGTGCTCTCTACATAAATGTCATCTCCATTGATAGTGGCAATAGCTGTTGTGCCTTGATCTGAAAGGGTAAAGAATGAGTTTGTCCCATCACTTATCTGGAATTCGTCATTAGTTGTCTCATCGTACATTATTGTAAAGTCAGCTTCGTTACCAAGATTGAATGCCACGTTATCTTGAAGTTCCCAAACTCCAGTTATGTTTTCTGTATCAGTATCAAAGATAAGACTCTCTATTGTATTTTCAGTGGTTGAATCTACTGCATCTAATCCATTAATAGTTCCTGTTCCGCTTAGTGAGAGGAGAGGAGTTGATACTGATGTTGTAGCTGTAAAGGTCCCAGCTACTTCGAGTTTTGAAGCAGGTGCTGTGGTACCAATACCTAGATTTCCTCCCAGTTCATATATGACAGACGTTGCCAGGGTGTCTGCATCTGAGAATTTAGCTATGTAGTTAGAAACACCAGTTCCATCAAAAGTACCGCCCCCTGCAAGAAGGTCGGTGTTTCCTGAACCGTTGTAGAAGTAAAGGTTGGTGCCGTTCCACCAGAAGTCTCCAGAGACTGGAGCGGATACGTCAGTGCCTAAGGAGCTTGTTAAGTTTATCTGGGCATCATTTAGTGTGGCCGCCTTAATATCTAAAAATGCGTCTGATCCTGTTCCAATAGCTACGTTTCCTGTACCTCCTGGGTTTAATTGGATATCTCCCGCTGTTGTAGTAGTAAGTGAGAGCAGGGCAGATGTAGTCCCAATTGTCAGTGTTTCTCCACTTGATTGTGAAATAGAACCATTACCGTATGAGGTGGAGGCCCCTGCGATAAAGGAACCGTCTGTATAGATGTTTCCTTCAACACCTGCCATTCCTGCTACGAAAAGGTCATCCCCATTAACAACAAATCCTGTGTTGGACAAAGTTTCAGAGTTTGTCCCTACGAATAGATTATCTGAGGCCAAAAAGTCCCCAATTACATGGAGTGTTTCTGATGGGTTTGTAGTTCCAATTCCTAGGTTACCCCCTGTTTCATATATGACAGATGCCGCCAGCGTGTCTGAATCAGACCATTTCGTTATATAGTTAGCAATTCCTGATCCATCAAGAGATCCAAAGGTTGCAGGATCCACCCAGGTAAATCCTCCCGTTGATAAGTCATAGGTTAAGCTGTAGTTATCTGTAGGGGAGTTAGTTATCTCAAGGTCAACCTCTTCAATAGTGTCGTTAGCAATTTCGCTACCCTCAATAGTTGATCCTAGTATTGTGGTGTTGGCGTTATAGCCCTGCACGGATGCGCCAATATCTCCTGAGGTTAGTATTGATTCATCCCCAATATAAAGAGTCGTAGAACCGGAGCCATTCGAAGCATCATCTATCAGGTTACCTGTAGCGTCAGCACCAACATGGAAGCCGGTAGTAGCAAGTACATTTCCAACTACATGTAAATTGTCAGAAGGTGTGGATGCTCCTATGCCTACAGAAGAGCCAAAGTATGAAATACCTGACCCATTTTCTACATAGACAGAGTAATTGGTTGAGTCTGGGTCATCTATATCTACGTAGTAGCCATAATGTGTGCCTCCGGTGGAGTTACCATCAAGTAGATATGAGCTATAAATGGTGTTAGAACTACTTCCTGTATTTCTAGCGCTAGTAAGGATGCCGTAAATGTCGTTGCTACCTGTAGGATCGGTCAAAATAAGGTCGTTGAACATGGCATATTTATTTCCTCCCCCCTCAGAGCTTTCAACTGTATTAAAAATGCTGTATGCCGGGTTACCATCTTGTGTGTTATCAATGTTGACAATCCTACCGGCGTTGATGGCTGCCCCGTTCAAGGCCAAACTACCACTACCCGTAATATCTCCAGAGACATCAAGCTCCGATGCCGGAGCTGTTGTTCCAATACCGACATTGGCGCCAGAGAAGTAAAAGGAATCATTTGTGTTGAATCCTAAGGTGCCTGAATCTGAATCTGTAGCTTCAAATACTAAGGAAGGATTTGCACTGTTGTCACTTGCAAAGTAGAAAGTTCCTGTATCCTCATCTATGCCAAATATTGACGCACCTGTTGTAGATCCTCCTACAGCAAGATCATCGGCTGTGTCGGTAAGGTAGGTAATTGTCCCGCTATCCGTCCACTTGCTGGCACCACTACCCCCATCGTTTGTGACCCATGTGAATCCACCGCCACTGTCATATGACAGTATGTATCCCGCTACTGCTCCGTTTGTGAGGCTAAGGTCAGCCTCGACAATTTCATCGTCGGTGATTTCACTGCTACTGATACTTTGTCCAAGAAGTGAGAACTCTCCGCCAGCGTCTGGAAGAACTATAGTTCTATCAGCAGTTGGGTCTGTTACATCAATAGTTGTTTCAAAGCCATTGCCTGTAGAGGCACCACCCAGAATTATGTCAGATGTAGACACATCAAATAGGAAGGGGGAGTCTGTTGTATCTGTATCTCCTAGCACCAGATCATCTGTAGTGCCAGTAAGATACGTAAAGGTTCCACTGTCGGTCCATTTGCTGGCCCCACTTCCACCATCATTTGTTACCCAAGTAAATCCTCCAGTTGCTAGGTCATAGGAAAGAATATAGTCATCTGTAGGGGAGTTTGTGATTTCAAGATCGATTTCCTCAATTGTGTCATTGGTTATTTCACTGCCCTCAATTGTTGAACCCAACACTGTGGTATTTGCATTGTAGCCTTGAACAGAGGTGCCAATGTCACCTGAGGTTAGTATCGACTCATCACCTATGTAAAGAGTGGTGGAGCCGGAGCCATTGGAGGCGTCATCTATTAAACTTCCAGTTGCATCTGAACCTACATGGAAACCTGTTGTCGCAAAGAGGCTTCCCACGACATGTAATGTGTCGGTAGGGTTTGTGGTACCAATACCGATGGAGCCACCTGTCTCATATAAAACAGAGCTAGTAACCGTGTTTGAATCAGTCCACTTTGTTAGGTAGTCGGCTGTTCCAGATCCATCCAATGCTCCAAAAGTAGTTGGATCTACCCAAGTGAATCCGCCAGTAGATAGATCATAGGTGAGGCTGTAATTATCTGTTGGAGAATTTGTTGCCTCTAAATTGGTTTCTTCTATCGTGTTTCCTAAGATCTCTGTACCTTCAATAGTTGATCCCAGTATCGTGGTATTTGCGTTGTAACCCTGAACTGTTGAGCCGATGTCTCCTGAAGCTAAAATGGTTTCGTTTCCTATATAAAGGGTGGTAGAACCTGAGCCATTTGAGTCATCATCAATCAGAGTATTTGTGGAGTCAGTACCCACATGAAACCCAGTTGTTGCAAGGATGTTTCCTGCAACGTGTAGTTCATCAGTAGGACTTGTTGTGCCTACCCCTAGGCTTGCACCGGAAATATAGAAAGAGTCACTAGTATTGAAGCCCAAGATGCCCGAATCAGAATCAGTAGCTTCAAAGTTAAGAACAGGGTTGTAACTATTATTTGAGGCGAAGTAGAAGTTACCGGAAGTTACTTCTGCCCCAAAGATGGAGTTACTTGGGCTTGAACCTCCGATTGCTAAGTTATCACCGACAGCTGTTAGGTATGTTGTAGCACCAAGATCTGTAAATAAGCCACCACCGCCAGATGTAAGGTCATCCCATGAAGAACCGTTGTACCAGTAGATGTTTGTTCCATCTGCATATATGTCACCTGCGGAAGGGGATGTAGGTGTTGATCCTGAAGCGACACTCAATGATGGTCTACTTGTAGTTGCTGCCCTTATGTCAAGGTATGACGAGGGGGATGTGGTTCCAATACCCAAGCTTGAGTTTCCATTGTCCCAGAACATTGCATCTGAACCTGATTGGCTATATGTTCCTGTCCAGAATGCTACCTGTCCATTTGCACCTGTTCCTGTCTGATCGTCTGTAACATCTTGATCCCAGTTGGCAAGTTCCAGGGGAGCACTGGAGTCGACAAGGACTACGCCATCTTCATCTGGGAAGGTGTAGGTTCTGTCTGCTGTTAGATCACCAACATCAATAGTTCCTTTATATGTAGCACCTGCAGACTCGAGTATGGATAGTTCAGAGGAAGCATTGTTTAAGAAGATATCAAATTCACCTGTTTGGTTCCATGTAGCGGTCAGAGGTCCTAGTGCTACGGCATCTGCAGATACACTAATACCACTTCCAGCACCCACGTCTACTGTAAGACTCCCTACTGTGCCTCCACCGGTAAGACCGGATCCTGAGTCCACAGCAGTAGTCGCATAAGCTGCTACGTTATTGGAGTCTACAAGAACTCCGGTTCTTCCACTCAACAGATTAAGTTCAGTTGTTGAGATAAGTGCTCCCTCTAGAATGTTTAATTCAGTTGGAGTAGAGGTAACCTCAACACCCCCTATATAGAAGGAGGTAGTATTAAAATCTCCATTAACGTCTAAAGCATATACCGGGTTTGTGGTACCAATACCAAGGTTCGCATTTGTTATATGAAAAGCGTCGTTTGCATTGAACCCAAAATTACCGGAAGAGGAGTCAGTTGCCTCAAATCTTAATGTTGGATCTGCTGAGTTATCTCCTCCAAATAAAAATACTCCTGCGGATTCATCTATAGAAAATATGGAATTAGCGAGAGTTGAACCACCAAGTACAAAATCATCTGTGGTATCAACGAGGTAAATAAGAGAACCAGCATCGGTCCAAAGTCCTGCGGTGCCCAAGGTCAGATCCTCTACTTGTTGGTCTAAGGCATCTATAGATGCAGTAAAAGTTTGTCCATCTATGACAAACGCATCATCTGTATACTGTCTATCTCCTAGGGCAGTTGTTCTTAAGGCTTCTCCCTCAATATAGAGATCATAACCAGAGGCAATATTGACACTTCCTGTCACGTCCAACTTGTATGCGGGGGAGGTGGCTCCTATACCAACTCTTGCTGTGTCCTCGTCTATGAAAAGTATTTGATCAGTGGAGTCATTGTAGATCTGGATATCGCCCGCTGTCGCAGTCATCTGGATGGTGCTCCCGGTGTCGTACGCTCCTTGTAGGGAAGAGGACATGGAAGTCCAGGAGGTTCCGTTGTAGTAGTAGACACCGTTGTCGTCTGTATCATATGCGATGTAACCTTCACCTGTTGTAGGCGCAGTAAAGGAAGTCGCTTGTGGGAGTAGTAGTCCTTGTACAGCTGTATCGTTATGTTGGATAGCTGATAGGTCCAATAATGTACCGTCTGAAAAATCTAATGTTCCACTAGAATATGTGTCTGATATGTTAGAACGCAAAAAAGCCGCTGAGTCTATTCCATCCAATGTATCGGCATCGTCATCCGGATCAATCCACTCAACACCGTCTCCGGTAGAGGAGAGAAGTTGACCTCCGCTGCCTTCGTCTCCAGCTGCCTGAAGTATACCTTCGATATTAAGTGTTCCCTCATAGGTGAGTTCTTCTGCAAGAGCAGGCCCTTCAACAGAGCCTGGTGCTAAGGTCACATTGGTTAGGGTACCTGCGAAATCTCCGCCTATCTCTAATGTTTCTTCTAGGGTTTCCTTTGTAACGAGGTCGATTGCTGTAACTTGGTTAATTGTAGGAACGAAAAGTTCACCCTCAATAGTTAAATCACCCTCTATGTTTACATCTGCTCCCAAGTTTGTAGGTACGTTAACGTTGAATACGAAGTTAGATAGTCTTTCTCTTGCCCCTAAAACATTAGTAGCTCTGACCGCAACTCTTTCATCTTCAATATTTAGTTCTCTGAGAACGTTTGCTCTGAATTGGGAGAATCCTGATTTCAACTTTGCTGCTTGTAGGGGATTGATACCACTAAGGGTCATAAGAAGAGCTGTGGCAACTGCTGTCCACTTGAGAGAGTTATTAATATTTTTGGTTACTAGGTCGTATTCTTGGAGTTTGTTTTTAAGCTTTAGTGCATCTGTATTTGTTTTACCTCTTACAGCCGGTTTGCCTGGGGTTATCTTTTGAGGTGTTCTGGTATCTTTAGCTGTCTTTAGTTTATAAACCTCAGTTGGCTTAAATGCTCTGTATCCGTTAGGTTTCCTTATAGACTTGATTTTGCCTTCTGATTCGAATCTTCTTAATGTAGAGGGTGAAATTCCGAGTATTTTTGCTGCTTCAGATATGCTTAAAAAGCTGTCTGTGACATTAGCAGACTGTATAGGGTTTTCCGATTCATTTTTCTGGGCAGGCAGGGCACTCATAAAACCTTTTCAAACCCCTTAACTAAAGTATTTAGTAAGGTTATATAAATGATAAAACATGGGTACAAAAAGTCAACAACTTTAAGCATCGTTTTACCTCTTTATTTCATCGTTTTACAGAGTGAAACCTTAGCCTTTTTCATAAATGAGTAGCGCTTGTAACCATCTTCTTGCTAAAAACACCCTCTTTCTCCTTATTCCAAAGCACAAAACAAAGTTTTTGAGTGCTCTTTTGCTGTTTTTGATCGGATTCGCACTTTTGGGTGTCTGTTTGCTAAAAACATAGTCTCGACATCTGAATTCCTTAAATCTATAATTTACACACATGCCCAAATCTATTTATAAACTATCTAGCATATTAGGCCTTTCCCTTTTAATGTTTTTCTTGTCCCTAGGGGGCTTTGTGTATGCCTTGGGGCTTGCAACTGGCACAGCACTGTCTGTTGAAGTAAGTGGAGAGGGTGCTCCAGAAGCAGGGGATATCATTCGTTACGACGGCGGATTATATACAGTGACTACTGAGAATTTTGATCCTTCCATGTTTGGTGTGGTTACAGATGATCCCGCAATGACAATGGATGACACGAACCTGGAGAATAGTGTCTTTGTAGTAGCTGACGGTGAAGCATTCGTAAAAGTATCTTCCGTGAACGGTAACATAACAAAGGGTGACTTTATTACTTCATCTGACATCCCAGGTGTCGGTCAAAGGGCTGATGTGAGCGGACAAGTCGTGGGTATAGCTCTTCAAGATTACTCTTCAGATAACCCAGAGCTTGTGGATGACATACTTGTTCAATTGGATATTAGGGCCAATGTTATTCAACAGAACGTAAGAGTCAATCTTATTGATGCTCTTCGCTCGGGGACACAGGCTCCTTTCTTGACTCCTTTAACATCTCTTAGATATATCTTAGCCGCTCTCATAACTGGAGGGGCATTTGTCATAGGGTTTGCATCTTTCGGTAAGACCTCTGGTAGTGGAGTAGAAGCCTTGGGACGTAACCCGCTTGCTCATAAGACTATTCAAAGAAGTATTGTATTTAATTTGATCTTAACCGCTGTGATCATGATGGTTGGTCTGGTCCTAGCGTACCTGATCTTGGTGTTGTAATTTATCGATAAACAAGAGAAAATTTAGTTATGAATTATCTGCCCAACGAAACTCTTTTTAATATTTCCTTACTCTTATTTTTAGTTGTCATTATCCTTGCGTTCGCAGGGCTTCTAACAATGATTTATAGATTCCTTTCCAAGTGGATTACCTTTCTCCAGAGAGAGGATATGGCTGGTACAGAGAAGATCAAAAATGACGCCGTAGTGTCCGCACAGAAGATGCTTGATGATGCTAGGGAGAAGTCTACTAGTATCGTATCTGAGGCTACAGAGCGCGCTCAGAGAACCCTTCTATCTATGGAGAAGCTTAGCCAGGAGTCAAAGAATAAGCTTACAACAGAATTAGAGTCATTGGCTGAGAACCAAGCCTCGGCTCTTAAGGAAGCTTCTTCAAGCCTTATGAGTTTCTATAAAGAAGCCCTTTCAAAGCAAAGAGAAGAAAGCCTTCACACCCTCGAGGATACTTCCCATGAAATAGAAGAAGAACTTCTTCATGAGGTCGAAGACTTTAAGAAGGTACTTCACGATGAAACAGTTGGGGCTCAGCAGGCAGTTGAAGCTAAGGTACAGGAGAAGTACGCTGTGGTTGAAAAAGAGATTACCTCTTACAGAGAAAAACAACTCAAAGCAGTAGACGAGACAATATATGACATTCTCCATGATGTTTCTAAGAAAGTTTTCGGTGAGGCCTTAGATATGGAAGATCATCAAGACTTAGTTATCAAGGCGCTAGCCGAGGCCAAAGAAAATAATGTTTTATGAAACTCCTAAAAGAAGTGAAAACATACGAAAGATTACAGCATCTTATGACAGAGGTAGACTCTGTTAACCTCGCTTTATCGGGGGACACCTCAGAGGACATCGCAGCTCTTATAGAAGAATCTGCCCCTTCCTTTGCACCTATATTGATAGTTCATTTGAGCAACCAGAACATAGTTGATAAAGAATCTGCAATTGCTACCCTGACAGAACTTACAGAAGCTTTGGAGGGGATAGAGTCCCTAGAGTTAACATTAGCGTTTGAACCTACAGAGGCTGTTACAAACACTCTTTACTCTTGGGTGGCGGAGAACGTTGATAAGAATGTTGTTTTGGATTTTAGAAGGAATCCTTCTATAATGTCAGGCGCTTTAGTTTCGTATAAAGGTAAGTATGGTGACTTCTCGGGAGCTAAGGATTTGAAAGAAGCCTTCGTTGGTTTGAGAAAGGAACTTAAGATATGAGTTCTCAATTTTCAAAAGATAGATTTGAAGAATATTTAGAGAAGTATGGCGAGGTTGGTGTGGTTGAGAGGGTGTCTTATCCTATCGTACAGGTCAAAGGTTTGCCTACTGTTAGACCTGAGGAAGTAGTCCTCTTTGAAACTGGGGAGATTGGACACGTTACTACTGTTACTCCTGAGCACGTTGGTGTCCTAACCTTTTCAGAGAAACCAGTTAAGTTGGGTGTTCGTGCTGCACGCACTTCTACGCCTCTTCAAGTACCTGTAGGTGACACACTTCTAGGTAAGTCTATTGATCCCCTTGGAAGATCTCTTTACAAGTCAAAGCCCTCAGGCATCTATTCTGATTACAGACCAATAGAGGTATTACCTCTTGGTATTAGCCATAGGGCTAAGATTACAAGTACTCTTGAAACTGGGGTTGCTGTTGTTGACATGATGGTTCCTCTTGGGATGGGACAAAGAGAACTGGTGATTGGGGATAGAAAAACGGGTAAGACTAACTTTTTGATGCAAACAATTTTGAATCAGGCTAAAAAGGGTACAATTTGTATCTATGCAGGTATAGGAAAGAAGAAGACAGATATCCTAAGGGTAGAGAAATTCTTTGAAGATAGTGGTATTAGAGACAAGACTTGCATTGTTGGTTCCAGCTCTACTGACTCCGCTGGTGTCATATATCTTACTCCATACACAGCTATGACCTTAGCCGAATATTTTAAGGACCAAGGACAAAACGTTCTAGTTATCTTGGATGATTTGTCAATCCATGCCAAGTTTCACAGAGAGATCTCTCTTCTAGGAAGAGCTTTTCCTGGAAGAAACTCTTATCCAGGAGATATTTTCTATACACACGCCCGTCTTCTAGAACGCGCCGGTAACTTTAAATCTGATAAAGGCCCTGTTTCAATTACGTGTCTTCCTGTTGCAGAGACTGTTGAAGGGGATATATCTGGCTATATCCAAACAAATCTCATGTCTATGACAGATGGGCACATTTTCTTTGATAAAGATCTTTTTACAGAAGGCCGTCGTCCTGCGGTTAACTTCTTCTTATCAGTCACTCGTGTGGGGCGCCAAACACAAACCCCGGTAAGACAGGGATTGAATAGAGAGCTAAACAGCTTCCTAACTTTACATGGTAAGACACAAAGCTTCGTTCATTTTGGAGCGGAATTAAGCGAAGGTGTTAAGACTACGCTAGCCATGGGTGACAGAGTACTAGACTTTTTTAATCAGTCTCCTGAAAAGATTCTGGATATGGATCTTCAGATAATGCTTTTTTGTTTAATTTGGGTTGGTACCTGGAGCAAAGTAAGTGTTGAGCAAACACGTGTAGAACTAAGTCAAATTACGAATGCTTATGAGACAAACACCGAAATTAAGGAATTATTTTCAGAATATGTGTCTTCCGCAGCAGAGTTTAACGGGTTGTTAGGGAGAATTAGTGCTGAATCACAGCAATTGTTAGCACAGATTTCTAAGGTTCTTGATAAGAAGATAGCGGAGGGTCCCAAGAATGGCTGAAAAACAAATCATCGAAGAGATTAAGGGTTTAGAAAACCTTCAGTTGTTAGTGCAGACCTATGAGGAGATTGCTGCTAGTAGAATGCAACGAGTTAAAAACTCTGTGCTTAATAATCGTGTGTTCTTAGAAGGACTGGGGGAGATATATACACAGGTTAAGCACTCTTATGATAAGGAAATTGCTCATTTAAAAAGTAAAGCAAAAAGGGAGCAGGCTGCCACGGTCATTGGAAGAAATGGTAAGACGGTGTCGGTTCTTCTTTCTGCAAACACAGGTCTTTATGGAGATATCGTCAGAAGCACCTTTGAGCTCTTTCTTGCTGGTATTCAGGATAAAGAGACCGATGTGGTTGTTGTAGGAAAGATTGGTAGAGGAATGTTTGACGCTGTTGCACCTGGGTTGGATAGAACAGATTATGAATATTTTGAACTGTCTGATAGCACTTCTGACCCTGAGGACTTTTCTGCAATTATTAAACATATTGTTGAATACGAGAAGGTAATTGTGTATCACGGTAAGTTTGAGAGCATTCTGCAACAGGTGCCTTTTGAAGATAAGCTTACTGGGGAGTTAGCACTTGAGGGTAACGTGGCTGTGGAAGAAGAACACTATATATTTGAGCCTTCTCTTCCTGCGGTAGTTTCCTTCTTTGAATCTGAGATTCTAGCTTCTATCTTTGAGCAGTCCTTGCACGAGTCTAGCTTGAGCAAGTACGCTTCAAGGATGATTAACTTGGACAGAGCAGTAGTAAATATTGGAGATAGCTTGAAGAAATCAAATTTTAAAAGGCAACGTGCTCACCACCAAAATGCTGATAAGAAGCAATTAGGTATGTTAGCAAGTATGGCATTATGGAGTTAAATATGACAGAACAAACAAAAGAACAACAGGTTGGCATAGTAAAAGGCATTAAAGGCCATATTGTAGAGGTGGAATTTCCTTCTTCAGAGGGTCCCGGTGTTCACGATATTTTAATACTTAAAGATAATCCAAGAGCCAAGCTTCAGGTTTATAGCTCTTCAGATAGCAATAAGAGTTTCTACTGTATCGCTTTGGCTTCCACTCACAACTTTTATCGAGGTGTGGAGGTTATTGATACCGGGGAACCATTAAACGTCCCTGTAGGAGATGCGGTACTTGGAAGAGTTATCAACATCTTTGGTGAGGGCATCGATGGCGCAGGCCCTGTTATGACTGAAGAAAGAAGATCCATTTATAGAAAGGCTCTTGATTTCACTAAGGTATCCGCACAACAAGAGGTTTTAGAGACCGGCGTTAAGATAGTCGATTTCTTTGCTCCTATGGTTAGGGGAGGTAAGGTTGGTTTGTTTGGGGGTGCTGGAGTTGGAAAGACCATTCTTCTTTCTGAGGTTTTGCATAACATTTTAAATGAGGATAAGGGGAAAACTGTTTCAGTTTTTGCAGGTGTAGGTGAGCGTACTCGTGAAGGTCAGGAGTTGTTCGAAGAACTTAAAAGAACAAAGACTGCGGATGAAGTTGCACTTATGTTTGGTTCTATGGGTGCTAGCCCTTCCGAGAGATTTTTAACAGGTGTTGCTGCTGTTACGGTTGCAGAGCATTTGAGAGATGAAATGGGTAAGAATGTCCTATTCTTTATTGACAATATGTATCGTTTTGCTCAAGCAGGTAATGAGCTCGCTATGCTTATGAATACGATTCCGTCAGAAGATGGTTATCAGGCAACACTTTCATCTGAGATGGCTATGATGCATGAAAGGTTAGTGTCTACAGATGAGGCGGCTATTACAACCGTTGAGGCTATTTACGTTCCTGCTGACGATATATTAGATCAGGGAGTGCAGGCTATTTATGATTATCTAGATTCAGCTATTGTATTGTCTCGTGATGTTTACCAGCAGGGTAGGTTACCAGCTGTGGATATTCTTGCTTCCGGTTCTGCCGCTCTAAACCCTAATACAGTAGATCTGGTCCATTACAACGTTTCTCTTGAGGCAAAGAGCCTTCTTAAAAAGGCAGAATCTTTAGAACGTATTGTCTCTCTAGTAGGTGAATCTGAACTTGGTGAGGGAGATAGGATTAGTTACCAGCGTGCAAAGAAGCTTAGAAACTTCATGACACAGAGCTTCTCTGTTGCAGAAGAGCATACAGGGAGAAAAGGTCAGTATGTTCCACTACAAACAACTGTAGAGGATGTGCAGGCTATTTTACGAGGAGATTATGACGAGGTTTCAGACGACCATTTCATGTTTATAGGGAGTGCTAAAGAAGCCTTGCCTACAAAAGCTCCCGCTGCGAAAGTTGTACCTAAAGTTCCCGCTCCACAGGATACTCAAGGTGCCCCAGAAGCGAACCCCGCTGTACCTGAGACAGCAAAACCTGCGAGCGAGCCTAAGTAGTCATGGCAGAAGCAATCCAAGATCAAAATCTTCATGTAATCATTAGAAATAGATCTAAAACTTATTTTGATGGTAAAGCCAAGACTGTAACATCTACTAATGCCACAGGAATGTTCGATGTCTTATATCTACATGCCAACTTCATTACAATGATTCAACAGTTCGTTATTGTTAAAACGCCTGATGACAAAGAACAAAAGTTTGAAATCAAAGGTGGTGTCTTGCGAGTACTAGGTGAGACGGTAGACATTTACCTAACTGTATAATCTCCCAATATTGGTTGTTGGAATTATACTAATATTCGTTGTATATTCCACACATGGCAAATATTGCGAAAGTTTCCAAAGCCCTGTCTGACAAGAATAGAATAATGATACTTCAGATGCTGAGCGAAGGAGAAACCAACGTAGGGACCGTAGCAGAGAATCTCAATGTTGAAGAAAATTTAGCCTCCCATCATCTTCGTGTTCTAGCAGCTGTTGGTTTTCTAAAGAACCACAAAAAAGGAAGAGAAGTTTTCTATCGTTTAAATACCACAAGGCTTGTTACTTTGTTTAAAGACATGAGTAAGAATCCGGCCTTCAAAGAAATACTACAAGAATCCCTTAAGAAATAATTGTTCCTCTATACATAATAAATAGACAAGTACTGAACCAACACATCTTTGTAGCAGTTAATTATCTTTAATGCTATGTAACCAGAGATGTTCTCAGTGCAGCCTTAGTGACTTTGTCTCGCTGTGGTCAAAAGTTGCATATATTTTCCAATATTAAAAAAAGATACGATTGCGGGTATAATGCGGTAAAAAGTATCATGAACACCGGTATGATAGTGATGTCAAGGTGACATGTGCAAGAAAAGTGCGGGATAAAATAAGTATAGGGAACCTAGAAACTCTGCTATTAAAAGACAATCTGATACATGTTTTAGTTTTAATATGTTTGAGTTTCCAAACCCGGAGGGGGAATCAGCTGCAAAATATAGAACACTTTTCTTTATTGCTCTGTTCGCTTTGTTAGGTATTACTTACTATGAAATTATTAATTACAACAATTCCAAAACAGAGATAGTGTTTAACACAGTAGAAACTGAGAGCCAACTATTTGTAGATGTTTCTGGTGCTGTGGGTAGGCCAGGAGTATATGAGTTAACCTCAGAGTCTCGTCTAGGAGAAGTTTTGGCACTAGCTGGAGGTATAACACCTAAAGCAAATGCTTCTTGGGTTACAAAAACACTTAACCTTTCAGAGAAGGTAGTCGATGCTCAGAAGATATACATACCTTATGAATGGGAGGGAGAGGTATCAGAATTTAAAATCTTGGATCTTTCTGAAAACAATAATACCTCTTCATCTCTTATTAATATAAATACAGGTACTCACGAGCAGCTCACTAAGATACCTGGAATAGGAGAAGTGTATGCAAATAAAATTATTGAAAATCGTCCGTACACTCAGATAGAGGATTTATCAAGTAGAAAGGTACTAAGCAACACTTTGGTAGGGAAAGTGAAAGACTTTGTCACACTATAAAACAGTTTTTCTATTCCTAATTATGTTGATTGCCTTTAGATTACTGCCTTACCTGTTTGGCGAGGCTCCCCTTGATGGGGGAGAGTTGTCCTGCATAAGCTGTGATCAGCTAAGAGAACAGATGACAAATATTGTATATAAGTATGTCGAAAGTCCACACGCTGAGTTATTACTTGGTACTACTCTCGGTATAAATCGGCTGAATGACGTACCAAGATTTAACGACGTCCTGATTAGTACTGGAACAATTCATGTTGTAGTAGTGTCTGGGTACAACATAAGTCTTGTTATTAATAGACTCCTTAATCTATTTAAGGAAACTAACAATTTTATTAAGGTATTTACCGCACAGATACTTGCGGCAATCTATGCGTTAATCACAGGGTTTGAGGCACCTGTGGTTAGAGCTCTTCTCATGGCAAGTGTTGTCCTCTGGGCTCGCTACTATGGAAGAAGAGGCTTCATACCTTTTGTGTTACTTGTAACTGCGGGACTTATGCTAATTGCTTATCCTGGGTATCTCTTTGAGCTAAGTTTTCAACTAAGTTTTCTCGCTACCTTAGGTATAGTTTTACTCTATTCTCCCATTCATAAAGTTATTCGCAGGCTGTTGGGCTCAAATGTCTTTGCTGAGGACTTCAGCGCTACATTATCTGCACAACTATTTGTTGCTCCCTTGCTGTATATTGTCTTAGATTCATTTACACCTCTTAGTGTAGTTTTGAACACGTTAACATTGTGGCTTGTACCCATTCTCACTGTTATCGGTTTTGTAGTTGTAGCTCTTATGTCATTACACCCCTTTGCGGGCTTATTAGCGTCGTTCATCTATACGCCAATATCCTCACTATTCGTGAATCTTCTTACCTTTTTCGGTAGAGTTTTCGGTTTGGTTGTTTAGATTGGTGTCGAAGAGGGACAGGGGGTACCTTTTACATAATTCTTTTAAGCTTGTTATAGTGATATCGTTAATTATCGCTATCTTCATACTATTCCTTACCACGTATATGGTACAGAAAAATGAGAAAGTGAATGACACTGGTGCTTATTTACTATTTCGTAATGTGGGGCAGGGTGATAGTGTGTTGATTTGTGATTTGGGTGTTTGTATTGTATTGGATGGTGGTCCTGCAAATGAATCCCTTGGCTTACTTCCGCAAAATTTATGTAATATTTATGGAGTATTGCTTACCCATCCACACAAGGACCATTTGGCTGGTCTTACTCGCCTACTTAGGCTATGTATGCCAGAGGTAGTTTTCTATAATCAAATTGAATATTCCTCTAGAGGTTATGAAGAGTTTATTGATTTGTCTTCAAGAACCAATGTAAGAACCTTACATAGAGGCGATTCTTTTGGGTTTGGATCATTTACGTTTCATGTTTTGTGGCCCCCGCATGGTTTTGAGACACCCACTAATATAAACGACACCTCTATTGTTATTCTTTTAGATCGAGGAACCTTTGAGGTTCTCTTTACTGGGGACATAAGTGCTTTCGTTCAAAGGGAATTGAGTCTGGAAGCTTATGGGGGCATAATTCAAGGCGATATAGATGTTTATAAGGTTCCTCATCATGGCTCTAGTGCAAGCTTTGATGGTGAGTTTCTACTGTCACTACAGCCAAAACTAGCAATTGTGTCTTTAGGGGAAAATTCCTTTGGGCATCCTTCTCCTTTGTTTGAAGAGCACTTTAAATCATATGGTGTTAGGTATATGCGTACAGATGAGTACGGGGATATTAGAATTAACCTGAAGGAAACCCTGTAACAACAAGAAAAGGTATTGTTAAGCTTTCCTTAATACTTTATTATTGTTACATGGATGTTTTAGCAATTCTAAAGGAAAATTTAGCCTTAAAGATTAAAGAAGAGTACTCTTTTGATGTAGATCCCGAAGATATTCACGTAGAGCGCCCTGCCAATGAATCCTGGGGTGACTATGCTTCAAACGTGGGCTTAATGCTTACCAATGACCTTAAGCAATCTCCTATTGATATTGCTAAAAAGATTAGTTATGGGATGTCTGACAATCGTATGTTGTTTGATTTAGATAATTCCCAGTACCCTATATTTAGTAGAATTGATTTTGCAGATCCCGGATTCATAAACTTTACTCTTTCTACGGATTTCTTATTACGTGGTGCCTTACGCGATGTTTCAACGTACGAAAAAGAGAGCCCAAGAAATCCTACAGGTCCTTTTGGAGGACAAAAGTTACTCTATGAGTACACTGACCCCAACCCTTTTAAGGTATTTCATATAGGGCATTTAATGAGCAATGCTATTGGAGAGTCTTTGACGCGTTTGGCAGAGTTTAATGGTGCTGAGGTTAAACGTTGCAATTACCAAGGAGATGTAGGGCTTCACATTGCAAAAGCTTTATGGGGAATTTTTGCCTTATTTGAGAAAAACAACACTTCCCTATCTGACATAGAAAAGAAAACACTGGTGGAAAGAGTAGCTTTTCTAGGTGAAGCATATTCACTCGGTGCAGGTGCCTTTGAAGAAAATGAGAATGCACAAAAGGAAATTAAGGAGCTAAATATCCAGGTTTATATAGCGGCTCAAGAAGATTTGATAAAGAATGAAGGCTGGAAGCCTGTGGTTGATTACAGTAAGTTTCTTGAGGGAGAGCCAAAACATGCTTATGGGGAGGTCAAAGAGCTCTACAGCAAGGGTAGAGGCTGGAGTTTAGAAGATTTTGAGGTTCTTTACGATAAGCTGGGCACCAAGTTTGACTATTACTTCTTTGAAAGTAAGGTAAGTGAGTTTGGGTTAGACCTTGTTACCAAGCATTTAGAGAAGGGTGTATTTGAGAAGAACCAAGGTGCTGTGATATTTAAAGGTGAGGATTACGGGTTACACACGCGTGTGTTTATAAACTCTAAGGGTCTTCCTGTCTATGAGGCAAAGGATCTTAGTTTGCCTGTTATGAAACAAGAGATCTATGACTATGATCACTCTTACATCATTACGGCAAATGAGATAAATGAATATTTCAAAGTGGTTCTAAAAGCGATGGAACAAATTAATCCAGATCTTGCCGCCAAGACAGTTCATATTGGACATGGGGTAATGAAGTTTAAGACTGGAAAGATGTCTTCAAGAACGGGGGATGTGGCGACAGGAAAAACCATGTTAACAGATGCCGAAACAGCCGTTCTCGAAAAAATGAAAGCTTCCAATAGCACTCTACTAGAAGAAGAAAGAGCTGGGGTTGCAGAGCAGTTAGGTGTGGGTGCTATTAAATACAGTATTTTAAAACATAATTCCGCAAAGGATATTATTTACGATCAAGAATCCTCTATTTCTGTAACTGGCAATACTGGTCCTTATCTTCAGTACACACATGCCAGAGCGTCTTCAGTGTTAGAGAAGGCCGGAGATTGGGAACCAAGTGATGGTTTTATAGCAATTGCAAAGGACATACTAGAAACCAATCCTTTAATGGAAGCGGAAGTTTTGCTTCTTAAGCATTTGGTTCACTTTGAAGAGGTAGCACAGCGTGCTGCAGAGGAACTATCTCCAAGTACTGTAGCAGAATACTTGTCTGAGTTAGCTCAGAGATTCAATGCTTTTTATAATGATGTTTCTATCCTGGGTGCTGAGGATGAGACCATGAAGACTCTAAGACTATCTATGACTAAGCAGGTGAAGGTTGTGTTAAGAGTGGGGTTATGGCTTTTAGGTATTGAAGCGCCAGAGCAAGTATAGAAAGTAAAAAACGCGCCTTAGTTTTGACGCGCTTTTGAGCTATTTAGTTCAAGTAAGAATTCTTTCCTCGTTTTATCATCTAGTGCCACAGCAAGCATTATTTCCAGGTATCTTCGAAATGAAACACCTTTTGCAATTTCTTGAAGGGCTTGTTCCCAGGTTATAGCTTTGGGGGTCTTACCAACAGGGTCTCGTGCGATCATTCATTCCATACCTTTTCGTAGAGTTGATCATTTAGGTCATTATCTGCTTCCGTCGTTAGTACTCCTGTTACTTGATTGAAGGCAGCATCTTCATTTATTTCGCCTGCACCAAGCTCAATTATAAGGAATTCTACGTCTTTATTAGCAAATTCTTGTCTTCTCGATACGTATTTTATCATAGTTTGGACAGCACTTCTGTACCCTGACATCACCCCTAAACTTGCTTTATTTTGGTCTACTTTTGAAAGTTTTGCTCCTATCAGGTCTTTACTAGCCTTAATTTGGATTGCATATACTTTATTCTCCGCAGTATCCACAGCCCAGCGATCTATTTTTCCTTTCATGTCATCTTTTTGACTTGGTTCCAATACTTTAAACCCGGATCGTTCTAAGAAGACACTGACTGCAACCTCTGCTAAGAATCCATTTCTTAGCATATGCCAGGATTCTTTCTCGGAAAGTAAAGGATCAACCATACTTTTGATAAAGGCTTGTACCTTTTGAGATTTTCCTGCAGCTTCTAGAATATCTTCTCTAGATGCTGGGTTTACTTCTAGTTGTATTCCTACCATAGATGAGACCATCAGTTGGCCTACTTCTTGTAGCACTTCTGTTCGAGAATGACCTTCAGTATCAATCGCTCTTGCTGTTTCTGCAATCTCTTCTAGTACATCTTTTGGTCGTTCTGTTGTTTCCGGGGAAATAGAAAATATTTCTCCTATTGGAGGTGCTCCGTAATTAGTTCCTACAGATGAAAATGCCATATAAAAAGTTTACCTTATTTTTCGTGCTAATAGCAGTTTTGATGAATATTACCTATAATGTTTCTAATGGCACGTAAGAGAAAATCAAGAAAAAAAGATTCAATGGCCGGTGATTTGTTCGGTAGACTTGCTCGTGCGGTGATTGCCATCTTAGTATTAACAGCCTTTGTACTTGCCATTGCCTTTGGTGTTAAGACCCTCTCCTCTATAAGAACTGATGACCTAGCAGGCTTTGCATCCCCCTATTTATCAAAGATCGGAGTAGGTGAAGACTCTCTTGGAGATGTAGCAGGAGCTGTTGCAGAAAAGTTAGGGGACTTAGATATAGAAGGTATCAGTACTTCTTCAAAGGAAGATAAAGAAGAAGACCAGGAAGGTCCAAAAGAGGAAGCAGCTGCTCAGGAAAATGAAGCAGTGCTTTCTAAGTTAAATCCTTCTGGGGATTTGGTGTATACCTTAGCTGTTATTGCAGACTCTCATATTGCAAATGATAAGCAGGAGTATAAGAACAACAAAGATCATCTAAGAAGAGCACTTGCTCAAGCTTCGGAGCTTAATGCAGATAAGGTTATTCATGTAGGTGACTTAACAAATTGGGGAGTTCTTAAAGATTTAAGAGAAGTTAAGAACATATTGGATGAAGCGGAGCTAAATTATTTAACTCTTCCTGGAGATCACGATCTTGCTCAATCTGTAGGGCCTGAAAATTACGAGAAAGTCTTTGGTGACAGTAAAAAGACACTAAAGATGGGGGATTTTAAAGCTGTGCTTTTAGATAACAGTGCAAACTATACCGTTATGTCTGATGAGACCTTGGATTGGTTTGAAAAAGAAGTTGTCGACTCTGATTTTGTCATATTTTCTCAGCCTTTATTTACCGATGGGTTGGTTTTATTTAACTTTTTGTATATGGGTAGCACTGGGGACTATGCGGACAGCGAGGCGCTAGCCCAGAAGCAGGAAAACGTATTGGCACAGAGAGACATACTTCTAGAATTAATCAGAGACTCTGACGTTTCCGCAGTGGTTGCTGGGGATCATCATAAATCCAGTCATGTGACAGATTCCTATAGAGGGAATCTTGAGCATTACGTAGTAGGGGCAACCGCAGAGACTGTTGGAGATTTAACAAAGAATCTTCTTCAGGTTCAAAACTTTACCCTTCTAAAGGTATATGAAAATGGTGGGTATTCTGTAGAAGATATAGTCCTTGATGTAATCCCCCAATAATTTCCACAAGTTCTGGACTTCCAATTTTTCGTTTGTTAACATCAGCTCATGATAGAACGATCTTTAGTCTTAATGAAACCTGATGCTGTGCAACGTGGCATTACGGGAGAAATAATAATGAGACTTGAGCGTATGGGGCTCAAAATAATTGGTATGAAGATGTTGCACCCCGATCCAAAATTTGTTGAGAAGCATTATTTAACAACGGATAAAGAGTTAACTATTATTGGGGAACGCACTCTCCAGGATTGTGAAGAAAATGACATTGATGTAGTCGAAAACGTTGGAACTACAGATCCCGTAGAAATAGGAAGGCAGGTATGGAACTGGAATGTAGGGTTTTTGTCTTCAGGTCCAGTGGCAGCGCTTGTTTTTGAAGGGCCAAGTGCCATATCTAACATTAGGATGCAGGTAGGTCATGCTTTGCCTGTTAAGTCAGCTCCGGGAACAATTCGAGGGGACTTCGGGTTAGACTCTTCTATTGGTGCCAATTCTAGAAAAAGAACTATTTATAATTTAGTGCATGCTTCTGGGAATAAATCAGATGCTGAACGTGAAATTAAGCTTTGGTTTAAAGAAGAAGAACTTTTAGATTATCGCAGAGTACATGAAGATCTTTATAGTTACTAGGAAATTTCCAAATACAAAAGAATAAAAGAGGGTGTGTAACACGTACTAAATATAGAGTTTGGATACATTCTTTTAGATAACAATAATTACTAGTTTCCCTATAGTATTTTACGTGGTTAAAGTGCGATGGTATACTGGTGGCCGAATAGATAAAATAAACTTGGAGGTGGTCACGTGAGAGTATTCAAAAGTATAGTTTTAGTCTTTATTACAGTAGGATTGGGATTCTTTGCAGCAGATATAGCAAAACTTGCAACGATTGAAGGAGTGAAAATTGCACTCATTAATCAGATACTTAGCAGTTTTCTTGCTTTGATTATTATTTTGCTAATGTGCATAGTAAGTAGATTTTTAGCGAAATCTGAATCAATGGAGCTTGCAATTGGTTTTTAGAGCAAATTAATTCCTGATATAGCAGAAATATTTGCTGATAGGTCTATTTGGCCTCTCCAGATTTTGGGAGGAATGACTTCCCTTCTGGCATTTTGCTTTGTAGGTTTTGTTATTTACCTATTACCAAATGCCACAATGTTTGGTGCCCTAATACGTGAGCTTCTGATATCAGTTATGATGGTTGTCGGTTTTTGGACCAGTACTGCTGTAGCTCAGTTTCTTAAAAAATAGATAAAGATAAAACAAAATAGACATATAGAAAGCTCAGACACGCTGCTATGCAGGTGAAATTCTGAGCTTTTTTGTTTTCTTTACTTAGTGCTAAGCAACGATAAGAAAGCACAAATCTTTTTATAATTTAGATTTGAACCTAAGGTTTTGAATAGAGCTAAAATATTTGAGGTTTTATAGGAAGCTATTATTTGTTTTTGGCGGAGGGGGAGGGATTCGAACCCTCGTGTCGATGAAGACGCACGGTTTTCAAGACCGGCCAGATAAGCCACTCCTGCACCCCTCCAAACTAGTTCGCATTATAACTTATTTTATAACAACAATCCTTTAGAGTGATATAATTTCGCGTGTAAGCCTCCGTAGTTCAATGGACAGAACAAGGTCCTCCTAAGACTTAGATGTGGGTTCGATTCCTGCCGGGGGCACCAAGAATTTATGTTACCATTTTTATATGAATTCAAAGCCTGCTCTAAATCGCATTGGAAATCTTTTCATATTTGTTGGTATTGGCTTATTGTTAGTGGCTTACGGTCCATTAGCATATGATGAACTTTGGTATTTTTTAAACACTCAGAAGAATCAAGAAATCTCTCTTAACAACGAAGATGGTATTAAAGATAGTCCTTTTGCCAGACTTATATCTAAGGAACCTATCAATCTCAACCCAGTAAATACAGATTTTTCAATTGTGATCGAAAAAATTGGTGTAAATGCACCAGTCAATGCTGATATAACTGTGACAAACAAAGACGCTTATAATGAAGCTCTTAAGACTGGGATTGCTCATGCCTCTGTTACTGATTATCCTTCAGCGGAACCAGGTAATGTTTATATGTTTGCTCATTCAGCGATAGATTTTTGGAATCTCGGTAAATATGCAAAGGTATTTAATCTTTTAAGAAAGCTTGAAATAGGAGATAACATTCATGTGTTCTATGAGGGCGATGATTATGTATATGAAGTTGTGAATGAGGAAATCTATAAGGGTTGGGATACTTATCCATTAACTAGAGCTACGGTTGAACCTGTGTTAACTCTTCAGACTTGTGACCCTCCGGGGACCACCTTGAATAGACTAGTTGTTACGGCTGTGTTGAAAGAGGTTAACGAATCCCAATAGTGTAGAGATCTGTTTGTTCCCCCGATTTGAAGGAAGTTAAGATGACTACTTTGTCTCCACCAGGAGAGCTGAATACTCTGTCTGTGTAGAGGGTATTGCTGTATAGCTCTGTTTTATTTGTTCCATCGATTCTAAGAATGCTCACTGTACCTTTTTGTTCTTCAGCGATGTTTCCTTCTGCGAGTATTAAGTGAAAGCTGTCTGCATACCAGGTAACACTTGGTTGAGGGTCGTTTACATTAACTGTAAAAGCTACTGTCTCTACCTTCTCACCCACAGGGATAGGTTTTTCCATGTTATAAACTCTGTATTCTACATTTTCATCTACAGTGTCTGTGTATAAGAATTTTTTATCGTCTGGTGCCCACATAGTACTTTCGGCAACAGCAATATCTCTTAATTCTTCAGGGATATCTAACCTTTCAATAAAGTCAGTTCTTTTTTCAAGCAGCTCTGCGGCCCAGTCTTCTCTGATTAGTTCAGGAGAAGCTGTTGCTTCTGCGACATTGTTGTCTAAATTTACTATAAAGAAGGCCCCATTAGAATCTTCTACCAAGAGCTTGTCTTCTTCAGGTGCCCACTCGATGGTCTTACCGCTGGAGTAGAAGTTTGATTGAATATCTTCAAGAACGACATAAGGATTGGTTCTAAATAAGCTTAATGCTTCACCTGTTAATGGTATTACCCAAACTCCAGGAGCTGTACCGTCTTTTGAAAAGAAGGCTAACTTGTTTAGAGAAGGTGAAATAGTAGGTTGTCTTGCACCAGTGTTTGTTAAAGGCTCAAGTCTTGGGCTTTGTGAAACTAAGATTGATGTAATGTCTGTTACTAGTTCAGGAAACACTTCGATATTTTTGTTCCAAGTTACAAATCCATTTTTAACGATGCTTAGGGTATGGAAGCCTGGTTCAATTCCAGAAACTGTTCCATCTGTAGCTGTTCTAAGGACCCCATCTACATATACATTAGCTCCTTCAGGAACTGACTTAGCATTGACCATTCCAGTTTGAGTTAGGTCAACAGGCCCCTCACCATCTCTTTCTAAACGATAACCTGAGGCATACAAAAACAGTCCGGAACTGATACCCAGAAGTAGTAATGTCACTAATATTGATTTAAGTCCTTTTGTTGATGTCATCGGGGGTTATTTTACCAGATTTCACCTTATTATTTCAGTAGATTGGGGTTTGTTTTGGTTAGGGTTTCAATCGGCCTCTTCTGTCAAAAAAAGGCCGATTAAAGTTTGCACTGTGTTAGAGCACGAATGCCAACCAGGGGAAAAAAAGTAGGCATACAATCAAGAGGAAGGCTGGGAATAATGCTGGACCTAATGTAAAGGTCATCCATGACTTATGCCACCATGTCCCCCAGTTTTCTCCCAATTTGATTACCGAGAGTGTAAAGTAAAGTACTACTGCGGGCCAAATTGTAGGCGTGATGGCGAATATTATTAGTCCAATCACTGATCCAATCAATACAAATATCCAGGCCATACGTGCGTCTTCTTTGGTACGTTCCTCTCGGAAAATATCAAGCGGGCTCAGTTGCACCCAAAAGCGAATTACATGTGGGAAGTATAAGATTTCCCAAACCCCTCCTAGGAACAATTCTATGTGTATCATAGATGTACGGTCTCCTTTTTCAGTCTACATATTATTTATATCATATTGCTCTCTTTGCTTAGAGCAGTAGGGTTTTATAGATGCTACAATCGCTTCATGATCTCTAAGAAAATTGCAATTGACCTTGGCACAGCAAACTCTCTTGTTTATGTTATAGGAAAAGGACTGATAGCTAATGAACCCACAGTTGTGGCGGTTACTATCGATGACGATAAGGTAGTTGCAGTAGGTAAGGAAGCAAAAGAAATGTTAGGTAGAACTCCAGAAGGTATTACAGCTAGTAGGCCCTTAAGGTCTGGAGTTATTGCTGACTACTTTGTTACTGAAGCACTTCTTAGATACCTAATAGATAAGGCTGTAGGTCGCTCAAGGCTCTTTAAACCTGAGGTTATGGTTTCTATCCCTGCTGGGGCTACTTCGGTAGAAGCGAGAGCTGTGCTTGATGCTGCATATGCAGCTGGAGCTAGAGTTGCTTACCTTATTCCTGAACCCTTGGCAGCTGCCATTGGAACTGGTCTTCCAATTTCCGAACCTTCTGGAAACATGATTGTGAATATTGGGGGAGGTACATGTGAGATTGCAGTTGTATCTTTATATGGAATGGTTTCTCATGGAAGTGTTCGCGTAGGTGGTAACGCATTAGATGAAGCAATCGCGACTCATGTTCGAAGAAAGTACAACTTACTAATAGGGGACAATACAGCAGAGAAGGTTAAGATTGAAATTGGCGCTGCTTTTCCCTTGCCTAAGGATTCAAAGATGGAAGTAAAAGGAAGGGATTCTGTTAGTGGTTTGCCTCGTACTGTATCAATTACATCTGGCGAGATAGTTCAGTGTCTGTCACAGCCCTTGTCACAGATTGCCGTTGCCATAAAGAATGTACTCGAAAAAACTCCCCCTGAACTTGCTTCAGATATTATAGATAAAGGCATTGTTTTAACAGGTGGTACTTCTAAACTTAGAAACTTGGATAAGTACATTACACACTTTACTGGGGTTCCAGCACATGTTGCTGATAAACCATTACTTTGCGTTGTGAATGGTATTGCTAAGGCCTTAGAGAATATAGACGTATTTAATAAGAGTTTGACTAAGAAATAAAAATGAAAATAGGTGTAGACGCCTCCAGACTAACCAATAAAAATCGCACAGGTACAGAGAATTACCTTTATTACCTGTTGCAAGCACTTTCCAAAAAAGACACCAAGCATGAATTCGTGCTTTATTTTAAGGAAGAGCCTTCCAGAGAGTTTATAAGAGAGATAACCAATGGTAAGAAAAACTTTTCTTACAAGGTGTTGCCTTCATTAGGTAGCTGGACTCAGGTAGGATTAGCTCTTGAAATTTTCAAAAATACTCCTGATATATTGTTTTGTTCTTGGCACACTATGCCTGGTATCAACCCTTTCTGGAAGATGCAGACAGTAGCTACAATTCACGATGTGACAGGTAGATTCATACCTACCTGTTGGACGACAACCTTTGCCAACGCACTAATTGCGGTATCAAGTAGTACTAAGAATAGTATTAAGCATAACTCTAAGATAAGATCTCCGAAGATTCATGTAATACACGAGGGTTTCGATACATCTTTGTTCGGAATGATCGAAAGGGACAAGATACAAGGAATAAAGGTTAAATACGGTATTAGTGGTGATTATATGTTCTTTTTAGGGTCAATAGGCCCTAGGAAGAATATTGAAAATATGGTGAAAGCCTACAATAGTCTAGACACAAATATCGATTTTGTGTTGGGTGGTGCTGCATTGCCTGGGCACGAGAAACTTATGGAGTTGCCCGCAAAGTTTATAGGTAGAGTGCCTCAGGAAGAATTGCCCTATCTATATGCAGGTGCAAAACTGTTTGCCTTCGTTTCAAACGAGGAAGGTTTTGGTATTCCTATACTTGAGGCAATGGCTAGTGGCACCCCTGTATTAACAGCTAACGTATCTTCTACTAAGGAAGTGGCTGGAAGTGCTGCCTTGCTTGTTAGACCAGACTCTGTGCAAGATATAGCTTCTGGAATGGAGAAGATAATAAGAGATACCGAACTAGCAGTGAGTCTATCTACTCAGGGATTGGCTCGGGTTAAGGATTTTTCTTGGGATAAGGCTGCTGAGAAGACTTTGATGGTTTTTGAGGAGGTATATGCAAAGAAGTAAGGAAATCGCAGGGGTAAGAGTAGATTTTGGGCTTTCTTATAAAGAAGTCTTATCAAAGATAGATGGCTATATTAATAGTGACAGAAACCACTTTGTTTGGACAATCAATCCTGAATTTGTCATGGATGCTCAGAAAGATACATCGTTTCAAGCTCTCTTAAATGAATCATCCCTTAGTTTACCTGATGGTGCCGGGCTTTTATACGCAAACAAGTATCTAGAAGATGCCAGCACTCTCAAGCATGATTTGCTATTCCCATTTAGAGCCTTTGTCTACGGCACAAAATTCGGTTTTGGTAGTTTAGCTCGTGAAATTAAGCTTGGTGAACGCATTACTGGGGCCGATTTAATGTATAAAATATGTGAAAACGCTGCCGACAAGGGACAAACAGTTTTATTTTTGGGCGGTTGGGAAAAAGACTCTTGGGGAAGGATGCTTCCAGAGAGCGGAAATGTTTCTCAACGTGCTGCGGATGTTCTCAAAGGTAAGTATCCTAAGCTCAATGTAGTAGCTGCCAATTCAGACTTCAAACGTGGTGAAGAAGATGACAAGAAAACTTTGGCTTTTATACATAATGCTATGAAGGAACAAGAATTAGAAAAGATAGATATAATCTTTGTTGCTTACAATCATATTCATCAAGAAAAATGGATTAAAAGAAATATAAAGAAGATTCCTGCAAGTGTTGGCATTGGGATAGGGGGGTCTTTTGACTACATTGTCGGGACACAGCATCGTTCACCAGAGGGCTTCATGAGAAGAAATCTTGAGTGGTTGTACAGATTATTTACTCAACCTTGGCGTATGAAAAGAATACTGAAGGCATTCCCTGTATTTCCGCTGTTTGTCTACTATTTATCAGTCACGGAAGACTTACAACCATAAAATCACGCACAAAACCCGAAAGGAATTGACATCCTTCGTCACTAATGCCAACATTAAAACATGGTATTAAATGAATTAGAAGAACGTCTGTATACTTCTACTGAAGTAGCAAATGTTTTAGGAGTAAGTCTTCGCTCCGTATATAGGTATTTAGAAGACGGTAAGTTAAAAGCTGAGATGAAGACTGCCACCGGCCGACACCGGTTCACGAAGCAAAATATTTTGGACTTTATGTCCCCACAGGCTAGTAGAGTACCTGCAGAACCTGCGGCACCAGTAGCGGAAGCTCCTGTACCAGCAGCACCTGTAGTACCTGTTCCTGCACCAGTTGCAGCAGCGCCAGTAGCGGAAGCTCCTGTACCAGCGGCACCAGTAGCGGAAGCTCCTGCACCAGTTGCAGCAGTACCAGTAGCGGAAGTTCCTGCGCCAGCAGCAGAAGCAACACCCGGTGAGGATGTAGATTGGCTCTCAAAGTTCCGCCAAGCAGCAGAAAAATACAAAGCTGACGAGACTCCTGAAGCAGCACCTGTAGCAGAAGTCGCTCCAGCAGCGCCTGCACAAGAAGCAGTTAGTGGATTGTCTGCAGAACCAGTGGTAGCAGAAGCACCTGCAGCACCTGCGGAATCTTCTCCAAGTCACTTCTATAAGAGTGCCGTTGGTGGATTGAAGGATATTGCACAGAATATTGATAAAAGTGCTAAGAAAGCATCTTTGGATTATGCATTCACAATGGATGCCGGACTTTCTCTTCACAAACCAATTAGCCCATTTTCTTTGATTCACTCCTATGTGAAATCAGAAGACTTGGCTTTTTTTGAGAAGATCTTAGATCTTACTCCAGCACCTCTTGCTGATGCACAACTTTGCTTAATCGTTTCCGATGATGCATCTGTGTATACAGACAAAAGAGAAGTGCATGGTTTGAACGTAGTAGCAGATGTTAAGCTCAAAGCAGATTTAGCTGCAGCGGGCAAGGCAGATCTTGCAGACGAACTAGCATAAATGTTAGCGAAGTAGTTTAACTACCAAAAGACCCCCTATACGGGGGTCTTTTGCCTTTGTTTGTAAATTGGCTAGGGGTCTAATACCTCTAACGCGAGAACTTTTATCTAAAGATAGGGGATAGAAATAGAAAGGCCCCTTCCGGGGGCTGAAACTCTTTTTTCAATATGCATTTAATCAATTTGCACTTATTATCACGTACTAGTTTAGCTTTGCCCGAAAGGGGCGCTGTTCTCTCCTGTGTCTCTTCCTAATTAATTCGGAACGAGGAGAAATGAGTAGATTTTCAAGGTGCAAGCTAGTGTTACCAGGCTAATTTTTATGTCGCAACGTTTTGCGACGGAGTCCTTGGTTGCAGGACTAACGCACTTATTGAGTATATTATTTGTCTTTTCTGAACAATTGTCAAGTTGGTTTTGGAGCTATGTCTTTTAACCCCGTAGTAAAAGGAACAAAAAGGACTTATTCTTGGACGTTTAGGACCCACCAATCAAAGTTTATATCTTCAAATACACTTTCATCTATAGCAACTGTAAATGAAACACCATCTATCTTGCCTTTGATGTACAAACTTTGGCCTTCGGTTTTGCTTGTTGGTGTGATAAATATCTTTGAAGTATCTTCTACGGCTTCTGACTCAATCGTAGTTTCAGTCTGTCCCGCGGAGAGTAAGCTACTCCCTGTTGTTTGTGCAGTAGACTTCACGATGTATTCATCTGCAATTATTATTTCTGCATCTACGATACCTTTGAGAGTTATGTTTCCATTTGGCTCTATTAGGATTGCCCCATCAAAAAGGTCTACATTTCCTGATTGGCTTTTTTGAAGGTAGAGTGTCTGGTTATCACAGAGTACTTTATTGTGAGTTTCTATATCGTTATTTATACAAGTTGCTCCTAGTACATCTATACTATTTTGTATTGGGTTGATACTAACTTGTCCTACGTTGAGGTTACCGGTTACGGTAGTGTCTGCTAAGGAGGTGGATCCAGTAACTGCAAAGTCAGAGTTTACTGCAAGCAGAGCATCGCCCTGTGCATCCTCTGTCACATTTAGTCCTAGTCCGTCTACATAAGTTTGGAATGCACTAAATGTTTCAGTCATTTCACTTGCTGCATTTGTTAGACCCTCTAGAATCGCGTCTGAGGAGCCATCAGTTCCTTCAAGACCTAGTAGGGTACTGATGGTTGAGACTTTTTCTTCGATGTCACCAACTTTTGAAGCAATTATCTCTGTTCCATGGGTATATCCGGGTGCTACTAGTATTAGTAGTTGTTTTTTCCCTGTTTCAGGACTCCAGTCTTCAAGAGCTCTACCAATTGCTCGATCTCCTACAGCAGCTTTTTTGGCCTGTCCTGGATAACTGCCCGAAGTGATTGAATCCCCCGCAATAATAGGGTTGCTATCTTGATCCATATTTATAGGGACTCTTCCTGCTAGAGCTAAAAGTCTTCTGTCTGATGATTCTATACCTAGAGTTTGTCCTGCCTTTGTTGAGATTGCACCCAACAGGTTAGGGTCATTTGCTTTGTCTGTCTTTTTTAATATGGGTACGTCATAGTCATCCAAGTTTCCTGTGAGAGACACAAGATCTCCTGGTCCTACCTCAGAATCATCCACGGTATACCATTCAGCAAGGTCAGCTCCAAAAACGATAGCTTCTAGTCTAAGGTTTTGTGTTTCTCCTGAATAGTTATAGAGGCGTACATTATTTGTGTCTGTTTGTACTATCTTGTACCCATTGTTCCACTCAAAGGAAACATTGTGCAATGCAGGGGAATATGAAGGGTCCGTTGTGGTTAGAACTATTCGATATTGCATGTATTCGTTTGGTGTTGATTGTATGGTTGAACCACTAGAAGTGTTTAGATACCTGTTTGCCTCAATATTATCAAAGTACAAATAGTTAAATATTGTACCTGAGTTGGTAACTCGAAGTCTTTTTACCGCATCCCTTTCGTTTTGTGGAATTCTTGAGATATCCCAATATACCTTCTGCCATGTATTCGCCGCATTTATATAAAATGTTTGTTCTTGCTCGGTAGCATCTGTTTCACCAAAGCCCAGTTTCACAGTGTTTCCTGCCTCGGTGGTCATCAACCACATTGTTATGTAGTCGTAGTTTGATAAATCTTGGGAGGTTATTGGTTTCTCAGCATAGCCATTTGCTACAGAGGAATTCAGTAATGTAAAGTTAGTGGTTGTAGATTCATCCTCATCTTCAAAAAATTCCACATCACGTGAAGGGTCCGTTGGGGTATCCAATCCCTGCATTGTGGCATACGAAACTCTTTGATTTGATCCATCCTCCGCTGAGTACCAGACCTTGTATGTTCCGTTATCGTTTATAACAGCTGGATATCTAATGTCTTCATCGTCAGCGTTTCCTGAGGATCCTAGACCAATTCTACCGTGGCTGCTAGACAGATCTGTTTCTGCTGGGGTAGAGTTGTCCACTTTGCTCCAATTAAGTCCATCTAGAGAAGTGGCGTAATAAGTTCTAAAGTCTGATCCATCACTTCCTCCGTACCACATTCTATAAAGATCCCCATCTTTAATTACTGTAAGGCCGTAGATGTTACCATCATCTCCTGTTCCGCTAGTGCCAAGGCCGACACGACCCTCAGTAGATAGGAGGTCTGTGTTTGCTGGAACGCTGTTGTCATGCTTTGTCCAAGTTAGGCCATCAGAGGAGGTGGCGTAAAGAATCCTGTAGTTACTTCCATCGTATCCTGCATACCACATTTTATATGTTGACCCGTCCTTTATGACCGTTGGATCAAAGGCTCCTGATGTATCCGCTCCCGTTACTCCCAGAGGGATACGACCCGCGGTTCCTGTAGTATCTGAGGCGGATTCGATGGCATTGTTGTTTTTTGTCCACGTCAAGCCATCTGAAGACGTTGCATAGAATATCCTCCAGTTTGTCCCGTTATTACCCGAGTACCACATCTTGTATGTCGAGCCATCCTTTATAACGGTGGAAGGAAAGGCATGTGTCGTATCACCCCCAGTAGATCCCAGAGGGATTCTGCCGTTAGTACCTGTTGTATCTGAAGGAGATTCCACTGCGTTATTGTATTTTGTCCAGGTTAAGCCATCCGAGGACGTTGCGTAGTAGCCTCTCCAGGCACCGTTACTACCGGCAAGTAGTTATTCCTTCTCATGCGACCTTTTTCATAGTTTTTATCATGTTGTACTAAGTGTCATATAAGGTACTTTTTTGGCACTTTTGATGTTAGTTCGGGAAGTTTGACAGCCCTATAATCATTTGCTATTATACGTCCGTAATGCAGCTCGTTCCGGGCGAGAGCTTGTTACGTGACTTGTCACATAACTTGCTTTTCTTATACTGTGGGCAGGAGTATAAGAATTTTCTCTCCCGGTATGAGCTGTATTACGTTGAGTCTTAACTAATTGAAAAACCGAACTGAAATCTATTTACGTAAGCTATAATTTCTGTTGTAATTAAATAGTTTTTCTCTCTCTTGCCTAACTAGTTTAGCAAATTCATTGTCCGAGTGTGCATAAGCTATTTTATCAAGTTTTCCAAATGTAACATCTTCTCTTAAGACATTTCCACTCGTTTTAAGTCTAATATTTTCAACGACCTCCTTAAGTTTTTCATAAGGGGTAATACATTGACCGTAGATGGGAGTTTTCTTGCCTTTGGAGTCTGTTTTCATCTTTGTAATATACAGACAGGGTCTATGGTAGTTAAGGTAAGGAGTGAGATAGTCTAAGTTGAAGTCATTGTATTTGTCAGCCATATTCTGATCTATGTGGTAGAAACCCAGATGTTTTCTAACAACACAGCCATTCTTACATTCAACCAAGGCGTTGTCATTAGAGTGTCTGGAACGAGATTTAGTTTGTATCACCATTAACTTATTTAGCATTTCAGCTATAACATAATTCACAAATTCACTACCTTTGTCAGAGTGGAAGTTAAAAACAACGAAAGGGAACATACGTAACATATCGTATAAGACAGGTTCAAGAAAGGCTTCTGATATTTTGGGGGTAGAAGCGACTACTTCCCACTGAGTAACCTCATCAACAGCATTGATATGGTATATATCCCTTTGGTGGACAGTATCAATCCTAATGGAACCTGGTTTACCGTTAGGTTCAGGTTTTCTGGTTACACCAATTTTAACCTCAGTAGGGTTAGTACCATTAACCCAGGTAGTGGTGTAAGCATTAGATTTTCTTAGGTTGTTAATATGAGAGTGAGAAACTTTGGAGATGTTTTCATAGTCAGTATTACCAAAGAGATTAAACTCTCTTTTAAAAATAGCCTTAGTAGCTACGGAGTTAAGTCTAAGATGAACCTCATCAGTTTTTTCAAGTAATTTGATGTCAAAGGCAGTGTATTTCTTGTTGGGGTTATGTCTAACATAAGATTTTTGTTTAAGATTACCTTTCCTGGCAAGCTTGATTAAATGATGAAGCTGCGTTTTTTTGTAACCTGTAAATCTTTTTAGGTAAGCCAAAACTATACCTTTATCTTTTTTTGAAAGAGTATGAAATTTAAACTTTCGTAGGGTACCAGAGATAAAAGTATACTTGTCTTCTACTAATACTAACTGGATATCAATATTTTGAATTGATACCAGAAACTGTTTAAGTTCTGGTATATTATCTATGCGTGAGTCATACATAATTGCTTTCTTCACAGAACAATTTTGGCTCACGCATTTTGTAAAATCAATCTTTTTTGGTTCGGTCTTCGATTAGTATAAGGTTGTGTTTCGGTTCGGTCTTCGATTGAACAAGACTCGTTGTAGCTTTTTTTTGATTGATATATATAATCTTTCAGTGAGAAGACTTGCATTATTACTGCATATCTACCAACCCCCTACACAGCACGAAAATGTGTTTCGCGATATTGCTGATTCTTGTTACTTACCCCTAATTAGAATAATTAAAGATAAAAAAATAAAAGTAACCTTGGATGTTCCTTTAGGTTTACTGGAGCAGATGGAGAAGTATGGTTATATAAAGTTTCTAGAAGACCTTAGAGAGTTAGTAAGAGCAAAGAGGGTTGAGCTTGCTGGAAGTGGGGCGTACCATCCATTATTTCCAAGGATTTCCACAGAGTTTGCACAAAAACAGATTATCTTAAATGAATACGCCTTAGGTTACTACTTTGGTAAGAAGGGTGGCTTTGAAGGTGACCCTTCTATTATGATTCAAAACCTATCAGGCTTCTTTCCTCCAGGGCTTGCTATTGATGAGCCCTTACTTACCCTTATTAATGATTTAGGGTATGAGTGGGTGCTTACAGACGAGATGGCTATTCCCAAAGAGGTAGGGGAAGTTCGCCATGGAGTATTTAAAGTAACTGGATTTGATATTCGGTTAGTTGCTCGAAATAGACTTCTCAGTGAGTTACTTATTAATAAGAGAGGGCTTGAAGTAAAAGACTTTATTGAAGTTCTAGCTAAGAGTAGCTCAAGTGTTGTCGCTCTTTCCGGAGAAGTGTTTGGCTATCACAATGACCAAGGTATTTTTCTTTTCCGATCTCTTTTAGATGCTCTTAGGAAAGAACATATTGAATTGATAACTGTCAGTGAATATGTAGAGATAAAGGATGAAAGAGAGATCCAAACATTCCAAGAAAGTACTTGGAACACTTCTTTAGAGCTCACTGATCCAGAACACTTATACTCAATGTGGGAAGATAAGAAAAACACAATTCAGAAACTTTTGTGGGAAGTTTTGAATAAAGTAACTGTTTCGTATAAGTCGTCTTCCCCAAAGGACACTCTTCTTGGTTTAGAAGAAATTCCACTTTGGAATTTAACTGAACTTGAGAAGTTGGAAGATTCTGATTTAAGAGATAGTTTAGAACTAGATTTATTAGTTCTAAAATCCATGGATTCAAATCAGTTTCTAGAGGCTTCATATAACCCTATACATTCCCCAGGATTAATATTAAATGCGATATCCCTCCTAGCCATTATAGTTAGTAAGATAGGAAGCGCTTCTCTTACAGAATATGCTGTTTCCCGGCTAGAAGAGATTAATGAGCTGGTAAAAAACTCTTCCAAATAAGCACTCCGGGCTATCCCTTGCTAATACGGTGACAGAATGAATGCTTCCATTACCTTCACAAACAAAGACCATATTTAAAAAATACACTAATTATCACTCCATCATAGGCACTGATACTTATATATGACAAGAAAGAGCCCCCGTATAGGGGGCTCTTTTAATATAAGGTTAATAAAGTTTTGCTAAAGTAAGGGTTTTACTTTAATTCTACTTTTGCTCCGGCTGCTTCTAAGGTTTTTTTAGCCTCTTCTGCTACTTCTTTTTTTGCACCTTCAAGTAAGGTTTTAGGAGCTGCTTCTACTAGGGACTTAGCTTCTACTAAGCCTAGTGTCTGGTCGATAGTTCTTACTGCCTTAATAACCGAAATCTTATTTGCACCTATATCAACAAGTACAACATCAAATTCATCTTTTTCTTCTTCTGCCTCTCCAGCTCCGGTTGCTCCGGCTGCTGGCATAGCACCCATCATAACAGGCGCGGCTGCAGATACTCCGAACTTTTCTTCTAAAGCTTTTACTAAGTCGTTAAGTTCTAAGACGGTCATCTTTTCAACCATATCCATCACCTTTTTAGCATCACCAGAAAGTTTTATTTCTTCCTTGGCTTCTTTTGCTGTATCTTCGGTTGTGGTTTCTTCTACTTTTTTATCTTCTGCCATGTTATGACACCTCCTTTACGAGTATTTTAGTCAGTTACTATTCTTTTGCTTTCTTATCAGCAATCGCTGATAGTGCATAAACGAAATTTCTTTGTGTACCCGCTAGTACATTTGTAATACCTACTAGTGGGGATTTAAGTCTTCCAACAATAGTTGCAATAAGTTCATCTCTGCTTGGTAACTCACTTAAGATTTTAATCTTTGCTGCATTGGTAAACTCACCACTTATGATTCCTGCTTTAATGGTTGGGAGGTCAAACTCTTTTGCAAATTCTGTTACTACCTTAATAGGGGAAATAGCATCCGTATAAGAAAATATAGTAGCAACAGGTCCTTTTAAAGCCTGTGTAGCCTCTTTAGATCCTATCTTTTCTTCATCCAAGGCAACTCTTAAAAGAGTATTCTTCCCAATGGACATTTCGGCACCACTTTCTTTAACCGCTGCACGTAGTTTATTGATCTTATTAGCATTAAGTCCATGGTATTCTGCAAAGAGAACTGACTTAGCTCTAGCCACCTTTTCTCTTAATACTTTTACTTCTTCTATCTTTATATTATTTGGCATAGCTTTATTTTCATTAAAAAAACGTCTGTACATAAGACGTTTGAAAGAACTTCCAAATTATAATAATTGGGTTTTTCCTCGGCAAGATAATTAAGCTTTAGGCCCTTGCTGTCTTAGGTACAGTTGCCAGTCTATACAGGGTTTTATCATCTGTCAATACACAAGTAGTTATTTTACTGATTTTGAAGGGAGAAAACTTTCTTACCTATTTTGGTTCTAAATTGCGTATACTTTAAATAAGTTATTTTCTGGTAGGAGAAATAACTACATTATGACTACACAATCTTTTAGAAAACTTTTGGGGATAGGTACATCTTTATTAGTAGGATTGGTGTTTTTTTCTTCTTTAACTGCATATGCAAAGGATTATGAGCAAGACGCTTACGATACCCAGTCTTCCTTTCGTGAGGAGTTCTTTGTGCAGACATTAGGGGCGGGGTTTGAGGGAGACCTAACAACCCTTACTGTTAAAATAACTGATATTACAAAACCTCTTTATCTCTCAAACTTTAAACTTAAGGTGTGGGATGATAGCTCTTATTTAGCCCCCCACTATGTCAAAACACTTTCCCCTTGCTCCTTTGAGACATCACCCCAGTGTAGTGGTAGCGCTTGTGATGGTTCCTCTTGGGCGACTTCCACGGACTATGAAGTAGAACTTGATTTTACGTGTCGTAATTACACGTTTGACTCCGCTAACTATTATGCACTTGGAATGCATGGGGGAAATAATAATTACAATTTTAGAGTGCTTGGCTCTTCTTCAAACACCTATGCCGATGGTCAACTTAAGAGTGGAACTACTAGTTTCATAGCTGATTGTTATTACGGTTCAAACTCCTCCTGGGGTGCTTGGCAGTATAATCAAATATCTACCCAACCATCTGTTTGTCATGCTGATTCATCCGTATCTGATATATTTTTTAGATTTGGGACTCCTGATACTACACCCCCTAGTATGAATATAGGTGTTATACCAACTTCCCCTGACGGAAGTAATAATTGGTACATAACTGTACCCACCATTAGTCTAAGTTCTGAAGATATTGATCTTGATCATATAGAGTATAGCTGGGAGTCAAGTACAGGGGTGTGGACTTTATATACTAAAGATATTACTGCCCCCGAGGGTTCAAACACTCTTTATTATAGAGCTTCTGATCTTACAGGTAATATCTCTGATGTTTCTTCTCGTTTGTTTAAAGTAGATACAACTGTTCCTGATATACATGTCTATGTAGATCCCCAAGACCCCTTGGGGGATGATAATTGGTATCTTAATAGTCCTACCATTTCTTGTTATTCTAGTTCATTGGATGCAGATTACCTTATGTATAGTTGGAGTTCTGTCACTGGCCCTTGGACAACTTATGACTTAGGTATTAATGCTAAAGAGGGTGATAATATGTTGTATTGTAAGTCAGTAGATTTGGCAAGTAATACTTCCACGGTTCTTTCACATCGTATCAAACTTGATACTCAGAAGCCCGATAAAGTTAGGACTTTAAAAGCAGATTTTAAAGAAGAAAATGAACAGGTAGTTCTAACCTGGAAAATTGATGATAAAGATTACAAGAGGGTGAGAATATATAGGTCAACACTAAAAGACTATAATGATGTTTCTGACTTCCATCTTTATGATCAGTCATACCCTCACAATAAATATAAGGATAAGAACATAAAATATGATACTACTTATTATTACCATGTCTTGGTGTACGATGATGCGGGAAATAGGAGTGGGGCAGAAAAGGTGTCCATTTTTATCCCTCCAAAGAAAGTAACTATTATTAATCCACCTACTGTTAAGGGTGTGTCCGATATTAGAGCTAAAATAACTGATTCCTTTGATAATTTAGTGTCACATGGTTCATTGAAAGATCCCCCCACTAACGATATTTCTGGTTCTCGCGTGATAGGTATTACTACTAGAAGACCTGCCATCCCTTCTTTTGAGGACTTTTGGAGGGTATACCTAGGGTTAGCCTTGACTTGTTTAACTTTATGCTACTTGTTGATCAAGAAACTTGAAGAGTCTGATTAGGGAGGTTATATAAGTTAGATAAGATACCATACTTATCACAAATGGGTATCTAGAGGGGTTTTTTAATACTTACTTTTTTCCCTTTACTTCTTTTCTTTTTCTTATATACGACATGTAGAGGAAAGAATTCATAGTAATGTTCTTTATCAAACCAGGCACATTTAAAGTGATAGAGTCTTATTCCGGTAAGTCGTGACATGGCAAGCGCATATATGGTGAGTTGTTCCACAGGCTTTACCCTTTTAGCCCCTGGCTTGTAGTCAAGAAGGTGAATATTCCCATTTCTTATTTGCACTATGTCAATATGTCCCGTTATTGTTTCGTTTTCTGCAAGTTTAACTGGTACATTAAATCCCAAGGTATTGTTGTAGTACAGGACATCCTCCCAGTCTAATAAGATTGGGACCTCTGTTGCTACTGTTACCGAATCATTTAGTAGCATAAATTCTTGAAGTTTTTCATGGCGTAGTCTGTTGTTGGTAACTGTTTGCATTACAAGAAGGGCCATTTGAGAAGCGATATTTTCTTTTGGAGTTAACTTTACCTGATTAAGATCAAATAGATCTTTGTATTCAGAAGCTCTTTTCATGCTTTCCTTAAATATTTGATGAGGACACTCCTCAATGATAAGTTCCAGAAATACCTGTAAGGGGGAAAATTTATAGTTTTTAAAGTCTTCGCTTAAAATAAGATCTGTTTTAGCTCTGTGGTAGACGAAATCATATATTTGTTTGTGAAACATTTTAGAGCTTACTATTATGTCTTTTTTAGCGTAGTTTTTGTTTATATAATCTCGCATACGGGAGTAGGGGAGATATTTTGAATATTCACTCATCCAGTTTGAGATGTTTTGGGCATTTACCTTTATGCCATATCTCTCTGTTATTTTTTCAGAAGATTCTGATAGGGTGTCTAGCCTATTATATTTTGATATACTCTCAAGTATTACTCTAAGAGGAAAGCTGCGATTTTTGTTTGTAATTGGGGTGAATTTCTTTTTACAGGTAGTACAATAATACAATTGAACAACCTCATACTTTTTCGTTCTTTGTCCTCTTTTGATGATTTTTGGTCCGTTACAATAAGGACAATGTGTTTGAACCTTTGTTCCAATTACTTTTCTATCACTCATAACATCCTTCTGATAGTTATTTCTATTGGGGCTTTGCTGGAGCGTTTTTTTCAGCTGCACCTCCATACTTATCTTGTATTCTGATCCAAGCCTTCTTTAGATTTAGGATTTTTCTTCTTTGGATCTGATACTTATTTATTAGTTTTATAAGGTCTTGTTTTAGATCGTTTTCTATTGTTAGTGCTATCACAAAATCTATCTTGGTTATAATGTCTGATATATTTTGTGCTGATTGTTCTAACTTGGCGTATGCCATTTTCTTGTCTAGGTATTTATTTCCATAGCTTTGGGCAATTAGCTTTGGTATTTGTTTTGCTAGTTCTCCTAGTATTTCTAGTTCTTTTTCAAGTATTTTTTTTGGATTTTATTTTTTGAGGGAGTTCTATTTGAATTATTTGGGATGCTAGTAGGGTAGTCTGTTTATATATCTCAAGGTCCCTAAAGCTCTTTATGGCACCACGTACGCGGTATTTCTTATACTCCAGCTTCTTTTCATAGTTCTTATAATTACCGATATACGCCATATAATCATATGGATATATATTAGTATTAATGTCTATAAGCAGTGTTTAAAAAGCCCGAATTTTTGGGTAAAGTAGGGGATTTTGGATCGGATTCTTAAAAACATCTCTTGAGGGTTACTTCTCCCTTTAGTGAGAGTCAAAACCCTATGTGAACTGAGTTCTGGCTGTTGTAACAATCAAAACCCCGATCCAAGTCCCGATTTCTGTACTAAAAAAAGCCCGAATTTTTGGATTAGTTTTGGCCTATGATTAGCCAGTCTACCTGAATATCCTGATCTAATGGGCTTGCCATCCTTATTTCAAAGGTTGTGTCATTTATGTTTTCGGTGCTTATTGGGACTGGAATGCCTCGTGGCGTTACTAGGATTAGTGTATTTTCTGTTAGGGCTGTGGTTTTTATTTGTATTGTTGTTTTTCCTGCTGGTATTGTTTTTCTTCCTGCGGTAGTGGCTGTGGTTGTTGTTGTGTCTACACTGAATGCTTTTGCTTCTATTGTTTCTGCTTTTATTGTTCCTTTTAGGGTTATGTTTCCGTTTGGTTCTATGATGATTTCTCCATCAAAGAGGTTAACATTTCCTGATAGTCCGCTTTGGATGTTTAGGGCTTGGGCATCACATAGATCCTGGTTGTGTGCTCCTGTGTCTGGGTTAAAGCAGCTTGCGCCGAGTACGTTTAGGGAGTTATTCATAGGATCTATTTCAACAAGGCCTACGGTTAGGCTTCCTGTTAGGGCTACGTCTGATAGGGTAGTGTTCCCGGTAACATTCATGTCACTTGTTATAGCGAGTAGTTCATTTCCATTTTCATCCACTTGCTTGGAGAGTCCTAGTGCTTCAACAAAGGATTTGAATTCATTAAATACCGAGGTCATTTCAGTAACCAAGGTAGTTAGGGTAGAGGAGCTTTCTGTTGATTCAGAGGCATCTGAGAGTCCTAGGAGTTCTGAGATTTGAGCTTGTTGTTCTTGAATGGCTTTGACTAAATATGGAGTGATGAAGCTTGACGTTATTCCTAGAGTGCCTTTTTCTTCATCTATTACACTTACTGCTTCTGGAATTACTTCTTGGACATCTTGGGCAATGAAGCCAAGATTGTCTGTATCTCCGTTGATAAAGTCGAATTTAGCAGGTTTTAATTGGAGAACTTTATTTAAAGCTTCGTCTGAATCACTAAGATATGAGATGTTTTCTTTTAGATTTCGATCGGATGATACGGTAAATGCTGCTGCTCTAATAGTTCCCCAACCGCCCGTTGCGTTACCATTACTCACATTTACTCCACCGGTTCCTTGATAGTAGTTTAAGTAGGTAACAAATGCTCCTGAAGCTGGATCTAAGTGTAAATTCCCATTAGTTGTGACTATTGAAGCTTCTGATGTTGGACTTCCATTTCCGCCAATAGTCAGATATTTTCCCCAGGTAGTGTTTGGACCATATGTGGTGTATCCATCGCCATATACGTGAAGTTTGGAAGCTGGAGCGGTGGTGCCGATGCCGACGTTGCCCGTGCTTGTGATTCTGACCTTTTCATCAGGACCAGCACCAACTCCTTGCGTCGCAGTAGAAAATGATAGATAACCCGCATAGTTTGTGGCAGTAGCACTTTCCTTTTGTCCATGAATGAATCCCCAATATGCCTTAGAATCTCCAGAACCTGGATTATAATTGCCAGAAAAAGAAATTCCACTCCCGTCATTTTGGGCGGTCGCCGTAGTATCCATAAAATCACTAAGGACTCTAGAAACGGGAAAAGTGCTTCCACTGACAGACAACTTCGCACCCGGACTCGTCGTCCCGATGCCGACGTTGCCAGCGTTTGTTATTGTCATATGCACCGATGAAGCGCCACCTAATTCAAGATTTCCCACTCCAGTAACTCTCAAATCACTCGCAGTTGTCCCTGCTAACATTGTCCCTGCACCAGTTAATATGTATCCACCAGTAGTTCTAGCGGTTCCAATAACGTGTAGTTGATTACTAGGCCCCGTCGTCCCGATGCCGATGTTGCCCGCCACTAATAAAGAGTTGCCAGTAGCTGCGGGATCAAGATAGAAATCAGCGTTAGCTGAGTCTTTGTAAATAGCAGCTGAGACATTACCAATTACTTCTAATTTTTCAGAAGGCAAAGTAGTACCGATGCCGATATTACCACCTGAAGTGATGACGAACTTATCTCCGCCTACGCCGGAGCTGGAATTGACTTCAAAAGCGTTGGCGGTGGCGCCGGAAGCTAGGGTGATTTTTTGGCCAACGGTGGCGGTGGAGCCGATGCCAAGGTGGAGTAGGGCAGTGGGAGAGGTGGTACCAATTCCCACATTACCGGCTACATAAAGTTGGCCGGTGGAGGAGAGGGATAGTTGGTCGGTGCCGGAGGCTTGGAGTCTGACTATGTTGCCACCTGAGCCTGTTTTGTTTATCCAGAGGCTTGAGCCGTTGATTAAGGCGTCTACGTCTGCAGCTAGTGGGTGGAGAGATACATAGCCTGAGTTACTACTGGCACCGGTGATTACGTCTAGCCTTAGGTTTTGAGCAGAGCCTGAGTAGTTGTAAAGGCGGACGGTATTGGTGTCTACTTGTTCAATTCGATAAGCTTTAAAGTCATTGGCTGATGGACTGCCTGAGTTCCATTCCCAGTAGCCACGAAGATGTATTTCAAGATCATCATCGTACGATGATGCAGCCCACTCAATAACTTGGGCATCATCAGTCAATATATTAGTTGTTGATGCTTCCGTTTCTTCACCGTTAATTATCCTAGTACCGTCTCCTAGTGCTCCTGAGGAACCGTTTGGTCTGAGATGTGCTGCTGTGCCTCCTCCTACGTTTTGCACAAGAACGCTTAGTTCTAACATGTATGCTAATGGAGATGTGACACTAGTAAAATCAAGATCATACCAATTTGTGTCCGAGGGATTAGTATCAAGAACATTAGTGGAATATGATGATGAAAATCTTCCTGATCGTTCACTCCAACTACCCACACCTGGGCCAATGTTTAACATTGGCATAGCGGTATAGAAGATGGCAGAGTTGGCAGAGTGGGAGAGTCTAAACTGAGTGTTGTCTTCAATGACTACGTCTTCAACACTAAGATATACCCAGGAGTCTTGGGTGGTAGTGGTGTCTGTACCAAGACTGGAAGAAGCACCTGAGTCATAGACGTCTAGAGTAATAGTACCAGCTGTATCAGTAGATTTTTGGTAGACCCAGACACCAGCTGAGATTTCGGTAACAGATTCGTCTAAGGAAGGTTCATCATCAGTATCAAAGTCTTGGTAAACATATTTATCAGCTCCTGAGCCACCATTAACTACTTTTAAAACACGTTCGTGTTTTTGAGCAATGGATTCACCAGTGGCGTCTTCTTCAGTTAGGGTAACATTGGCGTCCTCTTCTTCCCACCATTCGGGTTGAGCGCCGTCGGCTAGTTCCAAAGAGGGGTAGTTACGGATCAAGTTGCCACCATAAAATCTGTTCACCTGGGCGCTAGAAGTAGCGTTGTCAATATCTTGCCATTGATTGGTGGTGGAGTTATAGATCCAGCCGTTAGATAGTAGATCATTAGTGTTACCGTTGTGGACGACCTCAACATATGAACCATCAGCTACAGTAGCATCAGATTGGGTGTAGAGGCCACCTGTTGCGCCTTGGGCTACGGCTGTGTCTGAGTCTATCCAGGTTATACCCCAGTTTTTGATGTATGCATTACTGGCAGTTGAACCTCTGGCAAAGTCGGCTCTGACCTTTAGGGAGTTGTTTGGAGTTGCAAAGTTAAAGTAGTATTCTTTTTCTGGAACAGATTGGTTGCTGTCTGTATTGGTGTTTTGGCCTTGTACCCAGGTAGAACCGCCGTCGTTACTGGCATATATTGTGATTGAGTTACTACTGTCACCACTGTCTGTGTAGGCATTTACCCAGAGGTAGGCTTGGGAGAAGTTGTCAGGGGTGGTGACTGTGTCTGAGTAGTAACTACCTGTTAAGTCATTACCTTCTGAGTCCTTTGGCATGTTGATGGCTCCTACTGCATTCATACCTACTAACTCAAGATCGTAACCAACGGATAGGGAAGTAGCATCGTCGTCTGGGATAGAAGGATCAGTAGCAGTAGTAAATGATTGAACTTGAGTGTCGCTGTCGAGGTCAATTTTACTGATCCAACCATCATTATCTCCATCACCATCTTCCATTCCTACGTACATGAACTCGTTGTTCCAATCAACACCAACGCTAGAGACAGCATTAATCGCACCTGTACCAGCAGTATCTTCTGCTAGTTCGTTTTGAAGGTCATTGGTACCGTGGCTACCTTCCAAAGCTCTTTTACCTGTCTCGTACATTCTTTTTATTTGACTACCGGTGAGGGCTTCGGCGGTGACAAATGGTTCGTCGATGGAACCGGTGAACTGATAAGCTGTTCCAGTTGTACTTCTTCCTATATTAAATGAGGCAGCATTAGCCATTGTGGCAGTTGTGGTATCAGTGATAGAGGATACTAATAAACCATCAATGTAAAAACTAAGTTTATCTGTAGATACATCTCTTACACCAACAACTTGATGCCAGCGATTGTCGTCTATTTCCCCAATACCAGTAGTTGATGAGGTAATACCTCCACTATCTCTGATATTCAGATAAGGTTTGCCGTCAGAGGTTAACCATATTGCCCAGTAGGGATTAGTATTGTCATATTTAATCATTAAAACTTGGGTTGCTGTGGCTGTATTCATTTTGACCCACATTCCAGCAGAGAAGTTATCTGCAGCAGCAAAGTCGAAGTTGTTGTTGTCATCACAAGTGTCATCATCATTGGTGTCGGTGCAAAGGTAGTCGTCGGTGCCGTCGAAGTCTATGGCGGTGCCACGAACGCCGGATACATAAGCCATACCGGTGCCATTAGCATTTTTGGCGGTTACTTCGGAGGATTTGACGGAAACATCATCTATGTTATTGGTGCCATTGGCAATTGAACCAGAGCCATAGAGTGGCCACATGCCTCTAATGTCTCCAACCATTTCTTCGGAGATGTAGTCTTTGGTGTAGTATTTGACGGAGCCGTTGGATTCGTCACTACCATCTCCTGCAGTGCCCCTTGATTGTTTTTCTTGAAGGACTGTTGTTCCATCTGAGTGGCCTAGATATATGGTATTGGATGAGCTATCTATAGTTGAGGTTCCTTGAGTAACGTCGAGTGATGTAACTTGACCAGCAGATTTGGCAGAAGTCCAAATAGCAGGTGTTACATCATGTCGATAGTAATAATCTCTACTTGCAGCGTCTGTTTGAGTGCCAGTTTGGGAAATAATATCGTGGTATGCACCTAGATAAGAAGAAGTTGAGTCGGAGACGGTGTAGAGATTTCCATTTTCAAGAAGATGTATGCTGGATACAGCAGCTGCGGAAGTTAAATCTAAAACACTTTGATCGGTTTCGTTGATGACTGAAGTTCCACCGTCTGTGGCGACGGCGGTGTAGGTGCGGGGGGATACTTGGCCGGTGGCGGTCCAGGTGTAGCAGTAGTAGCTGGAGCTACCAAATGTATCAGATCCTAAGGGTCTAGCAAGGGATATTCGGTAACCTGTCGTTGTCGGATTTTGAACCGTTGCTGAAGATTCTATTGTGCCACCTGTACAATCAGACAAACTTGTTGGGGTAGTAGTTGCTTTTCCAGAAGTACCAGAAGCAGTTATGTTCGGAGTGTTGTTAAATTTATATGGAAGATTCACTGTTTCTTCTATTCCACTGGTGGCATCTCCAACGATATACCCCCAGCCGGAGACGGTCATTTCCTGAGTTGGTTGGTTTGGAATGACGGCGGCGGAGACGTCGTTGGCATTAAGATTAACCACATTAGGAGAAGAGGCAACTAGTGTAAAATTAGAATCAT